>WNFM01169744.1_pt1 | contig 15009 bp, 13 predicted proteins | sample 5400271 | NCBI WGS metagenome assembly WNFM01 (sample SAMN13153352, study PRJNA577476) | soil metagenome | isolation source: 60 cm saprolite on Douglas fir-dominated hillslope | place: USA:California | collected 2013-09-17 | reverse complement strand
ATGGAACCGTCCAATTGTGGGACGCGGCTGGCGGCGCCGTCCGCATGGTGTACCATGGGCACACGGCGCCAGTGACCACGGTGGCGGGGTCGCCCGATGGCCGCTCCCTGGTGTCGGGCTCTCTAGACAAAAGTGCGCAGGTCTGGGACAGCGCGAGGGGGACGCTGCGCTACGCTTATCACGGGTATCACGCCGATGCCCCCGTCTCTGATCCGTTGCGTGTGCTGCCCGATCAGGTCTTCGTGGTGGCATGGTCGCACAGTGGCAAGCGTCTGGCGGTGGTATCGCAGGAGTATTGCGGTGATGAGTGCGGCGTGGTGCTGATTTGGGACGCGCTCACGCAGCGCAATGTGACGGTCTCGACCACAGTGTCCATGTTCGCGCTCGCCTGGTCGCCCGACGACCGGCGCCTCGTAGCGGGGACCGGCGAGACGCTTGCCCAGGTATTCCAGGCCACGTGAGGAGATTCCGCCGGCTGATTGTGCTCGGCCAGGCGGCGACGCCCCGGACGACCCGGTAAACCCGTCCGTGCGAGCAGCCCCTCCGCGCGCGCCAGATCGCTCGGCGTGGTGATCTTGACGTTATGCGGGCTGCCGGCTACGATCGTCACCGCATGGCCCGCGCGCTCCAACGACGCCGCGGTGTCGGTCCCCTCGAAGCCATCGCGCGCCGCCGCATCGTAGGCCGCCAGTAATGCCGCCGCCCCGAAGGCCTGGGGTGTCTGCGCCCGCCACAGCCGCGCGGCTGGATAGACCATGGCGACCTGACCGTTGGCATCCACGTCCGCCAGCGTTTCGTCCGGGCGCAGCGGCGTCGCCAGCACAGCAGCACCGTCCCGGCGCACAGCGGCCAGCAGGCGCCGCAGGTCGCGCTGCGTCACGAACGGGCGCGCGCCGTCATGCACGAGCACGAGACCGATCTCGCCGCGCTCGATCGACCCACGCAGCGCAGCGAGCGCGCAGCTCTCCGACGCGTGACGCGTCGCGCCGCCCGCGACGATCTGCCGCACTTTGTGCAGCTCGTAGCGCCGCGCGAGGTCGCGGCACTCCGCCAGCTCGTGGGGATGCGCCACCAGCAGAATGTCGTCGATCTCGAGGCACCGTGCCCCCGAGCGGCAGGAAGACCTTGTTGCGCTCGGCGCCCATGCGGGTGCCCTGGCCGGCGCCGAGCACCACCGCCACCGTACGCCCGGCGTGTGCGCTCTGCCGAGGCACGCGGGCGGCCGCGGCGGCGCTAGGAGATCTGCCTGTCGCCAGGCGTGGAGGCAGGTGTTCTCCAGGTGCAACAGCGGACGGCGGGACCATCACATCTAGCCTCCTGCGCGCGCCGGGCGACCGCGCCTCGCCGCCGTGATCGTCGCACTGCACCGGGCACCCGTCAAGGCAGGCGTGTCAGCGGCTGGCCCGCGAGCACAGCCTCGATAACCAGCGCCACGCCATCCTCATCATTAGACGCCGTCTGATACGCTGCGTGGGCGCGCAGGGCCGGAACTGCGTTGGCCATCGCGACCGCGCCGCCCGCGGCGGCGAGCAGGGTGATGTCGTTCTCGCCGTCGCCGATCGCCAGGACCTCCTCCCGCGAGAGGTCGAGCCGCCGCGTGATATCACGGAGCGCAGCCCCTTTGCTGGCGCGGTGGCTGAAGAACTCGAGGAAGTCCGGCGTCGTCGTGACGACCTGGGCGGCGCCTTCGAGCTGTGGCGTCACCCTGGCGCGCAGCGCGGCAAGGCGCTCCGGCGCGCCCGTCACCAGCAGCTTGGCGGGCGTGGGCAACTCGCCGTCGAGTGCGCGCACGTGGATGAGGGGCGGCTCGTGATACGCCGCCAGGATCGCGTCCAGCGGCCCTTCGGGCGCGTCCGTATAGATGGCGTCGGGCGTGTACCAGGCGATACCCAATGCGGGATCGGCCTGCCGCAAGGCGCTGAGCGCGCGGGCGAGCGCGGCATCCTCCAGCGGCCAGAACGCCAGGGGACGTCCTCCCGCCGCCGGTAGGATGGCGGCGCCGTTGCAGGTGATCTGCGGACCGTCCAGCGCCAGAGCATCCACCAACCCTGCCACGGATCCCAGCAGCTTGCCGGTGGCCAGCGCCACATGCAGCCCGCGGGCACGCGCCGCGCGCACCGCGGCCCCTACCCGTGGCGTCAGCTCATGCGCGCCGGTCAGCAGCGTGCCATCCACATCCACCGCTACGAGTCGGTACACGTGTTGCTATCCTCACCCAGGCTGACGAGCTGTCGCCAGAAGTTACTGTATCGTTCGCGAAATCCGATCACCGAAAGGTGCGGGGCAGCCGCTTTTTCCACGCGTTGGGCAAGATCACGTCGATGGCGTCGTCCACCGTGACGATGCCGAGCATGCGGCCGTCGTCGTCCACCACCGGCAGCGCGACCAGATCATCCTCGGCGATCAGTCGCGCCGCCTCGCGGGCGGGGGCGCTCGGGCCGGTCACCGGGGGGTCGGCCCGCATCAACTCGACGAGCCGGGTCTCAGGATGGGCCAACAAGAGATCGCGCAGCGACAGCACACCGACCAGCCGGCCCTCCGCACTCAGTGAGACGGGCGCGGAAGCGGCCCGCGGCGCGTAGTCTTCGTCGTCGTGCTCGGCGCCCGCGCCATTCAGGCCAGGTTGCTCCTCGTGCGGACGGCGCTCGGCCACGATGTAGATCTCTGGCAGAGCAGCAGGCAGTGGATCAGCCTCTTCACGCGCCGCCTCGCGCGCTCTCGCGCGCAGCGCAGTCACTACGCCACCCGCCGTCGCCCAGGCCGGGACCGAGACGTACTCGGTGGTCATCAAGCCGCCGGCCGAGTTCTCTGGATAGTGCAGCAGCTCCGCGACTTCGGAGGCGTCCTCGGGGTCCATCCGACCGAGCAGCTCGGCCGCTTCTTCGGGGGTGAAGGACTGCAGCGCATCCGTGGCTTCGTCTGGCTCCATCTCTTCCAGCACATCGGCGGCACGCTCAGGGTCCATGGCACGGAGCACATGGGCTTGCTGTTCGTCCTCCAGCTCTTCGAGCGTATCGGCGGCCCGGGCGTCGTCGAAGCCGCTCAGGAATTCCGCGCCTTGCTGTGGCGTCATCTGCTCGACCACGCGCGCCAGGTCCGCCGGATGCAGCAGGTCCAGCCGGTCGCGCGGGACCCGTAGTCGCAGCGCCCCGCCTTCGCTGGCGCCACTATCGGCGACCGGAATCACTTGCGCCCAGTCAATCAAGGGCGAGCGGCTATCCACCTCGCGTCCGAGCAGAGTGCCCAGCTGATGCTCCAGCCAGGTGCCCCCGGCGCGGCGGAGCACGCCGGCGAAGCTCACATCCACCGCCACCAGGCGCCACACGCCGTTGGTCTCGCGCACGTCCAGATCGTTGATGCGCACGACGCGCCGCCCTTCTACATCCACCACCTGGCGATCGAAGAGGCTGTCGCGCAGCACGAGCTCGCCCTCGCGGCGCGCGAAGCGCTCGAGGTTGAGCGCCGGGGCCGCGAGACGGACGCCGTCGGTGCCCAGATGCTGCACCTTGTCCCAGGGGACGAACACATCACGCGACCCATGGCGAGCGTTCATGCGCGCCACCAGGCCGATCACCGGCGGATAGACGTCTGCGGACGTCTCCGTGCTGGCCGGGCCCGTGGCACCTTCGCCGTCATGCGAGAGGGAGCGGACCACCAGATCGTGCAGGCGCGCCACCTCCTCGCCCTGTGGATCGCGAATGGGCTTGTCCAGCAGCTCTGTCAAGACCGTCATGCGAGGCCTCCTTGAGGCGCGTGACTCACTGCAAGAAGGGGATGCCCACGCTGGGCAGCACAATGCTTGCGATCATGATGGTGCACAGCGCGGACAGCAGGCAAGTCGTGCCCCACGCGACGATGTTGTTCACCCGGCCGTTGACGTAACGGCCCATGATGCGCCGGTCGTTCACGAGCAGCAAGATGAAGACGAGCAAGATCGGCAGCAGGACCCCGTTGATGATCTGCACAACCACGAGCAGCCGAAAGAGCGGGAGACCTGGGATGAGCGCCACGATCGCGCCGAGCGCCAGCATGCCAGTAAAGAGCCCGTGAAAGACCGGCGCCTCGCGAAATGAGCGCGACACCCCCCGCTCGAAGCCGAACGACTCGCTGATCGAGTACGACGTGGCCAGCGGCAGCACCGCCGCAGCCAAGAGCGAGGCGCCCAGCAGCCCGATGCCGAACAAGAACGGCGCGTACGCACCCAGCAGCGGCTGGAGCGCGAGCGCGGCCTGCTCGGCGGTGGTGATCAGCACGCCCTTGCCCCGGCTCGACACGAAGATCGTCGCGGCGCAGGCGATGATGATGAACGCGGAGATCACATTGCCGAAAATCGAGCCGAAGTATGCGTCCGCTCGCTCGGGCCCATACCGCTCTATCGTCACGCCCTTCTCCGCGACGCTCGACTGGATATAGAGCTGCATGTATGGGGTAATCGTGGTGCCAATCGTGCCGACAAAGAGCAACAAGTACGTGCTCTGCAATTGGAAAGAGGGCACCAGGGTGCTCTTGACGACTTGCCCCCAGTCGGGATGCGCCAACACAGCGGCGATAGGGTAGGCGAAGAAGGCCAGCGTCATCACGAGGAAGACCTTCTCGACGCGTCCGTACGTACCGCGCGTGACGAGCAGCCAGACCGCCACCGCCGCGACGGGCACGCTGAGATACTTGCTCACGCCGAAGAGCTGCATGGCGGAAGCGATGCCCGCAAACTCCGAGATGGTGGTCAAGCTATTGGCGACCAGCAAGGTCAACATCGCGAAGGCGGCGCCACGCACCCCAAAGCGCTCGCGAATGAGGTCAGAGAGCCCTTTCCCGGTCGCGGCGCCCATCCGCGCGCACATCTCCTGGATGACCGCCAGACTGACGGTGATAACCAGCAGCATCCAGAGGAGGCTATAGCCATACTGGGCCCCAACCGTGCTGTAGGTGGCGATGCCGCCGGAGTCGTTGCCGGCGTTGGCGGCGATCAACCCTGGACCGAGAAAGCCAAACAGGGCCAGGGGGCGCCAGCGGCGCAGATCACGGAGATTGCCCAGATCGCGCAGGCGGTCGACGGGGCGCGAACGGGCCACGCGGCGCACGCGGTAGGCGATGCGGCGGGACAGGCGGCCACCGCGTGGGGGGTGGGCCACGGCGCCGGGGGAGCTGAGAAACTTGACGACCATGGGAGATACCTCGCTACTTCCAGAGATCGCCGGGGGGCGGTGCGCCGGTCCCGAGCGAAGCTCTCGGCGAGGCCTCAGCGATCGGGAGACGCCCATCCACGGCGGGAGACGAGAGCACGTGCGACGCAACGCGTACTCGGACCAGTATCCATAGATGTCGGGTGCGGTCGCTCTCGTCGTGCGGCGAGAGCCAGCTACACCCTTTCGCTCCTTCCTTCAGAATGCGCTTGTGGCGGCTGCGGGTCGCGGCCTACCCCGGCAGGGCGCGAGCCGGCGGACGTGGGCGCCCGCGAGCGCGCGATGCCGACGTGGAAGACAGATATACACGTTGAGGGCCATGGACTACCTCCTCTGGATCGTGGGGCCCTGCCCACTCCGCGCCGCGCTGATGGGAGCGTCGGCGGCAGGCTGGATAGGCCACGATGCGATGATCAGTCTCGCCTCGGCGCTGCGCGTGGCGGAAGAGATCGCTGGAGGAGGGGGACTCACGGCGCGCCGGCCGATTGGCGCGCACCCGCGAGCGAGGGGGTGGACGACAACTAGACGGCGGCGCGCGGCTCCGCGCACCTGGCGATGGCTCTGCCGCTTCTGCGGGCAGATGCGAGAGAAGACGCGGCACGGTCGCTGCGAGCCCGAATGGCCGTATGCTCCTGCCGCCTGATAGCTGATTCGGTCGCTATCCCATGCGTGCGCCGCTCCAGTGTGGAGCGACGCCTACTCGGGCCAGCGTCCATAGCCTCACCTCCTTTGCCTCGTCGCGCGCTCTGCGGGGCAGGGGAACAGCGCCCACAGAAAAGCGCCCTCTCGGCGAGAGGGCGCCGTCGCACACCACGCATGGACCGTTGGGTCGCGATTTCCTGCCGCGCGGCGACAAGGAATCGGGCGCTCTGGCCTGGCCGGCTGGCATCGCCGGTCTGCGTCTCTATGTGCTTCACCGCTGGAAACCCAGCGGTCACGCCCCCTGGTCGAGCTTCAGCACTGCGCGGCGTAGAGTGCGAGCAGCGCGATGACGCGCTCGCAAGATCCCAGCCACTTTGGGCTTCGCCTTACGCCGGCGGAGCCTGTCCTGACCGTCGGCGTCTCTCGACGTTGCCGATCAGTGGCCTGTGTCCGCGCAGACGCCTCGCCTAACGAGGTGTATGCAGCATAGTGAGAGGTCTCGCTGCGAGTCCCCTCTGTGGTAGTATACCCTGATGCCGTGCGCCGTATCAAGAGCCTGGGACGAGTCGGTTCCTCCACCATCGGGAGCTATGCAGGCAGCGATGTCCAGGGGACGCATGCGCCCGCACAGGAAGAGGCCCCACTGCGCTTGCTGGAAGCGGACGAGCCGGGTCCTGCTCTGCCTTGACGATCCTCTGGAGGAGGCTCTAGACTAACGTAGTCCGATGGCCCCTTCCCACGCGCCGATGGCAGGAAGTCAGCGGGCTCCGCAAGAGAGGACGAGAGCTGGCGTGTTGCAGGCGATCCAATGCCCGCGCTGTGGCTGGCACAATGAGTCGACGGCCATCATGTGCGGTGGATGCGGACAACCCCTGCGTCTCTCCGCGCCGCCTGGTACACCGGCAACCCCATCATATCCGCCCCATGTTCCGCAGTGGCCGTCCGGCTCGCAGACGCCGGCCCAGGCACCGAGCGCCGTGCCATGGGCGCAGGCGGCGTCCGGCTGGTCCGCGCCAGCTGCCCAGCCACGGGCACGGCGCGGCATGGGCTGTCTCTGGGCGTTCCTGCTCACGCTGGTCCTCCTGTCCTGCGCCGTGGTCGGCGGCTGGGCGGCTGTCGTGCGGCCCGCCATCCATGCGCAGGTAGATCGTGCGATTGGCACCGCCCTGGACACCGCGGTCGCCAACGTCCCCGCCGTGCCGGCGGAGGCGCTGCAGTTGGTGGGTCCGACCTTTGTGGTCACCGAGGCGGACACGAACGCGGCGCTGCAACATGACCTGCCTGCCACGGGCAAGCCAGATGAGCTGGCCGTCTCGTATCTGCCGGGAGCGGTGGAGGTGCGCTACTTGGCGCGCGGATGGCGCGGCACGATTCAGACGACGCTCCTCGTCCGCTCCGGCCAGCTCGTCGCGACGAATACGCGCGTGAGCGGCATCCTGGCATGGGTTGAGACGGGCGCGGAGCTGCAGTCCACCGTGAATCAAGCGCTCACGCAGCTTGAGGCCAAGACGCCGTTCGGCTTCGAGGCGGTCGCCATCACCACTGGGCACCTGGCGATCACGCTCAAGACGGCTTGAAGCGCCCTGCGCGATGATCTCAGGCGGCCACGCGCGGGGCACGTTAGGTCAGGGTATGCAGTATGGTGACGAGCTGGCCGATGCGGCTGCGCGGTCCGTAGATTTCGACGGTGAGCGCGCCACCACGTTCGGCGACCTCGATCAGACAGTTGAGCTCTTGCGCCATGCGGCGGGCGACCTGGAGGAACCGTTCGCGCGCGGCGGGATCCTGATTGCGCGTGTTGAGCGCGACGTGGCCCAGACGCTCTTCCGGCTCGAGCAGCGAGTCCACCAGCGCGACCAGCTGGTCGACGCCGAAGATGACCTGCATCGGCGGCGCGTCGGGCTCCGTCACGCCAGGACGCGGCTCCGCGGCGTCGCGGGGGCGACTGGATGCGGCGTGTCGGGCTGGCCCGGACGGATGCGGAGGGCTCAAGTGCTCGGACTGGCGCACGGCCGAGGTGTACACCAGGCGCAGCTGCTCAAGCAGCTCGTCACGCTCGTCTTCCGGCAGGTCGCCGCTGGGATGCACGTACGCGAACAAGCCGCGTTTCATGTCGTGGTAGATGAATGGCAGCTCGCTCGACACGCGGCGTCCACAGTTCGGGCAGACCGCCACGTTGAGTCGCCCGGCCAACAGCTCGTAGAGCAGCTGCGGCTCGAGCGTGATATTGACGGCGTGGTGAACGGTGGCGCGATACTCGTGGCCGCAGTCACATACATAGGTGATGACGTCCGAGCGCGGCGTTCCCAGGGAGGACATATACAGGGCCGCTTTCTAGTCGAGAACGCAGGGAACACGCGATTGGGTGGATGCTCCTTGGAAGCCTGCTGAAGGGAGCGGCCCAAAGCGGGCGCAAGCCAGACGAATGCGGGCGTCAGGTGCGTACCAGTATATCACGGCATCGAGTGGCATCTTCCATGCTCACGAGCGCTTCACGCAAACTCTGTGCCGTAAGCGAGAGGTGATACATCATGGCAGGCCCCGGACCACTAGATGACTGGGGAAAGTGGGACACTCCAACACTGCCGCGGCGCAGCGCGCCCAGGCCTGATGGCCCGGTCCTACCGGAGCTGCCGCGGCGCGGAGCCGTGGAGCCGCCAGCGCGCTGGAACGAGAGCGCGACGCGCACGCAGCCGTTAGGGCGGCCGGCGGGCCCTACTGGCGCCCGCGTCGCCCCACGTCGCGGCGGACCGGCGCGACCGCCCCGCCGCCGCCGTCGCTGGGTGCTGTATACGGTGCTGGCGATCGCGCTGGTGGCGGTCGTGGCGGGCGGTCTCGCCTTGCGCGGCGTGTATGCGCTCGGTCAGGCCATCTCCTCCAAGAGCCCCCTGAGCACCCAAACATTCTACATGTTGGCTGGGCAGCGCGTGAACGTATTGGTGCTGGGGTACGGGGGCGGCGCGCACGACGGCGCCAATCTCACTGATAGTCTGATGGTCGTGAGCCTCCTCCCAAGGTCTGGCAGCACCACGCTGATCTCCGTCCCGCGCGACCTGTGGGTGCAGGTGCCGCCGGACACTGGCCAGCTGGCGAAGATCAACACCGCGTATCAGGAGGGGCTAGCCAACGGGTACGCCGGCTTGCCCCCCGGGCGGGACGCCGGGGCGGCGCTTGCGGCGCGCAAAGTGCGCGACGTGATCGGATTGGACGTGCCGTACTGGGTCACGATGGATTTCACGGGGTTCCGCACGCTGGTTGATGCATTGGGGGGGGTGGACATCACCGTACCGACGGCGTTCACGGCCCAGTATCCACGCAACGACGATCCCAGTGTGGATGCCAGCTGGAAGACCATCCACTTCAGTACCGGCCGCCAGCACATGGACGGCGAGCGCGCCATCGAGTACGCGCGGGCGCGCTATGTGCTCGATCCGCCGAGCGAAGGCTCCGACTTCGCACGCTCCGCACGGCAGCAGCTCCTGGTGCGCGCCATTCTGGGGCGGGCGCGTCAGCCGAGCGAGTGGCCGCGCCTGACCAGCGCCACGCAGGCGCTGCAGGGCGCCCTGTACTCCAATCTCTCGCTGGCCGACCTGGCGCTCTTTGGCGAGAAGCTCGACTTCACCCACGCGCATCGCGTCGGGCTCACCAACCAGAACGTCCTGGTCAACGCGCAGTCCGATGACGGCCAGGATATCCTGCTGCCAGCCAATGGCGATTGGGGCGCTGTGCAGCACTATGTGGCCCAGCAGCTGGCGCAGTGAAGCGCCGCGGCTTCCGTCTCTCAGCCCGCGACCGCGTTGGATGATCGCTCGGAGCCTGTGATGCGCCAGCCCGCGGCGGTGCGCCGCAAGCTGTAGCGTTCGCGCACTGGCTGGCGCACCTTGCGGCCGGACGTCTCGACGTATTCCTCTTCGCCCGCTGCCAGGACCGTCGCGGTGGCGTCCTGCGCGGCGCCGTTCTCCAACATCGTGACCGTTTCAGGGCGCGGGCGCGGACGATGCTTGTGCGTCTGCCGCAGGGCGTCCACTCCTGCCGCCGCCGTGGTCTCCGCGCCGCGCTGGGGGTGCTCGGGCGCCAGCAGCGCCCAGGCCAGCAGGTAATCGCGATGGTGCAGCGCGCGCACATACGCCGCGACCACCGCCGCGGGATCGAGCTCGGGCGTGATGAAATCGCGCGAGGCGGCCGGGAGCGCGGTAGCGTCGAGCACTCGCCGCCGAATGAGCGCTTGAGACAGGCGGTATTCGCGGGGAACGGGCCGACTGAACCGTCGCCCCTCAGCCAGGGCCGCTTCCAGCAGCGCCCGCCCCTCGGCGAGCGAGATCTCGGTCAGCGGCGCGCCCTTCTGGCCGTTGTGCTCGACCAGCTCGCGCCACTCCGCGTCATTCATCTCGCGGGTGCGGTAGAAATCTTTCAGGCCGTCGCCACGCCAGTCCAGCAGGAAGACCAACGCTTCCAACCGATCCTCAGGCATTCGCCAGGCGAGCATCATGATCTGTTCGCCACGCTCGCGGCCGCGCTGCACCCAGCCGGTGAAGAACGACTCTTCGGCAGTCTGGGGCGGAGATACGCCCCGTGCGGCGAGCGCGTCCAGCGCCGCGCGCGCCTGGCCGCGCGCCGTGGCGGGCGTCACGGGGTGCGCCGCCAGCGCCGCCAGGAATGTCGCAGTTTCGGAGGTCTCTTGCTCCGCTAGCTGTTCGATCAGGAACTGCTGCAGGTCCGGATCGAGCGCGGCGATGGTGGCCAGGACATGCGCCTCCGCGTCGGGCGTATGCGCGGCGTCGATCTGCGCCAGGAGGGCGGTCAGCTCGTCCTGCCAGGTGGTGTGGGAGCGCGCGCGCTGCTCCGGGTGATCTTCAGGAGAGGTCGGCTTCATCAGTGGCCCGTGCGCGACACGATGTGCGGAATCAGCGCGACGATCATATACACCACCCAGAGCAGCACGCAGGCGAGCACGATGGACCCATAGCATCCCAAGAGGCTGCGCCGCCGGATATCGAGCGCCTGGGCAAGCTGCTCGTCCATGTTGGGCGGGTCCAGCTCCAGGTCCGGCTTGATGCTGACCAAGCGGGCCAACAACACGCGGAAATCGCGCACGTTGCTCATGCCCTCGGCCGCGATGATGGTGTTGCCGTCGTCCAGATCGAGCAGGAGTACGAGCTTGGAGGGCACCTGCTCGCCCGGCGCCAGGATGAGCCTCTGGATGCTCGACAGCCGCAGCCGCATCTCCTCGCCGGCTTCCTGCTGAATCATCGCGAGCTCATCCGGATAGAGGCGCAGCTCTTTTCCCAGGCCATAGCGCACGCGAGCCAGATAGGCCGGCGACTCGACATCGAACGCTGGGTAGGCGGCGCTGGCGGCTTCGGTGCCACTTCCATTCACAGGCAGATGCTCCGCTTGCGAGGCGGCTTCGTCGTATTCCATGACGGTGTACTACCAGGTCTGCGTAGGTCTGTGATGCTCACTTCCCCGCGCCCACTGAATCCGGGTCGGGGTTGGGCCACACCTTGGGCTAGTATAGCATACACGCTGGGGTCGGCTTCTTGAGTGCGAGGCGCCCATCAGATCCAGGCGCCCGACGCCCTGGCCCCCACAGGGCTGGCAGCGGCGAGAGGTGCCCACTGGGCACGGCTCTTGCCATGCGCCGCCGGGTATGTGATCCCAGTCGCATGCAGCGGGGGAACGGCGTGTTCGCCGTTCCCCCGGTCGCTTTCTTCCGTCTCTCCCACTGGTGTAAGAAATCGCGCGCTCGTGACGTATATGACGTATGCAGGGCGGCAGGTTTGCGTGCCTCATTCCCGGACGCGCGTTATTAGTTCGCGGCAGATCGAACACCGAGCTCTGGCGCGCTGTTCGGTCGCATGGCATGGCTTCCTCCCTTCGAGAGGCTCTCGACCCCGCACAGGCTATTCGTGACGACTGGTGTTTTCAGAAGATGTCATCAGGGGGATGAGCATGCACACGCGACGACGAGCCTCCGACGCCGGACTATCAGGCCGCCGGATGCCCCGGTTTTGGGTCATGGGACTGAGCGTTATGGCGCTGTTCTCGATAGCGTTATCGGCGTGCGGCGGCAATACGTACGGTATCGTCCAGGCGGGCAAGTTGACCATCGCCAGCGACACGACCTACCCACCAGCTGAATCCATCGACAGCACCAAGTCTGGCGCTGACAGCTTCGTCGGCTATGATATGGACCTGGGGCGTGAGCTCGCCAAGCAAGCGGCTGCATTTGACCTTCAATCCGCAGACGGCTAAGTTCGACAACATCATCGGCGACATCTCGGGCCCTCAGCTCGGCAGCCAGCGGTATGACATGTCCATCTCCTCCTTCACCATCAACTCTGACCGGCTCAAGAAGGTGCACATGATCCCGTACCTGCGCGCCGGCGAGTCGATCCTGGTGCCCACGGGCAATCCGAGCGGCATCAAGTCCATCAGCGACATGTGCGGCAAGACCGTCTCGGTGCAGAAGGGCACCGTAGAGCTGGGCGAGCTGAAGGACGCCAACGGCGTCGGCGACAAGTCGTCCGGCCAGGCGCCCGTCTGCGCAAGCAATCTCATCCAGATCTTGTCGTTCGACTCCGAGGAAGACGTTATCGCCCAGGCCTTGAATGGCCGCGCGGTGGCCGCCTACCAGGATCAGCCGGTCACCAGCTACTATGTCAAGCTGAACCCAGGCAAGGCCGAGGTCGGTGGCATCACTGTGGCGCCGTCGCCCGAGGGCATCGTCATCCGCAAGGACAACTCCGCCTTTGAGACCGCCATCAAGAACGCGCTTTCGGCCATGATGTCTGACGGCACGTACACGACCATCCTGCAAAACTGGGGCGTGAACGATCTGGCATGCCACAGCGCCGACTGCTCGTCGTAATCGACGCCAGGGTCGTTGGGCGATCGGCTGTACTTCTGCAGCGAGTAGGGTATACTGCGAGCACGCGGCAAGGAAAAGCGGCCGGGAGGTTATTCCCGGCCGCCGACCTATATCTGCCCTGAGCGATGGCTGTATCGCCATGGCTGGCAGTCCGCGCGAGCCATCCGCTGTGGCATGGGCGCCTGCCCGTGTGACGATGGACCGCTAGTAGCGCCGTCTTCACCGCGCGCTAGGCGATCTCAGGAATCGGGGAGATTATGTGCCCGAACATGCCCATCCTGCGCTTTCTCTGCGAGGTCGTCACCCTCCGCGAGAGCTTTGACTGGTCGCTCATCCCGCAGTACCTCTTCTTCAAGCTCATTCTGCAGGGCGTGATCCTGACCCTCAGTCTCGCGATACTGGCCCAGATTTTCGGCTCCTTCATTGGGCTCTTGCTATACTTTCTGCGGCGCGCCCGCTTGGCACCGCTCCGTTGGCTGGCCAATACCTATATCTGGTTTTTTCGGGGGACGCCTCTCCTGCTCCAGATACTGCTGTTTTACACGATCATCCCGTATCTGGGTCTGTTGGGGCCGCTTTCTAGCCTGAATTTCTTCCCCGCGCTCGGCTTCACTCGCGTGCCCATGGACTCGTTCGTCGCCGCGCTGGTCGCGCTCTCGCTGAATGAGGGCGCGTATATGGCCGAGATCGTGCGCGCGGGCATCGACGCCATCGACGTGGGACAAATGGAAGCCGCCAAATCGCTTGGCATGACGTACTACAAGGCCATGCGGCGCATTGTGTTGCCGCAGGCCGCGCGGGTCATCGTGCCCCCGCTGGGCAACGAATTCAACAGCATGCTCAAAAACACCTCGCTGGCCTCATCGATTGCCCTGCTCGAACTGGTTGGCACCGCGCAAGAGATTGGCTCCCATAGCTTTACCACCCTCGAGCTCTTGGTGGTGGCCTCCTTCTGGTTTCTGTTCCTCACTACCATCTGGACCATTATCCAGGCGTACATCGAGCGCCGGCTCAATGTGTCGGTCACCGACCCTGGGGCCAGGGGGCCAGGCAGCTACCTCTCCCGCCTCATGGGGTTCAACTTCGGCAACAGGGACCAGTCGCTGCAAGGGATCTTGACGCGCTAGCGAGCACAGCAACATGCCACAGCGCTCCCAGTGGAGCGCGGAGGAGCGAGCGAAATGGCCGAGATTCCTGAACGCTTGATCGACACGCAGCTCAAGCCAGTGGGCGCCGATGGCAGCATCCCGATGGTAGACGCCCAGGAGGTCCACAAGGCGTTCCATGGGAACGAGGTGCTGCGCGGCATCTCGCTCCAGGTGCAGCGCCGAGAAGTGGTGGTGATGATCGGCCCCAGCGGCTCCGGCAAGACGACCTTCCTGCGCTGTATCAACCATCTGGAGAAGATCAACCGCGGGCGCATCCTCATCGACGGTGAGCTGATCGGCTATCGCGAGCTGCCCGACGGCAACCTCAAGGAGGATACGGAGGCCAACATCGCGCGCATGCGGGCGGAGATCGGCTTCGTGTTCCAGCGCTTCAACCTCTTTCCCCACCTGACCGCGCTGCAGAACATCACCGAGGCGCCGATCCAGGTCCGCGGTCTGCCGAAAGAGCAGGCGGAGCGGCGGGCGCGCGAGCTGCTGGATAAGGTGGGGCTGGCGCAGAAGGCCGACGCCTATCCAGGCCGGCTTTCCGGGGGGCAGCAGCAGCGCGTGGCGATCGCCCGCGCCCTGGCCATGGACCCCAAGCTGATGCTCTTCGACGAAGCGACCTCGGCCCTGGACCCGGAGCTGGTCGGCGAGGTGCTGGCCGTGATGCGCCAGCTGGCGCTGGACGGCATGACGATGGTGGTGGTCACGCACGAGATGGGCTTCGCGCGCGAGGTGGCCGACCGCGTCGTCTTCATGGACGGCGGGGTGATCGTCGAGCAAGGCAGGCCCGCAGAGATTTTCGCCAACCCACGCGAAGAGCGTACGCAGACCTTCCTGCGCAAGGTGTTGTAAGACGACGCAGCCCAACCGCGGGCGACCGCACACATGCCGACCTCCTGACCATCCCGGATGGCCGAGCGACGCAGCTCACAGTCCGCCCCACGGCGCTCGCATGAGGCGCCGCCGCCGCGCACCCGTCGCTCGCCTGTCTCTGCTGGCTCACCCCGCGCCTGGCAGGCGGCAGACCGCGCACAGGGCCATGCCGACCGTCGGGGTAGGCAGTGGGGTCGGCGGTACGGGTACAGTGGCGGGCGGTGGGGTCGGCGGTACGCGTACGGGCGCGACCGGGCATGCCCCGTAGGTGAGGCCGGCGCAGATG
>WNFM01332973.1_pt3 | contig 15015 bp, 12 predicted proteins | sample 5400271 | NCBI WGS metagenome assembly WNFM01 (sample SAMN13153352, study PRJNA577476) | soil metagenome | isolation source: 60 cm saprolite on Douglas fir-dominated hillslope | place: USA:California | collected 2013-09-17 | reverse complement strand
CATCTCTTCCTTATACCTGAGTGCGTGCGCCACAGGTCAGCAGGAACCCCAACCACTGGGCTTCGCGCCCCTTCCACCTCTCTGGCTCAGCCAGAATTCACGTTAACTAAGAACGCAGCTTGCCGTGGTGGCCATGCGCGCTCCGCGCGGCGTTCGATTGCGCCTGTTTGCGCTCGACGTTCAGCACACTCTTCACGCCCATCACCTGGCGTATCACGCTCTCGAGCTGCGCCGCCCGATGCAACTCCAGCACAGCCGTGATGGTCGCGGTGCGCTTGGTAGGCTGCGTGACGGTGGTTACTTTGGCCATGTTGATCTTGAGACGTGAGATCACACCTGTCACGTCCGCCAGCAACCCAGGCCGATCGGTGGCCTGGACCACGATGGGGACGTGGTACGTCTGCACCCCGTCGAGGTCCGAGAGGGCCACCGGCACCGCGCGCTCCGGCTCGGCTTTCACCATCGCGGCCAGGTTCGGGCAATCGGCGCGGTGCACCACGACTCCGCGCCCACGGGTGATGAAGCCGCTCACTTCGTCGCCGGGAACCGGGTTGCAGCAGCTGGCCAACCGCGTGTACAGGCCGCCCACACCCGCGACATCGACGCCGCTCGGCGGCTCCGCCTCCACACCGCGCGGCGTCTCAGCGCCAACCTCTGCGGCGTCTCGCGGCTCACTCGCCTGTGGGAACTGCGCGGGGATACGGTCGCGCAGCTTGGCCACCGCGACAGTGGCGCGCACCTTCTCCGTCCCGACCGCGACGAGCAGGCTCTCAACGTCAGGCTGGCTCAGCTCCCGCGCGACCGCCAGGAGATCATCGTCGCGCACGTCGTCGATACCGCCGCGCAGGCCCTGTAGCTTGAGCTCGTGATCCAGCCGATCCTTGCCAATCTGGTAGTCGATGTGGCGCTCGTGGGCTTTCAGGTACTTCAGAATGTGCGTCTTGGCCGCTTTGGTGCGCGCCACCTGGAGCCAGTCTCTGGTTGGGTGGGCATTCTTGTGCGTGATGATCTCGACAGTGTCACCGCTCTTGAGCTCGTGATCCAGCGGCACCATACGCGTCACGAGCTGCCCATCGTCGGTCGTGACACGCGCGCCCGAGCAGTGGTCGCCGACGTCGGAATGCACGCGGTAGGCGAAGTCGAGCGGGGTCGAGCCGGCAGGGAGCTCTTTGGGATCGCCGGCCGGCGTGAACACGTAAATGTGCTCCTCCGACGGGAGGGGCTGGGTGCGGGTGGCGGCGGGCCCTGGTGCCTGGCGCTGGAAGTCTTGCTGCCACTCGACGACCTGATTGACCCACGCCTGCAGCTCGGCTGCCGAGGCGGACGCCGTGTCGCCCGCTTCTTTGTAGTGCCAGTGCATCGCGAGGCCGTATTCCGCCACCTGGTGTTGTTCGCGCGTCCGGATCTGAATCTCGGCCATGCGATCGTCCAGGCAGAACACGGTGGTGTGCAGGGATTGATACCCGTTGGGCTTCGGGCTAGCGATGAAGTCCTTGATGCGCCCGTCTTTAGGGCGCCACAGCTGATGCACGTGCCCCAGCGCCAGATAGCAGTCGGCGATCGTATCCACCAGGATACGGAAGGCGACGATATCGAAGAGCTGCGAGATGTCGCGATTGCCCGTCCGTTCCACCTTACGGTAGATGCTGTAGAGATGCTTGACGCGCCCCGACACCTCGGCATGCACGCCGAGCTTGGCCATTTCCTCCCGCAAAATGGCGCACACGCGGGACACATACGAGCTGCGTTGATGTTTCTCTTCCGCCACGGCCTCGCTGAGCCACCGATACTCTGCAGGTTCGAGCACGGCGAATGCAAGATCTTCGAGCTCGCCTTCCAGGCGGCCCAGACCCAGCCGGCCGGCGAGCGGCGCGTAGAGCGTGCGGGTTTCCTGCGCATTGGCCAGGCACTCTTCGAGCGTCCAGGTCGGTGTTGGCGGGGCAAGCGCCGGCGTCACCAGCGCGTTTGGCGAAGCAGCATCATCTTCGCGCTCTGTGGGCGCCGCCTCGCTTTCAACCTCCACAGGCCCCTCGCCTTCTTCGACCGGCGAGGTCCCTGCCGCGCGCGACGCCACGGCTCCGGCTTGCGCGCGCAGGGCATCCGCCGCGGCGCGCACGGCGCGCATCGTCCGCAGATGATCGGTGATCTTGAAGATCACAACGCGTGGGTCCTCGGCCAGACCGACGAACATCTTGCGCATGGCTTCCGCTTCATCGCGGCGCTGGCGCTCGCGCCGCCGCTCACGCGTGCCGTCGTGGTCGCCGCCTGTCACACGCTCCGCCGCGCGCCGCCGTGCCGCCGCGGGGCGCTGCAGGGCGTCGAAGCGCTCGATGCTTTCAATCAGACGCGCGGTGGCGGCGCCGAATTCGCCGCCCAGGCGTTCGCGAATCGCCGACGGGCTCGCCAACCCTACCTCGACCGTCTGGTAGAGCAAAACTGCCCCTAAGCTCACAGCATCGATGTGAACGGTTTCGGCGAGCGTCTGCGCGACCGCGATGACGTACTCGAAGTCCCAGCGGCTGCGCGCGTCGGATCGCCCCGGACGCGCGCCGTGTGGGGCGCCGGGCGCGGCCCCACGCGCGGCGGTTCGGACCCCGTCGGCCGGCGCCTGTGGCGGCTGGGCGCCGTCAAGAGCGGCGTGACCATTGCTTTGACTGGCGAGCAGCTGGTGGGCATACTCCAGCGCCTGAGCGATGTGTTCGCTCTCTTGCGCAGGCAGATAGCCTGCGACGTCGCGCAGGAGGCGCGCCTCGTCGACAAAGGGCGTGCCCGCTGGGTCAGCGGGCGAGAGAGTAGGGTGCATAGGCGTTTCCTGATGGAAGATGCCCTGGAGCGTATGTCATGACGAGCGACCAGCAAGCCAGGCTCAGCCGCGACATCTTCCCGCTAGATACACTATATGCTGGCGATGGCTCCCGTTGCTCAGCGCTAGTCGCCCGAGCGCGGCTTTGCGCTCGTCGTGCCAAGCGAGCGCATGCTGCCGCAGCCTTTGTGATAGTCACGCTCCACCTGGAGCACGCCCGGGATCGCCTTGAGGCGCGCAAAGACGCGCTCGGGTCGATCGGTGGGCGCGAATTCACAGATGAGGGTCACCAGGGCCTTGTTGCGGTCGAGAATCGCCTTCGCTGAGCTTCCAACAAGGTTGAGCTGCAGCGTCTTCAGGCACTGAGCGAGGTCGTGCAGCAGGCCCGCGTGATCCTGGCCACGAACCGCTACGACCATCGCATAGCGCATGTCGGGCAGCGCGCGCCAATCCAGGGCGATGCCGGCATCCTCAGGAGCCTGTGGGCGGCGTTTGGCGAGCGCGTTGCGCACGATGCTGCAGCACCGGCGATGGATCGTGACCTGGTGTTGGCGCCCTGGGAACCCGATGATCTTGTCTCCCGGGCACGGGTAACAGCAGCGCCCCAGCCGGAGCACGGCGGGCTGGCCCGACGGATGTAGCGCTGGCTCGCTGGTCTCTGGCTCTGACTCCGCCGACGGCTCAGCGTACGTCGACGATTGCGCGGCCGCCGCCGAGTGCGCCACGGCCCGCAAGGCCCGCACAACCTTCTCTTTCGCGTTGCGCGTGCGTGTGGCGCGCAGCCATTCTGGGCGCGCCTGCAGGCTCTCCTCCTTCACGATCGTCACCACGTCGCCGCTCTTCAAGCGGTAGTCGTAGCCCGCCGTCCGAAGCATTGGCATGCCACCCGCGGCCAACGTCTGCACGCGTGCGCCACCGAAGTGGTCGCCCAGGCCGGTATGGATGCGATAGGCGAAGTCGAGCGGGGTGGAGCCCGCCGGGAGGTCGATGACGTCGCCCTGTGGCGTGAACACGAAGACCTGATCGTCGAACACGTCGCGCTTCAGCGTGTCCACGAACTCGTCGGCCGTCAGACGGAGCTCGCGGTGCCAATCGTCCAGCTGGGCCACCCAGCCCGGCAAGTCTTCCATGGCCAGCCGGAGCGCCGCGTCTACGGGCTCGCCGCGCGCGGCGCGCTCCAGCCAGTGGGCGGCGACGCCGTGCTGGACCTGGCGGTGCATCTCGTGCGTTCGGATATGGAACTGCGCCTTGCGCTCATCCAGCGCGAACACGGCCGTGTGCAGGGAGCGGTAGCCATTGACCTTCGGCGTCGCCACGTAGTCGCGAATGCGGTCCAACGGATGCCACAGCTCGTGCACCAGGCCCATCGCCCGGTAACACTCGAGTTGCGTGTTCACGATCACGCGGAAAGCGATGATGTCGTGGAGGTCGGTCTCCCGCATGCCGGTCTTGCGCGTCTCGACGCACGCCCGGTATGGGCGCTTCAAGCGCCAGTTCACCGCCGCCACAATGCCCGCCTCGCGCAGCTTGTCTCGCACGCGCTCGCAGACCCGGAGCGCCCAGTCGGTGTGCGCCTCCGCTTCCTGCGCCAGCAGCCGCACCACGCGCTCGAACTCCTGCGGTTCCTGATACGAGAAGGCCAGGTCTTCGAGCTCGGATTTGAAGACCTGCAGGCCGATGCCCCCCGCCAGAGGCACATAAATCTCCATCGTCTCGCGCGATTTGGCCGCTCGCTGCTCTGGCGACATGGCCGCCATCGTGCGCAGATTGTGGAGCCGGTCGGCCAGCTTGAGCAGCACTACCCGTGGATCGCGCATCATGGCGACGACCAGTTTTTGCACAGTCTCCTGCTGCTGGCGCAACCGTTGGTCGGGCGTCGGACGGCGCGCGGGCTCATCCGTGACGCCATCGCCCGGCGCGCTGCGGCCAACCACCTGAAACTTCGTGACCCCATCCACGATCGTGGCGATCACCGGGCCAAACCCCTCTTCGATCTCTGCCAGCGTGCGGGAGGTATCCTCGACGGTGTCATGTAGCAAAGCGGCGGCGATGCCGGAGGCATCCATGGCCAGGCTGGCCAGTATGCGGGCGACCGCGAGCGGATGCTCGATGAACGGCTCGCCCGACACACGCTTCATCTGCTTATGCGCGCGCGCCGCCACCGCATAGGCCGAGCGCACCAGCGTCAGATCGTCCGCCGGCATGTAGGCGGAGCACATGGCGAGCAGGGCGCGCAGCCCCGCAGTCTCGCCCTCATCCATGTTCTCAGCCACCTCCTGATCGGGTGCCGTGGTGGCTGAATCGCCCGTCGGTGGGGTGGCAGTGTTCGATATCCGCGCACGCACTCTGCGCCTCCGATCCTCCGCCAGACAGGCGCAAAGCATGAACGACGCACGCCTACAAACGCAGACGCGCGGGCGGGCGCTTCCCCGTCCGCGCGCTTGGGATGCGTCGTCGCGTCGCCAACCTCGCGCGTGCTGTACCTCTGATTATCTTTGGCCGTTGGTTAGAAGTCAAGCTCCGCCTTGGGGCGTGCGCTGGGAGGAAGCTGCTTGCAGTGGGCGACGCATCAGCGAGACGATTCAGGCAGCCACGCGCAACCGGCTGGCCGTAGTCCGCATGCTCCTCCCGCGTCCACTACCCCAGCAGCAGGTCGCCGAGGGCCGCTCGGGAGGTGGGCAGACCATAACTTATCAGCAGCTGCTCCAGGCGGAGGCGGAGGTCTTGCTCACTCTCCCACAGCACGTCGAAGCCCACCAGCGCGGACACCACCCAATACTGCACCTCAGTGAGGGTGGGGGCCATCGGCTCAGCCGGAGGGGCGCCATGCCGTTCGAGCAGGTGACGCAGGGCGTCGCGGGAGCCGGGCAAGCCGTATCCTGTGAAGAGAGTATGCCGGTTTCGCACCTCGTATTCCTGGAGAGCACTGCTCCAGAGGCGATCCTCCTCCACCAGGGCGGTGAGCGCCGCCTGCTGCATTGGGGTGAGGGCTGGGCCAGGCGCCCTGGCCAGGGGGGCAGCGCTCAGGGGGGACTGCTGAGAAAAGGCCGCTGCCAGCAGGGCGTTGACGGCCTCCAGGGTGGCTTCCACCTCAACGCCCTCCTGGTACCATGCCTTACGGGCCTGCAGATGGAAGACATTGATATGCGGTCGCAGGGCCAGCAGCATTGGCATGCCCAGTTGGCCCGGGCGCGACGCTCCCTGGGGAAAGACCGCCGCCAGCAGGAACTCTGCGATGATGCACCGTTCATGAAAGTCACCAGCCCCTGGGGCGCCTCCCGCGGCGCGCAGTCCGTGCAGGATCGTGAGCATGGCTGGAACTGCCTGGGTAGGGTCGACCAGGGCGAGCATCTTGCACACCTCTACGGCAAAGGAGTCATAGTCGCCAAGGCCGACCTCGGGCAACTCCTGATAGGACGCCTCCAGCGTTTCCGCCGTTGCCACCGAGTCGACGAGCTGCTGGACCACCTCTGGGGGCGTCGCCGCTTGGGCACGCCGAGCGGAGGCAACCGCCGCGACGAATCTCACCAGCGGGGGGCGGTCTGCCCTCAGATACGTCAGCAAGAACTGGAGGGAGGCGGCCTCCGGTTCGAGGAGGGTTCCCAGGCTCACCACCACCTGTGCCTGAACCAACTCGTCCGCCTCCTGGACCAGGAGCACCCGCAGGTGAGGAGCGCTCTCCCGTGCCTGCGCGGGGAAGAGCGCGAGGAGATAGGCAGCAAACAGCCGGGTCTGTGCCTCGGGATGCGTCAAGAACGTGAGGTAGATTGGCACCCCTTGTTCGACCGCTTCATAGGAGCGCCGCACCCAGCCCCGTTGCTCGGCTAACGCCGCCTGAAGGGCGGGAGGGGCCGACGCCTCATCCGCATAGTCATGATGAGGAAAGCACCCCCCTTGGCAATCGTGGCGAGGAGGCAAAGGAGATCGGTTTGCTCCTCCATGCTCTCAGCGGTCAGGAGCTCCAGCAGAAAGGGCACCGCGTAGGAGGTCGCCTCCATGATGCTCACCCCCTGGTACACCAGTCTGTGGGGGAGTTTCTCCCACGCCTCCTGACGCACTGCTTTGTCAGGGGAGGCCAGGGCACGAAGGAGCTGGGGGATCTCGGTCGCCCAGCCGCAGGCCCATAAGTTGGCCCACTCCACGTGGTCGAGTCCTTCTAACATCGCTGGCTCCTTTCAGGTGCTTGGCTCCTGGTTGGGAGGCGGACACGCGCAACATGCTGGCCGTAGTCCGCATGCTCCTTCCTGCGTCCACTACCCCAGCAGCAGGTCGTGCAGGGCCGCTTGGGAGGGGGGCAGACCATAGCTCATCAGGAGTTGCTCCAGGCGGAGGCGGAAGTCTTGCTCACTCGCCCAGAGAAAATCGAAGGCCTCCAGCTTGCCGACCACCCAATATTGCAATTGAGTAAGCGTGGGGGCCAGCGGCTCAGTCGGGGAGGCGCCACGCAGTGCGAGCAGGTGACGCAGGGTGTTGCGAGAATCGGGCAAGCCGTATCCGGTGAAGAGGGTTTCCCGGTCCCAGACCGCATACAACTGGAGACCATCGCTCCAAAGGAGATCCTCGTTCACCAGCGTGCTGAGCGCTACCCGCTGCACTGGGGTGAGGGGTGGTGCGCCTGGCCTGGCCAGGGGGGCAGCGCTCAGGGGATGCTCCAGGGAAAAAGCCGCTGCCAGCAGCGCCTGGGCGGCCTCCAGAGTGGCTTCCACCTCGACGCCCTCCTGGGACCCGGACTTGCGAGCCTGGCGATGGAGCACATCGACCTGCTGTTGCTGGACAAGACGCATAGGCATGCTCAGTTCGGCCGAGCGCGGCGCCCCCTGGGGAAAGACCGGAAAGACCGTCGCCAGCAGGCATTCTGCGACCAGGAACCATTCATGCAGGTCGCCAACCCCTTGGGCGCCTCCCTGGGCGAACAGTCTGTGCAGGATGGTGGTCAGCGCTGGAACCGCCTGAGTCGGCCCGACCTTTGCCAGGGTCTCACACAGACTGGCGTAGCTGCTCATAGGAGGCAGCAAGTGTTTCCGCCGTTGCCACCGCCTCGACGAGCTGCTGGACCACCTCTGGGGGCGTCGCCGCTTGGGCACGCCGAGCGGAGGCGACGGCCGCGGCCAATCTCAGCAGGGGTGAGCGGTCTGCCTGCACATACGTATGCAAGAAGTCAAGGGCGGCGGCCTCTGGTTCGAGGAGGGTCCCCAGACTCACCACCACCTGCGCCTGAACCAGTTCGTCCGCCTCCTGAGCCAGCGCGGCTTGCAGCGGGGGGATATTCACCTCTGCCTGCGCGGGGAAGAGCGCGAGGAGAGCAGCGGCAAACATCCGGGTCTCTGCTTCTGGGTGCGCCAGGAGCCGCAGATAGACCGGCACTCCTGCCCCGACCACCTCATAGACCTGCTGCAACCAGCCCAGTTCCTCTGCCAACGCCGCGCTGAGCTGCGGGGGAGCCGATGCCTCATCATTCCCATCCGAGGCACCACCGCCTTGGCGATCGGTGTTGCCCTTCGCCAGAAAGCCGAGAAGCGCCAGGAGAGTGGCTTTCTCCTCCACGGACTCCTCGGTGAGCAACTCGATGAGAAATGGCACCGCAGAACCCGTTGCCGCATAGACCGAGCCCTGATGCCAGATCGTGCCATAGAGTGCGTCATATGCCGCATGGCGCGTCGCGGTGTCGGGGGAGGCCAACGCGCGGATCAGGTCAGGCACATCGGTGGCTGGACCATAGGCATGGGTGAGGTGGGCCCAATCAACGCGGTCCAAACCCTCTAACATCGCTTGCTCCTTTCAGGTGCTCGGCTCCTAGGTGGGAGGATGCCCAGCTCCAGGAGTCCCTTGCGGCCAGCCGTGCTGTCGCGGCTTGCTGGGGGTGATCACCCCCGCCTGCTCAAGACACCCTGCTTTCTCGCCGGGGCAGAGACGGAACCAGGGACGCGGTGTACTCGTTCTGTCGGGGGTGCCACGCGGGGTTCCAGGTGCTCTCGCAGGTATTGGGGCGTCTTACTCCTCCGGTGGAAGTGGCGCCTCCTGCCCATCGGCAGCTGCGCTCGGCGGTCCCCCTGGGAACTGAGTTCGGGACTCTTCTTGCACCATCTCCCAGAAGGACGGCCAGCGCTGCGCCCCCAGGATTTTGGTTCCAAGTATCCAGGCTTCCCATTCTCCCTCCGGGGTGACCACTTCAGGGTTGAGCAGGTAGACATACCCGTCCTCTTGCTCGCTAATCTGCAGGGCCGTGTGTAAGTAGGCATGGTGAAAAAACATCGGGTCTTGCAGCTTGCCATAGATGCGGTGCTCTGCCTCAGCTAGATCAAACTCTTCCTGATCCTCGATCCAGCTCCGCGCCAAGTCTGGCTCCTTGATCTGGAACAGATCAACCTGTTCGATAGGCAAGAGGGGCTCAGTTAAGCCGCAGGGCCAGCCATTCGTGAGCTGCAAGAACTCGCGGTAGGAGGGCGGCAACTGTCGCCCCAGGCGCTGTTCCGCCACGAGGAGTTGTGCTTCGGTGGCGCCAGTGAAGCCCAGCCAGCCCGATTGGATGACCGCATCGGGCAGCTGCAGGATTGCCGGAGGAAGATTGTTCTCTTGAAGCTGGAGCGGCAACTGGAGCAGCCGCCAACTCCAGCTCGCCAGCAACGGCCCCCAGGGAAACCGGGGTGAGGCAGCTCCCGCCTCCCCACCTGGCGGGAGGGTCAGCTGAGCTGGGGGCGCTGGGAACGGACGCACACGCAGCAACCGCAGCGCCCCGATGGCGAAGCGGCGCACGGGAGCATCCGCGTCATTCAGCGCCCCCTCCAGGGCAGCGCCGACCTCAGCAGGAGGCGGCGTGCTCAAGGCCCCTAGGGCTGAGGCCGCGGCTGCCCGGACGCCGGACGCCTCGTCCTGGAGTGCCTGCACCACGGTGCGCCACTCGCCCACCCCGACCAGGCCCCCTTGCGCGGCCTGGCGCACGGCAGCATCAGGATGGCGTGCGGCATACTGCAGCAGCGACAGCAGTTCCAAGATCCCCCATCGAGTAGAGCATGCCCTGCCCCTGCCACTGGCGCACCAGGGTCTGCCAAAGACGGGGGTCAGGGCTCACCATCTGCCCTGGTTCGGCGAGTGGTGTCAGCCATTCCACCGCCCGGCGCAGCCAACTCAGTGCCGAGCTGAGATAGAGCCTGGGGGTTGGTCCTGGCAGAAGGAGGAGATCCAGGACGCTTAACTCCTGCCACACACGAGCCATCGCCAGCACAGACCCTGGCTCGCGGCTCAGGTCGAGCCCGCTCTCCTGCGTGAGCAGCGCCTCTACCTCCGCCCGCAAGGGATGATCTGGCACGCGGCTGATGCGGCGCAGCGCCGCCGCCGCGGCCTGGCGCACCTCCGCCGCCTCTTTGGCATCCAGATAGACGGTCCGTAAGGCCTGCCACGCCTGCTCCGGCGCTTGGGAGCCCGGCCCCAGAATCAGCCGTCGGATGGTCTCGACCTCGGCGGCGCGGGTGGAGGCGTCGCGAGTCTGGTCGAGGAAGTTGTGAATGAGATCGAACGGATGCATCACCAGTACCTCTTTCTGTGTATGGCTGCCTAACCCGATCTCGTCTTGGCGGTCTTGCTGCTACTCCCTTTGTCTGGATGGGAGGCTCCTGCTCCCAGCGTTTCACTCTCCTTCTGCGACCCCCATCGCGGAACGGAAATGGTGCTGCCTCTCGGTGTCAGTCAGCAAGAAGGAACCGCTGGCTCTGGTGCAGAGCCAGAATACGCAGCCCGTTCCCTGTGCCAGGAGCACCCGCCAGGCGATGGTCATGAGGCTTGTTCGAGCAGCTTGAGCACGGCGCGCAGGACCGCCGCCCACTCCGGCGCGGCTGGATCGACGACCTCGAAATGCCCCACGCCCGGCAAGGTGACGAGCGTGGCGTCGTCACCCGACGACCGGGCGGCGGCGTGATAGTCGCGACTGATGGCGAAGGGCACGCTGTCATCCTCGGTGCCGTGGAGGAGTATCTGGCGCACGCCCAGCGGCAATAGCTCCGCCGGGGAGGCGGCGGCGTAGCGATCGGGCGCGGCGTCTGGCGTGCCGCCCATCAGCCGCAGCACCACGCCGCCACTCAGGCGCAGCTCCCACGCGCGCCGCAGGTCGCACACGCCCGCCAATACGACCGCACCGCAGAGGGACAGCGGCGACTCCGTGAACACAGGGCTCGCGCCTGCAATCCGCTGGCGGCCCGCCGCCCAGAGCGCCAGGTGCCCGCCGGCAGAGTGTCCCAGCGTCACCACACGCGCCAGATCGAGCTGATAGCGTGGGGCCTGCTCGCGCAGCGCATCCACGGCCCATCCCACGTCGAGCAGCGTCCCCGGCCACCCCCCGCCGCGATTGCCGAGGCGCCGGTACTCGATATTCCACGTGGCCGCGCCCGCCGCGGTCAGCGCGGCGCAGGCGTGTCCGAGATACTCCAGCCCGTAGCGTGCCCGCCAGTACCCGCCGTGGATTGCCACAACCACTGGATGCGGCCCCGCGCCCTGCGGCAGCCGCAGCTCCCCGAACTGGTATTTGCTCGACCCATAGGGGATGCGCCCATCGGCTGGTGGCGCTGGTTGGCTGAGAATATCCTCGCTGCTCACGCATCTCCCCTCACGCTCGTGCCGCCACGTGCGTGATCACGAAGCCCTGACTCCCCGTCAAACCGCGGACGGCGTGCCCGGCGCACCGAGTCACAGTCGCGGGTCCACTGGCTCGCTCTCCAGCGCCAGCACGGCGAAGACCGCTTGATGCACACGCCAGAGCGGCTCGCGGCGAACGAAGCGTTCCAGCGCCTCCATCCCCAACGCGAACTCGCGCAGCGCCAAGCTCCGCTTGCGCGCCAGCCCGCGCTGGCGCAACCGCTGCAGATTCTCCGGCTCCAGGTACTCGGGCCCATAAATGATGCGCAAATACTCTCGTCCGCGGCACTTCACCGCGGGCTGGACGAGATCGTGAGCGCTGCGCGTGACGAAGTCCAGCGGCTTGACCACCATGCCCTCCCCACCGCGCTCGGTCAGGTCGTGCCACCACGCCGTCGCCTGGTCACATGCCGCCTCGTCCGCGACCTCGACTGCCTGGTGTGTGGTCGCCAGAAAGAGCGGGTCGGCTTGCGCCAGCGTACTCAGCTCGGCCATATGCCACAGGTGATCGTGGTCGAAGTAGGTGCGGCCCTTCGTCGCCAACAGGTGGAACGGCGCGACCCGTACCCCGTCCAGCCCCTCGATCTTCCAGCAGTAGGCGCGATACGCGCTGGCGTACCGCTCGACGGCGATTTGCCGCGCGCGCAGCCGTGCCAGCAGCGTCATGACCTCTGTGGTGCCACGCGCCTGGGTACGCTCCGCCGCGCTTACCGCCGCGGCGAGTGACGCGCTGCCGGCTGCCGCGACAGGGGCGTATTGGTCGCGGATGAGCCCCTGCGCCTTGGCGCTCCACGGCAGCACCTCCGCATCCAGGCAGACCCAGTCGGTCGCGAAGCGCTCCCAGAAGCCGGAACGCTCCAGCGTTCCCACGAGCTGCTGGATGAACGCCGCATTGAGGGCCTCGTCGTCGAAGAAGCGCCGACCCGTGCGCGTATAGCAGGCGCCAGGTGGACCGCTCGCCGGGACGCCGAACTGGCGCGCCGCGGCAGCCCCATCCTGGCACAGCACGAGCACCGCGCGGCTGCCCATGTGCTTCTCTTCGCACACCACACGTTGAGCGCCGCGCTCACGGAAGTAGGCGAACACCTCGTCCGGGTGCTCCAGAACGTCTGGGCGCGCGCTGGTCTCCCCTGGCGACATGGTCGGCGGCAGATAGATCAGCCAGCGGGGATCCAGCGCGAAGCGGCTCATCACCTCCAGCGCCGCCGCCGCTTGATCCGCCTCGATGATGACGTTGCCGCGCAGGCTCGTCGTCACGATCTGCTTGCCAAGCACATCTTCAATCCGCAGCAGCGTGTCGGGCGCGCTGTCGTGCGCCGCCGGCGTCTCGGTATCCAGCCGGCGGCGCGGCTCCGCATAGATCCGCTGCGCTGGGACGCTCACCAGCTCGCGCTCGGGCCAGCGCAGCGCGGTGAGGCGTCCGCCGAAAACACAGCCAGTATCGATGTTGAGCGTGTTATTGAGCCAGACCGGTTCCGGCACGGGCGTATGGCCGTACACCACCGCCGCGCGGCCCCGGTAATCCGCGGCCCAGTTCACACGCACCGGCAAGCCCAGCTCGTCGATCTCACCCGTCGTCTCGCCGAAGAGCGCGAACGCCCGCACGCGGCCCGACGCCCGCCCCTGGTAGCTTTCCTTCATGCCGGCGTGCGCCACCACCAGGTCGCCGCCGTCGAGCACGAGATGCGACACCAGACTATCCAGGAACGCGCGGTATTCGGCGACCCATGTGGCGCGCTCGTCCTCGGGCAGCGCCTCGATCTGGGCGATGCTCTTGTCCAATCCATGGTTGATCGTGACCTTCGCGCCGTTCAGATATCGCAGCAGCTTGGCGTCATGATTCCCCGGAACGCAGAACGCTTGGCCGGTGGCCACCATGCGCCGCACCAACCGCACGCTCTCCACGACAGCCGGACCGCGATCTACCAGGTCACCCAAGAAAATCGCGCGTCGGCCCTGCGCGTGCCGGCGGCCGGCCTCCGTATGTGGCGCGTAGCCGAGCTGATCCAGCAGCTCGCAGAGCTCGTCGTAGCAACCGTGGACGTCGCCAATGAGGTCGAACGGCCCATGCTCGGCGACGCGGTTGGACCACAGCGGCGTGCGCTCAATCTGTGCCGCATCAACCGCCTCGGGCGAGTCGAGCACATGCACGTAGCGGAAGCCTTCGCGCTCCAGCCCGTGCAGTCCACGGCGCAGCTGCGTCACATGGTTGCGCACGACATGTGGACCAAACTGGCGATCTGGGCGTGCGGCGTTGCGCTCCAGACATCGCGCGCGATGCGGACCAGGGGCGCGCGATCTTGTGGCTTCACGTTGGTCGCGTCCACCACCGTCAACCGGCCAAGCCGCAGCCGCAGCCCCGCGAGATAATGCAGCGCCTCGAACGCCGGTTGTGTGGCCTGCTGGTCGTTGGGATCGTCGCTCACCACGCCGCGATAGTAGTCCGAGCTCAGCACTTCAGTGGGCTTGAAGTGGCGCGCGGCGAACGTGCTCTTGCCCGAGCCCGTCGCCCCGATCAAAACCACGAGGCTCGGCTCGGGGATGTTCAGGACGCGCGCGTGGACCGTTTCGGCGCCGGAGATCGGCGCGGGAGATCGCGAACGCACGCCACGGATGCGCTTACTCAACGGATGCCACCTCAATCCAGGGTGCGCTGGGCGAGCTCCGTGCGCTCGCCGTCTGTAGTCAAGGCCTCGCTATCGGCCAATCCCTCAGCAGGTGTCGCTCCGGCGTGCTCGGTGCGCGGTTCGCTGGCTTTGTCACCAGGTCCGGAGCCGAGCCGGTCGAAGACCACCATCTGGGAAGGCGCGCCACAGGCGGCATCGACTGGCCCTAGCTCTACGTGACGCGCCGCATAGCCGAAGCTCGCCGCCACGCGCTCCGCCCACGCCTGGCACTCCGCGCGCGACCACTCGAAGCGGTGATCGTGATGGCGGAGCTTGGTGGCGCCCAACCCCTCCCAGAGCACGTTGTACTCACGATTGGGCGTGGTGATGACGACGCGGCGCGGGCGCGCATGCTCGAACACCACGCGTTCCATAGCGGTAAGCCGGGGGGCGTCGAGGTGCTCGATCACCTCCACCAGCGTCATCACGTCGAAACCCTCCAGGCGCTGGTCACGGTACACCAGCGAGCCTTGCGCGATGTCGATGCGTGCGCGCTGTGGGGCGGGCAGCGAGTCCAGGCGCAGCCTCCGTCGAGCCCGCGCGAGCTGCAGTGAGGAGACGTCGAGCCCCAGGATGCGCGTCAGCGGCCGCTCCTTGACCGCCAGCGCCAACAGTCGCCCCTCACCGCAGCCCACGTCGGCCAGGGAGCGCGCATCTGCCTCGCGCACCACCTCCATGACGGCGTTGAGTCGCTGCTCGTGCAGGCCCAACGTGCGTTCGAGCGGTTCTTCCGACGCCGCCGGCTCATTCTCGGCGTCCGCGCTCGCGCCTTCCATCTCCGCCAGGCGTGCCAACGTGGAGGCCACCAGCGGGCGCTTGTAGCGCAGATAGCGCCGCGCGATCAGCTCACGGTCGGGATGACCCGCCAGCCAGGCGCCACCGCGCTCGATCAGCTTATCCACCTCGTCCGACGTCACGTAG
>WNFM01333647.1_pt2 | contig 15016 bp, 12 predicted proteins | sample 5400271 | NCBI WGS metagenome assembly WNFM01 (sample SAMN13153352, study PRJNA577476) | soil metagenome | isolation source: 60 cm saprolite on Douglas fir-dominated hillslope | place: USA:California | collected 2013-09-17 | reverse complement strand
AGTTATTGCAGCCTCTCGGACACCATCGGCAAATCCCTCATCACCGAAATCCGGGGAACGCCGGATTCATCCGGCCCGGAGCGCGGACTTCAGTCCGCACGAACGCTCAATGCTCCCACGCTCTGCCGCTCCACGCTCCACGCTCCCACGCCTTACTTATTCCAGCGCATCCTCTTCGCTGTCGAAGAAAACCCGATGGCCAAAGTCGCCTACGGCCTCTACAAGGGCGGCTTCCTCAACGCCGTCTCGGTCGGATTCATTCCGGTCCGCTGGGAAAATGGGAGCGAGGAAAAAGGCTATCGGCGCAAATACCTTGAACAAGAGTTAGTCGAAGTCTCAGCCGTCAGCATTCCAGCCAATCCCAACGCCCTCACGCTCGCCCTCAAATCTGGCGCAATCGAAAAGAGCGACCTAAAAGAATTGGCCGACCTGCTGAATGGGTTTTGCGGGAACAAAATACTACAGAAGCAAACGAAGGAAACGAAGGAAGAAGATTCTGTTCTAATTGTTCAACTGAACGAAATCCGCGCCGTCCTAAAAAAGGCGTAACTAACCACTAATGAACACTAATGAATCCGGAATTGAAACCACGGAATACCCGGAACACACGGAAACAATGAGGATGAGAATTAACCACAGAGAACGCAGAGAACACAGAGAAAAGCCCGAACCCCTCTCATTAACACCCTGCTTTAGCTGGGTGTTAGCCGGACCAGAAAAGACTTCAACCGTTTCAACGGTTTACCTTCCCGCTCCGTTATCCCAAAGGGATTACGTCACTCAGCCCAGGGTAGGCCGCAGGGCGGCCATCATTCCTGTTGTTCAGTTTTTAGCCCGCCGCCTACCCTGGGTATGCGGCCCAGAAGATCCTCCAACCCTGAAAGGGTTGCGGCTCTTCTCCGGCTTCTCGTTATTTAACCTGGTCCACCCTTTCCCGCGCCTCGGGATCGATTGCACGAAGAGCGTTGGTTGCGCAGCGCCTGACGCCCAAATTCGGATCATTGAGCAGATGCTGCATGGCCGGAATGGCACCGCAGGCGTTGGTGCCGAGCCTTCGGATTTGGAGAGCTACATAAATCTTACACCGTGCCGTTGCTTGCTGATTGGTCAAAGCCGTCAACAGCGCCAGCAGACCATCATTTCCAAGGTAGGACAGGACATGCGCTGCTCGTCCAGCACCTCTGTATGTATTTGGCTCACTGAGGATCGCGCTAAGTTCTGGAATAGCTCCTTTCGCAACTGGAGTGAGGGTCCACAAAGCCATCTCTGCGCCATCCGCAAGGACCTCTTTTTCGTCCGTAAGTTCCCAGTCGGCGTTGAACCTTTTTATTACAGGATTGATGGCTCCATACAGTTTGATCTTCCAGGGCGGCGTCGCGTACCGAATCCACTTGAGCAGAAAAGGAATTGTGTTGGTTTCAGCGAGTGCAATCGGATCAGCAGGTCCACCCGGTCGGATTGCGCCTACACCGGGACCCCGCGCATAAGCTTTCACCCACTCACTCAACCGCTTCCCCCCATATTCCGGCTCCCGCTCCCGGCTCAAAACCGCCACCAACACCCCAGCCAGCACGACGCCCACAACCCCCAACATCAAATAAACCCGTCGCTTGCGCATTTATGGCGTGGGCCTTCGCACCGGCTTGGAATCGATGAAATACAGCGCGTCGGTAGCAGCACCGCTGATCTTCAGGTCTGGATCTTTGCTCATGCCCAGCAAAGCAGGGATTGCCAACCGAGCAATATCTCCGTCCATCCAGGCATTTATCCCAAGGTATCTGGCAGTAGTGGCGGAGTCAGCAGTCCATTTACCGCCCTGGGCTTGCTAATTTCTCAACGCAGCCACGAGGGCCGGAAGTCCCGGCTTTCCGATCTGACCCAAAACTTCTATTGCAAGGGCTCGGCTGTTGCACTCCTTAGTGTCACTGGCCAGCCGACTGAGGTCTGGGACTGCTCCTTCTGCTTTGGGACCGAGATCGACCAAGGCTTGGAATGCGCCGAACTGCAACCTGTCGTCCCGTTTGTCGAGGAGACTCCAAATCGAGCTGAAAGGCATTATTGCGGGGTTTCGGGAGCTGTAGAATTTGCGCTTCAAAGGCCACATATCCTGCCCAAGCCATTTCACCAAGTATGGGACTGCATTGGTTCCGATATGGCCGATCGCTTCGCGACGTTGCTGTTGCTGCTTCGCAGCGGCGGAGTCCATAAGAAAACCCGTCACCACCCACTCACTCAACCGCTTCCCCCCATACTCCGGCTCGCGCTTCCGACTGAAAACCGCCACCAAAACCCCAGCCAGCACGAGGCCCACCACCCCCAGAATCAAATAAACCCGTCGCTTGCGCATTTATCGAGTGGCCCTTTTCAACGCTGCCGGTTCAATGTTGAGAACCAGGTTCGATGCGGCAATCCGGATCACGATGTTTGTATCGTTCAGAAGTTGACGCAAAAACGGCATGGCAGGCTGTGCATTTGTCCCCATGGACATGAAGGCAACGGCTGCACCAAAGGCGCGTGTCTGTTCCCTATAATCGTCCAGGTACCAAGAGGTGTTGAGGCGGCGGGCAATGGGATTGACCAGGGCATACGCTTTGATTCTCCAGGCCGGCGGCTTGTACAACATCCACTTGAGGAGATATGGAAGGGCATTTGTTCCGATATGGCCGATGGCATCTTCAGCCACTTCTTGGTATCCCCTCCCCCCACTCACTCAACCGCTTCCCCTGGTACCGAGGCTCGCGCGATCGAAATACACCAGCAACCAGCACCCCAACCAACAAGGCAACCCCAATCAGCAGCAGGTAAAGTCGTCGCTTTTGCATGGCCCAATCAACATGCCCTCCTCCGCCCCCAAAGCAAGCGCGAATGGATCAACGGAAAATGCTTTCACAGAAGCAAACGAAGATAACAAAGAGGGAAAATATTTTGATCAGTCCTTCGTTCAAAGCTTCGTTCCCTTCGTTATCTTCTGTTCAAAACCTTTTCGTGTCTTTGGTGTTTTTCGTGGTTCATCATCCGCCTCTGTGCCCCTTCGTGTCTCTGTGGTTAATTCCAATCCTGAACCCTGCATCCCATGTTAACTCAGCTTTCGACTCTCAAAACCCGTCTCGGCCTGGACCAATTCGACACCACCGATGATGTCCTCCTCACCAACATGCTGAACCTGGTCAGTGCCCGTTTCTCCGCCGAATGCAATCGCATCTTCGATTACGGAGCCGGCCTCACTTACGAATTCCGGGCCAATCAACTCTCCATCATCGTCGATCACCCACCCATCGAACTGGTCTCGCAATTCGAGTTGAAAACGACGGAATCCGAAGGCTGGATTGTGCAAACCTCCATCGACTATTTGCTCTCTCCCAAAAAGTCGGTCATCGAACTCGCCTTTCCACTCGGCAGTTCTCGCCAACTGGGGCGGGTCACCTACACCGGTGGTTATATCCTGCCGGGCACAACGACAACCGGTAATCAAATCGCCCTGCCCGACGACCTCGAACAAGCCTGCGTCGAGCAAGCGGCTTACTGGTATCAACGCCGCGCCCAGCTCGGCCTGATGAGCGTCACCAGCGGAGATGCTACCGTCCAACATTTCCAAACATCAGACCTCCTGCCCCAGGTCCAGGCCGTCCTGACCCATTACGAACGATGGATAAATTGACAACATCCATAGCCCTGCGATTTCGCTCCCAAAGATTTGCCATCCAGACGGTTGACTTCGGTCAAGTTCTCCCTGAACTTCTTGGAATGCTGCGAAGGCTCAGTCATTGGTTGATTGTCGGCGCGCTGGTTTTCACCATCGGCGCTCACTGGGCGCTGCTCCAATCGGTGGCATGGATTGGGATGACGTTCAGCTATGCGCACGATTCCACCCTCACCGAGGCGCTCGCAAAAACTTTTGGCGGCCTCCACCCCTGTAAACTTTGCAAGGTTGTCCAGGAAGGACAGAAATCGGAGCGGAAGCAGCAAGCGCAGAAACCCATCGAGAAATTCGACCTGTTTTGTCTGTCTGATTCCGGAGAGATCAAACCGCCCGTTTTGCTCCAAGTCCCCACCGCTGTTTTCGGTCCCATTGCGCCACTCGGCGAACCTCCTCCCAAACCTCCGCCTCGGCCCTGCTTTCAAGGCGGGCCGGAGCGTGGGATTCTTCCTGCATCCGTGTAGTGCGGCCGGTCCTGCGGAATGAATTCCGCGCTCCTTCGCCTCAAGTCCTGATTCCTGCCCGGCCTCAGTTAGGGTGAGTTTTCTCAAATTGCGCCGCGCGTGTGCGCGGTCGGCAACCTTCACTCCCATCAATTCTCCGAGGAAGCGATGACTTTCTCATAACTTGAATTTACAATGAAATACTTATCTTCAGTAGTTTTGACGGGCGCGCTGGCCTCCCCTGCCCTGGCGTGCGATTTGTGCTCGATCTATTCAGCCAACCAGGCGCGAGGGGAGGTCGGCAGGGGGCCTTTCGGAGGCGTGGCGGAGCAGTTCACCCATTTTGGCACGGTCCAGGTGGACGGCGTGAAAGCGCCCAACCCATCCGGCCAATACCTGGACAGCTCGATCTCGCAACTCTTCGCGGGCTACAACTTCAATGAAAAGCTCGGCGCGCAGTTGAACTTCCCGCTGATCTACCGCTCGTTCCGGCGTCCGAGCGCGTCCGGCATCGATGAGGGGACCGAATCCGGCCTGGGTGACATGTCGCTGCTCGGCCATCTCCAGGCGTATCGTTCCGAGACAAAGGATTGGACGTTCAGTTGGAACGTTTTGGGCGGGATCAAATTCCCGACGGGCCGCTCGGATCGAATCGCCGAGGAGTTGGGCGAAGAAGGCCCGGGCAGCGGGATCCACGGCCACGACCTCACTCTGGGCACAGCTTCCTTTGACGGGATTGCCGGGACGGTCGTTTTTCTGCGATGGAAACGAGCGTTCCTGAGCGCGGGCACGCAATACGCCATTCGGAGCACAGGCCACCTCGGTTACCGTTTTGCCGATGATCTGACGTGGCTGGGCGGGCCGGGGTTTCTGCTCGCCTTGCACGACAAGTACACACTCGCCTTGCAAGCTGTGGTCTCCGGTGAAATGAAAGGAAAGGACACATTGCGAGATGTAGTAGCGGATGATACAGGCGTGACCGCCGTTTATCTGGGACCACAGATTACGTTCACCTGGTCGGAAAACCTAAGCGTCGAGGCGGGCATTGACCTGCCAGTGAGCATTCGGAACACTTCCTTGCAAACCGTCCCGGACTATCGCGTGCGAGCGGGAGTGACCTGGCATTTTTGAGACTCGAGGTCGGCAAGCCTTAGTGGGGCAGGCATCCTGCCTGCCAGATCGGGTTTCCAGCCCGTCTCTGGCACGCGGGCAAGATGCCCTGCGTCGGCTGGCTGGAAGCCTGCGCCACTTACCGCCGAGATGGCACGAACGCGCCTTTCACAAATCCACGTTCGCATTGTTGACTTGTGTTTTTCGAGGACCTGTGCCAGAAAAGCCGCATGAACCGTCGTGAATTTATTCAAGTCAGCGCGGCTGGGGTGGCTTTGTCCGCCTCCGGCAATTTCGCCGCCGAATTCGCAGATCAAAAACCGAAACGTGTGGGGCTGATCGGCCCCGGCTGGTATGGCAAGGCCGACTTGTTCCGCCTGATCCAAGTGGCGCCGGTGGAAGTGGTGTCCCTGTGCGACGTGGACAAACGGATGCTGGCCGACGCCGCCGAGATGGTGGCCACGCGCCAGATTTCCAAGAAGAAACCGCGCACCTACGGCGATTATCGGGAGATGTTGAAGGAGAAGGACCTGGACATCGTGCTCATCGCCACGCCCGACCATTGGCACGCGCTGGCGATGATCGCCGCGGTCGAGGCAGGCGCCGATGTCTATGTGCAGAAGCCCATCAGCGTGGACGTGGTGGAAGGGCAAGCGATGCTCGCCGCCGCGCGGAAACACAAGCGCGTGGTGCAAGTGGGCACGCAAAGGCGAAGCACGCCGCACCTGATCGAAGCGCGTGATACCATCGTCAAGGAAGGCAAGCTCGGCCAAATCGGCCTGGTGGAGATTTGCTGTTATTACCAAATGCGCGCCCGGGAGAATCCGCCCGACACCGCCCCGCCTGACTATCTGGATTACGACTTCTGGACCGGCCCAGCGCCGATGCGGCCTTACAACAAATTAGTGCATCCCCGGAGCTGGCGGGCGTTCATGGAATACGGCAATGGCATCGTGGGCGACATGTGCATCCACATGTTCGACATGGTGCGATGGATGCTCGATCTGGGCTGGCCGAAGCGGGTCAGTTCCTCAGGGGGAATTCTCGTGGACAAAAAGAGCAAGGCGAACATTTCCGACACTCAGACCGCCACATTCGATTACGGCGACCTGCAAATCGTCTGGCAACATCGCACCTGGGGCAGCTCGCCTGATCCGAAGTACCCCTGGGCGGCAACTATTTACGGAGAAAAGGGCACCTTGAAAGCGAGCGTGATGGGCTACGATTTCACTCCCATGGGCAAAGGCGAAGCGGTGCATAGGGACGTGACTTATGAACTGGAGCAGTTTCCCGAGGACAAAACCGAGAAGGACTTGGAAAAACACGTCGCCCCAGCGATCCGAGGCCACATGAAGAATCTCCTCTCCTGCATCGCGACGCGAGGCAAACCGGTGGCGGACATCGAAGAAGGCTATATTTCCAGCGCTTCGAGCATTTTGGCCAACCTCTCCATGCAACTGGGCCGGAGCTTGAGTTGGGATGCCGTCAAAGGACAGGTTATCGGCGACGACGAGGCAAACCGGCTTTTGCGGCGCCCTTACCGCGCGCCGTGGGTGCATCCGGAGGCTTAATACCGCCGATGATGGCGGCTTTGGGCGATTGCAGATTGCAATCGCTGGTTCTGACTGTCCAGGCTCGATTGGGCGATGGTGTAATCCTGCTCAGCGCGCGTGAGTTTCTTTTGCGCCTCCTCCAAAGCGGTGGCAGCCTACTTTGCCCCAGCGGCCGCTTCGGTAACGCCGGAATCAGAATCAATCATTCGTTTCAATCGTGGTTGCAGCGCCACGATTTTTTTCCCCGCTGCCTGATAGTGTTGGGTGGCCTGCTGCATTTCGGCATCCCTGGCTTCCGCGGTTTTCCGCATCTCAGTTGGCAGGCGAATCCTGGCTGAAAGTTCAGCTTTCAGCTTCTCCTGTTGTTCCTCAGTCAGCGACTTTTCGTCGGGAAGTTCACCCAAGCGCCGGCGAGCAGACTCGGTATCCCGTTCCGCAGCCTGGTAATCGACGCTCGATTTGAGCGCCGCCTCAAGCGCCTTACGGCGGGCTTGGATTTGGTGGAACGCCGCATCGCGCTCTATGATGGCCGCGGTCATACCCAGTTCAGCCCCGTGCGTTTGGGCAGCCGCTTGACGGGCCTGTTGGACGCGATTGGTGGCGGCCTGCTGGGCTGATTGCCCCTGCGTGAAGTCCCGCTGCGCTTTGGCCAAGCCTTGTTGCGCTGTGCCGAGCTTCGCCTGGGCGGCGTTGACGGCCTGCTCGGCGGTTCTGACCTGGGCAGTGGCAGCGAGTGCAGGCGGCTGCAGGCCAATTGAAAGCAAACCGGCGAGGCAAACCGAGGCCATCCCAATACGTTGAAGACTCGCATTCATCATCGGGGAAGACCATCCGTGCCGCTGTCTCAGGGTTTTGGAGTGAGCGGGCGGAGTTTGATGTTGCGGAATTCAAGACGGGCAGTGTGGTCCTGGAGGCAGATATGCCCCTTCATGGGCGGGTCCTTAAAGTGTTTCATGTCCTTAAACTTGCTCTTGGCCACACGTTGGTTCCAGTCGTCGCTTCCCAGTTCGTATTCGAGCAGTTTCACTCCGTTAAGCCAGTGCTCGATATGCCGCCCCTCGGCCACTACTCGCACCGAGTTCCACTCCCCCAACGGGTGAGAAACATCCTTGGGCGGCGCGTAAAGGCCGTAGCACGCTCCCGCCAATTCCCGCACGTCCCGGCCCGGATAAGCCGCGTTGTCCAGCACCTGCATCTCCGGCCCGGTGTGCCAGGAAGTGTCAGCGTCTTCCGAAACCCGCAGGAGGACGCCGCTGTTGCCAGCGCGGTCCACAATCTTCCAATCCAGTTTGAGTTCGAAGTTATCGAATTGTTCGACGGTGATGACGTCATCCCCGCCACCTGCGCCTTTCCCTCCTGCGCCGCCGCTGACGCGGACCAACGCGCCATCGATCACTTTCCATCCCGACGGCATTCTATCCATCTTGTAGCCGCGCCAGCCAGTGGTGGTTTTGCCATCAAAGAGCAACCGCCAACCGGCCTTCTTCTCCGCGGCGGAGAGGGTGTTGTCCTGGGCAACTCCCGGCACGGCTGCGCCGATGGATTGAATAGAGGAAGAATCATATAACTCCTCTTAGGATTATCCAGACGGCCTGTCAACCCCTAACTATGATTCCGCCCGGAAAGCCACGATGCTGAGGGGCGGGAGAGTGAAAAGGGCGGAATGCGGCTGGTTATGGACCTTGTAACTCTCGGTCCTGACGCCGCCAAGATTGCCCGAGTTGCTGCCGCCGTAGATCCCGGAGTCGCTGTTGAGGATTTCGCGCCAAAAGCCCGGCACCGGCAGCCCAACCCGGTATTGCTGGCGCGGTACCGGGGTTAGATTGAGGACAACCAGGACGCGGTTGGTCAGCTCCCGATTCTGCCGAACGAAGGAAAGGACACTGTTCTCATGGTCCGAACAATCCACCCAGAAGAAGCCTTCCATGTCGTAATCGCCCTCCCAGAAAGCCGGCTCGGCGCGGTAGCACTTGTTCAAGTCTTCCACGAAGCGTTGGAGGCCGCGGTGAAAAGGCCCCTGGTCCAGCAACCACCAATCGAGTTCGGCGTTGGCGTTCCATTCCTGGCGCTGGCCAAATTCACCGCCCATGAAGAGCAGTTGCTTGCCCGGGAAAAACCATTGGTAACCCAGCAACGTGCGCAAGTTGGCGAACTGCCGCCAATCGTCCCCCGGCATCCGCCCGATCAGCGAGCTCTTGCCGTGAACGACTTCGTCATGCGAGAGCGGCGAGATGAAATTCTCGTGATGATGATAGAGCATGGCGAAGGTGAGGTCGTTTTGATGGTACTTCCGATACACGGCATCCCGGGTGAAATACCCGAGGGTGTCGTGCATCCACCCCATGTTCCATTTGAAGCTGAAGCCGAGGCCGCCCAGATACGGCGGGCGGGTGACCAGCGGCCAGGAGGTCGATTCCTCGGCAATGGTGATGACCCCCGGATGCTCGGTATGGGTCAAATGATTGAAATGGCGCAGGAACTCGACGGCCTCGAGGTTCTCACGTCCGCCGAATTCATTGGGAATCCACTCCCCTTCCTTCCGCGAATAATCCAGGTAAAGCATGGAGGCGACTGCATCGACCCGCAACCCATCGACGTGGTAACGATCACACCAAAAGAGGGCGTTGGCGGCCAGAAAATTGCGGACCTCGTGCCGCCCATAATTAAAAATGAGAGTGCCCCAATCCTGGTGGGCGCCTTTGCGCGGGTCTTCATGCTCGTAGAGGGAGGTGCCGTCAAAGCGAGCGAGAGCCCAATCATCGCGCGGGAAATGCGCGGGCACCCAATCCATGAAAACCCCGATCCCAGCCTCGTGCAGGGCGTTGACCAGGTGCTGAAAATCCTCCGGCGCGCCGTAGCGGCCAGTCGGCGAGTAGAAGCCGGTCACCTGGTAGCCCCAGGACGGATAAAAAGCGTGCTCGGACACGGGCATGAACTCGACATGGGTGAAACCCAGGCGCCGGACATAATCGACCAGCGGGCCAGCCAGCTCTCGGTAATTGAGGGACTCGGCGATGGATTTCTTTCGCCACGAGCCGGGATGCACTTCGTAGATGCTCATTGGAGATCGAAAGGGATTTTGTTCGCGCCGCTTGGCCAGCCAGGCCTCATCGGTCCAAGCGAACTTGCGTGTGTTCCATACAATGGAGGCGTTTTTGGGCGCGGGCTCGAAGAAGAAGCCGTAAGGATCGGTTTTGAGAACGATGGCTCCGTGAACGTCCTTGATCTCGTACTTGTAGAGGGTCCCCTCCCCTACCCCCGGCAGAAACAATTCCCAGACGCCCGAAGCCCCCAGCATCCGCATCGCATGGCAGCGCCCATCCCAGCCATTAAAATCCCCGACCACGCTGACGCGTTGCGCGTTGGGGGCCCACACGGCAAAGCTGGTTCCGGGAGTGCCGTCAATGACCCGGAGTTGGGCGCCGAGTTTTTCATAAATGCGCCGCTCGTTGCCCTGGCCGAAGAGATAGAGGTCCGTTTCACCGAGAGTTGGCAGAAAAGAATAGGCGTCGCGGCTGCGCTGAAGGTTTCCTTGATGATCGGTGATGACTAGATCGTAGGCGTAAACACGCCTGGCTTTCGTGGTGGTTCCCTCGAAAAAGCCGCTTTTGTGAACGCGCTCCAGCTTGATTTCCGGTTTATCTTTCTCCTGGACTGGAACCACTCCTACTTTCGCCGCATTGGGCAGAAACGCGCGCACGACCACACCGGTGCCGTCACCCAGTGGATGCATGCCCAGGAGTTGATGCGGATTGCGATTGGTTGCTTGGATCAAACTCTCCAGTTCATCACGAGTTAAAATCATGGGCTTGATACTGGCAGAGGCCGTTGGGGGTTACAATGGGAAAGAGACTGCAATCCCGCCAAGCGAGCGAGGATCCGGTCGATCTGACCGCCAAGCACGTCCAAGCCGCCCTCGGTCCAGACGACGTAATGGCTGAGCGCCATCTTCTTTTCAATGGGCCACTGAGCACGGAGCCGTTGGTCGATCTGCTCCGAGGTCAAACCGCGGCCCAACATCCGGGCTCGTTGCGTCGCTCCTGAGCAAGCCACGCAGACGATGACGTCGAAAGAAGAGGCAGCATTGGTTTCAAACAGCAGAGGGATGACGACCACTGCGCAGGCCTTTTTCTCGGATCGCCACGAGGCCGCCTGGGCCAGCCAGCGTTCACGGATGCGCGGGTGGACGATGGATTCAAGCTGCTGCCGTCGCGCTGGGTCTGAGAAGACCTGGCGGGCCAGTTCATCGCGGCGCAACCGGCCATCCGGTCCCAGAACCTCCGGCCCGAAAGCGCGGCGGATTTCATGAAAAGCCGGCTCTCCCGGCTCCACCACCTGGCGGGCCAGCACATCAGTGTCAACCACCGACAAGCCGCGCTGCAGCAGCAGATTGGCCGCGGTCGTTTTGCCCATGCCGATACCACCGGTTAGCCCGATGAGGATCATAAATCACCCGTTGCGTCGCGTTCTCCGTCTGAATTCCTGCCTGCAAAGTCGTGCATCAGACCGCCTCCTGGTCGCTCCCTCTTCCTCGCGCTTGTGCCTCAGACCACTAAGGTTCACGCAAACGATAAAACCGGATCTGGTTGGTCGGGGTCACAAGGATATTGATCTGGCCGCCAACGGGAACCTGCACATTCCCAACGGGCAGCCAGCGCGGCGGGGAGAGACTGTCAGTGGCCTCGATTCGGAAATTGTAGTTCGTCGCGGCGGCGGGCCACGAAATGACCAGGCTGTTCCCGATAATTACCACGCTCAGGGCGGGCTCCGTGAGCACGGTGGTGCTGATTGAAGCCACATTGTTGTTCGGATTTAGATCTGCTTGATCCCCAACCACCGTGGCGCGGTTCAAGATAGTGCCAGCCAGCGCGGGTTGGACGCTGATGCTAACATTCGTGCCAGCGCCGCTGGGGAGAGCGCCCAGGTTCCAGGTGAGCACATTGCCGCTCACACTGCAGTTGCCGGAGCAAGAGATGACGGCGGCGCTGCCGGGCAGGACGTTGGTCAGAATGACTCCGGTCGCGTTCGCCGGGCCATGATTGGTCACCGCCAATGTATAGACGAGGAGATGGTTGATGATGGTTGGATCGGGCGCGCTCAGAACCGCGACCGAAAGATCAGCGGCAGGCGTGACACTGCTGGCGGTGTCGATGGTCAGGCTCCACCCTCCCGCAATATTGCCATTTTGGCCCGCGGCGTCATCCTGGACGAACAAGGACCAAACGCCATTGGGGCTGCCCCCATTCAGAAGGCCGTTGAGGCGTTTAACGGTGGACGGCGCCACGTAGGGCGGCGGAGGCGCGGGCGGGCTGAAGGCATCGGTGGGTGGATCAAAGCCAGGGGATGGAGAGGGGAGATACGTTCCGGACACGAACGGATCGGTTGCCGTTAGATGTGTCGTGGCATTGTCATCAAAGGTTAAGTTGACCCCGGTGGTGAGCGGAGCGAAACCGCCCGCGTCGGAGAACAGGATCAGATTTTTACCCTGGGGTCCCAGCAGCAGGACATCGATGTCAGCCGGGTAATCGTGTCTCAGGTTGTAAACCGACGCAGTGACATTGGTCACGGTGCCCGCGAGATTGGAAACGAGAATCGTCGAAGGATAAGGAGTTGCTGGAGCAAAGTCGTTGATTGTGATTGAGGTTCCATTGAAAAAGGTGAGCCGAGAACTGCCCAAACTGAATCCGAACGTGACCACGCCTAAATCCAGGGATCTGCCCACGTCGCGCAACTGGAAGGAGGCCGTCACGGTGCCACCGTTGGTTCCGCCGGCCTTGAACGTGAAAGGCCGTGAAACCGCAGCCCCACCCCCGGTGACAATTCCGAAGGATTGGGGCGCGCTCGGGTTGATCACCCCGCCGGTCGCCAACAAGGTGGCCCTCAGGTTGATCGTGTCGATGTTGCCGATATTTCGCAGCCCGAAATTAATCGTCACCATCTCATTCGGATCCACGGCGCCGTTAGGAATGGTTTCCGAGACAATGGCCGAGCCGGCAGGGATGATGACGCTGCTGTCGTTGTCCACGATCGTTACGACCGCGTTGCTGGGACTGCCCAGGCTGACCAGGTTGTTCGGGCTGGCATTGAAAAGCAGCAGGCTAAAGGTTGTGTTCCCCTCAATCACCAGATCGTCAATCAGTGGCACGAAAATCGTCTGGCTGACAACTCCAGGGGCAAAGTTGAGCACGCCGCTCACCGCCTGGTAATTGGTCCCTGCCAGCGCTGTGATGTTGCTGCTGGCATAGCCGACAGACGCCGCGTTAAAAGTGCCGCCGATGCGGTTTACGGTGATTAAGGCGTTAGTGCCGCCCTCGCTCACGGTGTAAGCGGGCGAACTGAAGCTCAACGTGGTGTCATTGTCCAGGACGGTGAGAATGGCGTTGGTTGGGCTGATCAACGTCCCGCCGCCAGTGACATCGAACAGCGTCAATGACACGGTTCTGTCTCCCTGGGGCGTCGGATCATCTATAACGGGAATGGTAAAGGACTGGACGAGGTCAAGCGGAGAAAAAAACAGCCTGCCAGTCACTGGAGTGTAGTTCGTTCCGGCGATCGCCGTGCCATTGGTGGCGGCATAAGCCACCGTGACCAGGTTCGTGCCAGGCTGTCCGGCGCGCACCACCGTAATGGTCGCACTGCCTGCGTTCTCCACAACCGTGTAATTGGTGGAACTGAAGCTGAGGGTATCTTCGTCATCGATGATCGTCAGCACGGCCGTATTCTGGGGGCCGAGGAAGGTTCCATTTGTCGGATTAAGCAAGGACAGGTTGACCGTTTGATTGCCCTCACCCATGGTTTCATCAATGATCGGGACGCTGAAGCTGTTGCTCGTCTGGCCATCCGCGAAAACCAGCACACCGCCAGCGAAGAAGTACTTGGTGTTCGCATGGGCCGTGCCGTCGCTGGTCGCATAACTGATGCCTGCTGTGCCAACGGTCAGGCCGGTGCGCAGCACTGGGATGATGGCAGCGCCGCCCTTTTCACTGACAGTGTAAGTCGGGGCGCTGAAATTAAAAATTGCCTGTTCGGGCAAAATCGTAATGGTCGCGGTGCCCTGCCCCAAAGTTGCCCCGACGGGATTTGCAAGGGTTAAGTTGATCGTTTCACCCGGCTCCACGCGGTTATCATTGAGAATCGGCACGGAAAAGGACTTGACGAACTCCCCGTCGGCGAAGACAAGGGTGCCGCGGGTGTCCAGATAATCGACTCCGTTAGTGGCGGTTCCATCGCTGGTGGAATACAGCACGGAGGCGGAGCCGGAGCTGCCAGGTGAGCGGGCGACCGTGATGGTCACGCTTCCCTGTTGCTCTCGGACGTTGAAGTTAGGCCGGATGAAGCCGATCAAGCCCGGACTAAAATCATCATCTACAATGGTCAGGGTTGCTGATGATAGCCCCAGCGCCGCGGTGCCCGGGCCGGTGGGATTGCTCAAGGTGAGGTTAACGGTCTGATCTCCCTCGGCGTTGATTTCATTGATGATGGGCACAGCGAAGGCTTGAAGCACCTGGCCGTTTGTGAAGACCAGCGTGCCATTGGCGGGAAGGTATTTGATCCCCGCGGTCGCAGTGCCATCGGCGGTGGCATAATCTACCGTCACAGTCCCCACGCTGCCGCCTAGTCGTTGCACATCGATTAAAGCAACGCCTGCATTTTCGCTGACACTGTAGGTATCGATGGCGAACGCCAATACGGAGTCATTGTCCACAATCGTCAGCGTGGCCGCGCCGGGGATGCCCACCACGGGAGGGTGAAGAGGATCCGACGCGTTCTGTGGATTGGAAAGAGCCAGATGGACGGTGCGATCCACATTTGTGACCGCGTCATCGAACACGCTCACCGTGAACGTCTTGACCGTCTCCCCAGGGTTGAAAGTCAAGGTGCCGTTGGTTGGCGCGTAATTCAGGCCGGCTTTGGCGGTGCCGTCGCTGGTGGAAAAGTCCACTGACACGCGGTTGGAAGTGCCAATCAGGCGAAACACAGAGATGGTGATATTGGTGGCATTTTCGACCAGACTGTAATTGGCCGTGTCGAAAACGAACTCCCCCGGACCGAAGTTTTCTCCACCGTTGAGCCGCGCGATATAATTGCGAGGCACCCCATTGAATTCGGTGAACGCGCCGCCGATCACAATTTTCCGATTGGCCTCGACCGCGATCGCAGACACGTAATTATTGGCGCCGCTGCCCAAATTGATCGTCGTATCGACTGAGCCA
>WNFM01277911.1_pt1 | contig 15021 bp, 13 predicted proteins | sample 5400271 | NCBI WGS metagenome assembly WNFM01 (sample SAMN13153352, study PRJNA577476) | soil metagenome | isolation source: 60 cm saprolite on Douglas fir-dominated hillslope | place: USA:California | collected 2013-09-17 | reverse complement strand
CGATTGTTGCCAGCTTCGCCAATGGTGCAGGCAGCAGCTTTACTGTCAGTAGCCCGAGAATCGGCCGCGACAGTCTGCTTCTCGGCGCTGGCGTTTCTGTTCTCTGGAACGACCGCATTTCCACCTACATCTACTACGATGGCGAACTCGGCCGCACTAACTACGACTCCCACAACGTATCTGCGGGCGTCCGAGTAACATTCTAAGCGTAGAAAGAAACCGGCAGTATTCACGATAAGGCTCTGGTGACTCCAGACCATGGAGGCGATTGCGAACGGTCTTTGTGGGCGGAGTGTTCACCTGAAGTTTAACTGGAAAGTCCAAAGTCGCCGCCGATCTCTGCCCCGCGCCAGCGACAAAGAGGTCACACATTGTCTATACAGATATTGCTATGTCGCGAAGGAATTTGATATGGAGAATATTTGTGCAATTCTCCGCGTGGCTTTCGGTGGATTTTCAGTCGGTCAAGCGCTGCCTATGTGTCTTGAGCCTGATTTTGATTGAGTCGTCGATTTTGTATGGACAGCAGGATACTTGGTTAGGTCCGAACAATGGAAGTTGGTTCACACCTACCGATTGGAGCTTGGGGGCGCCACCGACGAATACGGAGACCGCTGTCGTCACGAACGGTACTACTTCGCAAATCGCAGCGACAGGTGCGGTAGCGACTACTTTGACTATTGGAACACTCGGTAGCACGGTTCAGCTACGGTCTGGAGGTAGCCTGAGCGTCAATAACGTGGTAATTGATCCAGGAGGAACGCTTCGGTTTAGCGGCGGAGTCAACAGCGGTGGAACCGTCTCTGCACTCGGTATTCAAAACAATGGCAATATACTGTTCGATGGCAACTTAGACCATGTCATGAATATCCCAGTCACCGGCTCGGGTAATTACACAATGGCCGGGACCGGGACCTTATCCGTCCAAGCGAAGATGGGCGATGTTCCTAATGTAATAGTCAACTCAGGTGTGCTGAGAATCAATTTCAACGGCGCAATCACGAATGGCAGTATTTCGGTGAACGGAGGTACTGCGCAAATCGCGGCAGCCGGGGAAGTCGTAAGCACTCTTACCATTGGAACCACAGTTGCCGGTAGCACGTTACAGATGCTGCCTGGCGGCGACCTCACCGTCAATAGTCCCGTGACGATCGGAACAGGAGGAACGCTTCGTTTCAGCGGCGGGGGCAACAGCGGTGGGACTCTTTTTGCAAATGCGATTCACAATAACGGGAATATTCTATTTGATGGTTCATTGGACCACGCTCTCAATGCTGTTGTCACCGGGTCGGGCGACTTAATCATGGCAGGTACCGGCATTTTAGCGCTTAATGCGAATAATACGTACAGCGGTGCGACAATTGCCAGTGCTGGAATCGTCAAAGCAGGCTCTACGACCGGTCTCAGCGCGAATTCGGCCTTCACGGTGAATTCTACGCTGGACCTAAATGGGTTCGACAGTACCATTGGTTCGCTGTCCGGAACCGGAATCGTATTGAACAATGGCGCAACAGCCGCGACGTTAACTGCCGGCCACGATAACAGCAATTCAACCTTTGGTGGCGTGCTCGAAAACGGAACGAGCGTCCTTCAGCTGACAAAGTCCGGAACGGGTGCGCTGACACTGACGGGCGCTAACACTTACACCGGCACAACAACAATCAATGGTGGAAGCTTGATCGTAGACGGCTCGATTGCGAGCATGCAGACTCTGGTTAATGCGAATGGCTTTCTCGGCGGACACGGTACTATTGGCGGGAACGTCGTGAACAGTGGAACCGTCGGCCAATTCAATTCTCCTGGAACGCTGAGCATCACTGGTAATTATACCCAAAATGCGGGCGGCACTCTGCAAATTCAGATTGCAGGTCTGGGCGCGAGCCAGCATGATCTGCTGGCAGTAAATGGACATGCGAACCTTGGTGGGAGCCTCCAACTTGTTCGCCGTGGAGGATTCAATCTCAGTCCTGGCGATCAGGTTGTCTTTCTTACCGCAAATAATGGGGTGAGTGGAAATTTCAGCAACGTCCAGAATGGTTTTGTGGCGACCGGTAGAAGGAAAGCAGGGGTCTTTTGCAACGACACCGGGAATCGCAACGACACCGAATAATTTGGCAGTAGCCCAGGCGCTCGACAGCGCGGCGGGTGATCCGCGGGAGGCCGCCCTGTTCGCGTTCCTCAATAGCCAGCCTTTGGCCAACCTCCCCCATGATCTTAGCCTGATCGCCCCTACCCAAATCAGTTCGATCAACGCTACCACCGTCTCAGTTGGCAAAGTGCAGGTCTCGAATGTCGGACAGCGACTGGCCAACGTACGCGGGGGCAGTACCGGCTTCAGTTCGTCTGGCTTTGGGATCAGTGGCGCCGCGTCGGATTTCGGGGACGGGTTTGCGGGAGTAAGCGGGCCGGAGGGTAAAAGCGGCCCATCGGTCTTGGCCCCCGTTCCGGAAAACCGCTGGGGAGTATTTCTGACCGGTCTAGGCGAGTTCACCAATGTTGATAGTACCTCCAACGCACCCGGCTATGACGTGGACACCGGAGGCTTTACCCTTGGCGTTGACTATCGCGTGACTCCAAACTTCGCGATTGGCTTGTTCGGCGGCTATGCCCACACCAACGTCAATCTCGTCGGCGGCGGCAACATCGATACCAATGGTGGAAAAATCGGACTTTACACGACGGTCTTTGGTAATGGATTTTACTTGGACGCCGCCGTGAGTGCGGGTCCGAGTGGATATAACACGCGCCGGACAGCGCTCCAGGGTACTGCCAGCGGGAGCACTGACGGTTCCGATGTCAATGTTCTGGTCGCCGGAGGCTACGATTGGCAAATGGGCAACCTGAGCATCGGGCCTACTGCAAGCTTCCAATTTAGTTATGTCGGCCTTGAAGCCTTTACGGAAACTGGATCGCTAGCTCCCCTGAAATTCCCAGACCAAAACACCGAATCTGAGCGCACGGCTTTTGGGGCAAAAGCCTCCTATCAATGGAAAGTAGGTCACATTACTGTAATACCCCAAGTCAGTGCAGCCTGGCAGCACGAATACGGATCGGTTGCGTACTCGGTTGTTGCAAGCTTCGCCAGTGGTGCAGGTAACAGCTTTACGGTTAGCGGCCCGGAGATTGGCCGCGACAGTCTGTTAATCGGCGCTGGCGTCTCGGTTCTATGGACCGATCGCATTTCCACCTACGTCTATTACGATGGCGAATTCGGCCGCACCAACTACCAATCCAACAACATATCCGGGGGCATTCGAGTAACGTTCTAGTGTCTTGGTTCCTGAGGCGCGAAGCGCAGCAGGTAGCGCGGTCCGTCCCGAACCGCCGGGCTTCACGCCGGGCCAAGTGCTTCTGCGCCTTCGGCATTTTCGGATTGTTCTTCCTCCCACCGAACGGCACCATGCTAGTAGCCGCCGATAGCGTGACGCTTGGTTCGAAGCCGCTCGACATCCACGTACAAACTAGCGGATTTGGAAGGGCGAGTCCCGCTGATGTCACGGCCGTCCTGCAGTCTGCGGCCTTTCAAATTTGGAGGTATTGCCCAAATACCCAACTGGATGGCATCGACGTCTACTACCGCGCCGATCATCCGCAAACCGATTTCAAACGAACGTCGAGTGGCCGCATCGGGGTCGGACTAGCAGCTCGCGATACGCATTGGGCGCAATATGGCTTTGAGTTTGCGCACGAGTTCTGTCACGCGCTGGCCAACTACAGCAATAATCCGCAGCGGATGGTGCGTTATCCACGCCACGCCAACCTGTGGTTGGAAGAAAGTCTTTGCGAAACGGCTTCTTTGTTCGCTTTACGAGCCATGAGCCGCGGATGGCGGACCGCGCCTCCTTATCCAGCCTGGCGGAGTTACGCTCCGTGGCTCAACGACTATGTCGAGCAGCGACTCGCGCTACCGCAACATCATCTGCCGGCCGGAACGCCTTTCTTGGTTTGGTCCCGCGAGAATCAGCCGGCCTTGCGCCAGAACTCCGACCTGCGCGACCGGAACACGATCGTCGCGACCCAATTCCTGCCCATTTTTGAAGCGGAACCGCGCGGTTGGGAAGCAGTGGCGTTCCTTAATCGCGGTTCCTCTAATGCGGAGGAATCGTTGGCGCAGCATCTTGCCGAGTGGCGCTCCCAGTGCCCCAAGGAGCTTCGTCCATTCGTTACCCGACTCGCGGCAGTTTTCGCAGTCAAGTTGTAACATCAATGCGGACTTCACAAACTGGAAAAAACCCTACATCCTACGGTTGTTATTGATGACTGATCCGATGCGACGAAAAACGCGACGGCCCTCTAAAAAAGGCAATTTTCAACGGATGGCTTAGCAACCTACAAAACGTTATGCTTAAGGTGGATGACCTGTTGGCTCCGCTCTCTCCGGAAAACCCTTGCGGTGCCGATCTTTCTTACGATCCTGCGCTGCAAGAGCTAGAAACTCTCATACAGGGTAAACCAGAAACCCAGTTCTCCGAAGCCGAGGAACCAAACTGGAAACAGGTGCGTGAACAAAGTCTGGCGCTTTTTGACCGTACGAAGGACCTGCGCGTCGCCATTCATTTGGTAGTCACTGAACTGCAAGAAGAAGGATTTCCCGGATTCGCCTCCGGACTCCAGCTGATTCGCCGCTTGCTTGAGCAATACTGGGATACACTTCATCCGAAGCTAGATCCCGAATCTGGCAACGATCCGCTGGAGAGGATGAACCTGCTCTCCTCCCTTTCGACCCCCGAAGGAACTTTTGGTGATCCGCTGCAAATTTTGCGTCGAGCCAGACGAGCGCCTCTATGTCATTCGCAGCGCCTGGGGGGCTTCTCTCTTTCTCAGATCCAAGCAGCCACCACCAGGCCGGCGACCCCACCGGAAGGAGAGCAGCCTCCGATCGCCAAAGGCCCGGATTTCACCTTGATTGATGCTGCTTTCCGAGATTCTGCTCCCGCCTTTCTAATCCAGATTGATCAATCCCTTACCAGTGCCATCGCCGAATTGAATGGGATAAGCGTGTTTCTCGACCGTACAGTCGGAGTTACCAAGAGTGTCAGTTTTGATGGCTTGAATTCCGTACTTCTCGAGGCTCGAAAACAAGTTAGCCGCTATCTAACCGGTCCGGCAGGAGGGCTGGAGGAGCCGGGATCCGAGAACGCAACCGGTGTCACGGCAGAAAAACCTGGTGTTCCCGGTTCAATTCAAACCAGAACCGAGGTTTTGCAGTCGCTGGACGCAATTTGTGCCTATTATGAGAAAACCGAACCCTCAAGCCCAGTCCTTCCGCTGTTGCGGCGGGCTCAACAGTTAGTCGGAAAGAATTTTGCCGAAATTTTCCAAGAATTGGCTCCGGATAGCGTAGCGCAAGTCAAGTTGAGTTGAAGCTTATTAAGCAAGGCGGCGGCTCTTTCGCTCATTTTATTCTTGCCTTTGCCGAGCGTGCCGAGACAGAATAGATAGTTTTCCCGAAAACCATAGTTTTACCGCAAATCGATCCGTCCCAAACGTCTTACGGCTATGGCATCTAGTAGCAGTCAAAAATTCATCGGCCGAAACCGTCCGCCTCGCGTTCAGATCGAATATGATGTTGAGGTTTATGGTTCGGAGAAAAAGATTCAACTGCCCTTCATCGTCGGGGTAATGGCAGATCTGTCCGGCAAACCTTCAGAACCGCTTCCTTCTGTCGATGAACGAAAGTATCTCGAGGTAGATATCGATAATTTCGACGAGCGGATGAAAGCTATCAAACCACGCGCGGCCTTCCATGTGCCTAACACCCTTACCGGCGAGGGGCAACTGGCGGTCGATCTGACGTTCGAGAAAATGGACGATTTCTCTCCTGCCCAGGTTGCCAAGAACGTGGAACCGCTCAACAAACTGCTTACGGCCCGTCAGCAACTGGCAAACCTTATTGCCTACATGGATGGGAAATCTGGAGCCGAGGACGTGCTGCACAAACTTTTGGCCGATCCCGCTCTTCTCCAGGCGGTTGCTAACACGCCGAAGCCGATAGATTCGGGCGAAACGACTTCGGGTTCGACCGCCTCCGCGTAACGGATTCGTTGTCTATATTCTAAACCTTTAACTTCTCATCTTTATGGCCGAAAAAGATCCCGCCGCCGCTGCGGCTCCTGCCGCCGCAGTGCCGGAGGCCCAGGCTGCCGAACTGAACGAGTTTGAGGCGCTCCTTAATAAAGAGTTCCGACCAAAAACCTCCCAGGCGCAGGAGGCGATTCAAAGTGCAGTTCGTACCCTGGCCGAGCAAGCGCTCCACGGTGCTCAACTGATCTCTGCGGACGTTCTCCGCACCGTAGAGGCTATGATCGCTGAAATCGATCGTAAACTCTCGGAGCAGATCAATCTCATCATGCATCACGAGGATTTTAAAACCCTCGAAGGCGCCTGGCGCGGCCTGAATCATCTCGTCACTAATACCGAAACGGACGCATTTCGAAGAAGGAAATTGGTCGAACGCTCCGTTCCTATAAGGGAGTGGCTTGGGATCAAAGCCCGCTTTTCAAAAAGATCTATGAAGAAGAGTTCGGTACACCGGGCGGTCAGCCTTATGGCGTCCTGATTGGAGACTACAGCTTCGACCATTCTCCCCCCGATGTCGAAATTCTCAATGGAATGGGCCAGATTGCGGCGGCCGCCCACGCCCCGTTCATCGCCGGTGCCTCGCCAACCTTAATGAATATGGAAACGTGGCAGGAACTGAGCAATCCACGCGATTTAACGAAGATCTTTGGTACCCCCGAGTATGTTCCTTGGCGTTCGCTGCGCACATCAGAGAATTCTCGTTACCTGGGCCTCGCGATGCCCCGTTTTCTTGCGCGGCTTCCCTACGATCCAAAGAAGAACCCGATCGAGGACTTTGCCTTTGAAGAGGAGGTCTCCAGTGGGGATCATTCCAAATATGTATGGGCCAATTCGGCGTATGCCATGGCCACTAACATCACCCGAGCTTTCAAACTCCACGGCTGGTGCTCGCGGATTCGCGGCGCGGAAAGCGGCGGCATGATTGAGGGTCTCCCGTGTCACACCTTTCCAACGGATGACGGGGGTATCGACATGAAATGTCCGACGGAAATCGCGATCACTGACCGGCGCGAAGCCGAACTGGCCAAGGCCGGTCTTATGCCATTGTCTCATTGGAAGAACACCGACTATTCCGTCTTTGTGGGCGCACAGTCGGTGCAAAAACCGACTGAGTACGAAGATCCGGACGCAACGGCGAACGCCAACCTGGCTGCTCGGCTTCCGTACCTGTTTGCCGTGTGCCGGTTTGCTCATTACCTTAAATGCATTGTTCGCGATAAAATCGGCTCCTTTAAAGAGAGAGTCGATATGGAACGCTGGCTCAATGAATGGATCACCCGTTACGTGACGGCTGATCCGACCGCTAGCGAGAAGACAAAGTCAGAGTTCCCGCTGGCTGCCGCCGAAGTGACCGTCGAGGAGGTGGAAGGAAATCCGGGGTACTATACCTCAAAATTTTTCCTTCGGCCGCATTTCCAATTGGAAGGTCTCACTGTGTCGTTGCGATTGGTCACGAAACTCCCATCGGTAAAGGGAGCTACCTAGTTGGGATCGGTCACACTTTAATCTTGTGGACAGGGTTGAAACCGGATGGAAGTTTCTGTTTCGGATCGAGCTACCTCCGATAGAGATGCGACGATCCGAGGAGCCGGCTCCGATCGCTCAATTCGCAGAGCGCGCCCTAGAATTTAGCGGGAAAATCGCCGGGCACTATAATTCTATTTAGCTTTTTATTGACCGGCCAATCCTCGGCTCCAAAACCCCTCGATTGAGCCGGCCGCAGTAACAAACAGGGAATTGGCTGGTGACACCCAACCATTGCCCACTAACAACAACATATTAACAACACGTTTCTAGGTTATGGCAGTCGATTATTTTCTAAAATTAGAAGGCATCCAAGGAGAATCCAAGGATAGCAAACATCAAGATGAGATCGAAATAGGTTCTTTCTCGTTCGGCGCAACCCAAAGCGGTAGCTTTAGCGCAATGGGTGGCGGCGGTAGTGGCAAAGTCAGCATGCAGGATTTTCATTTCACCATACCAACCCAAAAGGCCAGCCCGAAGCTACTGCTGGCTTGCGCCACCGGTAATCATATTCCCAAGGCGATCCTCACCTGTCGGAAAGCTGGAAAAGAGCAACAAGAATTTCTGAAATATACCTTTACAGATCTTCTGGTCTCATCGTTCCAGACCGGTGGTAGTAGCGAGACTCCGATGGACCAAGTCTCGCTTAACTTCGCCAAGATTGAGGTCGAGTACAAGGAACAGAAACCCGATGGAACCCTCGCCGGCTCGATCAAGGCGGGTTATGACCTTAAGCAAATGAAGGAAGTGTAAACCGCTCGTCGTTCGAGGCTGGTTTGATAACCAGCCTCGAACCGCAAAACGTTAACCAGAAGAAATTGCTGATTGGTCTCGAATCACGGTCTTTGGTGTCCGGGGTTTGAGCATTCTCATGGCTCTCCACGGTTTTCGACACGTTGTTAGCTGGGCCGAATTCAAGACCGTTCAGTCCGCACCCGACGGTTCGGACGAAGACGCATTTACGCGCGCCGTTTTTAATACCCCATTCTCTTCGATCCAACGTGCTGACGGAAAGTGGGTAATTACCCAGACGCGATTAAACGTCACTATCAGAATGGATACCCGGAATTCGTGGGTCGTGCGTGGCCACCAATCAGCCGAGCTACTCGCTCATGAGCAGGGGCACTATAACATCACCGCTCTTGGCGCCCGCGATTGCCACACTGACATTCTGGCGATTGTAGATGATTCAGCCGACGATGTGCAAAGTCAGGTCAATTCAATCGTGAGTACGGCTCAATCGCTGATTGCTTCGGTAAATGATATGTACGACGAGGACCCAAACTGCGGAACGGATCACGGTTCCGATTCCAGCGCGCAAGCGCAGTGGAACCTCAGGATCAGAAACGCGATAAACTCGCCGACAGCCAGGCTGGCTGACCTTAACGTTTGCTCGGGAACTTCTCCGTGAGCAAATTACCTCAAATCGAAAAGGTTCAACCTTGTTTGCTCGATCGTTTGGTGGATGAGTATCCGGAAACCCGAACGGAAACGACTGGCCGCGGGATCTCGCTTTTACGTTATCGTCAAGGGGTGCTGAGAGATATCGAATGGCTGCTTAACGCGAAGAGCAGGTTAGCGCATGAGGGATTGGCTGACTTTCCGGAAACTGAAGCTTCCGTACTGAACTTTGGTATGCCGGATCCGGCTGGTAAGAGTACTGATAGCATGACGATCACTCAGATCGAGAAAAATGTCGCTGCGGCACTACTCCGCTTTGAACCGCGAATTATCGCAGATAGTCTGATCGTCAAGGTGATTGAGACTTCTTCTCGCACGGCAACATCTTCGCCTAACGTTCTTGCCTTTTCGATTACCGGCGAACTCTGGGCGTCTCCGATGAATGAAGAGTTGCACCTGAAGACCGAAATTGACCTGGAGACGGGTAAGTGCCGGCTTTAACGTAACGGTTACGAGAATATGGACCGGCGATTGCTAGCTCACTATAATAGGGAGTTAGCGCATTTGCGCGAAACCGCGGCCGAGTTTGCTCGCGAGTTCCCCAAGATCGCCGGTCGCCTCGCCCTTGATCGAGAGGCAAAAGAAGTCTGCCCAGATCCTTTTGTTGAGCGGTTGCTCGAAGGGTTTGCGTTCCTGGCCGCGCGTGTGCAGGTGAAACTCGACGCCGAGTTTCCGGAATTTACCCATGGGCTGCTCGAAACCATCTATCCGCATTACCTTTGTCCAACTCCTTCGATGGCTGTCGTGCAGTTCGAGCCGATCCTTCACGACACCAGTCTGCCCGCAGGCTTTCCTATACCTCGAGGAACAGCTTTACGATCGCCGCTGGCCCGGGGACAACGGACGGCATGTGAATATCGGACGGCGCACCCAGTTACACTCTGGCCACTCCAAATTGCCGAAGTGAGCTATCATACGAGAGAACTAATTCAATTTAGTCTTCCGCCAGGGCTTGGCACACGAGCTGTCCTCCGGATTAGCCTTAAAGCTATGCCTGGAGTCGATTTTTCGAAGCTCCCACTCGATTCCCTTCCGCTTTTTCTTCGCGGCGCCGACGATCTGCCGGACGCGCTCTACGAGCAAATCTTTCGGAGTGGGATTGGGGTTATCGCCGTCAAACCGAAAGCGATTCCCGCTCCGGAGCAATTCTCACCAGCAAAGCTCTCTATTCATTCTGTCGCGTTTCGAGGCGAGAACGCGCTCCTTCCAGAGACCTCCCGGAGCTTTTCCGGTTATCGGTTGTTGCGTGAGTATTTCACATTTCGCCAGCGATTCCTTTTCTTCGAGCTGGCTTCTCTGCAGTCGCTCCTGCAGCGTTGTCCTGGTAGCGAACTTGATCTTCTCGTGTTGCTCAGAGATCAGGATTTACGGCTCGAAAATCGAATCGATGCAAATTCGATCGCACTTTTCTGCTCGCCCGCTATCAATCTCTTCGAACGCCGTCTCGACCGGATCCCCCTCGATCATCGGCACCACGAATATCAAGTCATTCCCGATAAAACGCGACCGTTCGACTTCGAAGTATTCGAAATCCGGTCGGTGACCGGATACGGAGCGCAGACCGGTGAAGAGCAGCCTTTCCTGTCCTTTTATCTCACCCGCGAACGACTTTCCGAGAAAAGTTCATCGGAGCAGTTACGTGGTTTCTATACGACCCGCCGGGCAGAACGGCATCTGACGGCAAAGGAACGCCAGTTCGGTCGTACCCATTCTTACATCGGCTCCGATGTATTCCTTTCGCTGGTTGATCCCGCCGCGGCGCCTTACCAATCAGAGCTCCAGCAGCTCGGGGTAACCGCCCTGTGCACCAACCGCCACTTACCGTTGGATTTTCTGGCGGACCAGGGGCGCTCCGATTTCACCGTCGAGATCAACGCGCCAGTCGGCGCGATTCGGTGTGTGACCGGCCCGACAGCTCCCCGACCGGCACTAGCCCAAGGCGCTGAGGCCTGGCGTTTAATCAGTCATCTTTCTCTGAATTATCTTTCTCTGAAGGACTCCGAGAACGGCGAGGGCGCTAACGCTCTGAGGGAAATGCTCGGTCTTTACATCGACAGCTCCGACCGCCCCGCGCAAAAGCTGGTCGAAGGGGTGATTTCGACAACCGTTGAACCGATCATTCGGCGACTGGAGACTCCGGGACCCATCACCTTCGTTCGCGGAATGGAGATCACCGCTGAGCTAGACGAGCTTTCGTTCGAAGGCGTGGGCGTATTCATTTTTGGCGCCGTTTTATCCGAGTTTTTCCGCCGATATGTCTCCATCAACTCGTTCACCGAGACCGTGATTAAAACGCGACAACGCAAAGAGATCATGCGCTGGGCGGCGCATCCCGGCCAACGCGGGGTCGTTTAAGCAATGAGAGCTTCAATTGAAGATGCTTTGGCCTCCGCCCCGTTTGAATTCGACTTTTTTCATGCGGTCAGGATGCTGGAGTGTGCGCATCAAGAAATGCCCCGGGTGGGCCGCTCGGTCAGCCCGCGCCAGGATCCAGCTCGTTTCGGACAAAATCCTTCGCTCGTCTTCGCGCCGGCTTCGGTCGAGAGCTTCTCACCGGCAGATGATGATCTCCCGGCGCGCCTCCAGGTCTACTTTCTTGGCCTGTTTGGGCCCAATGGTCCACTGCCGTTCCATCTCACAGAATTTGCTCACGAACGACTCCATGCCAACCGGGACCCCTCACTCGCGCGCTTTCTGGATGTGTTTCATCATCGCATGCTCAGCCTCTTTTATCGGGCGTGGGCGGATTCTCGTAAAGCGGTAGACTTTGATCGACCCACGGAGTCACGACATTCGCGCTACTTTGGAGGTTTTTTCGGACTCGGTTTACCATCCATGCGCGATCGGGACGCCGTTCCAGACTGGGCGAAACTCTTTTTCAGTGGCCGGCTAGCTGCACCGAATCGTAACCCGGAAGGCTTAGAAGCGATTCTGGCCGAGGATCTCGGCGTTCCGGTGAAACTGACCACCTTCATCGGGCAGTGGATGGACCTACCTCCCCGCTCTCTCTGTTCGCTCGGCTCAAGTCCGGAGAACGGGTTGCTCGGCCAGACCACCGTGGTCGGGAGCCGACTCTGGATTGGTCACTTTAAGTTCCGGCTCCGAATTGGTCCGTTGGGTTTTGCTGAGTTCAGCCGCCTGCTTCCCAATGGTAGACTCTTTCAACGACTCAAAGACTGGGTGCTTAACTATGTCGGCCGAGAATTTGTGTGGGACGCGAACCTGATTTTGAAAGCGGCTGAGGTTCCCGAGATTAAGCTCGGTGGGTTGGATGGCGGCGGACTACTCGGCTGGACTACCTGGCTGAAAAGCCGTCCGTTTCGAGGAGATGCCGATGACCTCGTTCTGATTGGCGATAACTAACCTCAATTCCACTTAACTTATGGCCGATATCCGCCGCACCGCCCTGTTCAGCAAGCTGAACCCGCTTGCCTATAAATCAGTTGAGGGGGCCACACTTTTCTGCAAGATGCGCGGCAATCCCTACGTCGAATTGGTGCATTGGGTCCATCAAATCTTGCAGGTACCCGATAACGACTTCCACCGAATTATTCGTCATTTTGAACTTGATCCCGCTCGAGTCGCCTCTGAGCTGACCGGCGCACTTGATAAACTTCCTCGCGGTGCAACGGCGATCTCCGATTTCTCTCCTCATCTGGAAGAATCCATTGAACGCGGTTGGCTCTATGCTTCGCTGCTCTTCAACGCAAAGCGGGTACGTACCGGGCACCTGCTGATCGGCATATTAAAGACTGGAACTCTCCGCAACGTCTTTCTCGGGATGTGTCGCGAGTTCTCCAAGATCAAGGTCGATGCATTAACTGATCAATTCGCCGATATAATATCAGGTTCTCCGGAAGACGCAGAAACTCCGGTTGATACCGATTTAGGTCAGTATGAAACGGGGGAATCACCAGCTCCAGCAGTCATGGGCAAGCAGGAAGCGCTTAGCCGGTTCTCGGTGGATCTGACCGAGCGCGCACGTAAGGGCGAAATCGATCCGGTTCTCGGCCGAGACGAAGAAATCCGGCAGGTCATCGATATTCTCATGCGGCGTCGACAGAATAATCCGTTGCTGGCCGGTGAAGCCGGGGTGGGAAAGACCGCGGTGGTAGAGGGTTTCGCGGTGAGGATCGTCAAAGGCGACGTTCCGCCTGCGCTTCGCGACGTGTCACTGCGCTCCCTGGATCTTGGCCTGCTGCAGGCCGGTGCGAGCGTGAAAGGAGAGTTCGAGAATCGGTTGCGCCAAGTCATCGAAGAAGTGCAAGCTTCGCCCAAACCGATCATTTTGTTTATCGACGAAGCGCATATGCTGATTGGTGCGGGTGGCGCCGCTGGTCAGGGCGATGCAGCAAATCTCCTAAAGCCTGCGCTTGCGCGCGGAACATTGCGGACCATCGCGGCTACGACCTGGGCGGAATACAAGAAGTATATCGAGAAGGACCCGGCATTGACCCGCCGGTTTCAGGCGATCAAAGTCGAAGAACCGACTGAAGATACTGCGGTCCGAATGATTCGTGGCCTAGCGGGCATTCTGGAAAAACATCATGGTGTTTTGATCCTCGACGAAGCGCTGGAAGCAGCTGCGCGGTTGTCTCATCGTTACATTCCGGCGCGACAGCTGCCCGATAAGGCAGTGAGTCTCATCGACACGGCTTGTGCGCGTGTCGCTGTCAGCCAACATGCGACACCCGCCCGATTGGAAGATACTCAACGCCAAATCGACATGCTTGCGACTGAAGTCGCGATTCTCGATCGCGAGGCCGCGCTTGGACGAGAAGATCAGGAGAGAAGAGAGAACCTTCAGAAGGCGCTCGATGAGCAGAATACGTTGAAGGCTGAGCTGGAAGCTCGTTACCAAAAAGAACTGGTCATCGTGGAAAAGATTCGGTCCCTCCGCGACCAATTGAGCGGGCCGAAGGCGAGCGAAGGAGATGCGTCTGGTACAGCGCCCGATCGAAAAGATCTTTTGGATGGTCTCCGCAAGGCCGAAGGCGAGCTCGCTGCGCTGCAGGGAGAGGATCCACTGATCTTGCCACACGTTGATGCGCAGGCTGTTGCCAGCGTTGTCTCTGATTGGACCGGCATCCCAGTAGGCCGCATGGTCAAAAACGAGATCCAGGCGGTTCTCAACTTATCCGCAGCATTAGAGAAACGAGTGATCGGACAGAACCATGCGCTGGACGCAATCGCTCGCAGGGTACAGACCGCCAGAGCCGGACTTGATAACCCTAGCAAACCGATCGGTGTCTTCCTTTTGGCCGGCCCCAGCGGCGTTGGAAAAACGGAGACCGCGCTCGCGCTCGCCGAAAATTTTTACGGCGGTGAAACCAATCTCATCACGATAAACATGAGCGAGTTCCAGGAGGCACACACCGTTTCCACACTCAAAGGCTCGCCTCCCGGCTATGTCGGTTATGGCGAAGGCGGTGTCCTCACCGAAGCAGTACGGCGTCGACCATACAGCGTCGTCCTTCTCGATGATGATGGAGGACGGCGAGGGCCGCCGGATCGATTTCAAGAACACGATTATCCTGCTCAGCAGTAACGTCGGCAGCGATCTGATCACGCGCCTCTACACCGAGAGTGAGGAGAAACCGGACCCTGAAGATGTCACGGCTGCGTTGCGCCCGAGTCTGCTCAAGGTGTTCCCGGCTGCATTGTTAGGCCGTCTCATGGTGATTCCTTACTACCCGCTGGATGACGATATTCTTAAGTCGATCATTCAACTGCAGCTGTCACGGATTGAGAAACGGATTCGCCAAACCCACAACACCGAGTTCACCTATACCCCGGCGGTGGTCGAATTAATTGCGGCACGCTGTACCGAAGTGGAGAGCGGCGGCCGTATGATCGACGCGATCCTGACTCAGACGCTCCTGCCCGATATCAGCCGCGAGTTCCTGAACCGCCTCATGGTCGGGACGCCGGTTCGCAAGGTCCATGTACTGGCGG
>WNFM01271750.1_pt1 | contig 15024 bp, 8 predicted proteins | sample 5400271 | NCBI WGS metagenome assembly WNFM01 (sample SAMN13153352, study PRJNA577476) | soil metagenome | isolation source: 60 cm saprolite on Douglas fir-dominated hillslope | place: USA:California | collected 2013-09-17 | reverse complement strand
GGCGCAAACTGCCCATAACCGGCATTGTTGACCAGAACGTCCAGCCGCCCGAAGGCGTCCACCGCCAACTGCACGGCGGCCTTTGCGGCGGCCTCGTCGCGCACTTCCAAAGTAACGGGCCTCACCCGGTCTCCATACTGTGCCACCAGATGTGCCAGCTCTTCCGTCCGACGCGCTCCGGCGACTACGTTGTCACCCGCGACCAGCGCCGCCTCGGCGATGTCCCTCCCCAACCCGTTTCCGCTTCCCGTAATCAACCAGACCTTGGACATGAAAATCCTCCGTTCCCCTTCTTAGATAGACGACGGGCGCTTAGACTCGGCCAACTGAGCCTCGCGAGCGAGTCTATTGTGATTACTCACTCATTTATATGAGATGCAACGACTCGTTACTTGGTTATACCGGCCAAAAACATCTGGAATCCGCTCTCCCGGTAGTCTTGCGCTTTGGACGGTTTCGCCACCGTAAGGTCTATCGTCGCCTCCACCAAAGCTGTTAACGCCTTCGAGATCAATTCCACCGGGACATCATTCCGAAAGACCCGCTGCTCAATCGCGTCACGAATCATGGCTTGGAACTCGACGAACGTCGCGCTGCCGGCGTCTCTGGACTCTTTGGTGAGTACCTCCGAAACCGTTAGTTGCGCCAGCACCTTGCGCTGCTTGGGATTCGCAATGCCCCAATTCGCATAACGATCCCAAACATGCCGCAGCCTGGTACCAACATTCTTCTTCCGGGGAAAATCCGACATCATGGCGTCTGCGAGTTCCAGCTTGATCTCCCGGTAAAGGGCATTGATCAGATCATCCTTGGTCTTGAAGTACGTAAACAGAGTTCCCTCGGCGACGCCAGCTTGTTTGGATATCTCTGAGGTTGGGGCAGCCGTAAGACCGCGCTCCGCAAATAGGTGGGTCGCGGCGTCGAGGATTGCATTTCGTTTGTCTTCGCTTTTAGGGCGCGCCACTGAGCTTCTCTATTACTGAGTGCATGCTCAATAATACATAGGAAGCATGCTGATGGCAAGCCGAGGTGGCAGTTGAAACAGAATTATGGATGCCCGAGTCCCGGATGGGCGGCTAACCGGAAGGTATCCGCTTCCACCGTCCCGATTAGTCCTGAGAAGTCTTAGCGTTGCATCGGAAGTGCAAGCGAGCTGCACACACGAGCACCGTGTGCTTACCGCTTTCGTTAGAACGAAGTGCAGTTGTGGCGGCAGGGCTGACCGCGTTGATGTGGGGTTAACTGGCATCTTAGTGCGATTGCTACGACTGCTTTCTTCGTCGAATTGCCATTGCCTCATCCAAAAGAATTCTAACCAGCCAGCTGCGAAAAGCGCCTTCGTGCTCGAATTCTGAGGGATTTTGAGAGGCCCTGACGCGGCAATTCTCGATTGCCTCTTTCGCGCCTTCACTATTCGAAAGAACTCGACACGCTATGAAGCGCAGCAAACCATGATAGCGAGAGAACCGAGTATCGAATTGTGTCGAGCGTTCCTGCAAGAATGTCCCCGTTGCAGTCGTTTCATCGAACCAACAAGGATCGAACACCATAGCTGTCGCCATCACATGCTGCGCACCAGTCATCCCTTGAGATTTTCTCGGCAATAAGACCGAGGGACGAATCATCACGGAGTGGAATGTGCGTTTGGCACATCCCACATCGAAATCATTATGACTTGCTGCGACTACTGGTCGTTCCCTTCGGTAAGCTCCGAAGAAACTCCTGTGAGATAAGCAAACAACCTGTGGAGCCGCGATTCAACTCTGCGGTCAAATACAGTTGTGCTGCGGATGAAGCATCACTCAATTCTTGATCAACAGAGCAGGAGAGTCTAAACGGAGCCCACTGCTTTGCCTTTGACGAATTTGGAACACACGGCGCCTATCGCGTAGCGAGTGCTGCCGAGGTTGCATCGGAATCCAGTCGCAGGACAATTGGAGTATTTACCGGCAACTCGACGTTTGAACCTTTCGTGATGAATGCATCGCAAAGTCTCTTTGCGGCGCCAAAGTATCCGAACCCAATTGCCGTGCCTGCGGAAGCCTGTGCCGCGCCGGCACCGAGCAACCCGAAGCCTTTCCGGCCTTCGCCGGAGCGAGACCATGCCGTCTTCTGCGTAGTCATGTCCGCAACTCCTCTCGATGGACCCACTAGGGAAACGGGAGCGAGAATCCGCGCGAGAGTAGATGTCGTAGCTTTAATTTCGCCCTCCTTGCCGACGTTCAAACCTTCCGACCGCTCGGCTTGAATGCCTCCAACAGTTGAATGGATATCTCTCGTCGTGCCGTCCGGCATCTGGACTGAGCGGAATGAAAACACGATGCTTCCGTTTTTCTTCATCCACCCTGCGGAGGAGGCTTTTTGGACCGTTCCAGTGATTTTGGTTCCGGCGGGATAGATCAGTTGATGATCCGCTTGGAAGTACGGCTGCGACACAACGGCTTCGATTTGCGTGCCCGCCGTGGACGTACTTGAGTTGATTGGGGTCAATAGATGAAGGTGGAGATAGTCGATTGCTTGCAGAGACGCCGCATCAGGCTGAACCGGTGCGAGCACCGACACCGGTTCGAGCAGGGCGGCGTCAAAGACGGTGCCTTGATCGATGAATTCCGGGTGGTAGGGCAAGCTGGTTACGACGGCTTCGCCCAATCGCTGCAGCTTATTCGGTTCACGCAGCGGGGCCATCGCGCCCTTGAGTTTTTGGCGGGTTCCAGGGCGCTGCGACTTGGGAAGATATTGCGAATTCGCCACACGACCAAGGCCGGCAGCGGAATCGCTGTGAATCGGCACCGACGTTCCATCGGAAAGCACCAGTTGATCGAACGTTACCCGCGCTGTCTTTGGCGGGGTAAAGTCACCATTCAGGAGCCTTCTGGTACGCTTGCGCATTGGAGCTTTGCTAATTGAAGAAACATGTCCCTTTATCGTGGAGCCTGCTGGAATCGCGAGAGCCTCTCCGGCGTAGACCGGCTCAATCAATTTTGCGGTAATGGGTTGCCCTACAGCTTTGAGGCGGACTCCTTTCTCTAGCGCGGCACGGAGATTATTGCCGGGCTCTACAACTACAGTTTCCTTCTCGGAATCGGTTTCCTGGGCGCGCACGGGAATGCCCGCGAGGCCCAAGACTGAATAAGAAATTAAAATCAACACAACGCTGCGTTTCATAGTGTCCCTCGTCTCGTATCAAAATTCGGGCGCTTTCCCCCAGAGCGACCGTCCTGCATTCGAGGAACTTAGGCAGAGCTTAATTGGAACGAAGAAGGTGTGCGGCGAGGATATGTCGACGGTATGTAAGGAATTGAATGGAGCCTAATCGCGGAACTCAGAGGGCGGTGTGCGTCGGATTCTGGTGGAATTCGGCTCAGGCGGCTTGTTTGCTGGCAAATCTCACGCTCGAAATCGAGCTAATTACAGCAATTCCTCCGAAGAAAATTACAATTGCTAGGTCGTCTCCACTCGTAATTTTCCCGAGACGAAACAACAGGTAACCGGCGACTAGATTGAACAGTGCCCAAACGACGTTTACGGTTGACGACGACAACCCTTTTCCAGGAGGGTGAGCGAATGGTGTTGGGAAGCGGTCACCTGAAATCCCATGCACGAAATGAGGTACGAAATCAGCGAGAAACATTCTCGCGAAGAAGCAGGCGATGTAGTTATACGATTTCACCAGGTTTTCCTTTCGATGCGCCGCATTGGAAAGGTCATAGTGGGGGCCGATCATGGTCGTTTCCCCTGGACCTGCCGTTCCGTGGGGAGTTGGTTAACGTTCCACCCGCCACCTAAAGATTCGATCAGCTGCACGCTGCTCGTCATCTGTTGTACCCGGAGCGTGATCACCGTCTGTTGGTTTGCGAGCAAGATTGCTTGTGCCGTAAAAACGTTCAAATAAGGATCAAGCCCGGTTTTGTAACGCACAGACGCGACATCGACAAACCGTTGTGCGGACGCGACTGTCTCTTGCTCCTGCTCGACCTCCTTGGTGAGCAGGCGCAAGGCGGCGAGGTTGTCCTCGATCTGTTGGAATGCCGCCAATACCACCTCCTTATAATTCGCAACGTCAGCATTGTAGAGCGCCGTGAACTGCGCCATCGTCGATCTTCTTAGGCCGCCATCGAATACGGTTTCCGAAGCTGTCGGTCCAAGAGACCAGTAACGGCTAGGAGAAGTTAGCCATTTTGAGAACGTTGACGCTGCAAATCCTGCCGTGCCAGTGATGCTTAGAGTGGGATAGTAGGCCGCCTTTTGAACGCCGATGAGTGCGTTTGCTTCCGCCATTGTTCGTTCTGCAGACGCGATGTCCGGACGCCTTTCGAGCAGATCGGACGGCAGACCAACCGGGATGTCCGGCACCTGTGTTGTCAATGCGCGAACTGGGACGGAAAAAGTAGAAGCGGGCTCTCCGACCATTAGCGCGATTGCGTGCTCAAACTGGGCGCGAGCGATACCGGCGTTTGTAGCCGCTGCCTGGGAACTCTTTAGAGTGATCTCGGCCTGGGCGACCGCTTCATCGTTATCGAGGCCCGTCTTGTACAAGACGCGAGTGAGTTCGAGCGACTGACGATCTATTTCTACTGTCTTCTGGAAAAGATCTTCCAGAGCATCCTGGCCGCGCAGTTCGAAAAAGAAAACTGCGAGATTTGCCTGTTCGGTCAGCCTCTGATTTTCAAGGTCTGCGGCGCTCACCTGCGCCGCATTGGTGGATTGACGGACAGTATTGCGCACACGGCCCCAGAGATCCGGCTCCCAAGCGACGTCGAATGGAAGATTGAACGTATTGCTGTTCGGATTGCCTTTCGAAGAGACTTGAGCGCTCGTTTGTGATTGAGAGGCTCGGTTGCGCGCGTATGACGGCCCAACACTAACGGTTGGATAGTAGGCGGATCGCACCTGCTGGACTTGAGCTCGCGCGGCCATGAAATCTTCAAATGCCCGGGCAATGTTCTGGTTCGAAATATTCAATTTCTCTTCGAGCGAGTTCAATTCAGGTTCCTGATAGATCTCCCACCATTTCCCACGCAGCATCGCATCTTGCGGTTGAGCGGGCTTCCAGACGGTGCCATCCGGCGCTTGCTGAGGCCCCGACTCTTTGAAAACCGACGGAGCTGGAACTGCCGGGCGCAAATATCTTGGACCAACGTTGCATCCCAGCACTCCAAGAAGAGAGAAAACAAGGAATGCAAATGTCGCTACGCGGCTCGGCCAGGTCACTTCTTCCCTGCCTCCAGGCGAGGAGCACCCTCGCAAAAACAGTTTCATTAGATTGTGCCTTTCTGCGCAGTTAATTTAGCGAAATCACCGCCGCTGCTGTGGTGCCACAGCCGGAGCCGATCCAGGATTAGATAAATCACGGGCGTTGTGTACAGAGTGAGTATCTGGCTAACGACTAGACCGCCTGCAACGGCGATCCCCAAAGGGCGCCGAAGTTCAGATCCGGTTCCATGACCCAGCGCGAGCGGAAGAGCGCCGAAAAGAGCGGCCATCGTGGTCATCAGGATCGGCCGAAACCGCAGCAAACATGCTTCGAATATGGCATCCGTTGAGTTCTTCCCTTCCATTCGCTCCGCCAGGAGCGCGAAATCGATCATCATGATTGCGTTCTTTTTGACAATTCCGATGAGCAACACGATGCCGATGATGGAGATCACGTCCAGTTCGCTCTTGAATACAATGAGGGCAAGGACGGCTCCGACACTCGCAGGCGGCAGAGTGGAAAGAATCGTAATGGGGTGTACCAGACTTTCATACAAGACGCCCAACACGATGTAGACCGCAAACAATGCCATCACGACCAGTACGATCTGGTCGATGAGCGACTTCTTGAAATCTCCGGCGGTCCCAGCAAAGCTACCAAGGACAGTTCGAGGCATCGCCAGCCTCTGCTGCAGCTTTTCGATGGCGATAGTGGCCTGTTCAAGGGGGACTCCAGGTGCCAGATTGAAAGACACCGTAACTGCGGGAAAGAGTCCGTCGTGATTGACCAGAAGAGGAGAAGTCGAATTTGCTGTTTGCACGAAGGCGTCCAGGGGAACGGTGTTTCCGCCGGAGGGATGGACGTAGATCGATTTCATCCCCAAGGGGCTTTGCGCATATTGCGGTGCTGCCTCCATAACGACGTGATACTGGTTCAGCGACGCATGAATCGTGGAAACTTGCGCCTGTCCAAATGCTCCATAGAGGGATTGATCGATGAGCTGCGGCGTGATGCCCAAACGGGCAGCAGTGCGACGGTCATAGTTGAGCGAGGCCTGCAGCCCTCCGTTTTGCTGATCGATGTTGACATCCTTGATTTCAGGTAATTTTTCCATCTCCTGGTAAAGGATCGGGCCCCATGTCTTCAGGTCGGCCACATTGTCGGACGACAGTTCATATTGATAGCTGGTGTTGCTGCTCTTCCCAACGGAAGGAATATCCTGGAACGGCTTAAGCAGAGTCGAAGCTACAGGAATTGCGTCCAGCTTTGGGCGCATGCGATCAAGCACTTCGGCAGCGCTCAATTTCCTTTGTGCTAACGGTTTCAGCGTAATAAAAAGAAATCCTGAGTTGCTTCCGTCTTCGCTCCCGGGGCCAGAGGTACTTCCAGTAAATCCGGTTACGACGTCCATGGCCGGATCGGCCTGGATCACCTTTTCAATGGAGATCAAGGCGGATTGCATCGCATGGAAGGAAGCATCCTGCGGTCCCTGAAACCCGCCGAGAAGTGAGCCGGTATCCTGTATCGGGAAGAAGCCCTTTGTGACATGTCCCATCAAAACAACGTTGAGCGCTAGCGTCCCGAGGAAGACGAGCACGACTGGCACGGGATGCTTCAGCACCCACGTCAAGCTTTGGCGATACCCAGACAATAGACGATCGAAAAGGCGCTCACTGAACTGATATAGAGGTCCATGCATTACTCCCCTTTCCGGTCGAAGAACGTAGGCGCACATCATCGGCGTTAACGTGAGCGACACAATCATCGAGATTGCAATCGACACTGCGAGAGTGACTGCAAACTCATGAAAGAGCCGCCCGGGAATTCCTCCCATGAACAAAATCGGAATGAAGGCCGCGATGAGCGACAGGCTCATGGACAAGACCGTAGGTCCGGTTTCCTCAGAACCCCTCAGAGCGGCCGCCATCTGCGGAACGCCCACCTCCATGAGCCGAACCGTGTTCTCCATGACGACAATTGCGTCATCCACGACAAACCCCGTGGAGATGGCGAGTGCCATGAGCGACAAATTGTCGAGCGTGTAGCCACAGAGGTACATCACCGCAAATGTCCCTATCACCGATACTGTTACTGCGACGCCGGGGATCAGTGTGGCCCGCGCGTTGCGCAGGAAGAGAAAGACAACAAAGATTACTAAGCCGATTGACAGAACCAGCGCCACTTCTACGTCCCTAACCGACGCACGGATTGTGGTCGTTAGGTCTCCTGTGACCAGAAGCTGCTGGTTTGAAGGGATGGAAGCCCGAATGGACGGCAGTTGGCGCTTGATCTCATCCACTGTACTGATGACGTTGGCCCCAGGCGAACAATAGACGAGGAGACTGACCGATTCCTTGCCGTTAACGTAAGCCACCGAGCGAACGTTCTCCACCGAGTCGGTGATCGTCGCAATATCACTAAGCTTCGCAACGGAATTATTTCTTGATGCAATCACGAGGGGCGCATAATCGCGAGCCTTGGATATTTGATCGTTTGCCGTAACGTCGGCGATGGTGTCCTCATCGGAGATCTGACCTTTTGGACGGTTCGCATTTTGAGCGCTGATCACGCCGGCCACATCCTGAAAGCCGAGACCATAATGACTAAGCTGTTGCGGGTTCAGATCGACGCGCACAGCGGGTAAGGACCCGCCAAGAATCGTTACTTGGCCAACGCCGCTGACTCGAGAGATTTTTTGCTGGATGATGGACGATGCGCTGTCGTAGAGGACGCCTGAAGAGGCTGTCTTTGAAGCCAGATTGAGTACGAGCACAGGCGCACGCGCGGAATCAATCTTGCGGTAGGTTGGATTCGCGGGAAGGTTTGAGGGCAGATAGCTGCGAGCCGCGTTGATTGCCGCTTCTACATCGCGCGCGGCGCCATCCACGTCTCTGCTCATATCGAATGTGAGTCTGATCGACGTGACGCCAAGTGAGCTCTTGGAACTCATTGACGTGATGCCAGCGATATGGCTGAACTGCTTCTCGAGCGGAGTCGCCACGGAGGACGCCATATTCTCGGGACTCGCGCCAGGAAGCGCCGCTGAAACCTGAATCGCTGAAAGATCGACCAGAGGCAAAGAAGCCACAGGCAGAAACCGGAACGCGATCATGCCCGCCAACGCGATGCTCAACGCAAGCAGCGTGGTAGCAACCGGTCTTCTTATGAATGGGGCTGAGAAGTTCATGGCAGCTCCGCAGCTTCAAGAGTTGCCGCCCTCCTCCGGTGGGAAGCAAAACGTTCTCCCAGCCTGTCAAAGAAGATGTAGATGACAGGTGTCGTATAGAGCGTCAAGATTTGGCTAAGAAGCAGACCACCCACCATCGCTATGCCTAGCGGACGCCGGACTTCCGAGCCGATACCAGAACCGAAAGCGAGTGGCAGACCCGCGAAGAGCGCCGCCAGAGTTGTCATCATGATGGGACGAAAACGCAGAAGCGAAGCTTCGTAGATCGCCTCCGTGGCGGTGAGGCCGCGAGTCCTTTCAGCCTCCAATGCGAAATCGACGATCATGATGCCGTTTTTCTTGACGATACCGATCAGCAGAATAATGCCGATGATGGCTACGATCCCGAGATCTTGCCGGAAGAGCATGAGTGCCAGCAACGCGCCGACTCCGGCCGAAGGAAGTGTTGAGAGAATGGTGATCGGATGAAGGAAGCTCTCGTAGAGAATTCCAAGCACGATATACACCGCCACTAGAGCCGCCAGAATCAACAGTGCCTCATTGGAGCCAATTGCCTTGTAGGCTTCGGCAGTGCCCTGAAAGCTTGCCAGTACACTGGCAGGCATCCCTAGTCGGCGCTTTACGTTTTCGACCGCAGCCACTCCCTGGCTTAAAGACGTGTTTGGCGCCAAATCAAAAGAGATTGTGACGACTGGGAACTGGCCCTGGTGCGCAATGGTCAAGGGGCTGGATCTCTTTTCAAAGCGCGCGATTGCAGAGAGCGGTATCGGCGACGACGCTGAAGCTGATGTTGCGGAAGAACCGCCCGTTCCAAAAGGATTGGAAGAAGGCTGACTCGATGCGCCTGACATGCCGGACGCCGTGCTTGTCGAAAGAACCGAACTTGTAGACTTCGAGGAAGTGGCGAGCGTGTTGGACGACAGGACAGACGTGCCCGCGAAACCTGATAGACCCGACCGCTGTGCCCCTGATATCCCGCTGGTCGACGAGACCGCAAGGGTTCTTACTGGAGTAGACACGCTGTTGGAAAACGATCGGCCAGAGGCTGTGGCAGAACCGGAACTAGCGCTGCTTTGTGCAGAAGAATTCTGCAGGTAGATGTCCTGCAGTTTTTGAGGATCCCTCTGGAATTCAGGAGATGCTTCAAGGATGACGTGGTACTGGTTGAATTGAGTGTACAGGGTACTGATCTGGCGCTGACCGAACGCATCGTACAGGGTAGAGTCAATCTGATCCGGAGTGATATTCATGCGCGACGCTGTGGCCCGATCGATGACGAGATTCTCTGCTAGCCCTCGAGGTTGTTGATCGGTAGCGACATCCCTCAGCTCCAGCTGCTTCCTCAGCTCCCCAACCATTCTTTCCGTCCATGTGTCGAGTTCCGCTTGATCGGAATCTTCCAGCGTGTATTGGAACTGATTACGGCTGGCGCGGTCATCGACGGTCAGGTCTTGCACAGGTTGCAGGTAGAGACGTATGCCTTCCACTCTCTGCAGTTTGGTCTCGAGTCGGTTAATCACCGCTGCCGCGTCGATGCGGCGTTCAGCAAACGGCCTCAGGTTAATCTGGATGCGTCCGCTATTAAGCGTTGCATTCGTCCCATCTACGCCAATAAAAGAAGACAAGCTCGCAACTGCCGGGTCTTGCAGAATGACTTTCGCCAGCTCCTGTTGCCTGAGCGACATGGCCTGGAACGAGATCGACTCAGGAGCTTGCGAAATGCCTTGGATAATCCCGACATCCTGCGTCGGGAACAGTCCTTTCGGTATGACAATGTAAAGAAACACAGCAAGCACCAGAGTCGCGGCCGCTACCAGGAGAGTCGAAGTCTGATGCCACAGAACCCAGCGTAAGGTTCGGCTGTATCGCGCGATAAGGGCTTCGAGCATTCGTTCGGACCAGCGGTAGAACCGCCCTCGCTCCGATTCCGGCTTGTGGCGCAGCAGGCGAGCACTCATCATGGGAGTCAGCGTGAGCGAAACGGCCGCGGAGATGAAAATCGTAACGGCAAGCGTGATAGCGAACTCGCGGAACAGCCTTCCGACGATATCTCCCATAAGAAGCAGCGGGATCAGGACCGCAATAAGTGAGATCGTTAGTGAGATGATCGTGAAGCCAATCTGTTCCGCTCCCTTAAGTGCAGCCTCCAGCGGTCTGAGTCCTTCTTCGAGATAACGCGATATGTTTTCGATCATCACAATCGCATCGTCGACGACGAAACCGGTCGAGATCGTGAGCGCCATCAAGCTGAGGTTGTTCAGGCTATACCCCAATAAATACATCACAGCCAGCGCTCCAACGAGGGAGATGGGAATGGCAATGGCAGGGATGATCGTCGCGTAGAGATTGCGCAAAAAGATGAAAATGACCATCACGACGAGGCCGATGGTAAGGACCAACTCGAACTCCACATCCTCAACCGACGCCCGAATTGTCGTCGTCCGATCGGTTAACACCGTCAGCTTTACGGATACCGGAAGGTTTGCCTGTAACTGCGGCAGGAGATCTTCGATGCTCTTCACAACCGCAATTGTGTTTGCCCCCGGCTGGCGTTGGATGTTCAGGATCACCGCTGGGGTCTGATTCATCCATCCTGCAAGTCGGACGTTCTCGACGCCGTCGCTGATCTTGGAGACGTCTGAAAGTGTCACGGGAGCGCCATTCTTGTAGGCAACGATTACATCGCGATAGTCATCTCCAGCGAGCAGTTGGTCGTTCGAATTGATTTGATAGTTCTGTGCTTCGCCATCGATGGTTCCCTTCGCGGCATTCACGCTTGTGCTCGCAAGCGCGATCCGCAAATCTTCAAGATTGATGCCATAAGTTGCCAGCGTTGCCGGATTCACCTGAATGCGCACCGCGGGCTTCTGGCCGCCACCGATAGTCACCAGTCCAACTCCGCTCAGCTGCGAGATTTTCGGGGCGAGCCGCGAGTCTGCCAGATCCTCCACCTTCGGAAGCGGAAGAGTCTTGGAAGTGAGCGCCAGCGTCAACACAGGCGCGTCTGCCGGATTGGATTTGCTGTACACAGGTGGTACGGGAAGGTCTGTGGGTAGAAAGCTCTGCGCGGCGTTGATTGCGGCCTGTACCTCCTGTTCGGCCACATCGATATTCAGACGTAACGAAAACTGCAAAACGATGGATGAACTGCCATCCGAACTCGTGGACGTCATCTGCGTCAGACCAGGTATCTGTCCAAATTGCCGTTCCAGCGGTGCTGTCACAGCCGACGACATCACATCCGGACTGGCTCCCGGATAAAAAGTCCGAACTTGGATCGTCGGATACTCCACCTCGGGTAATGCCGAGATCGGTAGCTTGATGTAGGCGGCTGCTCCGACGACCAGGATCGCCACCATAAGCAACGCAGTCGTCACGGGGCGAAGAATGAACAGACGCGAGGGACTCACAACGTGGCTCCCTTATCGACTGCTGTTTCTTTTTGAGCGGGCTGTTCGACTTGCACAGGCGTCCCTTCCTGCAGCTTGTCAAAACTCGAGATCGCTACGATTTCCCCCGCACGCAGACCTTGCACCGCAGTCGTGCGGCCGTCGGTGCTCTGCTCGGTGATATTCCTCACCGACACCACATTCTTCTCAACAGCAAACACAAATGCTTGCGTTCCATTGCGCTGAATCGCGGCGCTCGGAATGAGAACTGAGTCTTTGAGTGTTTTTACCAATAACCGCGCATTGACGAATTGGTTTGGAAAAAGAGCGAGGTCGCCATTCCTGAATTCACTGCGGAATCGGACGGTACCGGTCGACGTGTCAATTTGGTTGTCGACGGTTAGCAAGGTGCCGGTTGCCACCTTCGTTTCGGCCGACCGGTCATAAGCCTCCACAGCAAGGGGTTTGTGTTGATGAAGTTGCGCTTGAACCTCTCCGAGATGATCTTCCGCCACGTTGAAAACAACGGTAATCGGCTGGAGTTGAGTGATCACTACCAGCGCGTTCGAACTGCCCGCGAAAATGGTATTGCCTGAGTCGACGAGCCGCAGACCAACCCTCCCCGAAGTGGGAGCTGTGATGTGACAGTAGCTAAGCTGGACCACTGCATACTGCACTTGACCAAGGTCGAATTTGACGGCTCCTTGGTCCTGAATCACGATTTGTTCCTGGTCGTCGAGAACCTGCTTTGCAACAGCGTTCGAAGCGAAGGCCTCCTTGTAGCGAGCAAGATCAATCTGCGCCTGGCTCAAAACTCCGCGGTCGTGATCCAGTAGACCTTCTGCCTGTTGCAACTGTGCCTGGTAGGGACGCGGATCAATGTCGATGAGCGGGTCGCCTTTGTGTACGATTTGCCCCTCCGCATAATGCACTGCAAGGACTTGACCGCTCACCTGGCTGAAAACGTTTATCGTGGAAATAGGCGTTACCGTGCCGAGAGCATTGATATACACGCCCATATCGCCTCGATAGGCTGTGCCGGCGCGAATGATGACGGAATGGCCCGCTTCATCACCCGCTGCGGGATTTCCCTTGTGCTTGAGCTTTTCAGATCGCACCGCAAAGATGACGCCGAGCACCACGATGGCAACCAAACAAACAACCCAGATCCTCTTTGATTTGGAAGTGCCGTTAGCAACATGGGGTGCAATTCCAGGTTGCGCGATTTTCTCTTCGGTTTCTTCGAGAGATGGGATCATTTGCCATCTCTCTGGTCGATATTCAGATGCATCCGTGCGCGCGCACCGAGCATCCGAAACAGGAGTACGAGCGCAGCACAGCATTTATCGAGCAACCATCTTCTGACCTTCATGATGCCTCCCCGGTCTATATTGTGCGGAGGGCAACTGCGCAGTGCTGTTAGGAACGATCAGTTAGCTGTGAGGATTTGTATGGAGAACGAGTCACCCGCACAGGGAAAAACTGAGGAAGTACTTCAGGAGATCGAACTCTATCCCGGAAAATGCCTCCGCGACACAACGCAGCGCGTCGGTTCACCAAGGCTAGACCACGTGGCCGTTCTGTCGATTGAAACGAAGCCTTATAGCGCGGTGCTATGCTCGGGCTTGGAGATCTCGTCTCCTCGAGCGTCTATGTCCTGGGCGGCAGGCAACTGCACAACAATTTCGAGGCCCGTAGGCTGGACGTTTTCGGCGCGGATCGTACCGCGGTGCATGCGAATCGCTTCAGAAGCAATCGCGAGCCCCAGACCATTCCCTCCTGTTGCTTCCCCTTCCCCGTTGATTCGATAGAAGGGCTGAAATATCGCCTCGAGCGAATCTTCGGGAACCCCAGGGCCGTGGTCCCGGACAGAAAGAAACACTAGCGGCTCCGAAGTGCTTCGATGGATCTCCAGAACAATCTGGACATCGCTTCCCGACCGCGTGAAGCGGACAGCGTTACGAATGATGTTTTCGCAAGCACTCCTAAGGGCATGGGGATCGGCATTCCGGAGAATGATCGAACCGGTTGTCTGAAGACTGACGGATTTGCCGAGGGCTTGTGCTTCGAAGTTGCAGTCAGCCACCACTTCCTCGACGAGCTGAGCGAAGTCCACATCCTCTCTCTCCGAAGGCGAAAACCGTGCTTCCAGGCGTGAGAGCGTCAAAAGCTGTCCCATCAGCAGATCGATTCTCACGACATCACGATCAAGCCGCTGGAACAGATCGTCAGACTCGGCTGGGAAACGATTTCGTAGAAGAGCCAGTGAGATATTAATGCGAGCCAGGGGAGAGCGCAGTTCATGCGATACCGAGTTCAGAAGTTTCTTTTGCGTTTGAATCAGTGAGTCAAGCCGGCCAACCATCGAGTCGAAGTCTTTTGCGAGAGCTGCCAATTCATCATAGCGTCGGGAAACGAAAGACGGCACTCGCGCTTTGAGATCGCCTTGCGCGACTCTTCTAGCCGTTGACTGGATGCTGTAGATCGGGGAGGCAATATGATAAGCGAGCCCGAGGCAAAGTAACGTGACCAAAAGGACTAAGGAAATACTAAAAGGGAGCCCGTCGCCAAGCAGGACGTCTGTCATCTGACGCAAATTGGACTTCAGGTACAGCATCAATATGTAAGGATGCCCTGAGGAAGAGACAAACTTGTAGGCCGCGATATGGGCCCGAAAGACGACCAGTTGGCCGTCTTTTGCTGCACGCACAACCCGGAGACCGTCGTCCGATACGGGCCGCGACAGCACATCTTTATTGGAATTGAATCCGTCGAGCAGAAAGAGTTGCCGTTCGCGCTTGTTGTCATCGCTCTGCGTAAAGCGGGCAAACGCTTCGGGGCCGCCCGATTCATATGCCTTAACGGCTTCCTCTGCCAGGATAGGCGCAACCGTTGCATACATGTTTGGAGCTGACACCTGTCTCATGCCCGTTAAGCGAGTGCCGAGAAGCACGACCGCGATCATGCCCCAGGCCGTCAGCCAATACCAAAAGAAGATCTTCAGGAAGAGCCGGTACATGGGCACTCTCGCTCTTACCCTGAGGAGTCTCGCTTGAAGATTAAGAGGCAAAGTCTTCCTTCCTACTGAGCGCAAGCCAGTTAAATGTATACAATACAACCCGGCTCTCGAACAGCCCGCGGCCCAAGACCTAACAAATCCTTACAGACGCTCAACCCTTCCTGGCCGCACCACCCTCAAGCCCCTCATATCCTGCATGCAGGAACACTTTATCTTTCGTGGAGGGTTATGACTT
>WNFM01157876.1_pt1 | contig 15025 bp, 13 predicted proteins | sample 5400271 | NCBI WGS metagenome assembly WNFM01 (sample SAMN13153352, study PRJNA577476) | soil metagenome | isolation source: 60 cm saprolite on Douglas fir-dominated hillslope | place: USA:California | collected 2013-09-17 | reverse complement strand
GACTACGTGGACGATCACCATGAGCCGACGAGCATGGGCGCGCCCCGGCTACGTGACGCCCGCGGCGTCGAGCGACGGCTCGAGCCCCTCATCCTCCGAATCCTCCGAAGGGCGTGGCGCGAGCAGGGCGGTCGCGACCGCGCGCGCCACGAGGGCCGCGCCGGCGGGCGTGTAATGGTCGTGGTCGTAGTAGTTGTGCAGACCGGGCGCCAAGATGGGCCGGAGCGACAACTGCTCGACGCCGAGCTCCTCGGCCGCCTTGGCAACCCGCGCATCGACGAGACGAAGCAAGCCGTTGATGACGTGGTGGCCGTAGAAGACCGTAATGGCCTGTTTCCACGCCTTGCCCATCCCGCCGTGCCAGAAACGAGCCGCTTCCGCGTCCGTGTAGTCCTTCTCGAACCAGGGCTGTCGAACGATGAGCACGCGATCGGCATACGCGAGCGCGCGGCCCACGAGGCGGCGGAAGCGGTACTCGAAGTTGTCGAGGACCGTGCTCGGATCGGGCACCGCGGACCGTAGCTCCTTCGCTTCCGCCCGCATCCGCCGGGCGGCGGGCACCCACGACCCCGCGTGTTCCTTCACTTCGATGGGTCGCAGCCATGTGCGGCGCAGTCGCCGGACGACCTCCGCCATGGCGGTCGCCCCGGGGCGTGCCCCGAAGGACTGCCCAGGGTGACAGGAGAACAGCGCCGGCGCCGGGATGGGCGTGGGCGGACGGCCGGCGGNGCGTCGAGCCGCCGATACTGCGGGAGCAGACGCTCGAGAATCACGTCCAAGTCCTCCGACCCCACGCCCGAACGGCCGATGCTGCCCACGTGGACACGACGGGCGTCTAACGCTGCGAGGGCGTCCGGCGCGTTGAGGAGTCGCTCCACGGCCCCGGGCCAACTAGTGGCCTGATCGAGCGCCAGGCACTCGACGGCGCTTCCTCCGCTCACGAGGACGCGGAAGAGGCCGGGCTCGTCTCCGCGCACGTCGCCGCCGCGCTCACCGTCGGCGTTGATCTCCACGCGCACGCGCGGCTCGACCTCCGGAAAGAGCCCGGGGTCCTGCCGCAGCTCGAGGCGCATGCCCGGCGGCCACACGTAGTAGCGCGTGCGATGACGAATCCACCAGCGCGCCCCGGCCTCGGCCGCGACCGCGAGGACCAACAGCGCGATCCCTGCCGCCACCACCCCTAGTGTCATACGCGCCCCCAAGCGCGCAGGCGCGGCAGCCACGCCCGCAGGTCGACGTACGGATCGTTCCGGTAGACGAAGAACACCCAGATCAACGCGAAGACCAGCACCATCGCAACGCCGGCGGCCGCAAGCGCTGCCAGGCTACGCACGTCGAGCCCGACTTTGAACCAGAGCAGCAGGGCCAGGACCGGCAACGCCCCGAGTGTCGCCCGGGGAATGACGTAGCGCACGAACTCTCCGACCGACACGTCCAGCTCGCGGCACCCTTGCATGAAGACGAGGGCGGCGAACAGGACGTTCGGTATGGCCGTCCCCAGGGCGACGCCGGCGAGCCCCAACGGGCGTACGAGCACGATGCTCAGCCCCAGATTGACGACGCCGGCGACGAGGAACCCGATCGTGGGCAAGCCGGGCTTGCCCAGGCCCATGAGAATCGGTAGCGCGACGCCGCGGACGGGCAGAAAGACGAGGTAGGAGAGCATGAGGATCTGGAGCACCTCACCGGCGGGGCGCTCGAAGCTGGGATCGACCCACCACGCGATGAACCGCGGGCCCAGCACGATGAGAAACAGGCCGGCCGCCATCGTGAGGGATAGGGCGATCTTGGACCACTTGAGGAAGATCTCGCGCAGCTCCGCACTCCTCCCCTGCGTCTGCAGCCGCGTGGCCGTAGGCATCACGACGGCGGCAATCGCGATGAGGAACTCCATCAGGTAGATGATGAAACTGTTCGCGACGGTGAAGTAGGGAATCGCACTCACGTTCATGAACCCGCCGATGACCATCGAGTCGGTTTCGAAGGAGAGTCGCGCTCCGGCGTTCAACACCAGGACGTAGAGGCTGAAGGCGAAGATGCTGCGGGCCATGCCCCAGTCGAAGTCCGCCAACCGAACCCGCGTCGCCGGGTAGCGGCGCCGCACGAGCAGCCAGCAGAACGCGAAGTCGAAGATCAGACATGCGAGCTGGACGAGCGCCAGGATCGTGAGGGATGCGTGCAGCGCTAACAGCCCGAGGGTGAGCCCGAGGCGCAGCAGCACGCCCCAGAGCCGCACGACGTTGCGGGGCACGAAGTCGTCATGCGCCGAGAGGACCCCGTTGGGGAGCAACGCGACGAATCCGATCGCCACGTACAGGACCATCACACCGAAGGCGATGCGGCCGTCGGTTTGCAGGGACGCCGGGATCTGGTACGCCAGCGTGAAAAAGGCGTACATGCCGATGCCGACGACCAGGGCGACGGCCCCGAGGGCGAGATACAGCGCCGTGCAGCTGCCGATCGCCTCGTTCAGCTTTTCGACGTCGCCCTTCGCCACATGCTGTGCGAAATAGCGCACCGAGGCCATCGGCACCCCCAGCGCGAGCAGCCCCAGATACCCCGTGATCGCATTGATCAGGTTCCAGGTCCCGTAGCCGGCGTCGCCGAGTTTGTGAATCGTGAACGGCGTGAGGAAATACATCGCCAACACGGTCACCACTGTCACGAGCCAATTGCTACCCACGTTCTTGAACACGAATTCACCATCCGTCGTGAGGCTTCGACGCTCCGTTTCCCGCGCGCCACGAGCGCACGTGCTGTGCCACGCGTTTGGCACCCGGCCGCGCTACGGGGGAGCACGGGTGTTGCGTCACCCCAACAGCGCGGCAGCCTCGCTGACGGTCACGGATCGGAACGAGGTGATCTGCGACAGGCCCTCCACATAGTCGCCGAGGGCCGCGTAGAGGCGATCGACGTCCTCGGCCAAAGTCGCGTACGGACTGAGCCCCGGCGTGAGGGTCGGACTGTGCCACGTGAGATGAAGGTGCCGCACTCCCTGCTCGAGCAAGCGCCGCGACAGTGTCAGCATGTCGGCAGCGGTCGCCAGCTCTGGGGACAACGTGAGACGCTTGAGGATCCCCGCGCGGGCCGCGATCCCGGCCAAGTGCAGCCACCGCAACGGCGCCGCCTCGAGTCGGCGGCGAACCGGGTCCCAGAAGGCGAAGGGGCCGCGGTTGAAGCCGTAGGAGAGGGGAATCTCGACGAGCGTCCCGTTCTCCGCGGGATCCCGGACGTCGCGGTCCGGGGCCAGTCGATACGCGTTCATCGGGGCGCCGACGAACGTCGGGCCGTCATCGGTCGCGCGCAGATCGGTGAACGGGCTGACGCTGCTGTCCACGCGGTATCCGCACTGCAGCAGCGGTCCCACGGTTTCGGGGCCGAGGCCATAGCGTCCGGCACGAAACGCGGTCGGTCGGAACCCGAATGTCTGCTCCAAGCGGTCCGTCAGATGGCGCAGCTTTGCGAGCTGCAACTCCGCTGGCAGGTTCTTGAGCATCGAGTTCCGTGGGACGAACGGCTCCGACATGGGAGGCGTGTTCCACGGATGCAGGTGACCGCCGATCTCGCCTCTGCCTCCGTCGCTCACCTCCCGTATCACGTCCGACGCCCGGGGATCGGCCGCGACTTGATACGCCGTGAAGTACGTCGGCCGAAGCCCCAACCCCTTGAAGACTGCCGCCGCCCGCCGCAGCGCTCCGATGTTGTCGAGCGTCACGCCGTTTCGACTCCGATGCCAGTTGTCTTCCTCCGTGTCGATCGAGGCGACGAGGAGAATCTCAGCCATGCAGCCGCGCCCTCAGCGCGGCGGCCGCGTCCAGCACGCGCAGCCAGCGCCCACGCCACCCTGGCCGGAAGATCGCGACCTCGGTAACGGTGTGGGTCTCCGTCCAATGACGCTTATAGGAGTCCTCGCCTCGCAAGAAATCGAACCGCCGGTAGCGGCGCTCGATCGCGCGCCGGATCATCGCCCCCATCAGGACCTGGCCGACGCTTTCGCGGTCCCACTCGGGATTGCGTCCGCTCTGGTAGAAGTACACGGTGTCGTGCCAGGTAAACCCGTACCAGGCGGCGACCGGCTCGCCGTCCACGTCGAGCGTAGTCAACCAGAGGCGCCGCAGCGCCGCGAGATCCGTCGCGAAGCGGCGATGCATACGCCCGACGCGGGGGTCTCGGAAGGCGCCGCCCATGCCGCCGGCATCCCAGCGGCGCGCGTGCAAGGCCATCAACCGGTTCAGCCCCTCCTCCACGCGGTCCCCGTCATAGTCCGTAATCACCATCGCGTGGTCGCGCTGCAGCTTCCGCTCTTTGCGACGGAGTGTCTGACGCCGGGTCGGCGTGAGCGTCGCGAGGTAGCGGTCCCAGTCGTCCGGCAGCGTGAGGTACGGGCAGCCAAACAGCTGCTGGCGTCGCACGGCATGGCCCCGGCGAGCGAATGCCTCGCTCAGGCGGCGCACCACGCGAGCATCGGGAGTCAGATTGCTCAGCACGAGCACGTGCCAGGGCATGCGTTCGAGCGCGGGGGCGAGAGCGGCGACGTCGGCATCCGGCGCCGCCAAGAGGTCGAGATGATCGGGGCACCCGAGGTCGCCCATCGCCCAGGTCAGGGCCTCCGCCGGAGACCGGTGGAACGAGATGCGTCGCGGAAGCACGGGGAACAGCGCCTGGACGACCCCATCCGCGCCACGCAGCACGACCGCTTCGCTCGCGGCGAGCTCGGCGGTCGGCGCCGCCTCGGCCCACGCCCGATGCCACTCCCAGCTCATGAAAGGCGACGGGGACTCGGCGCGGGCCAGGACCGCGTCCCACGCGGCTCGGCCGAGCGCCAGCGCCGCCGAGAGCGACATGCGCGTCACCCCAGGGCGTGCGGCAGGGGACGTGGCCTCCGGGGGGAGTGTCGGCGCGGTGGCGAGAGTCGTGGCTTCCACGTCGGTTGGTCTTTGCAAGAGCCACGCCGTGCGTCACGTGTGGCGCCGGGGCCACACTTTCCTCTTGGCGCCACTCTTGCGCTGGAACGTGGCCACATGTGCGGCATTGCGGGAATCGTGTATCGCGACCGGTCGCGGCCCGTCTCCGAGGCGCTCGTGCGTCGGATGTGCGACGCCCTGCGGCAACGGGGGCCCGACGACGAGGGTCTCCACGTGCACGGAGCCGTCGGGCTCGGCATGCGGCGGCTCAGCATTATCGACTTGGGCGGGAGCCGGCAGCCGATCTTCAACGAAGACGCGTCGAAGGTGATCGTGTTCAACGGGGAGATCTACAACTATCGCGACCTGCGGCGCGGCCTCGTCGACCGCGGGCACACGCTCCGCTCCGCCGGCGACACCGAGACGGTGCTGCATCTCTACGAAGAACAGGGGGCCGAGTGCGTCACGCCGCTGCGCGGCATGTTCGCGTTCGCCGTGTGGGACTCGTCCACTGAAACACTGCTCCTGGCCCGGGATCGGTTCGGGATCAAACCCCTCTACGTGATCACCGCACCATGGGGAATCGCCTTCGCCTCCGAGCTGAAGGCCCTGCACGCCGCCGGCCTGACCTCCCGCGAGCTGGATTGGGAAGCGATGGACGCCTACTTCCAGCTCGGCTACCTCCCGGCGCCCGCGTCCCCGTTCGTCGATGTCCGAAAGCTCGAACCGGGGCATACGCTGTTGTGGCGACGGGAGGGGGACACCGCCGTGCGCCGCTACTGGCAGTTTCCAGCCCAGGATGCTCGACGATCGCGGCTGCGGACCGCCGACGCCGAGGCCCGCGTGCGGGAGTGGCTAGATGGCTCGGTCGCTGCCCACCTCGTGAGCGACGTGCCGGTGGCGGTATTCCTGAGCGGGGGGCTCGACTCCTCCGCGGTTGCGGCGAGCATGGCCCTCGCCGGCAACACGCCGCACGCGTTTACGGCCCGCTACTCTGGCTCCGGGGCGACGGCGGCGGATGAGACGGACCTCGCCGCCGCGCTCGCGGCGCGCTACGGCGCCCAGCTCACCGTCGTCGACATCAGCCCCGACATCCGGAGCATCTTCGAGCCGATCGTCGCGGCGCTCGACGAGCCCCACGCTGACGATTCGGCGATCCCGACGTGGCTCCTCTCCCAGGCCGTCGGGAGCCGCTACAAGGTGGCGCTCACGGGGATCGGTGGGGACGAGCTGTTCGCGGGATATCGGCGGCACATCGGGCTGCTCGCCGCGGAGCAGTATGCGCGTCTCCCGGCGGGCGTGCGGCGCATCGCAGGCGCCGCCAGCCGGTTCCTCCCGGAGCCGCGGGACGGGTCGCTCGGGGTGGACCGCATGAAGCGTTTCCTCCGCACGGGCAATGGCGCCATACCGGACCGGTTCCTCGGCTTGATGACGCGGCTATCCGATGAGGAACGCCTGGCCTTGTACTCGCCGAGCCTCGGGGCGCGCATTACCGGGCAAGCGGCCCGGAGTCGCTTCCGCGACGTATTCGCCGCCCAAACTGGCAATGGACCGTTCACGGGACTCGAAGCCGGCTTGTACCTGGACTACACGACCTTCCTTCCCGACGATATTCTCGCGCTCTCAGACCGGTTGTCGATGGCGCACTCGCTCGAGGTGCGCGTCCCCTTCGTGGACCACGTCCTCGTCGACGCGGTCTTCCCCCTGCCCCAACAGATCAAGATCGGCCCCTGGTGGCAAAGCAAGCGTCTGTTGCGGGGGGCCCTGCGACCCCGGCTCCCGGCGCCCCACTTCCGGGCGCCCAAACGTGGGTTCGTCGGTCCCACATCCGCCTGGCTGCGCGTCGAGCTCCGCGAGATGCTGACCGACGAGCTGTCTCCCAGCCGCCAGCGTCGCCTGGGTTACTTCGAGCCTCGCGCCGTCGAGATGCTGCTCCAGGAGCACTTCACGGGGCGCCAAAACCGGGAACGGATTCTATGGGCCCTGCTGTGCTTCTCGACGTGGCATCGCCTGTACGCCGAGTGAGCCCGAGCCACTGCAATGTCTCAACCGCGAACGGCGCCGGATCCCGCCAGCGCCAGACCTCGGAGCGGTCGCGGCGCGGGTGAATACGCAGGAAATCGAGCACGGCCCGCAGGCGCGCCCGCGAGTACCGCAGCTTCAGGTACAGGTGATCCACATCTCCCCAGAACCAGCGGCTCCGGATGCCCACGCGGTAGGCGCGGGTCTCGGGACACGTCTCCCCGGCCGCGCAGCGGACGAGGAGCGCGGGGAAATCGACTCCCGCGTCGATCGCCAGCTGCAGCGACCCCCAGAATCGGCCGTTGATCTCCATCACGACCTGCCGGCCCGTCATCGCCTCACGCTTACATTCGATCATGGCCACGCCGCGCCAGTCGAGGGCATCGAGCAAGCGGAGACCGGGACCCGTCAACCGTTCGTCGAGTGGGATGCTTTCGCGATAGACGCTGACTCCGCCCGACGGCGGTTTCTCCCGCAGACGGCGATGGGCGAACATGGCCACCGCGCGGCCACCCCAGCGCAGGGCGAAAAACCCCTCGCCCACACCCTCGACGCGGCGCTGGAGCAGCACGGGGAACGCCGCCGCCGGCAAGGCAGCCAGGGCGCGACGGCACGCCGCCACATCGGCGACCGGTGTCACGGCCAGCTTGCATCGCACGCCGCCCACGGTGACGACAGAGCGGTGCGGCTTGACCACGGCCGGGAAGAAAGCGGCATCGAGGTCAGCAGAGTCGCCGTCCGCCCGCGTGGCGATGAGGCGGGTCTCGGGTACGCCGTAGCCGCTCGCCTGGGCGAGGGACAGCACCCGCGCCTTGTCGGAGGCGGCTCGATAGGTCTCGAGGTCGGGGAACGGAAGCAGGACCCCCGGCGGCAGCACGGCCCTGTGCTCAAGCAGCGCCTCTACTGACGGATCGGTCATGGGGAGGAGGAGGTCGACGCCTTCCTCCCGCGCGAGCCGGCTTACCGCGGCCGCATACGCAGGAGGGTCTCTGAACGGATCGGTCGCGAGCGCGCGCGCCCGAACGTCGCGCGACACGCCGGCGAGGGACCAGCGCGTCCGTGCCGCCACGGTAACGGCGTGCCCGGCCTTGATCAGCGATCGCGCAGCGGCGAGGGCCGATCGCTCGTTGCCATCGGTGATGAGGATGCGCATGTGCAAGCACGACCGTCCGCAAGAGCCGGGCCGACTAGCGGCACCGTACCATTGCGTTCACGCCACAGTCCAGCGGTGGCGTCCCTCTTGCAGTGGGCTGTGACCATGACGATGGCGGCGCGGTGGCAGCATTTCCCGCAGGACGGGAGTCTTCCGGGCGATCCACCGCCTCAGGAGGCACGGTTCTCCCGCTGGGATCTGCTCCTGGCGAGCGTCGCTGTATACGTAGCTGCAGCCGTGGGTCGCATCCACGAAGTCTTCACGTTCCTGATGCCGCTGAAGCTGGCGCTCGTGGCCACTGTTCTCGCGCTTGGCCTGTACCTGCTGCAGCAATCGAGCGTGCGGCGGATGGTGCGGCTGCGCTCTGACACGACGACCTGCCTGCTGGGACTCGCCCTCTGGGGCCTCCTATCGATCCCGGGCGCGCTGGCTCAAGGAATAGCCTTCCGCGCCTGGACGGACCTCGCCCGGTCCATCGGGATGTGCCTCGTGGTCGCCGCCAGCGTACGGAACGCCCGCGACGTCGAACGGCTCATGTTCGTCTATTTCGGCGTGACAGCCGTGTACACCGGCGTGGTCCTCTCACGGTTCCAGCTCGGTGCCGAGAGCTGGCGTCTCGGTCGTCTGTACTACTACGACGCGAACGACCTTGCGACGCTGATCGCGACCGCCATGCCGCTGGGGCTGTACTTCGTGCTGGGACGGGGTCGCGCGGTCGTTCGTGCCTTCGCCGGCATCGGCCTGGCCGTGCTGGCCGTGGGCCTCATTCGCTCGGGCTCGCGGGGAGGCTTCCTCGCCTTCCTGGCCGTGGCGGCGTTTGTGCTGCTGCGCGTGACGACGATTCCCGCGCGATCGAGGCTGGCAGGGCTCGTGGTCATCCTCGCCGTGCTGTCGGCGACCGCCAGCGACCAATACTGGGCGCAGATGCAAACGATCGTGCACCCCAAGGAGGACTACAACACGACGTCCGAGGAAGGCCGCCTGAAGGTCTGGGCGCGCGGCCTCGACTACATGGCCGGGAGCCCCGTGTTCGGTGTGGGCGTGAAGAACTTCCCCGTGGCGGAGGGGACGATCTCCCCGCTCGCCAGGCTCGCGGAGCGGGGCATCGGAGTGCGGTGGGGCGCGGCGCACAATAGCTACGTGCAGGTGGGCGCGGAGCTCGGGATCCCGGGGCTGCTGCTCTTCATCGGGTTGATCTGGAGCGCCTTCAAGGCGTTGGGCCGCGCGGCGCGACCAGGTGGGGAGGCGGCGCGCCTCGCCCAGAGCCTCATGGCGGCTCTGGTCGGGTTCGTGGTGGGAGCGTTTTTCCTCTCCCTGGCGTACACGGACATGCTCTTTACGCTCATGGCCCTGGTCCTCGCTACGGCTAAGACGTCGCACGGCGATGTCGCGCTCCGGCGCTCACTCGGGCGCGCGCCCGGGTGGGGAGGAGGCCCCGCGTGACACGCGCGCGCCCCCGCGTCCTCGTGCTCTCGCAGTCGCTCCCGTACCCGCCGCACAGCGGCGTGGCGAACCGCACATTCAACGTTCTGCGGCAGCTGCGAGTCGCGTACGACGTCGACCTGGTCGCCTTCTTCCGGGTCAACCACCATCTCGATCGCGCGGCGCGGGCGGCGGCCCGGAGCGCGTTGGAGCGCGTCGCCGCGAACGTCGCCGATCCGACGCCGATCCCCAGCGAGCATTCGACGCTCCGCAAGGTCTGGGACCACCTGCGCAGCATCATCACCGGGCGCGCGTACACGTACTACGAGTACCAGAGTCGCACGTTCGCCGAGCGTCTGCGCTCCGTGGTGCGATCGCGGACGCCGGACCTCGTGCACCTCGACAGCCTCGACCTCCACGGATGGCTGCCTGACTTGCCCCACGTCCCCGTCGCCTGCACGCACCATAACATCGAGTCCTTGCTCCTCCGGCGTTACGCGAGCGGGCTCCCCGTCCCGCTGCGCCAATACCTGCGGATGCAGGCCGACCGACTCGAGCGCCTGGAGCAGGCCGTCTGTCCGCGCCTCGCCCTCAACGTCATGGCGTCCGCCGTGGACGCCGGGAGCATGCGGACTCTGGCGCCGGGCGCCGCAACGCTCGTCGTGCCCAACGGCACGGATACGGACTACTTCCAACCGAACGGCGGCGCGTCCGTCCCCGGTCGCGTCAGCTTCGTCGGACCGACATACAGCTTCCCCAACCGGGATGCAGTCGAATTCCTGCTGCGGGACATATGGCCCCTGGTGCACGCGGAGGACCGCGCGGCCACGCTGCACCTGATCGGCCGCGGCGCCGCAGCGGACGCGAAGCGGTACGTGGCGGAACCCGGGGTCACACCCTTGGGACACCTGCCCGACATCCGCCCGGCGCTCACGGACACTCGCTGCTGTGTCGTTCCGATCCGCATCGGTGGGGGCACGCGCCTCAAGATCCTCGACGCGTGGGCGATGGGGAAGGCCGTCGTCTCGACGTCCATCGGGTGCGAGGGCCTCGACGCCGTCGACGGCGAGAACATTCTCGTGCGCGACACGCCGCACGCGTTCGCCTCGGCGGTCATGGCGGTGCTGCGCGACGAGCAATTGCGTTCGCGGCTGGGGCAGAACGCGCGCCGCACCGCGACCGGAACCTATAGTTGGGATGTCGTCGGTCGGCGGCTCCGTTCCGCGTACGACGAGCTCCTGGGGTGCGCGCCCGACGCGAGCCGCGTCACGGTCGCGTCCCCTTCGGAGGCACCATGTCCCTAGCCCGCTTGCCAACCTTGGTGCTGGCCGCCCTCGGTCTGGCGGCCTGCGACCGCGCGGAACCGCACCAGGTTGCCCGTTGCCAGGGGCCTCCGGCTTGGCCCGGGACCACTGCCTTGAACGAGCCTCCTGGGTTCCACAAGCTCACCGAGCAGGAGTGGAGTCGCATGACCGGCGATGGGTGGAGCTACCTGCGCCGCACCGCGTCCAAGAACGCCGACATCTGCGTGGACCCCTCAGCCCCGCCCGGCGCTCCCGCCACCGTTCTGCGCATCATTTTTACGCCGGACATGCGGCCCAATACCGATCCCGGCGTGCACTGGGTGGCCCTTCCCAAGGCCCGGGGGGTGTACGCGGCGTGGATGTTCAAGCTCTCACCCAACTGGACGCCCAGTCCCGCGGGCGGAGGCAAGATCAGCTTCGTGCATACGCGCGCGGGGCAGGTCTATATCAACGTCGGCGGCGCGAAGGCGCCGCACCGGATCAACGTGAACACCGAGTGGGAACCCTACGCCCAGAGATTCTGGGAGCCCAACACCACGACGACCCCGATCGGATACGATCGATGGTACCGGATCGAGTGGTACCTGCAATGGGAAACCGTGCCCGGGGCCGCCGACGGTGTCATCCGCTGGTGGGTCGATGGCGTCTTGAACGGCGACTACCGCAACATCAGTTACCCTTCCACTCTTTCCGACGACGCATTCTCGCAGTTCGAATTCGCGCCCACGCTGCAGTATCCCCCCCCCAGCGAACAGTACATGTACATCGGCCACACTGAGGTCAGCGTCCCCTGAAGACCTGATGCGGCACGGCGTGGCGTGAGCGCCACACCGCGATCCGACGCGCGGTCGTGCGCCTCGGTCGCAGCCGGGCCCGGCTCTTGCGATACGCAAATACGTGAACATTCTGCTGCTCTCCGAAGGTGACGCCGAGGCGTGGGATTCGTGGTCGGGCATCTCGAAAAGCCTCGTCGACCACCTCCGTCTCGCTGGTCACACCGTTGAAACGGGTGACGTGGACCTGTATGGCATGGATCGGTGGCTCGGGGCCGCGCTCACGTTTGCCGCCGACCGCCGCCGCTGGGGCACGCGGTTTCATCTCACCGCGCTGCCCTTCCACCTCCGCTCCCGCCGCGCCGCGCGCCGCATCGCCGCGCATCGGGGACGACTCGATGTGATCCTGCAGGTCGGCGCCACATTCCGGCCCGTCGGCCGCAACGGAACGCCGTACTTCCTGTGCAGCGACTCCAACATTCGCATGGCCCAGCATGGAGCGGCGACGGGACACAGTGACGCGGCGACGCTCACGCGCACCGAGTTGGAGCGCGTGGCCCGGCGCGAGCGCGACGTCTACCGGCAGGCCGCCGGCATCTTCACCCTCAGCGAGCGGCTGCGCCGCTCGTTCATCGAGGATCTCGATGTTCCACCGAGCCGCGTCCACGCGGTGTACGCAGGCCCGAACTTCGATGTGACGCGGATTCCACGCCCGGCATCGCGCGACCGCGTGCCCCACGCTCCCACGATCTTGTTCGTCGGCCGGCAGTTTCACCGCAAGGGCGGCGACGTGCTGGTCCAGGCGTTCCGCCGTCTGCGGGAGTCGATGCCGGACGCGCGTCTCCTCATCGCTGGACCATCGACCGCGCCGGTGCAGGAACCGGGCGTCCTTTGCCTCGGAGATTTGAACAAGAATCGGCCGGACGGATGGGCCGCCCTCGTCGCGGCGTACGGATCGGCCGACGTCTTCTGCCTGCCGACACGGTTCGAGCCATTTGGGATCGCGTTCATCGAGGCGATGTACTTCGGCTTGCCGTGCGTCGGCACCAACGCCTGGGCGGTCCCGGAGATGATCATCGACGGCGAGACCGGGTTTACCGTTCCCAGCGACGACGCGGATGCGCTCACCGACCGACTCCGGCGTTTGCTCGAAGATTCCGCGCTGGCGCGCCGCATGGGCCGGGCCGGCCGCGAGCGCGCCGAGAGCTATTTCACGTGGGAAAGTGTCATCCAGCGGATCGTGGACGTCGTTCGCCCCATCGTCGGCGCCGTCGCGCAAACGGGGTGAGGCTCCGAGTGCAGCCCTTGCGTTCCGCCGGCGCTATCCTCTGTTTGCACGGCGTCACGAGCCCGGCGCTTCCGGCGGAGAGCGTCGTGCACGTGCGCGTCGAGCAGTTCGAGGCGCTGCTCGCCGCGGCCCGAGAGATGGGGCAACTCGTGCCGCTCGGCGATCTGGTCGATCGGCACCTCGCGGGCCGCGATACCGCCGGCCTGATCGCCGTGACCGCGGACGACGCGTATGCATCACTGCTCCTCGAGGCCGCCGACTTCGTGCGCCGCGAAGCCATCCCGCTCACCGTGTTCGTGGTGACGCAGGCCGCCGCCGCCGGGGCGACGTACTGGTGGGACCGGATCGACGGTCTGTTCGGCCGCGTGCCCGCGGAGCGCTGGCGCGCGTTCGAAGACGCCTGCGGCCTGCCGGCGGCGTACCGCGACGGGCAGCCCGCGCGATTGGGACCCCTACGCCCGCTCCGCCAGTGGCTCCTGGCGAGACACGCCGGCCGCTGGCCCGAGGCGTTGGAGGCCCCACTTCGGAAGCTCGAGATCGAAGCGCGGACACGCACCCGGCAGCGGTCCATGACCTTCGAGGAGCTGTCGCGCTTCGCCGCACTTCCCACCGTGGACGTCGGTGTGCATACGCTCTCGCACCCCGTGCTGCCCCTCTTGGCGGACAGCGAGCTCATTCGGGAAATCGAGATCTCGCATCAGATCTTGCGCGAGCGTCTCCCCAACGTCGTTCCGGTCCTCGCGATTCCGTTCGGCCTCTTCGACGATCGCACGCTGACGCTCGCGCGCCGCGCCGGCATGCGGACGTCGCTGACCCTCGCCGCCAGGACGCTGGCCCGCCACCGAACCGGGGACGACCTGCCGCGGTTTTGTCTCTCTCGTGACGACCAGGCGACGAAGCTGCGCATGCGCCTCACAGGACTGCTCGATCCGGGACGCTGGTCGTGGCGCGCGGCCCCGCGATATCCGGCGCTGCCGTCGGCGACCACGTGAACCCACCAGCGGCGCCCGTGAGGTCAGGCGGGCTGAGGATCGGGTCGGGCGAAGACCTCGGGCGCCTCCGCGGGCTGCGGATCGCCCACTTGATCGAGACGAACGGCCCGGGCGGGGCCGAGCGCATGCTCGTCCACCTCGCGAGCGAGCTGCAGGCCGCCGGCTGCTACAACCTGGCGATCATACCGGCGGGAGGCGAGGGATGGCTCCCGCAGCAGCTGGCCGGAACGGGCGTCACCGTGGAGACCTTCCAGCTGGACCGACCCCTTTCGCCCGCGTTCGCGCGCCGGCTGACCTCCCTGCTCCGCTACCATCGCATCACGCTGGCGCACAGCCACGAGTTCACCATGGCCGTGTACGGCGCGTGGGCCGCGTGGCGCGCCGGCATCCCGCTCGTAACCACGATGCACGGCGGACGGTACTACGCGCACCACTTGCGTCGCCGCTTGGCGCTGCGGGCAGCGTTCACCGTGACCGGGCGAGTCGTCGCCGTGTCGCGTGACCTGGCCGGGCACCTATCGCGCGACCTGTGGATTCCCGCTGGTCGCATCACGACCGTGGGTAACGGCGTCCGGCCCCTCCGGGCCGAGGGGTCGCTGGTGCGCGAAGAACTGGGGCTCGGGCCCGAGGACCGGCTCATGGTAGCCGTGGGCAACCTGTACCCCGTCAAGGGTCACCGGCACGCGGTCGACGGGCTCGCTCTGCTGCAGCGACCGCAGCGGAGCCTCCATCTCGCCATCGCCGGCCGAGGGGATCAAGACGAGGCCCTCCGTGCACAGGCCGCGGCGCTCGGCGTCGCCGATCGGCTGCACCTCCTCGGCCTCCGCGCCGACGTCGCGAATATTCTGGCGGGCGCGGACGTCTTTGTGCTCCCATCTCTCTCGGAAGGACTTCCCATCGCGCTCCTCGAGGCGATGTTCACCGGTTGCCCGATCGTCGCCAGCGACGTCGGCGACGTGCGGGCCGCTCTGGATGAGGGCCGGGCGGGCATGCTGGTCCCCGCGGGTGACGCAGCCGCGCTAGCGCGCGCCGTATCTGCGCTCCTCGATGCGCCGGCGCGGGCGCGCGCATTCAGCGCACGGGCGCAGCGGCGCGCGATGCAGGAGTACGACGTGACGAGAATGACGGCACGATACGCCGCCATCTACAACGACCTGCTCTCCGAAG
>WNFM01343443.1_pt1 | contig 15026 bp, 20 predicted proteins | sample 5400271 | NCBI WGS metagenome assembly WNFM01 (sample SAMN13153352, study PRJNA577476) | soil metagenome | isolation source: 60 cm saprolite on Douglas fir-dominated hillslope | place: USA:California | collected 2013-09-17 | reverse complement strand
GCCGCTGATCGTCCCCCGCTTCGTGCTGAAGGAGCTCCAGAAGGTTGCCGACTCCAGCGACGCGATCCGCCGCAACCGGGGCCGGCGCGGCCTCGAGGTGCTGACCGAGCTCCAGAAGGAGCCCGAGATCGCCATCGAGTTCAGCGACGACGACCCACCGGGAGAGTCCGAGGTTGACTCCAAGCTCGTCCGGCTGGCTCTCAAGTCGAACCTCGCCATCCTCACCAACGACTTCAACCTGAACCGGATCGCGCGCCTCGAAGGCGCGACCGTGCTCAACCTCAACGAGCTGACCAACGCGCTCAAGCCGGTTGCCATCCCGGGCCAGGAGCTCGTCGTCGCGGTGGTCAAGGAGGGCAAGGAGCAGGGCCAGGGCGTCGGCTACCTCGACGACGGGACCATGGTGGTGATCGAGAACGGCCGCCGCTTCCTCAACGAGACCGTCACCGCGACCGTCACCTCGGTCCTCCAGACCGCCGCCGGCCGGATGATCTTCGCGTCCCCCGCCAACGGGAGCGGCCAGGCGCCGCCGGCCCGGCGGCCGCGACGGGAAAGCCAATAGACCATATGCAGGTAGCCGCCATCGTCGCCGCAGCCGGGCTCGGCACCCGGCTGGGGAGGGGAAGCAAGGCGCTCGTCCAGCTCAACGGCCGGACCACCCTGGTGCGCGCGGTCGAGCTCTTCCTGGGGCTCGACGAGGTGACCCGGATCGTCGTCGTCGCGCCGCCGGCGCGGCTGGCCGCGGCCGAGGCCGAGGTGGCGCTGCTTCATCCCCTCAAGCCGGTCGAGGTCTGCCCCGGCGGGGACAGCCGCCAGGATTCGGTTCGGGCCGGCCTCTCCCGACTGGCGGGCGTCGACTACGTCCTCGTTCATGACGCCGCCCGCCCGCTGGCCACCGCCGCGCTCTGCCGCCGGGTCCTCCGCGCGGCGATTGCGACGGGCGCCGCCTTTCCCGGCCTGCCGCCCCGCGACGCGGTCAAGCGGGTCGAGGGCCAGCGGCTGCTGGAGAGCCTCGACCGGAGCCGGATCGTCCTCGCCCAGACCCCCCAGGGGTTCGCCTACGGCCTCCTCCTGAAAGCCCATCTCGACGCCCACGAGACCGGCCTGGCGGGCGACGACGACGCCCAGCTGGTCGCCGCCACCGGCCACCCGGTGACCGTCGTCGAGGGCGAGCCGGCGAACCTCAAGCTGACCACCGCCGAGGACTTCGAGGTGCTCGAGGCGCTCCTCCGCGAGCAGGAAGCGGCTGTATGAGAGTCGGAATCGGGTATGACGCGCACCGGCTGGTGGAGGGCCGGCCGCTGGTCGTCGGTGGGGTGACGATCGACCACCCCCTGGGCTTGGAGGGCCACTCCGACGCCGACGTGCTGGTCCACGCCATCATCGATGCGCTCCTCGGCGCCGCCGCGCTGGGGACGATCGGGGAGCACTTCCCGGCCGACGACCCGAACTACGAGGGGATCTCCAGCCTCGAGCTGCTCGCGATGACCGCGGCACTGGTCGAGGAGCAGGGGCGCAGCATCGTCAACGTCGACTCCGTCGTCATCGCCGAGCGGCCCCGGCTCCAGCCCCACCTCGTCCGGATGGCGGGCGCCATCGCGGAGACCCTCGGCCTCGACCAGGACCTCGTCGGCGTCAAGGCGACCTCGCCCGAGGGCCTCGGCGCCCTCGGCAGGCAGGAGGGCATCGCAGCCCAGGCCGTCGTTCTGCTCGAATAGGGGCTTCGTGTCAGCGCTCCGCTTCCACAACACGGCGTCGGGCCGCAAGGAGGACTTCGTGCCCCTGGCGCCCGGCCGCGCGACCCTCTACACCTGCGGCCCCACCGTCTGGAACTTCGCCCACGTCGGCAACTTCCGGACCTTCCTCTTCTACGACCTGCTCCGCCGCCACCTGCTGAGCAGCGGCTTCCGGGTGGACCACGTCATGAACCTCACCGACATCGAGGACCGGATCATCCGGCTCGCCGCCGAACGGCACACCACCATCCGCGCCTACGTCGAGCCCTACGAGAAAGCCTTCCTGGAAGACCTCGCCACCCTCCGCATCCAGCCGCCGGAGCACACCCCGCGGGCGACCGAGCATGTCCCCGGGATGGTCGCCATGATCTCCCGCCTCCTCGAGACCGGCCACGCCTACCCGGCCGACGGCGACGTCTACTACCGGATCGCCAGCTTCCCGGCCTACGGCGACCTGGCCCACCTCGACCGCTCCGGGCTCAGGGCCGGCGCGCGCGTCTCACAGGACGACTACGACAAGGAATCGGTCTCCGACTTCGCGCTCTGGAAAGGCGAGGCACCCGGCGACGCCGAGGTCGGCGCGACCTGGGACGCGCCCTTCGGACGGGGCCGGCCGGGCTGGCACATCGAGTGCTCGGTGATGAGCAAGGAGCTGCTCGGGCCGACCCTCGACATCCACGCCGGCGGCATCGACCTCCTCTTCCCGCACCACCAGAACGAGGTCGCCCAGTCGGAGGCCGCCAACGGCGTCCCGCTCGCCCGCCAGTGGCTGCACTCCGAGCACCTCGCCGACGCGACGGGCGCCAAGATGTCGAAGCGGCTGGGCAACATCGCGACCCTCCGCGACCTCCTCGACGCCGGCCACGACCCGCTTGCCATCCGCTTCTTCCTGCTCGCCAACGCCCACTACCGGAGCAAGCTGCGGATGGACGGGGATGCGATCCGCGCCGCCGGCGAGCAGGTGCGCCGGCTGCGCGACTTCTCGGAACGCGTCGACCGCTTCGCGCTGAGGCGGGTGGAAGATGCCACGCTGGTCGCCTCGCTCGCGGCCACCCGCGCCGCCTACCGGGCCGCCCTCGACGACGACCTCAACCTCCCGCGGGGCGTAGGGTTCCTCTTCGACGCCGTCCGCGAGAGCAACGCGGCGATCGACCGGGAGGAGGCGGGCCCCGCCGCGAAAGCGGCGATGCCAGCCCTCCTCGATGACGCAGACAGCCACCTGGATGTCCTCCGCGGAGGAGAGGTCGAACTTGAAGAGGAAGTCGAGCGGCTCATCGCCGAAAGGGAGGCGGCCCGCGCCGGGCGCGACTTCGCGCGGGCGGACGCCATCCGCGAGGAGCTCCGCGCCCAGGGCATCCTCCTCGAGGACGCCAAGGAAGGCATCCGCTGGCGTAAAGCCTGAGCGCCGGCCGGCCCTCCGCCGGGAGGAGCGGCCGAAGCCGCGCCCCGACCGAGTGCGCGGCAGCGAGGGCGGAACCCAGCGGCCCCGGGTCGACCTCATCTACGGCCGCAACGCGGTGCTCGAGGCCGCCCGCGCCGGGCACGTCAAGCGCGTCCTGGTCGCCGACGGCCTCGACCCCGACCCCCGGCTCGACGAGCTGGCGACCCTGGCCCGGGTCGAGGTCGTCGCCAGGGAGCGGCTGGAGGCCCTCGCCCACGGCAACCACCAGGGCGTCGTCGCCGAGCTGGCACCGCGGGAGTTCGCCAACCTGCGCGGCCTGCTCGCCGCCAACCCCACCCTGGTGCTCGGCCTCGACGGCATCCAGGACCCGCAGAACCTGGGCGCCATCCTGCGAACCGCCGACGCGGCCGGCGTCGACGGGGTGGTGCTCCCCGAACGGCGCTCCGCCCCCGTCACCGGCGCGGTGGTCAAAGCCAGCAGCGGCGCCAGCGAGCACGTCCGGCTGGTCCGGGTCAGCGGCATGGCATCCGCGGTCTCCGAGATCAAGCGGGCGGGCCTTTGGTGCGTGGCACTCGACGTCACCGGTGAGCAGGCGCCCTGGGAGTTCGACCTCACCCAACCCGTCTGCCTGGTCATCGGCGGCGAGGAGGGCGTCCACCGGCTGGTCCGCCAGCGCTGCGACGCCCGCCTCCGTATACCGATGGCGGGCCGGGTCGACAGCCTCAACGCGTCGGCGGCTACGGCCGCCCTGCTCTACGAGGTGATGCGGCAGCGCGCGGTAAGATCGTCGGGTCGATGAGCGTCGCCTTCCAGTTCCCGGCGCATCGCCTTCTCGAGAGTCCCCACTGCTTCTGTACCGGCTAGGTCGCTAGACCCCCGGCCCGTGTGGTCGGAAGCGATAGGCGACCTGCCCCTTTAGACCCAGCCCGCCACCCCGGGCGCAATGGAAATAAGGAGAAGCAGTTGGCAACCCTCTTACGGCCCGATCAGAGTTTCTATCCGTCGCCCCGCCTGGCGGGGGAGGCCCCAGCGGAAACCCTCGGCTACCTGGTCACCTTCGACCCGACCGCGAAGACGCCGGATGCCCTGGTGACGCTCGACCTCGACAAGAGCTCGCCCGGCTACGGCCGGCAAGCGGGCCGGGTCGAGATGCCGAACCTGGGCGACGAGCTGCACCACTTCGGCTGGAACGCTTGCAGCTCGGCCCTCTGCCCCTACGCGCCGCACCCCCACATCGAGCGCCGCTACCTGCTCCTGCCCGGCCTCCGCTCCTCCAACATCTACGTCTTCGACACCAAGGCGTCGCCCACCACGCCCCAGCTCGTACACACCATCACCGCCGCGGAGATCGCCGACCGGGCGGGCTACAGCCGACCCCACACGATCCACTGCGGCCCCGACGGGATCTACATCAGCGCGCTCGGAGCGCCCGACGGCGGCGCTCCCGGCGGCATCTTCGTCGTCGACCACGACAACTTCTCGGTCAAGGGACGCTGGGAGCTCGACCGCGGACCCCAGCAGCTCGCCTACGACTTCTGGTGGCACCTCGGCTACGACACCCTGATCAGCAGCGAGTGGGGGACGCCGACGATGGTCGAGGGCGGCGTCAACCCGGAGATCCTGCTCGCCGGAGGCTACGGCCACCAGCTCCACCTCTGGGACCTGCCCAAGCGCCGCCACCGCCAGGCCATCGACCTCGGCGCCGAGCAGCAGATGGTGCTCGAGCTGCGGCCGGCCCATGACCCGACCAAGGCATACGGCTTCGTCGGCGTCGTCACCAGCCTCAAGGACCTCAGCGCCTCGATCTGGGTCTGGCACCTGGAGGGCGGCTCGTACCAGGCCGAGAAGGTCATCGAGATCCCCGCCGAGCCCGCCTCGGAGGACGAGCTGCCGCCGCTCCTCAAAGGCTTTAAGGCGGTGCCGCCCCTGGTCACCGACATCAACCTCTCGCTCGACGACCGCTGGCTCTACGTCTCCGCCTGGGGGACGGGCGAGTTCCTCCAGTACGACGTGAGCGATCCCTTCAAGCCGGTCAAGACGGGCAGCGTCCACCTCGGCGGCATCGTCCGCAAAGCAGCCCATCCCTCCAGCGGAGAGCCGCTCAACGGCGGCCCGCAGATGGTCGAGGTGAGCCGCGACGGCAAGCGCATCTACCTCACCAACTCGCTCTACGCGAGCTGGGACGAGCAGTTCTACCCCGAGGGCGTCAAGAGCTGGGCGACCCAGCTCAACGCCCGGCCGGGCGGCGGCCTCTCCTTCGAGGAAGGCTTCTTCACCGAGTTCGAGCAGCGGACCCACCAGATCCACCTGGAAGGCGGCGACGCCTCCTCCGACTCGTACTGCTACCCGTGAGCGGCAGCTGGTGGCCCTGGGCGGCGCTCGCGCTGCTCGGGGCCTACCACGGCGTCAACCCCGGGATGGGCTGGCTCTTCGCGGTCGGCCGCGGCCTCCAGGAGCAGCGCCGGCAGGCGGTCCTCAGCTCGCTGCTGCCGATCGCCATCGGCCACGAGGCGTCGATCGTGGTCGTTGTCGTCGCGGTCTCGCTGGGCGAGCAGTTCGTCCCGCCCCACCTCATCCGGCTGCTGGCCGCCCTCCTGCTGGTCGGCTTCGGTCTCTACAAGCTGGCCCGGCCGCGCTCCCACCCCGGTGGCTTCGGGATGCGGGTCGGCCTCGCCGGCCTCGCCGGCTGGTCGTTCCTGATGTCCTCAGCCCACGGGGCCGGGCTGATGCTGGCGCCGGTCCTGCTCGGGATGCCGGTGGTCGGCGTCTACCACAGCCTGGCGGAGATCTCGCTCCAGGCGCTGCTCGCGGCCACCGTGCACGTCGCGGCGATGCTGGCCGTCATGGCGGTGGTGGCGGTCGCCGTCTACGAGAAGCTCGGCCTCGGCATCCTCCGGCGGGGCTGGTTCAACCTCGACCTGGGCTGGAGCCTGGTCCTCGTCGGCAGCGGCGCCGCGACCCTCTTCACCCAGTAGCGAGTAGCTCCCCTAAGCTTCCCGCGAGGTGAGCCTGCGCCGGACCCGGATCATCTGCACGCTCGGGCCCGCGAGCTCGACCCGGCCGAGGCTCCGGGCGCTGATCGCCGCCGGGATGGACATCGCCCGCATCAACTTCTCCCACGGCACCGACGCGGAGCACCGGCAGACGGTCGAGGACGTCCGCGCCGTCGCCGCCCAGATGGGCCGCCACATCGCCCTCCTTCAGGATCTCCAGGGGCCCAAGATCCGGACCGGCCGGCTGGCCAACCCGCCCGCCCGCCTCCGCCGCGGGGAGACGGTCACCCTCACCGCCCGCCCGGTGGTCGGCAGCGAGGAGCTGGTGCCGGTGAGCCACCCCGCCTTCATCCGGGCCCTGCTGCCGGACGAGAAGGTGCTCCTCGCCGATGGCGAGATCGAGCTCCGCGTCCGCTCCGTCCGGGGACGCGACGCGGTCTGCACGGTGCTCCGGGGCGGGCTGCTCGGCGAGCGAAAGGGCGTCACCGCCCCGAACTGCCCGATCCGGCTCCCGGCCCTGACCGCGAAGGACCTGGCCGACCTCCGGCTCGGCGCCGAGCTGCGCTTCGATTACCTGGCCCTCAGCTTCGTCCGCTCGGCCAACGACCTGGTCGCCTGCCGGCGGGCGATGGAGCGGGTGGCCTGGGAGGTGCCGCTGATCGCCAAGCTCGAGCGCCCCCAGGCGCTGCTCCAGCTCGACGGCATCCTCAGCCACGCCGACGGCGTGATGGTCGCCCGGGGGGACCTCGGCGTCGAGCTGTCGCTGGCGGAGGTGCCGGCGGCCCAGAAGGACATCATCGAGCGCGCCAACCTGCGCGGCGTCCCCGTCATCACGGCGACCGAGATGCTGGAGTCGATGGTGATCAGCAACCGGCCAACCCGCGCCGAGGCGTCGGACGTGGCGAATGCGATCTGGGACGGCACCGACGCCGTGATGCTCTCCCAGGAGACCTCGGTCGGCGCCCATCCCATCGAGTCGGTCCGCGCCATGGCCGCGATCTGCCGGGCGGCCGAGTCCCACCCCAGCTACCAGCGCGCCCGGCCCCAGGGCACGGTCCGGGGATCGGTTGGCAGCGCCATCGCGCACTCCTCGGCGGTCGTCGCCGACGAGCTCCGGGCGGCGGCCATCGTCGCCTTCACCGAGACCGGCTCGACCGCGCTCCGGGTCTCCAAGAAGAACCCAACCGTCCCCGTGATCGCGGCCAGCCCTCACGCCGAGACGCTCCGCCGGACCGCCCTCTACCGCGGCGTGGTGCCGCTCCTGGTCGAGCATGGCGCCGACACCGACGACCTGATCGCCAAGGCAAGCGAGGCCGCCATCCGAAGTGGTCTCGTCCGCCGCCACGACCGGGTCGTCATCGTTGCCGGCGTTGCCTCCCAGCCCGGGCACACCAACCTGCTCAAGGTCGTCACCATCCAGTGAGCCGGTGGAGCCATTGAAGAGGAAGGACGCGACGGCGGGCGAGGCGGAGGACCTGATGTCGGTCCTCGGCCACGAGCTGCGCAGCCCGCTGACGGCGATCCGGGGCGCCGCCACGCTGCTCCTCCACGCCCACCGCGACCTCCCCCCGGAGAAGGTGAGGGAGCTCCTCGCGGTGATCGACGGCGCCGCCGCCCGGATGGCGGACAGGGTGGAGGACGTGCTCGTCACCGGCCGCCTCGACGGCCACCGGCAGCAGGTGCTGGCCGAGGACGTCGACCTCTCCGACGTGGTCGCCGACGTGCTCGAGGCGGCACGCTCGCGCAACCCCGGACGCCGCCTTCGCGCGCCCGGCGTGGTCGAGGGGATCACCGTCCGGGCCGACCAGCAGCGCGTCACCCAGGTGCTCCGGGTGCTGGTCGAGAACGCGGTTCGCTTCTCGCCGCCCGGCGCGCCGGTCGAGGTGCGGGTGGCACGGAACGCCGGCCGGGCGCGGATCGAGGTACGCGACCGGGGCCCTGGCGTCACGCCCGCGGACCGCCGGCGGATCTTCGGCCGCGGCACGAGGCTCGACCCCGCCGGCCCGGGCGCCGGGCTCGGCCTCTACCTCGCGGCGGGTCTGCTGGCGGCGATGGGCGGCGAGGCCGGCGTCGAGGCACGGCCGGGCGGCGGATCCAGCTTCTGGTTCACGCTGCCTGCGCCCGGGCTGGGGAAATAGGCTCCTCGGCCGCTCCGGTTAACTTCTTTTGAGACATGGCTGAAGAGAAAGAAACACCCGAAGAGTTCCCCCGGTTCGCCACCGCGCTGATGATCAGCGCCCACCCCGACGACCCCGACTTCAGCGCCGCCGGAACCCTGGCGAGGCTCGTCGAGGGCGGCGCCAAGGTCACCATCGTGATCTGCACCGACGGCTCCGAGGGGGGCGAGGATCCCTCCGTCCCGGATGCCGAGCTGACGCAGCTGCGCTATGCCGAGCAGTGCGCCGCGGCCCGGGAGCTGGGGATCGACGACGTCGTCTTCCTCGGCCACCCCGACGGCCGCCTCGAGCACACGCTGGAGTTCCGCAAGGAGATCACCGCGCTGATCCGGCGCCACCGGCCGGACCTGGTCCTGACCCATGTGCCGGTCATCGACATCGACCTGCCGATCGGCGGCTACCATCCCGACCACCTCGCCGTCGGCCAGGCGACGCTGGCGGCGGTCTACCCGGCCGCGCGCAACCCGCGCGCTTTCCGGGAGCTGCTCGACGAGGGCCTCGAGGCCTGGCGCGTCAAGGAGGTCTGGATCCCGACCTGGAACAAGGGCGACTTCTTCGTCGACATCGGCTCCACGGTGGATCGCAAGCTCGCCGCCCTCCGCCACCACGAATCGCAGCTGAAGAACTGGGAGGAGTGGGAGAAGAACTTCCGCGAGCGGATGAAGCAGATGGGCGAGAAGTCGGGCCATGAGTACGCCGAGGGGTTCAAGCGGATCAAGATCGGTTGAGCCGGACCCCCGTCTACCTCGAGGTCGGCACCAAGCGGGTGTTCGCCGGCGCCCTCGACTGGCCTGGCTGGATCCGCCCCGGGAAGGGCGAGGAGGCGGCGCTCGAGGCACTCGCCGCAGCCGCCGAGCGCTACGCCCCGATCGCCCGGGCGGCAGGCCATCCCCTTCCCGGCGGTGCCGCCGGCGCGTTCGAGGTGATGGAGCGCGTGCAGGGCAATGCCACCACCGAGTTCGGCGCCCCCGGGCTCCCGGCCGAGGCCGACTCGCGGCCCCTCCGCGGCGGGGAGCTGGAGCGCCAGCTCGCCCTGCTCANGCCCCCGCCGAGCTCCGCAAGGGACCGCGGGGTGGAGGCCGCGACCGGGACCGGATCGTCGAGCACGTCCTCGGCGCCGAACAGGCCTACGCCAGCGCGCTGGCCGTGAAGCTGCGCGTGCCGTCCGCCGAGAAGGCAGCTGTCGAAGCCTTCCGGGCAGCGATCGTCGGCGGGCTCCGCGCGGGTGGGGCCAAGTGGCCCTCCCGCTACGCGCTGCGCCGGATCGCCTGGCACGCCATCTTCCACGCCTGGGAGATCGAAGACCGCAGCACCTAACCGATCGGGTTCCCGTTCGGGTATATTGACAACCGCCTAGGTTTCCTAGGCTTTATTTTTTGGGAAGCTTAAGCTTCAACCAAGGACGAAAGCGAAGGGACAGGTATGGAGACGATCATCACGCTCCAGTGCACCGACTGCAAACGTCGGAACTACACGACGGTCAAGAACAAGAAGAACGATCCTGACCGGCTGGAGCTCAAGAAATACTGCCGCTGGTGCCGCAAGCACACAGGGCACCGGGAGACCAAGTAAGTGGCATTGACCGCGACGCGCCCGCGCGAGAACCGGGTCGGGACCTTTCTCCGCGACACCATCGAGGAGCTCCGGAAGGTCGTCTGGCCGACGCCGGCCGAGCTCTACCGCTACACGATCGTGGTCATCGTGACGGTCGTCGTCATCTCCAGCTTCATCGGCGCGGTCGACCTCGGGCTGGGCTACTTCACGCAGCACTACGTTTACAACGGGATAGCGAGGTAGCCATGGCGACCGAACGAGCAACCGCCGAGCCGACCGCCGAAGAGGCGCTCTGGTACGTGGTCCACGCCTACTCGGGCCACGAGGAGAAGGTCAAGAAGAACCTCGAGAAGAGGATCGAGTCGATGGACATGCACGACAAGATCCTCCAGGTCCTCGTCCCCATGGAGGATGAGATCGAGATCAAGGACGGCAAACGCCGGCACGTCCAGAAGCGGATCTTCCCCGGCTACATCCTGGTCAAGATGCTGATGACCGACGAGTCCTGGTACGTCGTCCGCAACACGCCGGGCGTGACCAGCTTCGTGGGCTCGGGTAACAAGCCCGTCCCGCTCCAGGACAAAGAGATCAAGGCGATCCAGAAGCAAATGAAGCAGGAGGCGCCCAAGATCCGGGTCGACTTCCAGATCGGCGAGGCCGTCCGGGTCGTCGATGGTCCCTTCACCGACTTCCACGGCAAGGTTGACGACATCAACCCGGAGCGCGGCAAGCTGAAGGTCCTCGTCAACATGTTCGGCCGGGAGACCCCGGTCGAGCTCGACCTGCTCCAGGTCGAGAAAGTCCACTAGAGAGACACCAAGAAGGAAAGATGGGAAAGAAGAAGGTCCGTGCGGTAATCAAGATCGAGCTGGACGCCGGCAAAGCCACCCCGGCACCCCCGGTCGGCACCGCCCTGGGCCCCCACGGCATCAACATCATGGAGTTCTGCAAGGCCTACAACGAGAAGACGGCCTCGCAGGTGGGCGACGTCGTCCCCGCCGAGATCACCATCTACGAGGACCGCAGCTTCACCTTCATCCTCAAGACCCCGCCGGCGGTGAACCTCCTGAAGAAGGCCGCCGGGATCGAGAAGGGCTCGCCCAAGCCGAACCGGGAGAAGGTCGGTAAGGTGTCCCGCGAGCAGCTGGTCCAGATCGCCCAGCTCAAGCAGAAGGACCTCAACGCCTACGACATCGACGCGGCGGTGAAGATGATCGAGGGCACTGCGCGCTCGATGGGGCTCGAAGTTGCCTAAGCGCCACGGCAAGAAGTACCAGGAGGCGCTGAAGAAGGTCGAGGAAGCCCTCGGCCAGAACGGCGACGCCGGCCTCGAGCCGAAGAAGGCCGTCGAGGTCGCCCGCGACACCTCGACAGCCAGCTTCGACGCCACCGTGGAGGCCCACGTCCGCCTCGGCATCGACGTCCGCCACGCCGACCAGCAGCTCCGCAGCGCGGTGACCCTGCCCCGCGGCACCGGCAAGAACGTCCGGGTCGCCGTCTTCGCGGCGGGCGAGAAGGAGCGCGAGGCGAAGGACGCGGGCGCCGATATCGTGGGCGGCGACGAGCTCGTCAAGCGGGTCTCGGAAGGCTTCACCGACTTCGACGTGGCGATCGCGACGCCCGACATGATGAGCAAGGTCGGCCCCCTCGGCCGGATCCTCGGCCCCCGCGGCCTGATGCCCAACCCCAAGTCGGGGACGGTCACCTTCGACATCGCCCGGGCGGTCAAAGAGGTCAAGGGCGGCCGGATCGAGTTTCGGGCCGACAAGTTCGGGATCGTCCACGCCCCGATCGGCAAGGCGTCCTTCGACGCCGAGGCGCTCCACGAGAACTTCGCCGCCCTCATCGAGGCGCTGGTCAAGAACAAGCCCTCCGCCGCCAAGGGCCAGTACCTGAAGACGATCTACCTCTCCTCGACAATGGGGCCCTCGGTCCCCGTCGACGTACGGGAAGCGGGCAAGCTCACGACCGGCTAGCGGCGCTTTGGCGCCCAGGCGCCGATGCGTGCGTCAGCTTCTGCGGTGCTCGCTTACGCAGCTCTGCTGCCCGCGCTCCGCTCCTCGGCACTTCCTTCGCCTCGAACGCCTGGACGCCAAACGGCTCCCCGCTGCTAGACTCTCGACTGCCGAAGAAGTAGGCGCCAGGCTTTCGAGGCCCGGCTTAATCACCTGCCGAGGCGAGCGTAAGAAGCGGAACCGTCAGCGGACCACGGCGTCCGCGCGCCTTCCTTTTCACGCCGCGCCGGGGCAGTGAAGAGGAATTTTTTTATGGCGAAGGTTTCCAAGAGGCCCCTGAAGGAGAGGCAGGTCGACCAGATCGCGGAGAAGCTGCGATCGGCCAAGGTCGTCGTGCTGACCGACTACCGCGGCCTCTCGGTCGCCCAGATGGGCGACCTCCGGGCCAAGCTCCGGCAGTCCGACGTCGAGTTCCGGGTGATCAAGAACACGCTCGCCAAGCGGGCCGCCGACGAGTCAGGCCACCCCGACCTCGGGCCGGCGCTCAAGGGCCCGGTCGCGTTCGCGCTCGGCTACGACGACCTCTCCACTCCCGCCCGGCTGATCGCCGAGTGGGTGCGCGCCAGCCGGCTCAAGCTCGACATCACGGGCGGGCTCGTCGAAGGTCGCTACTTCGCGGCGGAGCAGGTCCGCCAGCTCGCCGACCTCCCCTCGAAGGAGGTCCTCCTGGCCCAGCTGTTGGGCACCCTGCAGGCCCCGATCGCCCAGTTGGTGGGCACCATCCAGGCCCCGGTGCAGAACCTCGTCGGTCTGCTCGAGGCGTACAAGAACAAGTTGGAGGCAGCGTAAATGGCAGCAACGAAACTCAGCCCGAAGGACTTCGTCGAGGCTCTCAAGGAATGGAGCGTGCTCGAGGTCGTCGAGGCCGTGAAGATGATCGAGGACGAGTTCGGGATCAAGGCCGCGGCCGCGGTCGCCGTGGCGGGCCCGGCAGCCGGCGGTGGGGCGGCGGCCGCGGAGGCCGAGGCTCCCGAGGAGCAGACCGAGTTCACCGTCACCCTGACCGCGGTCGGCGACAGCAAGATCAACGTGATCAAGGCCGTCCGCGAGATCACCGGCCTGGGCCTGAAGGAGGCCAAGGACCTCGTCGACGCCTCCCCCAAGGCGGTCAAGGAGAACGTCAACAAGGAAGAGGCGGACAGCATCGCCCAGAAGCTGAAGGACGCCGGGGCAACCGCCGAGATCAAGTAAAAGCGGTTGACAGGGAGGGGCGGGGTGCGCCGGGCCGCCCTCGCCTTCGCCCTCCTCGTCGTCCTTGGTTCGTGCTGGTCTGGGTGGGCACCCCCTCGACCGGCTGATCGGAGTCTGCTATTCTCCCGGCCAACCCGCCAAAACGGCCCTTCCGGCCGCGTTTGCTCGTGCTCGGTGGTGGGTATCTTTTGCGTGTTATACTCGCGGTTCGTGCAATTTAGCGCCGCTGGCCCCCCTTTTCTATAAGCGCGCCCTCCCCTCGTCTTTTGTTCGTCTAAGGAGAACTGCCTACCTGTGATCTCAGAGATGAAAGCCGCCCCTCGCAAGAACTACGGCCGTATTCCGAACCTGGTTGAGCTGAAGGACCTCATCGCGACCCAGATCGAGTCCTTCGTATGGTTCAAGTCGGAGGGGCTCCGGGAGCTCTTCGACGAGATCAACCCGATCACGGACTACACCGGCAAGAACTTCGAGCTCCGCTTTCTCGACTATGAGTTCGGCCCCCCCAAGTTCAGCGAAGAGGAGTGCCGCAACCGCGACATGACCTACGCGGCGCCGCTCCGGATCAAGACCCGGCTCACCGTCAAGGAGACCGGCGAGATCAAGGAGTCGGACGTCTACATGGGCGACTTCGCCATCATGACCGAGGAGGGCACCTTCATCGTCAACGGCACCGAGCGGGTGGTCGTCTCCCAGCTCGTGCGCTCGCCTGGCGTCTACTTCACCGCCACCGAGGACCCGGTCAGCGGCCGGCAGATCGAGACCTCGGCCAAGGACCTCCTCACGGTCAAGATCGACCGCAAGCGCAAGGTGCCGGTGACGGTGCTCCTGAAGGCGCTCGAGCTCGCCCAGCTGAAGGGCAAGGACAACGACCGCGACGCCCAGCGCGTCGCCCTCGCCCAGCTCTTCGGCGACGTCGACGACAACCCGGAGCACAAGTACATCGACGCGACCTTCGAGAAGGACGCCACGGTGACGACCAACGACGCCCTGATCGAGCTCTACAAGCGCATCCGGCCGGGCGATCCCGCAACCGTCGACAACGCCCGCAACCTGCTCCAGAGCCTCTTCTTCAACCCTCGCCGCTTCGACCTCGGCAGGGTCGGCCGCTACAAGGTCGACAAGCGCCTGGGCCGGCCTGAGAAGGAGATCGTCGAGCGCGTCCGCGAGCGCGAGCTCCGGATCCTCGAGCAGGGCGACTTCGTCCAGATCATCCGCCGCCTCATCGAGCTCAACAACGGGCGCGGCGGCGGCATCGCCGACGATATCGACCACCTCGGCAACCGCCGCGTCCGGGCGGTCGGCGAGCTGCTCCAGAACCAGTTCCGGATGGGCCTCATCCGGATGGAGCGGATCATCAAGGAGCGGATGACGATCTCCGACCCGCAGACCGTCACGGCGGCCTCCCTGATCAACGCCCGACCGGTCGTCGCGGCGATCAAGGAGTTCTTCGGCTCCAGCCAGCTCAGCCAGTTCATGGACCAGACCAACCCGCTCAGCGAGCTGACGCACAAGCGCCGGCTGAGCGCCCTCGGCCCCGGCGGGCTGAGCCGCGAGCGGGCCGGGTTCGACGTCCGCGACGTCCACCACAGCCACTACGGCCGGATCTGCCCGATCGAGACCCCCGAGGGTCCCAACATCGGTCTCATCGGCTCCCTCGCGTCCTACGCCAAGGTCAACGAGTTCGGCTTCGTGGAGACGCCGTTCCGGCGCGTCTACAACCGGCTCGCGATCACCAGGGAGAACTCCGACCGGCTCCAGGGCCGCATCCTCCGCCGCCCGGCGGTGGATGAGAAGGGCAAGGAGATCCTCGAAGCGGGCGCCGTGCTCGACACCGCGTCGATCAACGCCCTCGGCAAGGCGAAGGTCGAGTCGGTCGACATCCAGCCCTTCGTCTCGGAGGAGATCGAATACCTTTCCGCCGACGAGGAGGACATGTTCGGGATCGCCCAGGCGAA
>WNFM01019605.1_pt1 | contig 15028 bp, 15 predicted proteins | sample 5400271 | NCBI WGS metagenome assembly WNFM01 (sample SAMN13153352, study PRJNA577476) | soil metagenome | isolation source: 60 cm saprolite on Douglas fir-dominated hillslope | place: USA:California | collected 2013-09-17 | reverse complement strand
TTGCGGAAGCGACTGGGATTTGATTCAAGGTGGCGAACGAAGGAGGTTCGCCATGCCGATTGCGCTGCGGGCAGATTTCGATGCACTGCGACTGCGGGCTGCTGCGAGGAAGACGAAGGATGCCGGGCAGGCCCGGCGTCTTCTGGCGCTGGCAGCCGTCTATGATGGGGCGACGCGGACGGAGGCGTCCAAGATCGGTGGGGTGACGCTGCAGATCGTCCGGGATTGGGTGGTGAAGTTCAATGCCCAGGGTCCCGACGGCCTGATCGACCGCAAGGCGCCCGGCCAACCGCCGAGGCTGAATGACACGCACCGCGCGGCTCTGGCTGCGATGATCGAGAGCGGCCTGATGCCTTCACTCCACGGCGTCGTACGCTGGCGGCTTGTCGATCTGTGCCAGTGGCTGTGGGAGGAGTTTCGGGTCAGCATCGCCAAGCAAACCTTGAGCCGAGAGCTTCGCACCATGGGCTACCGGAAGCTCTCCGCCCGGCCGCGTCATCACGCCCAGGCCGAGGGGGCGATCGAGCATTTTAAAAAAGCTTCCCCGGCGTCCTGGACGAGGTCGCGCGCGACAAGGGTGTCGAGCGGGCCGAAATAGAGATCTGGTTCGCCGATGAAGCGAGGATCGGGCAGAAGAACAAGATCACGCGGCGCTGGGCCAGGCGCGGCACGCGGCCTGCGGCACCGCAGGATCAACGCACCGCCTCGACCTACATCTTCGGTGCCATCTGCCCGGCGCATGGCAAGGGCGCGGCCCTCGTCCTGCCACGCTGCAACACAGCGGCGATGAACTTGCACTTGGCCGAGATTGCCACTGCGGTGGCGCCGGGTGCCCACGCCGTGCTCCTCCTTGACCAGGCCGGGTGGCATCTGTCGGACCAGCTCGTCGTGCCCTCGAACATCACGCTCATCCCACTGCCGCCGAAATGCCCCGAGCTCAACCCGGTCGAGAACGTCTGGCAGTTCATGCGCGAGAACTGGCTCTCAAACCGCGTCTTCCAGTCCTACCGCAATATCCTCGATCACTGCTGCCACGCCTGGAACAAGCTCGTCGAACAGCCTTGGACCATCATGTCTATCGGTCTTCGCGATTGGGCACACGGGTTCTGATCACTGGGAGTTGGTATTAGAGGTGTCCAACGGTTGCGAAAGCCTCTCGACCGCCGCTAGTTTCTTGCGTGCTCTCAGGGTCCGCCCGGCCAAATGAACGAAGCGATTGGAGCTCAAAGAGCCGGGCATAAAGACCCTGAGCGCTCAGCAACTGCGAGTGACTACCAGCCTCCACGATGCGGCCCTGGTCCATTACCACAATCCGATCAGCGAAACGCACCGATGCCAGCCGGTGGGCAATGATCAATGTCGTTCGGCCTTTTGCTGCTACCCCAAGCGTCTCCATGACAGCGCGTTCGGAGATCGCATCGAGACCGCTCGTAGGTTCATCGAGGATCAGAATAGGGCTATCCCGCAGCGAAGCCCGGGCGATCGAGATCCGCTGCCGCTGGCCACCGGAGAGAGTCGTCCCTCCCTCGGAAATCAACGTGTCGTAGCCCTGAGGAAGAGCTTGGATAAAGTCATGTGCGTTGGCTAACCGAGCTGCCGAAAGGATTTCATCGACTGTCGCCAACGGGCGGCCAAACGCAATGTTCTCGCGGATCGTACCGCTGAAGAGCAAGGAATCCTGAAGTACCAGGCTGATTCGGCTGCGCAGCGATTGAATGCAAAAGTGTCGGATATCTTGGTCGTCGATCAGCACTGCACCCGTGGTCGGATCATAAAAACGCGGGACCAACCCGACGAAGGTGCTTTTCCCTGTTCCCGTAGCCCCGACGATTGCTACAGTTTCTCCCGCCTTGATCGTCAGGTTGATAGCATCGAGGGTGCGGGGCCCGCCGGGATAGGCGAAGCTCACACTCCGAAACTCAATTTTCCCCGCCGACACCTTAAGCCGCGGCGCGGCGCGCGGCTCGACAACGTCGCTGGAGGTGTTGAGAACCTCAACAATCCGCTCTGCACCGACCATGGCCCTTGTGCAGGAGTTGGCGGACTTGGACAAAGCCCGCATCGGACTATATAGATTGGTAACGTAGGCGAAAAAAATAACAATATCGCCAGTGGTAAGGCTGCCAGCGAGAACTCTCGTAGCACCGAACCACATGACTAAGCATAATCCAAGAGCAGCTAGCGCATCAACAACAGGCGCCACTGCGGCCTGATAACGCACTCCCTGTCGATAGGCTTGCAAACTAGCGATGCTATGAATTGCAAACCGCCCGTCTTGTTGATCTTCTTGCGCTAAGCCTTGCACGATCCGAATTGATGAGAGGGTCTCCTGGGCCAAGGAGGCAAGTTGCCCTGCACTGTTGCGCGCCCGCCTTGAGGCATTCCTGATGTGGCGGGTGTTCCTAAAGATGCTCCAGAACAGGAACGGCGCCACCGACAGCGCGATCAGCGCGAATTGCCAATCGAGCCAAAACATCATGATGAGCATGCCAGCAAGCAAAAACGCGTTACTCAAGAGAACGATGCCAGTATTGGCAATCACGTCCTGAATGGCCTGAACATCAGAAGTCAACCGTGTGGTCAAATCGCCCGTGCGCTGTCGGTTATGAAATCGCAGCGATAGCCTTTGCATGTGGGCGAACAAGCTTGCACGAAGCTCGAATACAAAGTGCTGCGCCATTTCGCCGACAGTACGTGTGTACCAATAAGTCAACAGCCCGGTAGCAATAGCAATCAAAAGCGTTGCGGCGCAGGCGCCATAGAGGATCGACATCCGATCGCTCTCGAGCGCTTCTAACCAGGTTCCAGCGAACGGGATTCTGACCGCCCTGGGTGTGATGGGAATTACGCTATCGATGACGACCTTTAACGGCCACGGTCTTAGCACTGTGAGGAGTGCGTCCAAAAGCATTGCACCGGTCGACAGAGCGAGCGGCACGCGGTACGACGAAAACATCGACAGGATCAGGCGCGTTCGGCGGAGGCTGGACGTCACTGAACCGTCTCCTCCCATTTGGGCAGCTTGAGGCGGAGACGGCCAATACCATCTTCACTATGCAATAAGATCCCACTCGTGCCAGAACCATTGGCAAGTCTTGCGAGAATTTTGTGACCAGAAGATCCGACTAGAACTTTTGGCTGATAATTGACGCGAGGGTCTCTGTTTTTCACATAAATGGGGTACAAATCGACGATCGTTTCAAGCGGCTCAAACCGCACGGCGACCAACAATCCTTCCGCGCGGCTATTGCCGGAGCCAAAGGCGAAGTTACCGATACTGTAAAAGATTGCACGGCGCTTATAGATCTCGAATGGCTGAATGATGTGCGGATGATGGGCTACGACAATGTCGGCGCCTAAGTCGACGGCAAGTCGAGCCTTCGCGCAATCATCGGGATGCGGTGTGCGCTCATAGGGCACCCCCCAATGAAATGTGACAACGATCCGATCAACGCGTTGCCGTAGGGCTTCAATGTCCGTCTTCAGCCAAAATGGTGAGTCGATTGCGCTGCCAGGCAGATCTGGGGTCGCCGCGCAGCGTTTGTTCCAGTAATAACCCAGAAAGCCGACCCGCAATGGTCCCGCATCAAGAATGATTGGGGCGTGCGCTGAAGCTTCGTCTCTGCCTGCGCCGATCGCGTAGATGCCGGCCTGGGCGAGGGCGTTCAAGGTCTCGATGACCCCATGCCGACCGCAATCGAGCAAATGGTTGTTTGCGAGCGTCACGATATTGATGCCTGCGCGCTTCAAAGAGGAGGCGAGCTTTGGATCAACACGATATGAAAAAGTACGCTCCTCACGTTGCGCCTCGCGGGCTAAGGGGCCCTCTAAATTTCCGAGCACAATGTTGGAACGTTTGAGCAGAGGGAACACCCCGGCAAAGGGATAGTCGGCTCCTGATTCGCGAATGCGCCGCTTTCCGCGATCGCCGAGCATGATGTCCCCAGCCGCAATCACAGAATAGCTCGGGTCGCCCTGCAGATTAAGTCGACGCGTGAGTTCACACGCCGACAGCATATCGCGTGTGTCTGGGATATCGTCTGCTGGAAGGCAGCGAAGTCGACCCGATAATGCATTCGGTTCACGGCGTGTTGATGTTTCGGGAGAACTCGGCGCGTTTGTAAAAATTTTGCGTTTGGCAAAGCTCTCCTTGATCTGTTCGCGAAATCTTCTGCCGTAAAGAATTTCATCTGCCTTTAGCAGCTTTTCTAGACCGACAATGTAACTGGCACGCAATGTCCGTGTAGGCTTGATAGGAAGGCTTCCGTCGCTATCCGCGTCGATCAAAGCCAGGGTTTTCAGCACCAGGAGATCGGCCATCCGCACGCCGTTGCCATCTCGGCGCCGCATCTCAGTCCGTAAGTCCCAGAGAGCAGCTGCCCAGATCGTTCCATTTAGGTGTGGATCCGCTGTAGGTGAGGCATCAAAGTCGTTCATCGTTTTGCGAGACTCGAGGCTGCGCGGGTGGCAGTGCTCGACGTCATGCCGCTTGTGCAATGCCCAGACATTGGGCGTATCGAGCATAGCCGCAGCCCAGTAATCACAGGTGCCCTCATCAATCCCCGGTTTTTTGTTGTCTTGATCATCCGGCGACCGAAGTCGATTGACCCTGAAATCCGCTCTATGGCGCGTGATGTGATGGCCATACTCATGGTAGATGATCCCAGCATTGTGCGAAGCATTGGCGCGGTAGAGACAGCCGGCAAGCTCAACGAGTGCGCCAGCGTCCAGTAGCTGTCTGCCAGGCCCAAGGTGGATTTCCCCGGTAGGTGAGAGAGGATGGTGTTCAGCGATGCTGTGATGCTTGCTCGGCAGGCGATAATGGCCGCCTTGAAAGCAGACAGATTGGTTATTGGTCTTGAATAACCCATCTCTGATGCCAGCGTTTTCAGTCACCGCGTGGTGAGCATTAACAACTGCTACGACCCGGGGTAGTGAGGGCTCTTCCAGCTCACGAAGCAGGTCGTCGATATACGAGGCTATTTTCCGCAAATGGTAGAACGTGTTGACTTCCCCGAAATGCGCGGCTTGAACATACCGTTCCTGAAAGTCCTCTGCTGCGAAGGGATACTTGTCGAGACGTCCCCCACCCTTACCTGCTTCGAATAGAAAGTCACCATTACCATTGGCTTCGGCGTTGCCGACTGCAACGTCGTGAAATTCTCCGGATTGCGGATTGCGCTTGTAGCGTCGCGCGCCGTTGCGGACTTCGACTAAGTTGTTGCGTAAGCAGGGTCTTCCCTGAGGATCCTCAGCAAGATCACCCAAATCGACAACCGCCTTACTGACGCGCCCTCCAAGAGGAAGGCTTGCATCAGGTGTCCAGATATAGACACGACCGCGGCTCACACTATTCGCCGGAGTTGGGCGACCTCGCGGCCGGCTGCGCTCGCGACTAAGAGATCATTTAGGCCCCCCGCTTGAAGCTCATCCGCATCCATGCAGCTCAAGCTTGTGACTGCCTCGACTTCGCGAATGTTCAGAGAGCTCATGGTAAGGGCGCCGGAGACCGTAACGGGTTCGATCCCCCACTTGCGCATCAGGCGCACGCCAGACTCCGCTGCCATGGGATCGCCGCCGGCAAAAACCCAAGTATCCACCAAGCTCGTGAATATCGAGCTCTGCAAGAGCATTGCAGTTTCTCGCTGCAACAGACCATCAGCGATTTCGATTACTACATACTCGACGGATTGGGCCGAGGCATGACCTACCAGAAGATCGTAAAGCCGCACTAGCTCATCGTGACTGCAAAGATAAGTCGATGGATAGCCTCCATCGACAAAGTCGAGCGCCACGCATGCCCCTGCATCGAGCATGTTCCATGTATCTTTCCCCGTGGCAGTCCCAGTGAGCTTTATGCCCGCCACGCTTTTGCCTGCGTTGCTTAACCCTTTAATGATGCTCACCGCTGTGTGAGTCTTGCCTGCATTCATTGATGAGCCGCAGACGACCAAAATGTGGGGCTGGCCGACCACCGTTCTCTGCTCCACATGGTAGCCAGCCATTGTCAGCGGATGACCGTGGGTGTCCGTTATCGCGCCCACGAGTTTTAGCTTTGTCGGATCCGCGACCTTGCAGTGTTTGGTCGCGACGACTCCGCATAGCCCTCCCATCGATAGAAGGTCGCAGCAGCTCCCGTTCGCGCGTGCAAATCCTTCAAATTGCAACGTCGCGTAGCGGTTTCCAAACACAGCTGCGATGGCATCTCCTTCATGAAGGGAGCACCGTCGTCCATTACTCAGCTCCAGGGCCGAATTTTTTCCAAGCCGCTCGACCGAAGCCAACACGATGTCTCCCGGCATTGGTGCTTCCGGGATGTCTTGGAGACCGATAAGGGCGCCGCGGGGAACATGACGCAACGCATAGGGGATTCGCATCCTATCTTGGTCTTTCACGGATATCACGGCCCACTCCTTAAGGTCTGGCTTCGATTGAGGTTGTATGATTCAAGCTTTTCCGGGAGGACTTGGATCTTGGCGGGATAGGTCTGGCCCAGCCGATGAACTCGCAAAAAATAACTCTGTCGAACAGCGGGGTGCTCAGAAGCGCTCGCATCGTCTCTTGGATGCTGACAGATTATTCGCGACGCGGTAGGCGCGCATCAGAGGTAAGATCGGTGGTTAGCTATCGTTCTGTATTATAAGCATTTCCAGCATCAGACACGGCGAGCCGCTGCACCCGTGAGCTGGCCAAGGCTCCAACTCCCAGCCACGGCTCCCACTCGTAAGCCGGCGAGCGGCTCGCTACTTCCGCTGCAGCAACCCGATCCCAAAGCGGGTTAACTCCGACGCGGTGATAATCTGACCAAAAGAGCCATCGCTTACCTGGAAGAAGAACGTAGCCTTGCGGTCACAAGTTTTGCGGTCACCGGTGGCATCGGTGTTGAGGGAAGAGCCATGCACTGGAAAACAGCGATCCGCATGCTGGCATCAGCGTCGTTGCTCCCCAGCGGTGTTGCGCGTCGGCTCGGATCAGCGTTCAGCCTTCTCACTGCATCGCTGATCCATCGTCAAATTTCTCGGAAATTCGCCGGCCTTGTTGAATATGGCTCAAGCTGCGGCGGGGTATATATCTGGCGCGCCGCAGCCTCCATGCCATGGGAACTTTCGAAGATCATCGTCGCCGACATGGCGCGATTGGGCTGGAAAGGACCTTGAGGTCCCCGGCGATGATCGACTGTATGCACCGGCATATCAGGCGGGGTTGCACTGATGTGATGGCCTTTAAGCTCAATCTTTGCATGCGCGGCCAGCGCCTGCGCCAGATCGATTGGGCCGGGAAGGCGCATTCGGCGCAGACACGTACACCGCTTGTCGCCGGTCAACTGTTCCGCGCCCTCGCCCCAGCGTTCGTGTCGTCCGAGCGGTTGACGAATACAGATTTCGTGGCGGTTGGCGCATCGCGACTGCCGTCTGCGGTCCTGACCCGCCCCAGGATGAGATTCGAGGTCCCGATCGCCGCATGGCTGGGGGAGCGTGCGGGGCGCGGAGGCACGTATTCGCCCGGCCGGGGCAAATACGTCTATATGCACACGCCCGCACCGGCGCCGAATACAAACGCATGACGACACAAGCCGAACCCTCGTCGCCCGCGATAATTAGGTCCGGCCCGCCTGGCATCGTTGACGGCAAAGTCGTTCTACGGGATCAGTCGCCACGCCTTCTCGCATCGATGACCGCGGTGGTTTGGTTGATTCCCGTGCTGTTGTTGGCGGTGGCGGCGTGGCAGACTTGGCGCCTCGAGATCGACGAAGCGGGTAGCGAGGTACAGAACGTCCTGACTATCTTGGGCGAACAGACCGAACAAGTATTTCAGGCGCACACCATGGCGCTCGACTGGATCGACAAGCACATCAAGGGATGGGCGTGGGACGACATTGAACGCTCGGCAGAACTTCATGACTTCATTACGGGTTTGGACAGAAGTTCGGATTATTTCGATTCCGTTTTTCTTGCCGACCGGGATGGCCTGGCCCGAATCACGGAGCACCATTTCCCCGCGGAACGGTCGCTCAACGCATCCGTGGGCGATCGCGATTATTTCGTCGCCGCGAAGGACGGAACGTCAGACATATATGTCGGCAGGCCGACGCTAGGCAAATTGAGCGGCCGGCTGGTGTTTCGCGTGGCGCGCCGTCGGTCGTCGGCCGATGGCAGCTTCGACGGCATCATCGCGGTGGGGTTGGCGCCAAAATACTTCGAAGAGTTCTTCGCGAAACTCATCAAGAACACGGCGAGCGCCATCACCATCTCCCGCGACGATGGCGTGATATTGGCGAGCAATCCCGTAGTTCCGCACGGTCAGCCCTATATCAACTTGATCACTTTCGATTCGACCGAATCGAAAATCTTTACCTCGCCGTTGGATGGCGTAGAGCGGCTTGGTGCCGTCAGGAAGCTGCGCAACTATCCTATCTTCGTGACTTATGCGATCGACATGAAGGCGATCCGGAAGGAATGGGTGGATCGTCTCAAGCCCTTTGGCATCGCCGCATTGAGCTCATCGCTTGTCCTCGTCCTGCTTTCGCTCTACGTTCAGCGGATTGCCCGCGGCGAACGAACCGCGCAGGCGGCCTGGCAGGAAGAGGTGCGCAATCGATTGCGGCGCGAAACGCAAGTCCGGCAAGCCCTGAAGATGGAGGCTCTCGGCCGGCTGGCCGGCGGCGTCGCCCACCATTTCAACAACCTGCTTCCCGCTATGTCCGGGCTGTTGGAGATGACGCGCGCCGAGGTGCCCGCGGAGACTGCTGCCGCCAGGCGCCTGGAAAGAATGATCGGCGCGGTCGACCAGGGGCGCGTCTTGGTGCGTCAGATCCTCACATTCAGCCATCGCAGCGTCCCGCTGTCAGTAAGGATCAGCGTGCCGGCGCTGGTCGATGATGCGATGGCTTTCGCCGAAGGCAGCCTGCCGAGGAGTATCCGCTTGCTCACGGAGCAGAACTATGACGGCGCCCTAATGGGCGACCCATCGCAGCTCCGGGATGTCTTGCTGAATTTGATCTCAAACGCGTCGCACGCGATCGGGACTCGCGAGGGCACGATCATAGTCGCCACGGAGAGTCGCGTCGTCGACGTCGAGACGGCCCAGCGGCTCGGCGTGCGCGCGGGGCCGTTCGTTCGAATCGAATGTCGCGACGACGGCGTGGGAATGACGGAGGACGTCCTGGAACGTGCCTTCGAGCCGTTCTTTACGACGAAGCCGATGGGCGAGGGCTCCGGTCTCGGACTCGCCATCGTCCACGGCGTCATAGTCGGTCACGGCGGCGCCGTCGAGCTCCATAGCCGTCCAGCCACAGGCAGCCGGTTCTCGGTCTACCTGCCCGCCTTCCTCCCGGCCTAATCGGTGATGGCAGTCCCGATAGCCCCCGGGAACGGGAGGCGCCCGCTGCGGTTCGTACTCGCCGATGACCATAATTTGTTTCGCGAAGCGCTTTGCTATTACTTGCGGCAAAGTTCCCTGGCGCCGGAGATCATCGAGGCAGGCAGTCTGGGTTAAGCTCTCGAGCGGGCCGCGGAAGCTCGGCCGGATGCGCTGTTGCTGGACTTCGTCATGCCGGGAATAGACGGCGCACGCAGCATCGACTTCGTCCAGCACCAACAGCCGGGCATTTCCATCGTCATCCTCTCCGGGAACATGACACGCGAGCAGATGGCCGAGACGGTAAGGCGCGGCGCCGCCGGCGTGATCGAAGGATCTCACCGGCAAGGCGCTCATCGAAGCGCTCGAGCGCATTCTCGCCGGCGAGAGTGTCGTCGCCCCGTCGGCGTGGGTCGAGCCGCCTTCCGGGCGTCATCCCCTCAGGGAAAACACGGTGAGAGCTGGAAGCACTTCAACCTCACACCCCGAGAGATTGAGGTGGCAAGATTGCTCGCACGTGGGATGAGGAACAAGACGATCGCCCATAGCCTCGGCATCGCGGACATCACCGTACGTCTGCACCTGCGCAACGCATTTCGTAAGATGGGCGCCGGCAATCGAGCCGACGCCGTGCGCATAGCCATGCGCTCAAGATTGTTCAACTGACGTGAGCGATCCGTCTCCGCACAATCGTTAAATTCCGGCGCTCCTGTCGCCATCCCCAATCGGAACTGCGTGCTGGATCGAGTTATCAATCGCCTTGAAGGCGCCTTCACCCAGCTCAGTTTGATTGTCCGGGCTCGAGGTGACGACCTTCTTGCGCTCGAAAGGCAATTCCTGGGTCCGTCTTGGTGACCGGCATCGCTCGCTGGTGGATGGCGCGGCCATCGAGGATGTTACGCTGCAGCCATGCCATCGCAGCATCTGTTGCGGTGCCCGGGTTATAGAAAAGGTCGGCGGCCACCGCTTGTCGGATACTGGCGCGTTCGTGTGGGTGGCTCAGACTGAGCGCGACTGCGCTTTGAATATTTTCCGGTCTGTCGACGACAAGCCCGGTCTTGCGCCCCCAAGTATTGAGATCGAGCATGGAGTGCTCGGCGCGGCCTGCATTCTCGATGAGCTCCGGCACGTCGAGGAAAATAATAGGCCGGTCAACGAGACAAAACTCGCTCGAAACCGAGGACGCGTCGCTGATCAGGAGATCGGCGAGATAGAGCAGCGGAATAACATCGGGTCCGCGCACGACGCGGCAATGCTCGTCTTCCAATGGAGCCAATCGCTCGAACCAGTTGATGCTCGCATTCTTGGGATGATCGTGCGGCTTGATCAAAAGATCATACTCTCCGCTTGCGCTGAGTTGGCGGATCACGTCCTCGCCCATGCTTTCCAGTGAATTGGCCACACCACCGGTCGGCGCATAAACAAGGATCGGCCGTCCCCCATCGAAGCCGAACTCCTTAAGTAGGCGCGAGCGATCAAGTTCGCCGTTGATCAGCCGGTCCGTCTTCATGAAGCCAATTGAAAGCGCACGTTTGTCGTCTTGACTGAAGAGGCCCGCCTCGACAAAGCGTCGGCGCATATACGGACCAGCCAGAAAATAGTGATCGTTATTCAGGTTCTCCAGCCGCACGGCGCGGTTGCGGAAAGAAACACCATGGAAAATCTGGATCCGCTTTTCCACGCGGCGCGGGAGGATGAGTTGAGTGTGGGCGGAAAACAGGACGTCGAACGACTCGTCGGTGATCTGTTCGACCGTGAGAATGCGGTCCAGTGGCAGATTGAATGGGCTATACATCGCCGCTTGGTCATAGCGGTAGCCGCTTTCAGTGCTACTCCGCAGCCCGCCCGAGACATAAACCTGTACGCCGGGAATACGGATGAGCCGCTCATAAAGCGGTCGGAAGCAAGCGAAATGCACATGGGCGTATCCGGAGAACAGGATTCGCAGGGCGACTGGGCCCGGGTCGGTGCAGCCATTTCCGTTTAGCATAGGATCAATCACTTTCGCTTTTGGTCCGGAGGCGGAACAAGTCAAGCCGCGCTTCCATGGCGCGTCTGGTTGCCGAGCTTGCCGAGTTCGAGCAGATGATAGGCTGCTGCCAAGATCTTGCCGCTCTTGGCGCCTTGCCTTGCCAAGCGGATGATGGGCCCGCGCATCATCAGCGTGTACATCATGAAGATGACCACGTCCCCGGCCGAGATCCGGCCAGTATTTGCCGCTTGAGCGGCGATCAGCAGGGCCAGCAGGACCGCCAAGCCGAAGATTCCGTGGGCGATCCAGGTGGCGGCACCCTGAAGCCACGTCGATCGCATCTCGGGCTGCTTCAAATGATGATACCGGTGCGATGTGCCAGAGAGACCACTTCTCTTTACTTCGCGGCTTGTCAGGGAATCGCCGAAGATCATGACCGCCGCTCCGCCGGTGACTGTAGCGGTCAATACGCCAGCAATTGCAAAAACGAGACCGACCGACGGCGCCATTGTGATCAGGACGGCAGCCACTCCGGCGAACACCAGCCCGTTAGTCGCGACTTGCACCATGAAGCCGGAGAGCCCGCTCTTCAGACGTTCCGAATCGGTGGCGATGTCCCGTGCGGCGCCAGGGTTGGCTGCGGCATCGTTTGTCGCTTCGGCCTCCATGTCATTGCAAAGCGCTTGCGAAAAGCGATCGAACCAGGAGCGCTCAAGAAAATCCGCCAACCCGACGACGAGGCTCAGCAGTAAGAACAACATACCCATTGCCACCACGGGATCGACACCGGCGGGGACAAGCTGAATGAGAACTTCCCGGCCCGGACGACTAAAGCCGCGCTTCATCCATTGATCCGCGACCGCCTTCAACGGCCAGGGCAAGGCAAGCCGGCTGGCGACGACGACGAAGGCGATGAGCACGCCTTTGGTGAACCATCCCCTGTGCGAGCGCCCAATGCGTGTGAGTTCGACAAGAACCATAGAGATCTTTGACCACAGGGCCTGGTCGTGCCCACGCGCCTTCGGCAATGAAAACCCCAGGGAAAATTCGCTTTCCATCACGAGGCTCCTCACCTTCGTCCGACCGAATGCCGCTTCTGCGGCACTGCGGTGACAAGATCGCTCTCGGCCTTATCCCGATTGGCGTCTCGAATTTTCGGCCAAATGTCGACCCGAGCCCGTCCCAGATCATCCGCGAAGTCGATCTCGATCCAAGGCAGACCCGCAATGTCGATTCCCCGGATGGGAACTCTCGTCGCCACTCTTTCAACCGCCGCGGCGACCCACATGTTGGATCCACTGGTATCGATAAGCGTCGACGCTTCTTGGAAGAGAAGTAGCATCGTATGATAATCGAAGTTCAGTAAGCCGACGTTTTCGCCATGGGTTCGATCAAAAGGCAGCCTCTTGCTCATGGACGACAGCAGACCATTCTTGAACTCGACCTTCATGTGTTCGGCTTCGCCGCCTGACGTTGAGTCATAGGCGAAGACGTTTGGAGAGACGTCTAGAACCGCCTGATAGACTGCTGGATGGGCAAGGACGTCGCAGTTGAGAACAAGCGTCTGCTTTTCGACGTGGTTTCGGCAGAGCCAAAGCGAATAGAGGCTGTTAGTTTTATCCCAGGCCGGATTGTGCACCATGGTGGCACGCGAACCTACGTGTTGACGCACGGCGTCGTCCTGGTACCCGACGACCACCAAGATCTCTCGTCCCGCCGCCTCTAGCAGTCGGAGTTGCTGGTCTAGCAAGGTCTCGCCATCGATATCGGCCAAGCACTTTGGACGATTGCCGATCGCGCCCTTCAATCGGCTTCCACAACCGGCTGCGAGAATTATTGCCTGCCCAATGCCGTCGGCGTTGCTGCGGGCAGCCCGGCATCGCCGGAGCTTTCGCACGCTAGGGTGGAAGGACATTGGACGCCCCGAAATGAAATTGTGAAGCGGCTTGACGTACAGCCGGACCAGATCATCCCGGGCAGCGTGACAGATTTGTTGCGGGGTACTAGACGGACATCGGAAGTAAGATGTTCGATTAGCTATTGCTTTGTATTAGTTGCCGTCCCGCGTAGAAAATCCGGAGTCTTCTTCCTGCGTGGAAGCGTTACGACCACAGTTGGAAAAGGTGTATCGTTCCATCCTGCCCCTTGCGCACCACCATCCGTCATCGCCGGTCCTGTATCAGGCGAGTGCGAAAATCGATAAGTAGATCCGGACGGTCCGACCCGATGACGTCGACGGAAAGGTTTCCAAGGCGGGCGAAGTCCACGACCGAATCCGGGTTCCAAGCGACGACCTCCAGATTTTGCGCATGCGCCCGCGCGACGAGCGAGCCATCGATCGCATCATGTTTTGCGTGAATCGCTCGCGCACCGATTTCCCGCGCCATAGCTATCGGGTCTTCGGGCAGCTGCCGCCATAAGGCTCCGGTCCGGATGGCCGGGTTGATAGTCCTGGCCTCGACCAGCCGTCGATGTGCGAACGAGGTGAGGACAACCTGCGACTCCATGCGCAGCCTCTCCACCAGCGCGATGACCCGAGGCGCTGTTCCCCCGCCTTTAAGCTCAATCTGCAGTGTCGTCTTGGTCTGTCGGACCAGGGACAAGGCATCCTCAAGGCACGGGACGGGTTCACCCAATCCAGCATCCAAGCGAGAGATTTCCGCATCGGAGAGCCTTCGAATCCTGCCGGTTGCATTGGTCGTTCGATCGACAGTCGCGTCGTGCATGAGGACCGCAGTTCGGTCGCTGCTGAGACGAACATCGATCTCGATCCGGTCCACGCCCAACCCGATGGCACGGCGAATTCCCCTAATCGTATTCTCTGGTTCGAGAGTGCCGGCCCCGCGATGGGACGTGACAAGAAATGGCTGATCATCGGTCATCGTTCGCGCCGTCGCTTGTAGTGGAGCATTCGTCACAGCGGGCCCGGCTAATATTTATGCAGCAATCTCCGCGGGTGGCGCATCATCGTCGCCGCTCCGCCATGGTGAGCTTTTGGCTCCGCGCGGTCTCGAGGCCAAGGAGGCGCGCTGTTTCGATAGCGCGCCGCAACGGGCTCGTCAGCCAGTAGCAGCCGGTCACCGGCGCCGGTAGGCGCCAGCGCAACACGGCGGCCCGGCTGGCGGCGCTGAGCGACGTGTCGTGATGCCCTTGTAGGCGGCGCGCAGCGCTCCACGCCGTCGGGCCGTGCCGCAGCAACGCAAGAGGGGTCATGCCTCGTTATGCCAGAGACAGTCATTCAATCGCACCCCCATACGTTGGCGAGACTGTCGCATCGGCAAATAACGAAGATGCGTCTGGGATGTCATGATGCGCGAGCAATTCTGAAGGACGTCGTCTCGGTGATCTTGGCAGATCTGTTGCGAGGCGTTGTCGCGCATCGGAGTTAGGATGTCTGGATGACCATCCTTTTGTATTATTGGCATTTTCCGGACGACAAGGCCGAATCCTCACCGCGCGTGCATCGTCAATGCGTTAAGGCGGCCCGCCATGCTGGACGGACTGCGGCGAGCGCGCGACAAATCCCGTGCGCGCTCGCCGCGTGGGGAGGTCGTCTCATTCCGCCGGCTCGAGCAGCCGCTCGATCGTCGAGGGAGCGTCGCGGCGCCATTTGCGCAGGCGGTCGAGATAGAGGTAGACGACCGGCGTGGTGAACAGGGTGAGGAATTGCGAGACGAGGAGGCCGCCGACGATGGCGAT
>WNFM01316755.1_pt4 | contig 15032 bp, 14 predicted proteins | sample 5400271 | NCBI WGS metagenome assembly WNFM01 (sample SAMN13153352, study PRJNA577476) | soil metagenome | isolation source: 60 cm saprolite on Douglas fir-dominated hillslope | place: USA:California | collected 2013-09-17 | reverse complement strand
CGAGGAAGCTCTCGAGACGTTCGCCGGCTGTGCCGTGATCATCTCCCACGACCGCTGGTTCCTCGACCGCGTGGCGACCCACATTCTGGCGTTCGAGGGCGAGTCGAAAGTCACCTTCTTCGACGGCAACTTCACCGAGTACGAAGAGGACAAACGGAAGCGGCTCGGCGCCGAGGCGGATCAGCCACACCGGATCCGTTACCGGGAGCTGACGCGGTAGCACGTTGAAAGATCACGGGCACTCGGCAATGCCATTCCACTCGACCAAGGCCGCTGCAGCTTGGCGGCTTAACCGTTCGGTGACCCGGCGAGAATCCAAATTTCCGGATTCGCTTTGACGAGTTTTTGAAGTCTATTCTTTGATTTCTATTTATCTTTTCAAGTAACGCGTTTCCTTTCAATCGCTTAGGTCTGAAGGCCTGGCGGCTCGCCGCATGCACTTCCGCGGTCAAGTCTAGGTGTATCACGCTGAGTTCCCTCGGATTCACACACACATCAGGAGGAGCGAATGAGAGCCACCCGTATCATGCTTTGCTGCGTACTGCTGCTCGCCAGCACAGCGGCAATCGCACAAACCACCGCCTCACTCACAGGAACGGCCACGTCCCAAGGCAAAGGGTTGCCAGGCGTGACCGTCACGATCTCATCCCCAAATCTGCAAGGAACCCGCACCACGGTGACCGGTGAGAATGGGGGCTATCAGTTCTCTGCACTGCCACCGGGCGAGTACAAAGTGCAGTTCGAGTTGTCGGGGCTGCAGACCGTAACGAGAAAGGCGTCACTGCAGTTGTCTCAGACCGCACGCGCCGACGCCGACTTGAAGGTCGCCGGTGTGACGGAGGCGATCACCGTTACGGCATCGGCACCCGCGGTGCTGGAAACGCCTCAGGTGGCCAGCACGTTCACCTCGAAGCAGATCGAAGAGCTGCCGGTGGCTCGCACACCGCTCGCTGCTGCGCTGCTCTCGCCCGGCGTCAACAGTAACACCCTATCCGCGGCCCAGTTCTCCATCTCCGGCAGCCCCGGCTATGACAACCTGGTCATGGTCAACGGCGTGGTCGTGACGGAGAACGTCCGCAGCCAGGTACAGAGCCTCTTCGTGGAAGACGCCGTGCAGGAGACGACGGTCCTCAGCGGCGCCATCTCGGCGGAATACGGCCGGTTCACGGGGGGCGTGGTCAACACCATCACGAAGTCGGGAGGCAATGAGCTCAGCGGCTCGCTGCGCGACACGGTCAGCAACGCCTCATGGACCACGGTCACGCCATTCCGCAATGCGGTGACGGGCGTTCCGCAGGCCAAGCCGACCGACCACACCGACAACGTGTATGAAGAGACGGCAGGCGGCTACTTTCTGCGCGACCGTCTCTGGTTCTTCGCCGCCGGCCGGCAAGCGAAGACGAATGTGAACTCATCGTCAACCGGCGAGGCGTCTACGACGGTTCCTGCGCACAACCTCAATCCTTTTACCTTTAGCGACTCTCACGATCAGTCACGGCTCGAGACGAAGCTGACGGGCATGTTGACGTCCAAGCAGACTCTCGTCGGTTCCTACCTGAAGGTGAAGGAGACGGAGAACAACAACTTCTTCCCTCCGATCTATGACCAGGCCAGTCTCGTCAACCGCGAGCTTCCCAACGCTCTGACCTCGTTCCACTACGACAACATCCTCACGACGAACTTCCTCGTGGAGGGGCAGTATTCGCGGCGCACGTTTGCTTTCATCAACAGCGGCTCGCAATTCACCGACCTGGTGAAGGGGACGCTGCTGCTCGATCGCAGCTTTGGCAACACGCGCTTCAATTCGCCGACATTCTGCGGCGTTTGCGCCCCGGAGACGCGCGACAACGGTGAATACCTAGTGAAAGGCAGCTATTACCTCAATACGGCCAGCCTCGGGAATCACAACGTCATCGCCGGGCTCGACAACTTCCATGAAAAGCGGTTCGCTGAGAACCATCAGTCAGGAAGTGACTATCGCATCTTTGCGACGACGGCCTGGTTCAACCCTTCCAGCGTGATCTTCCCCAACTTCGAGCCGGCTCGGACGTTTATCCGTTGGACACCGATTCTCGTCGCGGGCTCAAACGACAAGCTGGCCACCAAGTCCGGATTCGTCAATGACAAGTGGGACCTGAACTCGCGCTGGTCGTTCAACGTAGGCGTGCGCTATGACCGGAACGACGCCACCGATGCGAACGGCGAGACTGCCTCGAAGGACGCGGCTTTCAGCCCGCGCCTCACCGCCATTTACGACCTGCGCGGCGACGGCCGGCAGCGCGTGACTGCATCCTTCAACCGCTATGGATCACGGATCGTCGAAGGAATCGCCACCGCCAATCAGAGCGCCGGCAGCCCTGGTGCCATCGACTTCATCTACGGCGGCCCGGTCATCAATCCCGCCGCCGATCCCTTCCACACCTCGGCGGCGGACGCCATTACCCAACTCTTCGCGTGGTTCAACGCCCAGTGTGACGCGAACAACAAGTGCGGCCCGAACAATCTCTCTCTGCTCCGTCCAGGTGGAGCGCGCAGCGTGCCCGGTTTCTCGGCGGTCTTTCCGAACCGCCTGACCTCCCCCAATGTCGACGAGGTCGCATTGGGATACGGCACTCAGGTTGGACCGACGGCCTTCATCAAGGTCGATCTCATTCACCGCGCCTGGCACGACTTTTACGGCCAGACGACGACGACTGCGACACCCAAGGTGACCTCATCCCTCGGCATCCCAGTCGATCTCGCCGTCGTCGGCAATACGAATGACATGAAGCGGACCTACAACGGCCTGCAGTTCCAGGGTCAGTGGCACCCGCGAAAGACCAACCTCGGAATGAACTATACGTACTCGAGATTGCGTGGGAACGACGAGGGCGAGACCGGAGGCAGCGGTCCGGTCGTGAACCTCCCGCTCGCGACGTATTACCAGCGGCTTCCAGTCGGATACCTCAGTGCAGACCAGCGCCACGCACTTCGCATGTGGGGCGGCTACGACTTCAAGCTCGGCGCCTTCGGCAGCCTCAATACGACGGTCCTCGAGTCATACGACTCCGGCCGCCCGTACGCCGCGGCCGCTTCCATCGACCTCCTCAACTACGCCGGCGCGCCGAAGATCCCGGCGTATGTCGGCGGCGGCCCGGCCACCGGCACGTACTACATCAATGGCCGCGATGGCTTCCGCTTCGCGGGAGCGACGCACACTGACCTCGCGCTGAACTACAGCTACCCGATCGGTCACGTAAACCTCTTCGCTGAAGGGCGTGTGATCAACGGGTTCAACCAGCATGCAATCAGCGGCTCGCCTACTGGCGGCGGCATCGATACATCCGTCTTAGCCGCTGGGAACAATGCGAATTTCGCGGCGGTCAACCCGTTCACAACGACGCCGGTCGCTTGCCCACCGTCGTCGACCCTTGCGCAGTGCAAGGCCGCCGGAGCGAACTATCAGCTCTCCCCCACGTTTGGAAAGCCGACCAGCTTCACGGCCTACCAGCAGGCGCGGACCTACTACTTCTCCGTCGGCGCCCGTTACTGAATCTTCACTCCAAGGGATGTTGACGCGGCCCCGGCGGTTTCGCCGGGGCCGTTTTCCTTTGAGGACGCTCAAGGCAGGCGCGGCATCACGCTCAGGGGCTTTGAAAGAACGAGTGAGGGAGCGAGCACAAACTGTAGGGGGCCTACGGACTGATCGGCCTTACAGTTCGTGCTTGATCCATTGCTGAGCGTGGACTGCGCCCGTCACTCAGACAAACCCTTTCTCACTGCTCCGCCAGGATCCACGCCAGCGCGGCCACCGCGGCGCTGTCGCTCGCGAGCTCGCCTGGGTCGACTTTGTCCAGCGTGTCAGCAGGAGTGTGGTGATAGTCGAAGTAATGCAGCGGGTCGGGGACGAACCCGAAACCGGGGACTCCCGCGTCGGTGAGCGGGGAGGTGTCGGCGCCGGTCTCGGCCTGCGGGTCGAGTGTATCCGCTTTTCCAATGCGGCCAGCGGATCGCCCTTCAACGTGGTCGTGAATCCCATCGGCGCGGCCGCGCCCGAGTCGCTCTCGATCGCGGCGACGTGGTTTTCGTGCTTGTGGGCCGCGAAGTAGGCCCGCCCGCCGCTGAGACCGAACTCCTCATTCATGAACAGCACACAGCGGATCGTCCGCTTCGGCGTGAGCCCCAGCTGGTGGATCAGCCGCATCGTCTCCATCACCATGGCCACGCCCGAGCCGTCGTCGATGGCTCCTGTGCCGAGGTCCCATGAGTCGAGGTGTCCGCCGATGAGGACGATTTCCTCCGGTCTCTCGCTTCCGCGAATTTCGGCAATCACGTTAGCGGAGCTCACCTCAGGCAGTGTCCGCGTCTGCAGGTTGAGATGGATGCGGACCCGCTCTCCTCGCTGGATCAGGCGATGGACGAGCATGGCATCCTCGGCGGTCAGTGCCGCTGCGGGGATCTTCGGCAACTTCGCGTCGTAGCGCATCGCTCCTGTATGCGGTGTGCGTAGGGACGTCGAGCCGACGGAGCGGATCAGCACGGCCACGGCACCAAGCGCCGCGGCGCGGCTCGCGCCTTCAGAGCGGAAGATCACCGCGCGGCTATATGCCTCGAAGGAGCGGCGCGCGTTGACGAGCGCCATATCCATCGGATTGTTGAAGTAGACGATGTGACCTTTGACCTTGTCGCCAAGCGTCTTCAGCTCGTCGAAGGAGCCGGCTTCAATGACGTCCGCCGTGAGCCCCTTCGGAGGTGTGGCCACGCTGCCGCCAAGGGCCGTCAGCACGAGGCGCTGATGGTTGTGGGAAACGATCGAGCCGGACTCGGCTCCCCGGACCCAGTGCGGGACTCTGACCACCTCGTTTCGAACCGGAATGCCCCATGCTCGAAACCGCTCCGTCGTCCATGCGACAGCCAGGGCGGCGCTCTTCGAGCCCGATGGACGGGCGCCGATCTGGTCGGTCAGGTGGGTGAGCGTTTCGTACGCCTGCGAGCCGGCACGCTCGGACGCGATGAGACGCTCGGGTACAGTTTGGGCAACGAGCGACGGCGTGACGGCGAAGAGCAGCGCGGCAGCAATCGCGTGTCTCATGTCAGTGGTACTTCTTCGGATCCTTCTCAAACTCCGTCTTGCACCCCTCCGAGCAGAAGTAGTGCGCGTGACCGCCGTGCTCGATCTTCGCCGCGGCCTCATCGGCTGGGAAGATCATCCCGCAGACGGGGTCCTTGACCTGCTTCTGCGTGGGCATATTGTGGAAGTCGCTCATTCAGATCTCCTCCGTGTCGATCTGGGCACGCTGCAGCGATCCGGAGTAGTCGACATAGATCGACTTCCACTCGCTGAAGACGTCGATGCCGGCCACACCCGCTTCGCGGTGACCATTGCCCGTCTCTTTCACTCCGCCGAACGGCAAATGCACCTCGGCGCCGATGGTCGGCGCGTTGACATAAAAGATGCCTGTGTACATGTCGCGCATGGCCGTGAAGGCTTTGTTCACGTCTCGCGTGTAAATCGACGACGAGAGGCCGTACTTCACGCTGTTGCCGATGGTAATGGCCTCGTCGAGTGAGTCGCACTTCATGACGGCCGTGACCGGGCCGAAGATCTCTTCCTGGGCGACGCGCATGGACGGCTTCACGTCCGCGAACACGGTCGGCTCGTGGAAATACCCCTTGCCGAAGCCGCCATCCCGTAGTGCCTTGCCACCGGCCACGATCTTCGCCCCCTCGTCAGTGCCGATCTTTACATACGACTGGACTGTCTCGAGTTGCGATGCCGAAACGTTCGGTCCCATGTCGACATTCGGGTCGAGGCCATTCCCGACGCGCAACGTCTTCGCGCGCCCAGCCAGCTTCTCGACGAACTGATCGTACACGCCCTTCTGCACGACGATGCGCGACGCTGCCGTGCAGCGCTGTCCGGCCGTACCGAATGCACCCCAGAGCGCGCCGTCGACGGCCAAGTCGACGTCCGCGTCGTCCATCACCATGATGATGTTCTTGCCGCCCATCTCCAGGTGCACTCGTTTGAACGACGGAGCGCAGGCGACGTTGATGTGGCGTCCGACGTCCGTCGAACCGGTGAAGGAGATCACTTTCACTTTGTCATGTGCCAGCAGCGGCTCGCCGACTTCGCGCCCGCCGCCGGTGACGACGTTCCATACGCCGCGGGGAAGGCCGGCTTCCTCCAGTGCCTCAGCCAGCATGACCACGGAAAGCGGCGTGAGCGACGCAGGCTTGATCACCACGGTGTTCCCGCAGATCAGCGCCGCCATTCCCTTCCATGCCGGGATGGCCATCGGGAAGTTCCAGGGTGTGATGAGACCGGCCACGCCCAGCGGCATGCGCACGGCCATGTTGAACTTGTTCGGCAGCTCGGAAGGCGTCGTCACGCCAAAGAGACGGCGTCCTTCGCCGGCGGCCAGGAACGCCATGTCGATGGCTTCCTGCACGTCTCCCTTCGTCTCCTCGAAGACCTTCCCCATCTCGCGGGTCATCTCGCGGGCGATCTTCTCCTTGTCGCGTTGGAGGATCTGCCCCACGCGGTAAAGGAACTCAGCGCGTTTCGGAGCGGGGAGCAAGCGCCACGACTCGAATGCCTTGTGCGCGGTGTCCACGGCTGCATTGAGGTCGTCGGCATTCGATTCCTGAAATGTTCCGATCAGGTCATCGTTGTTGGCGGGGTTGCGATTCTCGAACGTCTTGCCGCTCGAGGAGGCGACCCATTGGCCGTCGATGTAGTTCTTGTACTCACGGGGTGCGCGCAGGCCTGTGGCAGGCGAGGCGGGGCTGGATGCGATTGCCGTCATTGGTTGCTCCTTGGAGGGTTACTGAGTTGCCGGACTTCCGACTTGCCGGGCCCTCTGGCGTCTCATTGAACGCAGGAGCCCTTCAACTTACTTCGCTTTGCTCGCCGGCTCGGAGTGAGCACCCGGCTTGGTCGATCCCATGTCGACATTGCTTGCCCCTTCGGCCACGATCACCTTCGGCGCCTTGATGTTGCCGTCGACGGTGGCGCTGGCAACCAGCTCCACGCGGTCATCCGCCGAAATGTCACCAGCCAGCTTTCCCTCGACGGTCACGTTGCGGGCGTGAACCTTGGCCTCGATCCGCGCCTTCGTCCCGACCCGAAGGTCTCCGGTGAGATTGATGGCGCCTTTGATCGTCCCTTCGACGATCACAGGCTCGCTGCCGCTTACAGTTCCGTCGATGACCACATTCGGGCCGAGGTACGTTCCCTGGAATGCCTGTTGCGACTCCCCTGGCCGACTCTGCGGCCGTTGGGAAATGGGTGGGGTAGGGTTCTTAGAAAACAGCGCCATTGGACCGAGAGCATAGCAGCGGCCCTGGGGTGAGTCGAGTGGGAGTCGAGAGGTCACTGCCTCCCACGGGCTTGATCACTGACTGACGCATCACTAATGACTGTGGTCTTCAACGAACGGTTACAACCAGCCCGTTCAACTCCTGTAAACTCCCGCCGCCTCAACGTGGTCCAACGAAGGTCGTACCGAGGAGGGGTTTTCACACCGTGCGACGTATTTCCATCACATTTGCGCTCATGATTACACTTGCGCTCGCCTGTACAGGGAAGGGCAAGAAGGACGAGCAGTACAAAACCGAGAAGGCCGAGCGTGGCGACATCACCATGACTGTCACGGCCACCGGGACGCTGTCTGCCGTCACCACCGTCCAGATTGGCAGCCAGGTGTCGGGCGTGATCGCTCGCCTGTACGCTGACTTCAACAGCCCCGTTCACAAGGGCCAGCGGCTCGCCGAGCTTGATCCGACCTCGTTCCAGGCGATGGTGGATCAGAGAAAGGCCGATCTCACCAAGGCCAAAGTGGATGCCGCCAACGCCAAGCTCACCTTCGAGCGGCAGGATCGCTTGTTGAAGGCCGGTCTCGCGGCGCAGGCCGACGTCGATGCCGCCCGCACCGCCTACGAAGGAGCGGAAGCGGTGGTCAAGCAGACCGTGGCTGCGCTGCAGCAGGCGCAGACCAACCTCGATTACACGAGGATCGACTCTCCGATCGACGGCGTGGTGGTCGACCGGCAATACGACGTCGGCCAGACCGTGGCCGCATCGTTCCAGGCCCCGACGCTCTTCCAGATCGCCCAGGACCTGACGAAGATGCAGGTCCAGGCCGACGTCGACCAGTCCGACATCGGCCGCGTGCAGATCGGACAGGTGGCGCGCTTCACCGTCGACGCCTATCCCGACCAGGAGTTCCGCGGCCGCATTTCGCAGATTCGGCTCAACGCCACCGTCTCCCAGAACGTCGTGACCTATCCCGTCATCATCGAAGTCCCGAATCCCGAGGAGAAACTGCATCCGAAGATGACGGCAAACGTCACCATCGACGTTGCCACCGTGCACGACGTGTTGCGGGTGGCCAATGCTGCCCTTCGCTTCAAGCCGGACATCACCCAGGATGCGGGAGCCGCTGCAGGTCGGGGTCAAGGAAGCCGGACCAGTACCACCGCCACATCCGACACGAGCGGAACCACCAGCACGACCGGAACAACGAGTACCACGGGGACGGCCGGGGCAGAGACGCCTTCGCCCGAGCGTGCTGTCGCGGGTATGGGCCAGCGGCGGCGCGGGATCGCCGGGGCGGGTGGCGCATTCGGAGGTGGGTTTGGAGGCGGCCACAAGGGCGGAAACGCCCTGAGGCGCACTCAGACCATCTGGATTCTCGAGGATCCAGTCACGAAGAAACTCAAGCCGATCAGCATCCGTCCGGGAATCACGGACGGCCACTACACGGAAATCGTCGCCGGCGATCTGAAAGCGGGCGACGTCGTTGTCGTCGGCCTCGCAACCTCGAAGGTCGAGGGTCTCACACCTCCGGGCGCGGGCGGACCGATGGGCGGCCGTCCCGGTGGCGGACGAGGACGCTGAGTTGGCCAACGTCATCGAGATTCACGGCCTGACAAAGGTCTACACGATGGGCGAGGTCGAGGTGCACGCGCTTGCGGGCCTCGACATCGTCGTCGAGGTAGGCGAATTCGTTGCCGTCATGGGTCCGTCCGGCTCGGGAAAGTCGACTCTGATGAACATCGTCGGCTGCCTCGACCGGCCCACCGACGGTACGTATCTGCTGGACGGCGTCGACGTGTCCGCACTCAACCGCGACGCCCGTGCGGAGATCCGCAACGCGAAGATCGGCTTCGTCTTCCAGAGTTTCAACCTGCTCTCACGCACCTCGGCGATCGAGAACGTCGAGCTCCCGCTTCTATACGGCGAGTTCGGCTGGTCGAAGTCCAGGCGCCACGATGCCGCCACCGAGGCATTGCGCATGGTTGGCCTGGCCGGCCGTGAACATCACTATCCATCCCAGCTCTCCGGCGGCCAGCAGCAACGCGTCGCCATCGCCCGAGCCCTGGTAACCGAGCCGGCCATCCTGCTTGCCGACGAGCCGACCGGCAACCTCGACTCACGCACGTCCGAAGAAATCATGGGCATCTTCCAGCAGTTGAACGACGACGGAAAGACCGTCGTGCTGATTACCCACGAGCCCGACATCGCTCGCTACGCCACGCGCGTCGTTACCGTACGCGATGGCCTGATTCAGAAGGATGAGCGCATCGAACAGCATCGCGTCGTCGTGAAAGGGATCGCGCCTCCCGTACAACCGGTCGTCGCCGATCACTGAGCGGCGGCCGGGCACCATCATCAGGTCATGACCGAACGACCAGCGAGGGAGACATGAAGAACTCGATCAACCGCCTCGGCAACATCACCATCGTCGGTCTGAAGGCGATCGCGAGGAACAAACTGCGCTCGTTCCTCACCGCCCTCGGCATCATCATCGGCGTCGCCTGCGTCATCGCGGTCGCCGCCATCGGCAATGGCGCCACGAAGTCGGTCGAGAACACCATCAACTCGCTCGGGACTAACTACATCATGATCTTCCCAGGCGCCGCGACCCAGAGTGGCGCTCGCCTCTTCACGGGCAACTCGTCGATGACCGCTGAAGACGCGGAAGGCATCAAACAGGAATGCCCTGCCGTCTCCTACGTCGCGCCGACGGTTCGAACTTCCGGCCAGCTCGTTGCCGGCGAGTTGAATTGGGGCACATCCGTCCAGGGTGTGAGCGTCGACTATCCCCTCATCCGCTCCTGGAACGTGGAATCCGGAGACTTCTTCACAGATGCCGACGTCAAGGCAGCCGCGAAAGTGTGCGTCCTCGGCCACACCGTCGTTGATAACCTCTTCCCGAACGGCGAGGCCGTCGGGCAGATCGTCCGCATCAAGAACGTGCCCTTCCGGGTGGTCGGGATCCTGGAGAAGAAGGGCGGGAACATGATGGGGCAGGACCAGGACGACACCGTCATCGCGCCCTACACGACGGTGATGAAGCGGCTGTCCGGGAAGACGAAGCTCGACATGATCCAGGTCTCGGCCGCCTCGGCAGGCCAGGTCCAGGAGGCCCAGAGCCAGATCGAGGCCTACCTCCGGCAGCGCCACCGCATTCAGCCGGGACAGGACTCCGATTTCCAGATGCGCTCTCAGGAAGAGATCGCCCAGACGCAGGCGGCGTCGATGGGCATCCTGCGCACGCTGCTTCTCTGGATCGCCGCGATCTCGCTGTTTGTCGGCGGCATCGGGATCATGAACATCATGCTCGTCAGCGTTACCGAACGGACGCGCGAGATCGGCATCCGCATGGCCATTGGCGCCAAGGGGCGGCACGTCCTGCTGCAGTTTCTCTTCGAAGCCGTAACGCTGGCTATCGGCGGAGGGGTGGTCGGCATCGGTATCGGGATCGGCGCCTCCGAGCTCGTGAAACGGTTCCTGCAGTGGCCTATCGTGGTCACTCCGGACACCGTAATCCTGTCGTTCGGGGTCGCGGCCGTGGTGGGAGTCTTCTTCGGTTTCTACCCTGCGCGGAAGGCCTCGCGCCTCGATCCCATCGACGCATTACGTTACGAATAGCAAAGATGTGTAAGCGTTTTTGCGCACTCGTGCGTCTCAAGCGGGCACATGCAGTTAGCCGTAATCGCCTCTTTCCTCCTCGCGACCACCGTACAGGCAACTCCAGCCCACTCGGACTGGCCAAAGTACTGTGGCACCCTCGGTATGACGGGAACGGCCCAGGCCGCCGGGAACCTCTCCACGAGAACCGCATCGTTCTACACATTGGCGTGGTCGGCGCAACTCAGCGGCCCGATCGCGTCGCAGCCGACGGTCGTTGGCGGTCTCGTTTACATCGGCGACTGGTCCGGGATGGAGTGGGCCTTCGATGCCACTACCGGGGCGATGGTCGCGGAAGCCGACCTAGGCACGACCTTCGCGCCGCAATGCGATCCCTCAGGCCTCGGAATCACCTCTTCCGCCTCTGTGTCGAACGGCTTTCTCTATGTCGCCGGCGGCGATGACGCGTTTTACGCACTGGACCCTCAGACACTCAACGTCCTTTGGCGCCAGTCTCTCGGCGACAACTCGGCGAACGGCGGCTACTACGGATGGTGTTCCCCTGCGGTGGCCGGCTCGAAGGTTATCCAGGGGATCTCCAGCAACTGTGACAATCCATTCGTCCCCGGCCGCGTGGTCGGGCTTGGCCTCTTCGACGGAAGCCTGACCAGCCAGGCACTTCTGGTTACTCCGGAGTGGCCCCATGACTCGGCCGGCTCGGGAGTCTGGACCTCGCCATCGGTCGATGATGCGAACCACGATGTCTTCATCACGACCGGTTCAGCGAACCAGATCGATGACGGCTACGCCTATTCGATCGTCAGGCTGGACCTCGATAGCCTTGCGATCCTGGAGTCGTGGAAACTCGTCGACGCCGACCCGCTCGCGGACGCCGATTGGGGAACATCGCCCACGCTCTTCAATGACAGCAGCGGCAACCAACTGGTTGGGGCTGGTGAGAAGGACGGCCACTATTACGCGTTTGCGCGCCACAACCTGGCGGCCGGTCCGATCTGGAAGACGGAGTTGGCGAAAGGCGGCGCGTGCCCGCTTTGCTCCGATGGTGTCCTATCGACGGCCGCATTTGACGGGACCCGGCTGTACGCTGGCAGCGGGCGTCCTCCCGGGCAGGACGACAGCACTATCGGTGCCGTCTACGCGCTGAATCCGGACGATGGCACGATCCTCTGGCAGCACCTCTTCAAGGCGCCCGTGATCGCCCCGATCTCCTACGCGAATGGCGTGGTCTTCACCACTGTGGGGAAGTCCGCCGTCGCCCTCAATTCCGAGACGGGAGCCATGCTGTGGCACGCGGATACAGCGGAGATCTGCGTGGGCGGCGTCGCCATCACCGACCGCGGCATCGTCTTCGGCGACCTGGCCGGGAACCTCTACGCGTACGCCCTCCCGCCGGAAGTGACGAAAGTGCGTGCCCTGCGAGCGCGGTAGAAGCAGTTACTAGTTGTTAGGGAACCTCTGCGCAAGTCACGACCCCTCACCCGGCCTCCGCGCCAGCCTTTGAGAGAGAGAAGGAGTCGCGAGAGCCTTCTCCCTGTGGGAGAAGGTGCCCGAAGGGCGGATGAGGGGCGGTACGTACGCTTCTTTCCTGATGTTCTTGACTTGTGCAGGGGTTCCCTAACTAACAACCAACATCGCCACACCCAGCACGAGGATCAGGGCGGCTACGAAGCGCCGGAATAGCCCCTCGGGGATGCGGCCAAAGATCGACCGGCCGAAGTGCGTCCCGGCGATGACACCGACGGCACCCAGGAAGACGTCGGGAAGAATCGCCACGATGGCCCGCCACTCGTGAGCTGCATAGATCGGCATCCGGACCACGTCGACGATGAGCGCCGTCGCGGTGGCTGTGGCCACGAAGGTGTCTTTCGGAACGTCGAATGCCAGCATGGCCGCTGCCCGGAGACCGCCCTGATTGCCGATCAGCGCCCCGAAGAACCCCGACACGCCGCCGCCGATCCATGCGCCTACCCGGCCGAGACGGATGTGCGCCTCGCGACCAGTCACGCCGAGGAGGCCCGCAATGATCAGCAGCGCCGCGAGCACCACGCGGAGCGCCGGGTTGGGAGCAAAGACGTGTAGCAGCGATCCCGCCAAGGCACCGGCGGCGCTCATGACCCCGAACGTGCGCAACACCCGCTTGTCCAGCTTGTGCCTCAGAGTCCAGAAGCGCAGCGCGTTGCCGGTGCAGTGTGGGATCGAGACCGCGGCGACGGCTAGCTTCACCCCGAATTGCAGCGCCATGAACGGCGTCAGGATGGTCCCGATGCCGAAGCCGCTGATCGACGAAATGGAGCCGGCGAAGAATGCGACGACAGCCAGCAGGATTCGAAACGCCGTCACGCCCCGGGCGCCCGGGCCGGCCGGGGCGCGTCACGCAACGCCGGAGGGAGCCTGATCCCGCAGCAGACACGCTCCAGAGCCAAACGGTCACGCTGCATCTGACGCTCCTGGGCAAGACTCTCCACCAGAGTGTCGACGATCTGGGCGACTCGAGCGTCGGCGGGGCGCACCAGCCGGTAGTGAATCCACTTGCCGTCCCGCCGCGCCTCCACCAGGCCGCTGCGGCGCAGATACGCCAGATGTCGTGAGATCTTCGGTTGTGCTTCTCCAAGAAGCTCAACGAGATAGCAGACGCAAAGCTCACCACCAGCAAGGAGGTTCAGCAGCCGCAAACGCGTGCCATCCCCCAGCGCCTGAAACAACGTAACGAGGTCCAAAGCCATGACCGTATGGAGTATACATGCGCGTTCGCGCATGAGGCAGTGGTTGGTTAGATGCCAGGGAACCTCTGCACAAGTCACGGCCCCTCACCGGGCGCTTCGCGCCACCCTCTCCCGGTGGGAGGGGGATGGAGTCGTGAGAGCCTTCTCCCCCAACATACAAGGTGCCCGAAGGGCGGTTGAGGGGCGGTACGTACCCTTCTTTCCCGATGTTCATGACTTGTGCAGAGGTTCCTTAGTTGCAAGATGCTAGTTGGAGCGGCGCGGCCATGGGAGTTGTGAACCTGCCGGCCGACTGGCAAGGCTGGCTCGAGTGACCAGCAACTAACTAACTGGCATCTAGCAACTAGTGGAGTGTGTCATTCAGATGCCGTCTTTTGACGTCTAAGCTTGGCGCGTGTGACTTTCTCCATGATCTGGTCGGCAGACGCCACCCACTTGAACGACTTGGGTTCAGAGTTGTGATTGCTGATATAGGCCTTGATCACTTCGATGAGCGCGGCCACGTTTCGGAAGGCACCCCTGCGTATTTCACGCTCAGTGAGGTCGCGAAAGAACCGTTCGATCAGGTTTAGCCACGAGGCACTCGTGGGAGTGAAGTGGATGTGGAAGCGGGGATGGCGCTTGAGCCACGTCCGCACCTTAGGGTGTTTGTGCGTTGCGTAGTTGTCGACGATCAGATGCAACTCAAGATGGGCAGGAGTCTGTTCGTCGATGGTGCGCAGGAACTTGATCCATTCCTGGTGGCGATGCCTCGGCATGCATTCGCCGATCACGGTGCCACTAAGTACTTCGATCGCAGCAAATAGGGTCGTCGTCCCGTGGCGCCTGTAATCGTGCGTCATCGTCCCGCAGCGTCCCTTCTTGATGGGTAGGCCGGGCTGCGTACGATCCAGAGCCTGAATCTGACTCTTTTCGTCCGCACATAGAACCAGCGCGTGCTCGGGCGGATCCAGGTAAAGGGCAACCACATCAGTCAGCTTCTCGATGAACTTCGGGTCGTTGCTCACTTTGAACGTTCGGCTCAGGTGTGGTTTGAGTTCATTCGCCTGCCAGATCCGATGAACCGTCTTGGCCGACACGCCGCTGGCATGCGCCATTGATCGCGTGCTCCAGTGCGTCGCGTTCTTCGGCTTGCCACTCGTGGTCAGCCGCACGATCTCTTCCACGCGGCTGTGAGAGATACTTGGTTTGCGTCCCGATCGAGGTGCGTCCTTCTCGAAGCCGGACAGGCCAAGCTTGGCGAACCGGGAACGCCACCTGCCTACGCTCTCGCGGTCAGTGCCGAGCTTGATCGCGATCTCACGGTTCTCCAGCCCCTCCGCTGCGTGAAGGACGATTTTGGCCCGCAGTACCAAGCGCGCCGGCGTTTTTCGCCCCCGAGACCAGGACTC
>WNFM01109411.1_pt5 | contig 15032 bp, 17 predicted proteins | sample 5400271 | NCBI WGS metagenome assembly WNFM01 (sample SAMN13153352, study PRJNA577476) | soil metagenome | isolation source: 60 cm saprolite on Douglas fir-dominated hillslope | place: USA:California | collected 2013-09-17 | reverse complement strand
GTCAAGGGCGGAATTGAAGGCGTTTCTTACCGTTCAGAACCTCTTCGACAAGATAGCTCCCGTGTGGCAGCAGACCGGCTCGGCGAACGCTCCGGGGTATTTCTACCCAGCCGTGAACGGTGATGACATCGTGGGACGCTACTTTACGCTCGGCATCAAGGCCCGCTTTCAGTGAGGTGGTGGCCCAAAGATTCTCGCTTCTCCGCTGCTCCGGATTACGAGTGGTATCCCAAAAGCTATGCGGGCGAGAAGAGAATGGTCTTCTCGCCCATGCGAACCGGAGCCACCCTGGTGCTAGCGGGCCTTTTAGGTGGGTTTGTCGCTGCGCTGTCGACGCCCTCACACAGTGACAATGCACAGTCAATTCCGCCAGTCGTCCAGAAACTGGTCACAAAGGATGCCATTCGCGAGAAGCTCCTCAGGTATTCACTTCTTCACGACGGTGATGGCGCAGGGAGAAACGGAAGGCTATGGGCCGAAGCGGAGTGGACCGACGATGCCACATTTCAAGTGATCTATCCCGATGGAACGCCCAAGTTGGGCAACGGTGACATTGGCATCCAAGGGCGAGAGGCCATTTATCAAACCTTCGGTGAGTTGCATCCGCCAGAGGGACTCGCAGTGCGTCACGTCATTCTCGATCCCGCGTTCGATTCCATTACGGGAACGACAGCAAGCACCAGGACCATTGAAATAGTGGTTCAGGGCCAATCTATCGGCAACCCACTGCCCGAGCCGACCCACCCGCAGAGCATTTCCGCATACGTGATGCACGACGTATGGAAGAAGTCTGCTGACGGCGAATGGCGAAAGAGCAGAAGTCTAGTGTACTGCACGGTTTGGTGCCCAGAACTCCTACCGCCTCCAACTAAGGTACGGGCTGCAGACGAATTGGTATTGCCGCTACAAACACATCCCCGGTTCTAATTCTGCGAATCCACATACATTCCACAGGAGCAAAGCACTTATGGGTTCCATTATCTCTGCGGTTCTGACTCTCTCATTTTGTTGCCTCGCGGGAGGCACAGGTTTGGCATCGAGCGCAAAATCGTCGGACGTGGCGGCGATTACCGCAATCGAACGCGAGATGGCCGCGGCACAAAATGTCGAGGGCGTGACGCGAACCTGGGATGACAATGTTGTTTGGTACGACCTCATGCCGGCTGAGATCGATGATCGTAAAGCAGCGACGGAGAGAGTGGCCGAGCAGTTTAAGCCTATCAAGAACCTGCGAACGAAGATCCTACGCTTGTCGGTGGATGCAGATGGGGAATTCGGTTACGCTTTCAGTACTCAGGAATTTATCGCCGACAAAAGGGATGGCGGCCCTGGTCTGGACTTTATTTTTCGTGAAACCGACATTTTCAAAAAGAAAGCGGGGCAGTGGCGCCTTATTCACCAGCAGTTGTCCGTGCCTATCGATCTTGCGACCGGCCAGGCTGTCTTTACCAACAAGGATTGGCTAGTCTCCGGAGCCAAAAGTCACTAACCTTTAGCCGGGGCTGTTCAAGAGGGGAGGGCGGATTACATGAAGAAAACAAACGGGCTCCACGCGGAAGCTGCATTGGAGGCGAACAAGAACGTTGCCAGAGCATTTGTCGAAGGTCTACACGATCTTACTGCCACCAAGTGCAGCGCACTCATGAGTGACACCGCGACGTGGCAGGTCATGGCGAGAACGAAAAGCTTGCCGTTAGGCGACCCCCTGTCGAAAAGTGAATTTGCCTCTATGATGCAAACGATGCGAGGCTTTTTTCCCTTGGGAGTACGACATGAAGTCAAGAGTATGACTGCGGAGGGTGATCGCGTTGCCGTCGAAACTGAAAGTTTTGCAAACATGCCCGGGGGCGGCAACTACAATAATGTCTATCACTTCTTGATTGTCGTGCAAGACAGTAAGATCACTCTTGTTCGGGAATACACGGACTTGCTGTACGCCAAGGAAGTGGTTTTTGATCAACCGCTGGTTTCCCAAATGGCCAAGCAGGCGGCGGGGACGATATTTCACGTTGGGCCTGAAGGGTAGGTTCGGACCGTGCACCGTCTGGCGGGCCTGTGCTCAGGCAGGCCCACCGGCTGTGGGTGGGCCGCCCTATTAAGCTCAGCCGGTTAGGTCCTGCAATCAGTCTAATCGGGGTAAAGGCTAACGTAATAGCCAGTACTACCCTGCTCGTCTGCCGGATAATTTCATGAATTCTCCTCGACGCGAATGGCCCAGACGCGTACTGCGGGTGGTTCATTGCCGGATCGGCACTGCATTTGCAGTGATGGTATCAGTCGACTCGCAAGGTGCGGCGTCGAAATCGCCAGCCTGAGTCAACTTTAACGAGGTCGTCGACATACCGGCCGCGCACCAGCACCTCGGGTTTGCCCGTATCGCGCCGGCGGCCCCCTCGAGCGAAATGGCGTCATTCCAATGACGCTGCTCGATGCACGAATGCATTGCCATTTTCGAAGTTCGCTCTTTGACGAAACTCTCGAGCTGTTCGCGGCCGGCGAAGTCCTGCGCCGGGTGGTGAAAGACGCCTTCCTGAATGAAAGTGCACGCCCATGCGGATGAGTCGCCCGCATCGATACTGCGATTGTATTCCGCGTAAAGCGCAAGGATCTCGAGTCGCTCGTTGGCAGTGATCATCGAACCTCCATTGGGGCGGCAGCCGTCTGCGAACCTCTTGACCAAATTCGAGGCAGAGATTATCCTAAAAGTAATTAAATTACATTAGATGTAACCGCTATTCCGAGGCTGTCGCGCGCGTGGCCGGCCCGTAAGATGAGTGCCCTGCGAGACCGGATTCGCCCGTCAATACACGGTTATGGAGAGGTTCAGAGATGAGACTTCTTAGAGATTGTTGGTATGCTGCTGCTTGGACCGACGAAGTCCCGCATGGCCGGCCGTTGGGCAAACGAATTGCCGATCAGCCGGTTCTGTTCTTTCGTCGCGAAAACGGCGATATGGCAGCAATTGCGGATTTTTGCCGTCATCGGTACGCGCCGCTGCACCGCGGTAAGCAGATCGGGGACGTGATTCAATGTGCCTACCATGGGCTGGAATACGACGCGAGCGGCAAGTGCGTACGAAATCCGCATGCGCTTGGGACGCTTCCAAACATTTCGGTGCCCTCATACTCTGTGGTTGACCGATACAGTGTGATTTGGATCTGGATCGGCGACAAGCCCGCGGATCCCAGCCTAATCAACGAAGAATTTTCCTTCCTGTCCGACCCGAAGCGCGCTCATGTGCGTGGACGTTTCCACGTCAAGGCCAACTACCAGCTGCTGCTCGATAATCTCATGGATATTTCCCACGCGAGATATCTACACGGCGATGCCTTGATGACAGAAGAGATGCGTGACCTCTACGATCCCAAGATGAAGGTGGAGGACGAAACCGTCACCGTGACGCTTCAAATGTCGAAGATCCGGGCGCCGGGCATTTTCCTCCCCGCGCTTCCCGCAGGGACCGACCGGGTCGATTTCTATGATTACGTCAAGGCGATCTTGCCATCGTTCGTGAGCCACGACATCGCCTATACCCAGCCGGGCGAAGAACCCTATCTGCCGTCCGGCGTCTCGTCGCGCTCGGCGCATCTTTTCACACCCGAGACCAGTACCACCACCCATTATCTCTTCGATAACTCGCGCGATTTTTTGATAGATGACAAGCAATCCGATCAACGCATGCTTGCCGCACTGAAGAAGGCTTTCGGTGAGGAGGATATCCCGATGATCGAGGCGCAGCAGCTCGTCATTGGCGATGTGGATCTCATGGATCTCCGGCCGACGATCCTGTCGAATGACAAGGCAGGAATGTTTGTTCGCCACAAACTGACGAAGAAGATACGGGCTCAGGAGCCTGGGAGTTTGGAATCGCTTCCAGAATCTGCTGAATCCTGATCCCCGCTGCCCCGTAACTTGGCCGCCTGACTAACTTCCGCCGAGCTGAATCGTCGGCTGACGCGAGTTATTCCGGTCCGTCCTTGGCGACGCCGTGTTCGCCGATCTTCCCTTCGTCTAAAGCCACGCCAGCGGTCTCGAGCATTCGGGCGAGCGTCCACCAATTGCCGGTCACCATGATGATCTCGAGAACCTGGCCATCAGGGAAATGGCGCCGAACCTCGTTTAATACGGCATCGCTGGTTCGGTTCCGCGCAATCAATTCATCCACAAAGGCGATTGCCGCTGCCTCATGCGCCTCCAGACCTGGCGGCGCAACGCATGCCAGCGTGTCCAGTTTTGCGGGCGAACCACCCAGCCGCTCCGCCAGCGATCGATGCTGTACCACTTCATAGGCGCTGGCGGCCAAGTAGCCGACGCGCACGATGATCAATTCGCGCAAGGCGGCGTCGAGCGCTCCATCGCGTAGCAAAGCGGCAGACAATACGCCGACGCCTTTGAGCACCTCCGGTGCGAGATGGCGGGCAATGCGCTGGCCATTGGTGATCGGGCCGTAGACGCCTCTTTCGCCCTCGCCGCCGAGCGGAAAGGGGATGCGCAGCTTCGGGTTGAAGTCGAGCTCGGAAACCGACGCCAAAAGTCCGTCGGAAGAGTACTTGGTTGATGTCATCGAAGCGCTCTCTATTTGCGGTGAACTCCGGCCGTCGAATGTGACCCGCTGACGAGCCGCTCGACCGTGTCTGGTGGAAGGTCGAGCTCGGCCAGAATTTCGCGCGTCTGCTCTCCGGCACGTGGCGCAAAGCGGGAAAGCGTGCTGGGACTCCCCCCGAAGCGGACTGGCGGACGCAGATGTCGGTAGCGTCCCTCCGAAGGATGCTCAACAATCTCGAACATACCGGTCGCCACCGCGTGCTCGTCGGTCAGAATGTCCTCGAAAGCAAGCACCGGCATCGCCGGAATCGCGACGCGATCGCAAAACTCCATCCATTCGGCGGTTGTGAAGCGCCGTGCTTCGGAATCGATGATCTCGTAAAGCTCTTCGATATGGTTAACGCGGCTTTCCAGTCCGGCGAACCGCGGTTCGCGGGCCAGTTCAGTCCGACCGATGAAGGCGAAGAAGTCATTCCAGTTACGGTCGGAGTAGGGAAGGATGCAGGCCCAGCCGTCTGCCGTGCGGTAGGGTTTGCGACCAAGCGCGAGTTGGCGCTTGAAGCCTGGCGGCCCCTTGGCCGGCTCGAATGCCATCGGACCGAAATGTTCCACGAGCATGAAATCGACGGCAACCTCGAACATAGGCACCTCGATTGCCTGGCCCTGTCCGGAACGAAGCCGGTGGATCAGCCCGCCAAGGACTGCATAGGCGATCGCCTGCCCAGCAATTTTGTCGCACCAAGACGTGGGTGCGTAGCGCGGTTCGCCGTAAAGCTGTCCAAACAGGGCGGCGAAGCCGGATCCGGCTTGCATCAAGTCGTCATACGCCGCCTTCTCACCGTAGGGGCCCTCGGCGCTGAACCCGCGGGCGGCGCACAACACGATGGCTGGATTCACGTTGGACATAGACTCCCAGTCTAGACCGAGCCGGCTTGCCGCGCGGGGACGCAGATTGTGAATCAGGGCATCGCTGCCCTCAATCAGCCGGTCGAGTGCTGCGCGCGCGTCCGGATCTTTGAGGTTCAATTCGATGCTGCGCTTGTTGCGATGCAGGTTCAGAATTGAGCCGCCCATGCCCTTGCTCTTGAAGGGGCCATAAGTGCGGAAGCTGTCGCCTTCAGGCCCCTCAATTTTGATGACGTCGGCACCCATGTCCGCAAGAATGCGCGATCCGTATGGCCCCATGATGACCGTCGTCATGTCAAGGATACGCATACTCGCAAGCGGGCCGCTTGTCTTCGCGGTGACAGTCAACTTAGGTTACCGACAGTCTTTCGGACGATTGAGCCGGCACGGCCGGGCGCCTGTTCCAAGAACAATCTATGCTTTGGGTTTTGATTCGTTGGTTTGCGGAACGTGATCGTTTCGCCAGCTGCGCCAGTCGGGTGTCCAGGTATTGAATTCGATATGGATACCGTCCGGATCGAAGAAATAGATCGAATTCATCAGCGCTCCAACCTCGGGCTGGTGATACTCGTTCCACGTCGTGATGCCGCGCATGCCTTGGGGATCTTTGTCGCATGGATAGCGGGTAACGTGGCGATAGGGAATGCCAAGATCGGTCAGTTTCTTGGCATAGGCTTCCATATGCTCAGGATCGACGCGCAAGTTGACGTGCAGCATACTGCCAATGGGAGTCGCAATCGGATTTGGGGGCTTCTTGCCCGTCGAAAGCTCTTCTTTTGACAAATTCTGGTAGCCGTCTTTCCACCAAAAAAACGCGATGTGCGCGTCGGGATTGGAAGGCTCACCAACGCCAAAAAACCAATGCTGGCCCCTCAGTTCGGCGTTATCGTCAAAATATTCAATTGTGTGCAAAACCGGCATGCCAAGCTTGCCGTGATAAAAATCCACCGTGGCTTTCATGTCGCTGCACGTCAAACCAACGTGGTCGAGGCCCTTGAAATTGAAAACGGTATTTATTGCCATGATGTCGCCTCGCAGTTGGTGCGCGTGGTCGGGTTACTGACCGATCAAGCCTTCATCGTGTGCAGATCATATTCGCCCTTTTGTACTTCAGTGACGCGCTCGTCAACATCGTCATATTCCAGTCGCAGCGCCCGGCACATCTTGGCGGACATGTCGTAAGTCAAAATCATGTAGGTGAGTTCGAAGATTTCCAGATCCGATAGCTGCTTGTGCAGCGCCTCGAAGCGTTGCTCCGATGATCGGCCGCCATCCAGCACGAGGTCGTCGGCATAGCCAAGCACCGCGCGCTCGATGTCGGAATAGCAGTTTGCGCTGGACCAGGCAGCAATCGCCTGGATTTTCTCCTCGGCAGCGCCCTCGCGGCGCAGGACCTTGCAATGCTGAGAGAAGACGAAGCGCGAACCGCGCGCCCAGCCGGCGCGGGTGATGCCCAGCTCGCGCAACACCGGGTCGAGTTTGCGTTCCTCACTCCACTGCCATTTGTGGCGATCAAGAAACATGCCGAATAGTTCGGGGTCCAAGGCGTAGACCGTCCACCAGTCGCCGGGCGTACCGCCCTTTGTCCCCGGGTCGGCTACGGGATCGCGATCGCCAAAGTGCTTGTCGTAAGTCGCTCGGACCCGAGGGTCGGTTACCTCGGAGCGCGGTACCTGTCGAAGGCGCGGCATTGTGGGGGTATCTCCTGGTTATGGTTAACGTAATCAAGTTGCGTATATCATAATTGACGCGGGATCGTTGTTCAACTGCAAAACGTTCGCTCCGCAGCCATTGTCATTTGCCTTTCCAACGTGGCGGCCGCTTTTCGACAAATGCACTCACGCCTTCCGCGCGATCCTCGCTCAGGTACGGGTTTGGCCCGACGTCCAGACGCAATGCGGTGGGTATTGGCAATTCCCAGCCTTTGACAGCGACATGCTTGTACCTTTGTAGCGTGAGGGGCGCGTTTCCGGAGATTTCATTGGCAAGTTGCTCGACGTCGCCGGCGAATTGTGATCGAGGTACGGCCCTGTTGATCAGGCCGATCTGCTGCGCCTCGACTGCCGAAATCAGCCGTCCCGTGTAGAGCAACTCAAAGGCTATGGCGCGAGGCACCAGTCGGGGAAGAAGAACCGAGCCGAAATTCGCACCCATCCCGCGCCTTGCTTCCGGTAACCCGATCTGCGCGTCGTCGACGGCGATCCGCAGGTCACAGGCGAGCGCTAATTCGCAACCCGCTCCAAGCGCGGCGCCATTGATCGCTGCAATGACGGGCTTGGGAGTCTCGAGCACGAGTTCGAACAAGTTCCGATGCGGACCCGCCATCGGCAGCGGGACGGATTTGCCGGCTTTCGCCAAATCATTCAGTTCCTTGAGGTCTGCCCCGGCGCAGAATGCGGCTTCCCCCGCGCCGGTAACCAGGATTACCCAGACTTCTTTTGCGCTCGCAGCACGGAGCATACAGTCCGCGAGGGCGGTCATCGTCGACGTTGCGAGCGCATTGCGCCGCTCGGGTCGGTCGATGGTGATCCGGGCAATGTTCCCGAGCGTTTCGTAACGTACGCCGCCGCCGATCGATGTGTGTTCCTGGTTCATTCGCCACCTCCGCGGGTTGTTGGGATCCGTTTCGCAGGCCGGCCCGCGGCCATGCGAATGCAGCCGCTCGCCGCCGGATCGCCATTCAGTCCTTGACGCGAGTCCGCTGGATAATCATGATATACGTAATTCGATTACGAATTACGATATGTGGAATTAAATTATTAATTGGCAAAACGCCGGCTAACTCCTAGAGCGACAAACGCCGAGGTCGGAAAATCTTCAAGAGGGGGGACTTATGGGACAGATGTTAAGATTGAAATGTTATCTGCTTCTTTCGAGCGTTTTTCTCGCAGCCGCGTCTGTGCCTGCCTTGGCTGAGTCGAACGCAGCACCGGCGGCCGATCAAGGCCAGGTCGGCCTCGCCGAAATCGTCGTGACTGCCCAGCGCCGTGCTCAAAGCCAGCAGGATGTACCGATCGCGGTCTCCGCTTTCACGAGCGACCAGTTGGAGGCGCAAGGCGTGCAAAACACACTTGACCTCGCTCAGGTCGTGCCCGGTCTTTCATTTACGGTGACCGCCGGCACTACCCAGGTCCGCATGCGGGGTGTCGGAACGAGCAGCTTCGGGCCAGGCGTCGAGAACCCTGTAGCCACCTATATCGACGACATTTATATCGCTAGTACCGCCAGTGACTTCTTCAACCTTGCCAATATTGAACGAGTTGAAGCGCTGAAGGGCCCGCAGGGTACGCTGTTCGGGCGCAACGCGACCGGTGGACTCGTACAGGTCATTACGCCTGACCCGTCCCATGACACGCACGGTCTCTTCCGTGCCTCCTATGGTAACTACCAGACCAGCGCGTTCGACATGTACGTTACCGGCGGTCTAACTGAAAGTCTCGCTGCCGATCTGGCAGCGCACTACTCTCATCAGGGGGAGGGCTGGGGCCGGAATATCAACACCGGCAACTATGTCAACCGGATGAACGACGATTTAATCGTCCGCTCGAAGGTCATGTTTGAGCCATCGAGCAGCGTCAAATTTATCCTCGCCGGCGATTACAGCTCCCAGTTCGGTTCGCTGCCGGTCACGCTTCAGCAGCGCCCAGGACTCGAAAATGTCGGGTTCTACGAAAAGTTTTTTACCAATCGCCTCCAGCCGAATCCGGCGCTCGATCTTCCGTTAATCAATCATGGCGGGTTCTACGACAATAACGCGACTGTCGATCCGCGTGCGGAGATACGCGCGTATGGCACCAGCCTGACGGCAACATTCAATCTTGGCGAAGTGGAACTCAAGTCGATCACCGGCTATCGGCGAACGATTTTTGACGACGAATTTCCCCTTACTCGGGTCCCCCAGAGCGTGCTGAATTTCGACGGTACTGCAAAATGGAGGCAGTTCTCACAGGAGTTTAAGCTTTCAGGATCTTCCGGCCCGCTGAATTACACGGCTGGTGTCTATTATTTCTCATCGACGGACAGCTGGGATAAGTTTTTCCTGAATTTTGGCAAGGACCTTGCCTTCCTGTTGGTCGCGCCGGGTGTCACGACGGCTGACCTCACCTACGACGATAACATCGATACCAAATCGACCGCCGGATATGCGCAGGCCTCATATGAAATTCTGCCGGATACCAATTTCACACTGGGCGGCCGCTATACGCATGAAAAGAAGTCGATTGACGGTACCCAGTCGTTTATCGCCGACTTCGGACCTGTTGCAGTGCCGTTCGTTCCTGAAGGCACGCCCTATCTGGCGCCGGGCGTACCTGATACCTTGACCTACAGCAATTTCTCCTACCGGATCGCGCTCGACCACAAGCTGACCCGTAATATCCTGGCCTATCTTTCATTTAGTACGGGCTTCAAGAGCGGTGGGTATAACTCATCGGTACCTACAAACCCGCCATTCGAGCCGGAAACGCTGAAGGCGTGGGAGGCCGGGTTGAAGACGGAGTTGCTCGATCATCGGCTGCGTCTGAACGTTTCAGCATACCAGAACGACTATACGAACATTCAAGTGAACAATTTCGTTCAGACGTCTCAATTCATCACCAACGGCCCGAAGGCAAAGATCAGCGGTGTCGAAGCCGAATTGTTGGTGGAGCCCGTGGACGGGCTTACCTTCAGCGGCAGCGTTGCCTACACTCACGACCGGTTCACGGAGTATCCGCTCGCCGACTATTACCATTTTGTTCCTGGTTGCGATACCTCGTACGCCAACGTCAATATTGCCTGTAAGGGTGATGCTGCGGGCAACAAGCTGCCCGGTACACCGACCGTCACCGGCAGCATTGGTGCGAGCTACCAGACCCACGTCGGTAGCGGTTTGATTGGCTTGAACGGCAATCTGTTCCACTCGAGCGGCTTCTTTGGAACGACGGACAACGACCCGCGCATCAGTCAAGGGAGCTATGACGTGTTAAACGCCTCGATTTTTTGGGCGCCAACCGACAAAGGGTTGCGCTTCACTCTGTGGGGCCGGAATTTGCTCGACAAGAAATATGTGACGAACACCTATATTTCTGCGCAGCAGACCACCTATCAAGCAGCTGCGCCGCTGACTTGGGGCGTCAGCGCAGAACAGAAGTTTTGATCAATTGCCATGCCCCCGTCGGAAGGCCGCGCGGGTCTACGGTGCGTGCGGCCCTTCTGCCTTAGCAGGGCAACGAGGTTTACAAACGATGATGTATGGCTAGCGCGGCTAGTTTGTTGCACAGTGTCTAACATGAAGAGCGATGTAGGGATCGACCGCGCCCGCACTTCGGAAATGCCGGCCTCACGGGAGTGGGCTAGGGGAGGGCGTACGTTGATCGCGGCCTTCGTCGCGATGGGCACTGCTTGGAACTTCGCGCAAATCATGGCGAATCTGTTTCTTAAGCCCATGCAGGCGGAATTGGGTTGGTCGAGGACCGAGCTATCATTCGGACCTATCGCCGGACTGCTGGTCGCTTTCATGCTGCCTTTCATGGGGCCGGTTGTCGATCGCTTTGGCGCGCGCCTGGTAGCGATCGCCGGGCTAAGCATGCTGGCCAGCGCCTTCATGATCTTAGCCTTCATGCCCCCAAGCCGATTTTATTATTATTCGGCCGTCGGGTTTCTGTCTGTTGCAGGAGCAGCCAGCAATTCGGTGATTTTCGCCCGCGGTGTAGCGCCGTGGTTCAACCGGCGCTTGGGAACGGCGATTGGAATCATGATGACCGGGATATCGGCGTCGGCGGCGTTCAGCGTGCCGTTATTGTCCAAAGTGATCGAAAGTCACGGCTGGCGGAGCGGGTTCCTGGCCATGGCAGGCGCTGCGCTGCTCATCGGCCTGCCAATTACCGTTGCTTGGTTCAGGGAGCCCGCTCGATCGTATGAGGCAGCCAATCAAAACGCCGCCGCGCGGAATCCGTTGTCGGAGATTCTCGGCACCCGAGTATTCTGGCAGATTTCGGGCGCCTGCGGCATTGCCGCCCTGCCCATCGGCGGGTTCATTGGGCACCTAATTCCACTTTTGACTGATCGTGGTATACCGCTTGGAATCGCAGCAGGATTCGGGTCGGTTTTCGCATTAGCCATCGGTTTCGGGCGCTTGGCCAACGGGGCGCTGATGGACCGTTTGCATCCCCCGATGGTGACCGCGGCGACGCTGTTGTTGGCAGCACTTGGAGCAGCGCTGATCGTCTTGTTCATTGCACCGAAAGTCGCGTGGCTCGTTGTTGCCGTTTCGATCAGTCTTGTCGGACTCGCTCAAGGCGCGGAAGGAGACTATATCAAGTTCTTTTCGATGCGCCTGTTCGGACTCGGAAATTTTGCCAGGGTCGTGTCGATCATGGCGATGGTCATTAGCGCCGGCATGGCACTCGGGGGCCTGATATTTGCCCGGGTCTTCGACAGGTTTGGAAGCTACCTGCCTGCCGTCATCGGCAGTGTGATTCTCTATGCTGTTGGCGGGCTCATATTCGCAACGATCAACATGACTCCGCCACTCGAAAAGACGCGCAAAGACCAGCAGACGATGGCAGACGCCTGACGATGCGCCCCGGCATCGCCAGTCTTGCGTGCCGCAGGATGGGCACACAACGACTCCGGGATGTGCATCTTCCCGGCGATCGCGGGGCGACCATTCAATTGACCTCGTATCTTGAGCTATTGTCGGCGAGGAGAAATTGGTACAGTCGTACCCTGCGCAACGGCGCCTAGACGATTGCTAAGGAAGTCGAATTAACATGTCCGGTTCAATCAGTGTCGATTCGAGCTGTTGACCTCATGGCACCGCGCGGCTCGAATGGCGTCCAGTCGGCGGTGACCGTGCTCGAGGTTTTGTCGGCCTTCATTGGGGCAGAATCAATGCCCATGCTGAAGACCTTGGCGGAGCGCACCGGCATGCACCCGGCCAAGGTCCACCGTTATCTGGTCAGCCTTTGTCAGGCAGGGTATGTGGAGCAGGATGAGGAATCCAGCCGCTACCGGCTCGGTCCTGCGGCGCTGCGACTGGGCTTCGCCGCCATGGAAATGATCGACTCGCTCCGGATCGCTCGGCCGCTGATGCTCGGCTTTCGCCAAAGCCTGCAGAATACCGTCGTATTTGCGATCTGGAGCCAGGGCGGACCGTCCATAGCGATTATTGAAACCCTGCCGGGGGTACTGACCATTACCGCCCGCGAGGGCACGGTCCTGCCGATCCTTCGATCATCGATAGGCCGGGTTTTCGGCGCTTGGATGCCGCGGCCAAGTACGGAACACCTGATCAAGGCGGAACTCCAATCGCTCCGGGCGAACCCCATGCAGGGGGTGCCGTCCTCGATGGAGGAAGTGGAAAATCTCTTCGTTAGCATCCGAACGCGCGGATTTGCTCGAGTCACGGGACAACTGAGTCCGATGGCGCATTCTTTTGCCGCGCCGGTATGGGGTGCGTCAGGCCAGATCGCAGGCGTCCTGGCGGTTCTTGGACCCACCGGGCAGTTCGACTCGACTTGGAATAGTCCAATCGCCAAACAACTCCTCCAATCCGCCGCGGTTATTTCGCACAGGCTGGGTTTCCAGGGTGAGCACCCTGTCAGATAGCACCGTGGAGCCTGCGCCGAAACAAAGCGAAGATCCTCTCCCAGTGACGTTCTTCCGCCACCCGATCGTAGGATGCACGGCCTTTGAAGGCGAAACCATGTTCAACGCCCGGGTATATCTCGATCTCCGCGCGCACGCGGCAACCGGCTACGGTTTTGCGCAGTTCATGGACATCCTCGAGGGGTGCCCAATGGTCCACCTCAGCGCAGGCAAAATATAACTCGCCCGGAGCGCGACAGGCGGCGCGATGCGGGCTGAGCGGGTCTTCGCTGACCAGCCAGGTGCCAAAGATTGAGGCGGCCGCCTTCATCCGATCCGGTATTTCCGCTGCCGCAGCGATCGCGAAGCGCCCACTCATGCAGTATCCGACACAGCCTACGGGCCCGGCGGTGGCCGCATCGTCCATGTCAGCAAAGACCAGGAGTGACCCAGCGTCATCCAGAACCTTTGGAATGCTCAGCGATTGGACGCAGGCGGTGAGGCGGTTGATTCGGCGGTCATCTCCCGGCTCGGGGATCGGGCCGAGTTCGTGCACTCCCATTCGGTAATACAAATTGGGGACCATGACATAGTAGCCGCTGGTCGCGATCCGACGCGCCATTTCCCTCAGTTCCTCGCGGATGCCGTATGCGTCCATGAAGAGCAACACGACAGGACTGCTACCGCGTTCAGGATGGCAAATATAAGTCTGCATGTGCCCGTCCTTGGTCGCGACGTTGGCCTGCTTTTCGATCATGGCTCTCCCTCCCGGCTATAGTGACCGCGTGCTAACCCCAAGCGGTAATTCCACCGTCAACGACGATATTGGCCGCGTTGACAAAGGAACTTTCATCCGAAGCAAGGAATAGGGCCACGGCCGCTCCCTCTTCGGGTTTACCCAACGACCCCCGCATGATCCGCCCGGTCATTGCTGCCGCCCATTCAGGGTCCTTCGAGCGGGCGATCGTCGACGGCGTCTCTATGACTCCCGGGGAAATCGAATTGGCGCGGACCCCATGCTTGCGGCCCTCCATGGCGAGATGACGTGTCATGGAAGTGACGGCACCCTTGGCGGCGCTGTGCGCGATACCGGCGAGCATGCGATAAGTGGTTAGGCCCGAGGTCGACGCCATATTGACGATCGTGCCGGACGATGCGCAAAGCGCCGGCCAGGCCGCCTTGCATAGCAGATAGACGATGTGCAATTCCTCATCAATCGTCCGGAACCAGTGATCATCGGATGGTTCAGACATCCATCCGTAGTGGGGCCGACTGGCGTTGTTGAACAGCACGTCGATCCGGCCGAATCGTGAGAGCGCGAGCTGGATCAACCGGTCGCAGTCAGCCCTGTCGGTCAAATCGCAGGGGTGAAGCGAAATCATCTCGCCACCCTCGGCATTCACCTTTCCAAGGACGCACGGTGCTGTTTCTGAATTGACGTCGCAGCCAACAACGCGGGCGCCCGCGCGGGCGCCCGCCCGCGAAAAAAGCAGGGCAGAGGCGCCGCCGATTGCACCACCGGTTCCGGTGATGACGCCGATTTTGCCTTCGAGACGTCCAGTCATGCGCTTCGGGCTCTAAACAAACGGATCCCGTGGTTGGGATATTGCCGCGTCATGAGATACCGGCCCATCCGCCGTCGACCGAAAGGACGCTAGAGGTTACGTACGCGCCCGCGCGCGAGGTCAGGTATATCACGGCGCCGACGATATCCTGATCGGTGCCGAATCGTCCGCGCGGGATCCCCTCTGTTATCTGCGATACCAACTCTTTTGAGAAGCCCTTGGTCAAACGGCTTTGGAATACGCCCGGAGCGATCGCGTTTACGTTGATATTCTCCGGTGCGAGGCGCTGAGCGAGGGCGCGGGTGAGGTGGTGCACGCCGGCCTTAGATGCGGAGTAACCAAAATGATCGAATTTTGATACCCGGAGCCCGTGACCCGAGCCAACATTGATGACTCGCGCCGGGTTCTCGGCGGTTCCCGTCCGCCGCAGCAGCGGGAGCAACTTCT
>WNFM01157543.1_pt1 | contig 15033 bp, 11 predicted proteins | sample 5400271 | NCBI WGS metagenome assembly WNFM01 (sample SAMN13153352, study PRJNA577476) | soil metagenome | isolation source: 60 cm saprolite on Douglas fir-dominated hillslope | place: USA:California | collected 2013-09-17 | reverse complement strand
ATTTCCGCACGGCGAAGGCGGTCACCCAGCTGAATACGATACTGCTGCAGAACATGGGCGCCGAGATTTTTCCCGCGAGGAATTTCGCTGGCGCGAAGATCAGCGAAAAGTTCAGGAGGGTGGGCGAATTGCTGGAGGCGCACCCTGCCGATCTGTTCGAGCGCGAGCCTAGCGCCATCCTCGAGAGTTTTCTCGTCATGCAGCAGCACTCGGAGCTGAAAGGCATGACGGCGCAGACGCTGCGCGCGCTCTGGCGCGCGCGCACGCGCATCGACGCTGCTTTCCGAAGAGATCTGCGCAATCGCGCGATTTTCCTTTCCCTTCTGCAGCAGCCGCGCGGCATCGTGCACGAACTTCGGCGAATGAATCAATACGGCATCTTGGGAAGGTATCTGCCTGCCTTCCGTCGCATCGTCGGCCAGATGCAGCACGATCTATTCCGTGTGTACACCGTGGACCAGCACATCCTCACCGTCGTGCGCAACGTGCGCCGCTTCACGATGCTCGAGTTTGCGCACGAGTACCCGCTGTGCAGCCGTCTCATCGCCAGCCTCGAGCGCCATTGGCTGCTGTACATCGCGGCGATCTTCCACGACATCGCCAAGGGCCGCGGAGGCGATCACTCGCGGCTGGGGAGGATCGAGGCCCGGCGTTTCTGCCGCGAGCATGGACTTGCGGCCGAAGACACGCAGCTCGTCGAGTTCCTGGTCGAGCACCATCTCACCATGTCGTCGGTGGCACAGAAACAGGACCTGTCCGATCCGGAGGTCTTGCGGCGCTTCGCCGATGTCGTCGGCAGCGAGCGGCGGCTGGTCGCGCTCTATCTGCTCACGGTCGCGGACATTCGCGGCACGAGCCCCAAGGTGTGGAACGCCTGGAAAGGCAAGCTTCTCGAGGATCTTTTCCGCGCGACGCAGCATCTGCTGAAGGGCGGGAAGCTCGAGGCGGACCAGTACATCCAGGGCAAGCAGGACGAAGCCAAGCGCCTGTTGCACCTCTACGGCCTGTCGGACACCGTCCAGGATGCCCTGTGGCGCCATTTCGATGTCCCGTATTTCCTGCGCCACGACGCCCAGGAGATCGCCTGGCATACGCGGTTGCTGCACCAACGCGAAAAGGCGGACAAGCCCGTGGTCAAGGCACGTCTCTCGCCGGCAGGCGAAGGGCTGCAAGTCATGATCTACGTCCCCGATCAGCGCCACCTGTTCGCGCGCATCTCGGGCTACTTCGGGTCCGTCGGCTTCAGCATCGTCGACGCCAAGGTCTACACCACGCGCCATGGGTACGCGCTCGACACTTTCCAGGTCATGGACGTCGGCAGCGTGCCGCATCCGCGGGACATGATCGCCCAGATCGAGTCCGAGCTGGCGGACTGGCTGGCGAACCAGGTTCCCCTGCCGCAGCCGGTACAGGGGCGGGTGTCGCGACGCGTCAAGCACTTCCCCATCGCACCGGAGGTGCGCATCGTCCCCGACGAGAAGGGCCAGTACCATTCCCTGTCGATCACCGCCGGCGACCGGCCCGGCCTGCTCTATGCCATCGCGCTGGTGCTCAGCCGTTACGGGGTCAGCCTGCACACCGCCAAGATCGTCACACTCGGTGAGCGCGCGGAGGATGTGTTCGTAGTCTCCGGCGACGCGCTCGCCAATCAGAAAACGGTGCTGCAGCTCGAAACCGACCTGCTCAAAGCGCTGCAAGCCTAGACGCAGCCCCCGATTTTCATTCGTCGATCACCTCCTGGTCGGGAAAGAGGACCTCGACGAAGCCGAATTGGGACATGTCGTGGATGCGCATCGGGTACAGGATTCCGTCGAGATGGTCGCATTCATGCTGTACGACCCGCGCATGGAATCCTTCGACGCTCCGATCGATAGGAAGCCCCGATTCGTCGAAGCCCTGGTATCTCAGCCGCTTGAAACGCGGCACGACGCCGCGCAATCCAGGGACCGACAGGCAGCCCTCCCAGTCCTCCTCCATTTCTTCCCCGAGCGGGGTGATGACGGGATTGACGAGCACCGTGTCGGGGACTTCCTCCGCATCCGGATAGCGAGGGTTCCGCGTTACCCCGAAAATCACCACGCGCAGCGGCACGCCGATCTGCGGGGCGGCAAGCCCGGCGCCGTTCAGGTGCGCCATGGTGTCACGCATGTCGGCGATCAGCTCCTCCAGCTGCGGCGTGCCGAACGCCTTTACCGGTTGCGATTTCTCGAGCAGCCGCAGATCACCCATTTTCAGAACTTCGCGGATCATGCCGCCACCAGCGCTTCGATGATCCTTCGCACCCGGCCCACGGCGTCCTTCAGTACTTCGTCGATCTCTTGCAGCCGCACGCCGCGGGCGCTTGCGCCTCGGCCGGCGGCATGATTGACGACCACTGCGATCGCCGCGTAGGCCAGCTCGATCTCGCGGGCCAGGGTCGCCTCGGGCATCCCGGTCATGCCGACGATGTCGGCGCCGTCGCGCTCCAGCCGGTCGATTTCCGCGGCCGTCTCCAGCCTCGGGCCCTGGGTTGCAGCATAGACGGCGCCGTCGGCGGCGGCCTCGCCGCAGGTTTTTGCCGCGGCGAGAAGCCTGGTTCGCAGCTCGCCGGTGTACGGCTCGGTGAAGTCGATGTGCTTCACCGGGGCCTCGTCCTCGAAAAACGTGTTCATCCTGCCGCAGGTGTAGTCGATGATCTGGTGCGGGACGACGATCCTCCCCGGGCCGAGGTCTGCGCGGATGCCGCCGACCGAGACGACCGAAACGATGTCGCCGACGCCCTGCTCCTTGAGCGCCCATAAGTTGGCGCGGTAGTTCACTTGGTGGGGCGGAATCGTGTGGCCGTAGCCGTGGCGCGCGAGGAACACCACCGTCACGCCGCGGATCACTCCGAAAGTGAGCGGCCCGGACGGCTCCCCATAGGGGGTCCGCACGACTTGGCGACGCGAGACGTCGAGATTAGAGAGCTGTGTCAGCCCGGTGCCGCCGATGATTGCGAGCATGTGCCCTCAGGAATCCTTTACCGCGTAGATTTCCGGAAGGTTGCGCCAGGCGCCGGATACGTCCATCCCGCAGCCGAACACGTAGCGGTTGGGCAGCTTCAAACCGACGAAATCGGGGACGATGGGCTTGTCGCGGCCGATGTCCTTGTCGGTGAGCACGGCGCTGTGGAACGCCGCCGCACCGAGCGAGTTCACGCGGTCACGGATCGCCGCGAGCGTTTCACCTCCGTCGAGGATGTCATCGAGCACGAGCACGGTGCGGTCCCTTACGTTCTCCCGCGGCGCCACCGTCCAGACGATCCTGCCGCCCGAGGTCGCGTTGCCGTAGCGCGATGCGTGGATGGTGTCGAACTCGAGCGGGAAGCGCAGCCGAGGCAGGAGATGTCCGGCAAAGAATATCGAGCCGCCCATCACGGCGAGCACGAGAGGATAGCGGTCTTTCAGTCTCGCCGTGATCTCCGCTGCAAGGCGCGCGATCGCGGCATGCACCGTGGCTTCGTCGCACAATCGGTCGGCGCCTTTCAGGATCTTCCAGGCCTCATCGGGCGTCATGGCGCCCGAAGTATAGCGCCCCGCCTTCACAGCGATTTCAGAAACCTCTCGAACCCCTTTCCGACCTCGGGATGCTTGAGCCCGTACGCCACGGTCGCCTGCAGGTACCCGAGTTTCGAGCCGCAGTCGTAGCGGGTCCCCTTGAAGCTGTACGCGAGCACGCGATCCTCCGCGAGCAGCGAGGCGATCGCGTCGGTGAGCTGAATTTCGCTTCCCGCGCCGGGTTTGGCCTGCGCCAGGTGGTGGAAAATGCGCGGCGTCAGAATATACCGCCCGACGACCGCGAGATTCGACGGAGCGGCCTCCGGCGCGGGCTTCTCGACGATGCCCATCACGCGATCGAGGCCGTCGGTTACGGGCTCGGTCTTGACGATGCCGTATTGGCGGCTCTGCTCTCTCGGGATCTTCTGGACCGCCACCATCGGCGACTGGTGGCGCTCGAACATCTCGGTCATCTGCTGCAGGGCGGGAGGCGTGCCGTCGATGAGGTCGTCGGCCAGGATTACCGCGAAGACCTCGTCGTTGACCGCGGGCTGAGCGCAAAGCACCGCGTGCCCCAGGCCGAGAGCCTCGGGCTGCCTGATGTAGACGCAGTTCACCGACTTGGGAATGATGTTCTGGATCAGCTCGAGCAGCTCGTTCTTCCCGCGCGCGGTGAGCTCGGCCTCGACCTCGTAGGCTTTGTCGAAATGATCCTCGATGGCGCGCTTGTTCCGGCCGGTGATGAAAACCATGTCCCGAATCCCGGCCGCCACGGCTTCCTCCACCGCGTATTGGATGAGGGGCTTGTCGACGATCGGCATCATCTCCTTGGGGCTCGCCTTGGTCGCAGGCAGGAAGCGACTGCCCATTCCAGCGACCGGGAAAACCGCTTTGGTCACTTTTTTCACGCGTCGGATCCCCTCAAGATCTGCAGCAGTCCGTCTTCATCGACGAGCGCAATTCCGAGTTTACGGGCTTTTTCCAGCTTGCCTCCCGCTTCGGCACCGGCGACGACGTAGTCCGTCTGGCTCGACACTGACGCGGCAACCTTGCCCCCGCGGCTCTCTATCATCTCCTTGGCTTCCTGCCGCGACAGCTTCGGCAGGGTTCCCGTGAGCACGAAGACCTTTCCGTCCAGGCGCCCGCCGGCCCGCCGCTCCTCGGCCCGCACCCGCACGCTCGAAATCAGCTCTTGTATGACTTCCTGATTGTGCTTCTGCGAGAGAAACTTTGCCAGACTCTCCATCAGCTCGGGGCCGATGCCCTCCAGCACCGGGGCGAGAAGCGTCTCGCCCCTCTTCTTGCGTCCGACGTTCTCCTTCTGCACCGCCTTCTTTCTTTCGGCAATCTCGGCCCAGTCCGCCTGCCGAAGGGCGTCCAGCGTCAGGAAGTGCCCGGCGAGAATCCTGGCGACCTCTTCGCCGACGCCCGGAATTCCCAGCGCGTAGACGAACCGCGCCAGGGTCGGATTTTTCGACCCCTCCACGGCCGCGATGACGTTGCGGGCCGACTTCTCGCCCATTCTGTCGAGCCCCGCGAGCTTGGCCGCGTCCAGCCGGTGGTAGACGTCCGCGGGAGTATGCACGAGGTCCCGGTCGATCAGCTGGTCGACGAGCTTTTCTCCCAGGCCTTCGATATCCATCGCCCTGCGCGAGGCGAAATGCAGCAGCGCGCCCTTGCGCTGCGCCGCGCAGAAGAGTCCCCCGGTGCAGCGCGCCGCGGCCTCACCTTCCAGACGCACGACCTCGGAGCCGCAGACCGGGCAGCGGGCCGGCATCTCGAAGCGGTCGCCCTGCTCCCGCGGACCGGCCTTGGAGACGCTCACGACCTCGGGTATCACGTCCCCGGCACGGCGCACGATCACGGTGTCCCGGCGCCAGACGTCCTTGCGGCGGACGTCGTCCTCGTTGTGCAGGGTCGCGTTCGTGACGGTGGCGCCGCCCACGCTGACAGGCGCCAGGCGCGCGACCGGTGTGAGCGTGCCGGTGCGGCCGACCTGGACCTCGATGTCGAGCACTTCGGTGGTCGCCTCCTCCGGCGCGTACTTGTGGGCCAGCGCGAAACGGGGCGCGCGCGACACGAAGCCGAGGGAGCGCTGGTCGCGAAGATCGTTGACCTTGTAGACGACCCCGTCGATCGCGTAAGGCAGGCTGTCGCGCTTCGCGCCGATGCCGCGGTAGTAGGCGAGCAGGCCGGGCAGGCCCTTCACCGTGGCGCGCTCCGCCGAAACCGGCAGGCCCTCCTCGGCGAGCCACGCCAGGATTTCGCTGTGGCGCCTGAACGGCAATCCGGCGGCGTCGCCCACGCCGTACGCGAAAAAACGCAAAGGCCGCTCCGCCGTCATCTTCGGATCGAGCTGCCGCAACGCACCCGCGGCCGTGTTTCGCGGATTGACGAATTCCTTCTCTCCGCGCTCGCGCTGGCGGGCGTTGATGCGCTCGAAATCGGCCTTGTACATGATGACCTCGCCGCGCACCTCGAGGGAAGCGGGCGGCTTCCCAGCCCGCAGCCTCAGCGGGATCGCCTTCACCGTCTTGAGGTTGGCGGTCACGTCCTCTCCGCTGTGCCCGTCGCCGCGAGTCGCGCCTTGCACGAACCGGCCGCCTTCGTAGAGCAGGCTGATGGCCAGCCCGTCGAACTTCGGCTCGGCTGCGTACTCGATTTCGTCTTTTCGCAAGGCCTCGCGCGCGCGTCGGTCGAAACCGGTCACTTCCTCGTCGGTGAAGGCATTGTTGAGGGACAGCATCGGAGTGGCGTGGACGACTTGCGGAAATTCCTCCAGCGGCGCGCCGCCCACACGCTGCGTCGGCGATTCGGGCGTGACGAGCTCGGGATGCTGTGTTTCCAGCTCGACCAGCTCGCTGAACAGGGCGTCGTACTGGGCGTCCGGGATCGTCGGTGCGTCGAGAACGTAGTAGCGGTGATTGTGCGTCTCGATCTGCCGGCGAAGCTCTTCGGCGCGCGCGCGCCCGTTTTCTGCCACCGCCATCAGGAGAACAGCCGCAGCGCGAGCGCCCCGCCGGGCGCGATCCCGCGCGCCTCCATGCTGCCGTGCACCGCCTGGAGCTGCGCCTCGATCGCGTCGAAGGCCGCGGGGCCCACGGGCTCGCGGTTGTCGTCGACGATGCGCGCCTTCAGCTCCCGGGCAAGCATCTGCGCGGACTGCCGGAAGCGGGTGAACGCTCCGTACGGGGCGCGCGGAACGTCGAGCTCGAGCGTGACTCCGCGCGTCGAAAGTGCGCTCAAACCGTCGATGTTCAGGGGCGTCGGCTCGAAATTCGCAAGCGCACAAATGATCCGCCCGGCCTCGTCCGGAAGCCTGAACTTACCATCCGGTTCGCCGAGCCGGAAACCCGCCGCTTTCGCAAGTGCGGCGAGCTGAGTCCCCGTAAGCGGGGCCGCATCGCTGATGATATGCACGGCAACCCGGATGTCGATTTCCCCGCAAAAGCGATCGAGTTCCCGCGCATTGGCCAAAGCGGACGCCGGGTCAGGCACGGTCGCAAGCGCCCCCACGGACGCCGCAGCTCGCTCTATTGCGGCTCCGAATGCGTCCAGTTCTTCCTCATCTGCGGCGCCCCGGCGATCCACGAGCTGCATGCCCGAGCGCAGCCGCGAATAGCTGCGATCGGGATCGAGCCGTTCCCAAGCGGCCGCCGTCTCATCGAACCCCTCCCAACAGATCGCCTTGGAGCAACGCTCGAGCGCAACGGCTGCCGCGCCGATCAAGGCAGCTCCGGAAACTTCCTCCGGGGTTTCGATCGGAACGATGAAGTCCAGAAACTCCGACAGCCCCGCCCCCGAATCCCCGGGATCTTCCTGCTCGGCCTCGAAAGATACGAGGGGTTCGAGCCGCTCCAACCCCGGCGCGGTCCCCTGGCCGCCACCGCCGCCCGAGCGCATCAGCACGTCCTCACGCTGCGAGGCAAACCCCGCCTCGGCCTCGCGCCGGTAGCGTCGTTCCTGCCACCTGTTGTAGAGAAAGACGGCAGCGACGACCACGGCGCCTACGACCAGGAGGCCGATTTGCAGTTCGCTCATGGTCAGGCGACGGCGGGTTCTTCCCGCAGCTTCAATGCTTCCTCGATGTCTACCGCCACGACCCGCGATACGCCCCGCTCCTGCATAGTGACCCCGACCAGCTGGTGCGCCATCTCCATGGTGATCTTATTGTGGCTGATGAACAGGAACTGGGTCTGCTGCGACATTTTTTCGACCAGATCGCAGAAACGCTCGGTGTTGGCGTCATCGAGCGGCGCGTCGACTTCGTCGAGCAGGCAGAACGGCGCGGGGTTGAGCTGGAAAAAGGAAAACACCAGAGCGATCGCGGTGAGCGCCTTCTCCCCCCCCGAGAGCAAGTGGATGGTCGTGTTCTTTTTCCCCGGAGGACGTCCCATCACTTGCACGCCACAATCGAGAATTTCCTCGCCTGTCATGATGAGCTGGGCCTCGCCGCCGCCAAAGAGCGCGGGGAACATCTCGCCGAAGCCGCGATTCACCGTGTCGAACGTGGTTTGCAGCAGCGCCCGCGTTTCTCGGTCTATGCGGCGGATCGCGTTCTCGAGGGTTTCCAGAGCGGCGGTGAGGTCGGCAGCCTGGGCGTCGAGAAACTGCTTGCGTTCCTGGTTCGCGGTGAGCTCCTCCAGCGCCGCCATGTTGATCGCGCCGAGCTCTGCGATCACATTGGTGAGGCGCGTGATCTCGCCCTGCAGGGAAGCCGCCCGCTGGCCTTCTTTCAGTGCCGCCGCCAACGCGGCTTCGTCGGCGCCGGCCTCGCGAAGCTGCTGCGCGAACTGCTCGCTCGAGATTCGCGCCGCCTGCTCCTTCAGCCTGAGCTCCGCGATGCGGTCGCGCAGCGGCTGGAGCTTCTGCTCGCGGGCAAGTCGCGCCTCTTCGGACGAGCGCAACCTGCTGGCGATTTCTTCCTGGCGGCTGCGTGCTCCGGCCAGAGTCTCCTCGCGAGCGATCCGCGCCGCAAGCCCGCGTTGAAGCTGGCTCCGCAACGCCTCGTCATCCATGCCCGCCAGCTCGGCCTGGAGTTGCTCAAGGCTCCGCTCCGCATTCTCCGCATGCTCCAGTAGTACTTTAGATGATCTTCCTATTTCATTGATTTTACTTATACATTCCTTCTCGACGTAGCTCGCTTCCTGAACTCCACGCTCCGCCAGCAGCACCGCCTGGCGCTGCGCCTCCAGCTTGCGCTCCGCCGCGTCCTCCTCCTCCCGAGTCGATTCCAGCTTGCGGTAGAGCGCGTCGATCTCGCTCTGGTGCCGCTCAAGGCCGGTTTCTGCGGCCGTCTGGCTGGCCCGTTCCTGGGTCTGCTGGAGCTCGATTTCACTGAGTTCCCCGTCGAGCTGCCGGCTCCGCTCCTGGTACCGCTCCTGGCCCTGGGTCAGCTTCAGGTTTTCCAGCTGGCGCTCGTGATGGCGCTGCTTGAGGGCCGCGCCCGCCGCGCGCAGCTTGGCGAGTCCCTCGTCGTGCTCGGCGAGCGAGCGATCGAGCCCGGAGAGCTCGGCGCGTCTCTTCTCGATCGAATCCCCGTGCGCGCGCGCTTGCGCCTCCAGCGCTTCGATCTCACGCTGCCGGGCGAGAATTCCGGTGTCCGCCGGATCGGGCGCGTGAAAACTCACGCCGAAGCGGCTGAACTGGTGGCCCTCGCGGTTGATCAGCACCACCTGGGGTGACAATCCCATGCGGGTCAGCAGTCGCGGTACGCCTTCCACGGCGTAGTAGGGCGCAAGCCACGCCGCGACGACACCGCTCACCGCGGGTTCGATGGCCTCGACGTAATCGGCAAGTGGCTTGAGGGCGGCCTCGCGCTGCAGCTTTGCCTCGTTTCCGGGAAGAAACGCGCTGACCCTTGCAGGAGGCGGGTCCTCGAGCAATCGCTGCAGCAACTCGGGGTCGGACATCTCCATGGCATGCAAGCGCTCGCCCAAGGCCGATTCCACCGCCGCCTCCCAACCGGCCTCGACGCGAATTTTCTGCCACAGGCGCGGTTTTGACGTCAGCTGGTGCCGGCCCATCCAATCCTGGATCTTGCTGTTCTCCTCGACCTGGTTCTGGATTTTCTGCAGCGTGAGCAGCCTGCCCTCCAGAGCCGAAGACTCGCGCTCGAGCATCTGCAAACTGTCGACGCAGGCGCGGCGCTGGCGATCCAAGGCTTCGCGCGCGGCCTCGAGCTGGGCGAGCAATGCTTCCTGTCGGGAAAGCTCGGCACTGCTCTGCGCCAGCTCCTGCGCGAGGCGCACCGGCAGTTGCGCATCGGGTGCAACCAGCTCGGCGCGCTCGGCGAGCAATCTCTCCTCGCGCTGCTCCAGCCCTTGCAGCGTCTTGCCTGCGTGCTCGAGGTGCGTCTGTTCCACCTGGAACGCCTGCTCGGCCTGCGCGATGCGCTCGCGCTCGCCGGCGATCCGTCCCTGGAGGAGGCGGGCCGCCTGCTCCGCTTGCGGCAGCTTGAGCTGCTCCTCTGCGAGCCTGCCCCTGGCCTGCTCCAGAGCGTGCCGCGACTCCTGGAGGCGCGCCTCCCAGGTCCGAAGCGCTTCGTGCTGCTCGACCTCGCTCTGCTTGCCGGCGTCGCGCTGCGCGCGAAGCTGCGCAAGCTGCGCGTCGAGGCGCTGCCGGGTGTCGGCAACGAAACGTATTTCGGTTTCGAGGCGGGAGACGTCGGCGTTGACGCCGTACAGCTCCCCTTGTGCGGCGCTCAGTGCGTCCCCCGAAGCGTAGTGCTCCGAGCGCGCCTGCTCGAGGTCGCGCTCGATTTCGCGCAGCCGCGCGGTCTCGGATTCGAGCTCGGTGGCGCTGCGCTCGATTTCGCGGGCATGGCGTTGCGCCTCTGCCTCCGCATCGTTGCGGCGCTGGAGCCACAGGAGATTCTGCTTTTGCGCCCGATCGGTCGAAAGCTCGTTGTAACGCCGGGCGACCTCGGCCTGTTTTTCCAGCCGCTCGATCTGTGACCCGAGTTCCTGGCGGATGTCGCTCAAGCGCGCGAGGTTGTCGCGGGTGTCGGCGAGCCGATGCTCGGTTTCGCGCCGCCGCTCCTTGTACTTGGACACTCCCGCCGCTTCCTCGAGAAACACGCGCAATTCCTCGGGCCTTGCCTCGATGATGCGCGAGATCATTCCCTGCTCGATGATCGCGTAGGCACGTGGACCGAGTCCCGTGCCGAGAAAAATGTCCTGCACGTCGCGGCGGCGGACGTGGGTGTTGTTGATGAAATAGGAGGATTCGCCGTCCCGCTGCAGCACGCGCTTCACCGAGATCTCGGCGTACTGGGACCATTGGCCGGCCGCCCTGCCGAGGCTGTTGTCGAAAAACAACTCCACGCTAGCCCGCGCCACGGGCTTTCGCAGGGACGATCCGTTGAAGATCACATCCTGCATCGAGTCGCCGCGCAGAGCGGAAGCGCGCGACTCCCCGAGAACCCACCGGACGGCGTCGATGATGTTCGACTTCCCGCACCCGTTCGGGCCGACCACGCCGACCAGTTGGCCCGGTATGCTGACCGTGGTCGGATCGACGAAGGACTTGAACCCGGCGAGCCTGATTTGTGTGAGCCGCACGCTGGCAGAAGGCGCTACGAATCCAGGTAAAAGAAAACCGGCCGTCAGCCGGATTCATCGTCGATAAAACGCAAGCCCCTATAATACCATCTCCAACTTCGCACCCGGACCCTGAATGCCGTCCAAGCCGAGCAAATCGCTCGAGAGTTTTCCCAATCCGAGCCCGCGCCGCGACTATCTGATCCGGATGCAGATTCCGGAGTTCACTTGCCTGTGCCCGCGCACCGGGCAGCCGGACTTCGCGACGCTGTTTCTCGATTATGTCCCCGACCGAAAATGCGTGGAATTGAAGAGCCTGAAGCTCTACATCTGGTCCTTCAGAAACGAAGGGGTGTTCCACGAGGCCGTCACCAACCTCATTTGCGATGACCTCGTGAAGCTGCTCTCGCCGCGATACCTGCGGCTTGCCGCACGGTTCTTCGTTCGCGGCGGGATTTTCACCAGGATTTTCACCAGCGTAGTGGCCGAGCATCGCAAGAAGGGCTGGAAACCCGCCACCGGCTTGGAGTTTGCGGCTATCGACGAGCAGAAGAGCACGCGCTAAAGGGCTGGTACCGTGAATCCACGACTGCAGTCTCTGCAGCCTTACCCGTTCGAGAAATTGCGCAGTCTGTTCGAGGGCGTGAAGCCGAACCCGGGGCTGGCGCACATCAGCCTCGGCATCGGCGAACCGCAGCACTCGACGCCGGACCTGATCAAGCGCGCATTGTCGGGGAGCCTCGCGAAACTCGCCTCCTACCCTCCGACGGCTGGCGGCGATCCGTTGCGCCAGGCGATCGCCGATTGGCTGGTCCTACGCTACGGCCTGCCTTCGATCGACTCGAAGACCGAGGTGCTGCCGGTCAACGGCTCGCGCGAGGCCTTGTTCGCCCTTGCGCAGACCGTCGTCGACCCGGAACGCCGCGATGCCGTGGTGGTTTGCCCCAATCCCTTCTATCAGATTTACGAGGGTGCAGCGCTGCTCGCCGGAGCGCGCCCGCATTACGTCAACACTTTATCGGAGCAGGGCTTCGCGGCCGATTACGACTCAATACCTGAGGATCTCTGGCGCCGCACGCAGTTGCTCTACGTCTGTTCGCCGGGCAATCCGACCGGAAAGGTGCTCGGCCTTCCCGAGTGGGAGGAAATTTTCGCACTTGCCGACCGCTATGGATTCGTGATCGCGTCAGACGAGTGCTATTCAGAGATTTATTTCGACGAAGCCGCGCCGCCCCTGGGCTCCCTTCAGGCGGCCGCGCGACTGGGTCGCGGATTCGAGCGATTGGTGATGTTCTCCAGCCTGTCCAAGCGCTCTAACGTTCCGGGCATGCGTTCCGGCTTTGTCGCCGGCGACGCCGCCATCCTCAGAGCATTCCTGCTCTACCGCACCTACCATGGCGGGGCCATGAGCCCGGCGGTGCAAGAAGCCAGCACCGCCGCTTGGCGCGACGAAGCCCATGTACGAGAGAACCGCAGAAAATATGCGGAGAAGTTCGCCCGCGTCATTCCGGTGCTCGAGGCCGCCCTCCGGGTCGAGCGCCCCGATGCGGGCTTTTACCTGTGGGCCCCCACGCCGATCGCCGACACCGAGTTCGCGCGGAGGCTCTACGCGGAGCAGAACGTCACCGTCCTTCCGGGAAGTTTCCTCGCGCGCGACTCGGGCGGCGTCAATCCCGGTGCAAACTTCGTCAGGATGGCGCTCGTCGCGGAGATCGGCGAATGCCTCGAGGCGGCTCGCCGTATCGTAGAATTCGCGAGGAAACTATGAGCTCACCCGCGAACCAGAAGCTCCAGAGCGCCGTCGAGGAGGCCTGGGAGGATCGCGCGCGCCTCTCGCCGGGCTCCGCGCCTGCGAAAACCCGCAACTCCGTCGCGCGGGTCCTCGATGAGCTCGACCGAGGCGAGCTGCGGGTCGCGGAAAAGCTCGACGGAGCCTGGCGGACGCACCAATGGATCAAGAAGGCCGTGTTGCTGTCGTTCCGGCTGGAGGACAACCGGCCGATTCGCGCCGGATCTCTCCGGTTCTACGACAAGGTCCCGGGCAAGTTCGAACGCTACGACAACGCGCGCTTCAGGCGAGGCGGATTCCGAGTCGTGCCTCCCGCCGTGGCGCGCCGTGGGGCCTACATCGCAAAAAACGTCGTGCTCATGCCTTCCTTCGTGAATGTAGGGGCCTATGTGGACGAAGGCACGATGGTCGATACCTGGGCCACGGTCGGCTCGTGCGCACAGATCGGCAGGAACGTGCACCTTTCGGGGGGCGTGGGCATCGGCGGCGTCCTCGAGCCCTTGCAGGCGAACCCCACCATCGTCGAGGACAACTGCTTCGTGGGCGCGCGCTCGGAAATCGTCGAAGGCGTCATAGTCGAGGAGAACGCGGTCATCTCGATGGGCGTATTCATCGGAGCGAGCACCCGGATTCTCGACCGGGCCAGCGGAAAAATTCTCTACGGACGGGTTCCGGCGGGGTCGGTGGTCGTGCCCGGCACCCTGCCCTCCGCCGACGGCAAATACGGCCTATACTGTGCGGTGATCGTCAAGCAGGTCGACGCCAGGACCCGCGCGAAGACCAGCATCAACGAACTGTTGCGCGGCGAATAGCGACCAGCCGCGCCTCAAGGGGGATGCCGATGTCCGCGATGAAGCGACTGTTCCAGCTGATGGCCGAGAAGAAGGCCTCCGACATCTTCCTGTCGGTGGGTTCTCCCATCAACATCAAGATCAACGGCGTCGCCATGCCGATCAACCAGCAGGCCATGGATGGCAACACGGTCCGCGGAACACCGCGTACACTTTGCAGGGCGTGGGCAGCTTTCGAATCAGCGCCTTCCGTCAAAAAGGCTCCCCCGCCGTGGTCGTGCGCTACATTCCCAACACGATCCCGCCGCTCGACTCGCTCGGCCTGCCGCCCGTGCTCAAGGACATCATCCTGGAGAAGCGGGGCCTGATCCTGATGGTGGGCGCGACCGGATCGGGAAAGTCGACGACGCTCGCGGCCATGCTCGACTACCGCAACGAGCAGCGAACCGGACATATTTTTACGCTCGAAGATCCGGTGGAGTTCATTTTCCAGAACAAGAAGTCGATCGTGAACCAGCGCGAGGTCGGAACCGATACGCTGGACATGAGGGTGGGACTGAAGAACGCCCTGCGCCAGGCTCCCGATTGCATCCTCATCGGCGAGGTGCGCGACAGGGACACCATGACCTCGGCGATCCAGTACGCCCAGTCCGGGCATTTGTGCCTCGCGACGCTGCACGCCAACAACAGCTACCACGCGATGAACCGCATCATCAGCTTCTACACGCTGGAGACCCGGGCCGCGCTGCTGCAAGATCTCTCGGCGACGCTCAAGTGCGTCATATCGCAGCGCCTCGTCAAGAACGTCAGGGGAACGCGTTCCGCTGCTGTGGAGGTCATGCTGAACAGCCGCTACATGGCCGAATTGATCGAAAAAGGCGAGATCAACGAGATGAAGGAGGCGATGGAGAAGGCGCTGACGCCCGGCTCGCAGACCTTCGAGCAATCGCTCTTCAAGATGATTCGGGACGGTCTCATCACCCAGGAGGAAGGGCTGTCCAACTCGGACTCCGCAAACAATCTCCTTTGGCTCATCAACAACACCGCTGCCGGCGCCGATTTTGCCGCAGGCGTGCAGCGAAGCTCGGAGGCAAGACCGTCCTCGCTCCCCAGCAGCGCGCCGTTCAGCGAGTTCAAGCTGGACACCAGCGAGACGGAGCGCGCATAGCGTTGATGCCGGTCGCCAGGACCCATCCCGTTTCCTTCTGCCGGGCCGGTTCCACCGAAGAGCACCATGCCGGCCGTTGAACCGGCCGCGACGCTCCGTCTTGCCCGCGAGTTGATCTCGCGCCGCTCGCTCACTCCCGAAGACGGCGGCTGCCAGGAATTGCTCGCCGAACGCCTTGCGCGCCTCGGATTTGCGATCGAACGGGTCCGGCGCGGCGAGGTGACCAACC
>WNFM01019494.1_pt1 | contig 15034 bp, 12 predicted proteins | sample 5400271 | NCBI WGS metagenome assembly WNFM01 (sample SAMN13153352, study PRJNA577476) | soil metagenome | isolation source: 60 cm saprolite on Douglas fir-dominated hillslope | place: USA:California | collected 2013-09-17 | reverse complement strand
CTCAGCGTGCCTACGATCTGGCTATGGTTTCAATCCCTCACTCGGGCTTAGCGCCATTCAGACTCAAGTCGAAATCGCGCATGTATGCTCATCATTTAAAGGTTTCAATCCCTCACTCGGGCTTAGCGCCATTCAGACATCGAATTGCATTACTCATCCCTCTTCAACAGGCAAGTTTCAATCCCTCACTCGGGCTTAGCGCCATTCAGACCGTGAAGGCGTGCGTGCCATCCGTCCACAGGCCAGGGGTTTCAATCCCTCACTCGGGCTTAGCGCCATTCAGACGGCGCAACCGACACCAGCACCACCACACTAGGGACTGTTTCAATCCCTCACTCGGGCTTAGCGCCATTCAGACGTCGAGTGTCACATACTCCTTGTCTTCTGGCATGTTGTTTCAATCCCTCACTCGGGCTTAGCGCCATTCAGACCGCGTGCGCGTAGTATAGCACTGCAAGCTGTAGAAAGCTAGTGTTTGCGAGAGGTTATATGGTTTTGGTGATGCGGTATCATTTTTCATCTGTAACAAATCATCCCTTGTTTGTCTAGTAATACGCTGTAAGCGCCTTCTTGCGTTTGCGAGAGGCTATGCTCAGCAACTCTGGTGCTACCACCTCTCGCAAAAATTTGACGCTAGACAATGAAAAGTACGTCTTCGTTGGGCAGCGGGCCTCCTACCGTCTCTACTTTCTCCAGGCAGTTCGCACACAATGGGTAGAAGCGTACGCTGTCCTGTGCGTCTACTAAATGCTTTGCCAGCTTTGACTTCAGAAGGACCAGTTCTTTCCTGGATAAGAAGCACTCGAATACGGAATACTGCGTCCACTTGCCAAATCCCGAGAGTATTTTATGCACTTTGCTACGCCTGCGATCATCAGGTATGTCGTAAGCGATGACGTAACACATGGTCTGGCTAGAAGCGGCGGGTTTTATGCTCATGGTGACCTCGGCTATCTACTTGTAAAGGGCGGGTATTCTGCTATCTCTCCTGTGAGATATTTCGCAACCAGGCGTGCCTGTAACTCAATACAACGCCTGTATTTCACTTTGTAACCAAATACCGGGTGCGTCACCTCTTCGTTCAGGCGTTCTTCAAAGCGTGTTAGAAAAACCTTGCGTGGCTCTTTTTTCAGGCGATATGCTCCTAACTCGACGATGAAATCGCCGGGCATGAGCATGCGGTTATTTATCAAGGTTAATACCACCGAATCAACGATCAGCGGCCTGAACTCTTCCATCAGATCAAGAGCCAGCGCCGGGCGTCCATAACTCGAACTATGCAGGTAGCCGATAAACTGGTCAAAACCTACCATCTGAACAGCGCTGCCCACCTGGCTGGTAAGGAGCGAATATCCGTAGCTGAGCAGCGCATTCACCGGATCGGTTGGTGGTCGCTTCGCTCTCCCAGAAAAATCCCATTGTTCCTGGTCCGTAAATAACTTTCCGAAGCAACGAAAATAGGCGGCGCTGCCAGCTCCTTCTAATCCCAGGATGGTTTCGAGCGGAGTTCCAGCGATGCCACTATCGCCGGTAGCCAGTTGCTGAATCGTTCCTACCTGTATATCGAGCGTGGTCAGCATGCGGATAAGGTTGCCGATCTGCTCTATCTCCTGGCTCAACGTATCGTCAGCTTGACGACGATTGTAGCGCTGTAACATGGTTCGCTGGTTGGATAGCTTGCCGATCACAAAACGGCGGGCTAGTTCGCAGCGCTTCGAAAGGTCATTATGCGCCCTGTGTTGCGCCATGCGCAGCAGCGAGTTTTTCGCCAGCGGGGGTGAGAGACACCCTTTGAACTGGCCAAAGTGGTTCAAGAAATGAATCTCGATATGCTTCTCCAGCAACAAATAAATTGCAGAGGCAGTCATCGTGATTTCACCCATCACCACGACATCATCAACTTTGTGCAGCGGTATGCGTTTTTTGTAGGCTGGCGAGCTAACCGATCCACCCCCGCCTTTCTTCTCTGGAACTTGTACGAGCAAACAATCCTCGCTATCGCGGCGTACCAGCGCGTATTCTTCAGTCAGATAGAGTGTTGGCAAGAGGACCTTCCTTTCTGCCCATCAGCAGCTTCACTTCATCAGGCAGGCATATCGGGGCTAAACTGCAATCACGGCACCGCGCGGCCAATTTTCCCTCGAGTGGGGGCGGTGGTGTATCGAGCAAGGCCAGTTTGAACGCCATGTCGATTGCAGCGTACACTTTAGCACGTAGTTCAGGTGTAAAATTGACCTGCATGCGTTTGCGCGAACCAAAGTAGAAAATGTAGCCATAAGGAATAAGTGGCTTGTCCGGCTGCCGTTCTTCTAGGCAGAGTGCCTGCGCGCAGAGTTGAATATGGTCGTTTAACCACCTTCCCTGCCGTCCATGTTTATATTCCACAGGAATGAAAAGACCATCCTGTTCTTCGATCACATCAGCAAAACCGGAGATGCGCAACCTCTCGCTATACAGGTACAGGCGGTTGATCTGGTACGTTCCATCTCCGGTTGTGTGCCCGCCCGGTTCATCAGCCCGCTCATGCAGCAAGCTACCCTCCAACACAAAATCATTCACGAGCATATCTCCCTCCACGAACTCGTAGTAGAAGCGGCGAGGGCAATACTCTAATGCATTGAGGTATGAAATAGAAATGGACTCAGGCGCTTCACGTTCGTTCACGAGCTGACCTCCGTTGCAACCCTATCACCACTCACCTGTGCCTCAACGAGATTTGTACAACGAGTTTGCCCCATGCCCATTGAAGTTTTGTAGCCAACCCCGCTGAACAGCGCGAAATGCGCCAGTCGCGTAAGCCACGTTGCTTCTGGATCGGCACGTAGCCCTTTCATTTCATAGGTAATTTTGCCTTGAAAGCCTGTCTGGGCGAATTTGCCCGACGGGAGATAGTGCGTCTCCAGCGCATAGCGAGTGACAATCAGGCTCTTTTCGCACCAGGCCGCCAGGTCTCGCGGTGTCAGCCCATGCGCGGCCATTTGCAAATGAGTGGGCGCGCATGTCTCCCATTGCTTCGCCAGGCTCTCGAAGACATAGGCAGGCTCAGGAAAAAGTTTCATCAACTTGCCCCAGTGCTGCTGTCCCATGCTGAACGCAGTCGGAGTAGCAAATTCAAACTCATAGTATCTCTGCACCGTGGTGCATGAACTCAGTTCAGCGAAAGAAGAATATGCCGCCCAGGGATTTGAAGCTTTGTTTGGGTCAGGTGAGCCGATCAACCGGCTCACTTCAAAACTTGCCTCCCCCAGGCGGATCATAAAGGTGCGCGGCTTTGTAATCAAATGTTGAATGAACGTTGCGAATACTCGTGCATCCAGCATGGTGATGCGCAGCCAGTAGACCTGGCCGGGCAGAACCTGCACCTTCTGGTTTTTTGTCACAGCCTCCTCCAATTGGGCAGCAGGTAGGTGATTGAACCCCTGCAAGAGGCCAACCGTAAAAGGACGGCGCTGGTTCGGCTGGTGCAATTGTTCGGCCAGTGCGGGATCATTCTGGCGCACGATGTCCAGGAAAGCCGCATGCGTCTGGCTGCCTGAACTAGGCGCAACAAAGCCAGCCTCTACGGGATGCAGCCGCAGCAGAACTGAGAAGAGTTCGCCCCGTTCAACAATGGATGGGGAGGTCTGTGAATAGCTATCTTGCTGCATGAGCCACTACCTTTCTCTACACTAAAAAATCAGCGGGTCGTCATCGTCGGATTGAACTTTGCGTATATCTCTTGCTATATCATGATAGGGTATTTCACTCCATACCAGCAACGCCATCGTACCAAGCACCGCGTAATAGTCGTGCGTTTTGCCATCAGCGAATGTCACCTGCAAATCATAAGGGATGAACTGAGCCTGCCTCTGCAAACTCCACATAGTACTGGCGCTGCGGCTTTCTTTGGCAACCACGAAAGCCGGGATGTATCTTTCACTGAACATCTTTCTTACTTCAGGGCGCACGCCATGATCGTTATTGAGCGCAACGACTTCCAGGCCATAGAGTGCCGTAGGCCGGTAAGCGAACTTTTCCTCTTCTTCCCACGTGGTCCGTTTGTACCCGCCCACGCTCAGTTTTAAGCCAATTTGCAAGCGATCGCCAGGTTCGCGCAATTCAATGAGATCACAGAAGATGAGCGCTTCGTTAACTCCTTCAGGCAGTGGCAATGACAATGTCTGCTGCCATTCTTTGAGTGTGCTGAAATATTCCACCCGGTAATTCCTGACGATATGCAAAGCATCGAACAACACCACAGGCTCACTTGAGAGTAAACCTCGTGAATCACTCACCAGGGCGAGCGGAGGCTGAAAATCATCGCGAAAACTGAAACGAGCCTTTTCAACGAAGTAGCTGCGTAAATCGTTCTGCAACCAGAGGTAGGCATCGCGGGCATCCGACCAGCGTTTTATACCATGCTCCTTGCGATAGGTTTGCTCATGCATCAACCGGCGCTCACACGCCTTCAAGCAGTCAGTCATTTCAGCGGGGAATGTTTTCCGTTCACCATAATCTTGAGCACGATCTACATAGCTCCTGGTTCCGGCCTTCAATTTCTCGTAGGTAAATTTAGTATCGGCTGCGAAGAGTTGCTGCACCTCGTCAAATAAATCTTTCAGGTCAGGCTTGTCTGCAGCAGATGCCATACCTTCCATGCGATAGATAGGCAAGAACGCCTCGGCAATCGCCCCGGTTTTGATATAGGAGTAGAGGGAATTGCGCGCTGGCAAGTGTTCCCCGGCAAGCCGGCGCAGGGCCAAACGGTCCAGTGTTTGCCCATCGTATGGCTGCAGGGCTTTGTAAAACGCATTATCAACAACTGCCAGTACGCGGCTGGGGATATCCTGGTACTGCTTGCTCAGTACGCGGCCAGCACGACCTAAGCGCTGGATAAACTCGTCGCTCGAGCGTGCGTCCAGCAGCAAAAAATCAATGTTCTGACGCGTTTTGCCGAGCCGATCAAAGTTGTAGCCAATATCCACGGTTGGCGTAGCCAGGATGAGGCGTTTAGCTCTTGCGTCTTCGCGTCCCCTGCGGCTTTCAGCACCGGTCAGTCTACCCATAATGTCCGTGGGAATGATAGACTTCAGGTCGTAGTATACCTGGTTAATACGCCACAAGGCACTGGAGATAATTGTCCCATCCTCACCATTAGTTAGCCAATCCGCTATCTCATTTTTCTGCTCGTGAGCAAGTGTCAACAAGCCATCTTTCATCTCTTCGACACTGTAGACCTCCAGATCCACCGGTGCAAGTGCAGGAGTTTCGTCTGTCCGCTCAATTTCTCCGGCGCTGGCGATCTCAGGCTGAATCCAGCCAATCTCGATACCCAGCCTTTCCAGGTATTGTTCTACCTGCGGACCCGGCGTAGCGGTCAAAAGGCAAAACTGCCGGTTAGTCGCGCCGCCGATGAATCCATAATGCTTTGAAAGGCTCATGAAAAAAAGAAAATTGGCAAACTGTTTGGGATTATAGTAGTGGAACTCGTCGATGATGATGTAGTTACATAATGTGAAGATGTCTTGAAACAAAGGTATGCGGTCGTTCCTGGCATACAGGAAATAGAAGGCATAGTAAAAAATGTCCGGGTTAACCACGAAAAGTGTAGCCTTTTTGCTGCTATCCTCATCCACTCTGCGCGGATTCTGAAGCAGGTAGTGCAGGGCAGCTCCGTGCCGCAGGATGCCTTCGCTAAATTCTGGCTCTGCTTTGTAATTATCTAGATCAGCCCGGCTTATGGACACAACGCGATATGGCAGCTTGTTCTCCTCGCAGAATTTTTCGGCATCACGTACATGCTGGGCGAGCAGTTCATTGGTGGGAGCGATCAGGAGCGCGTTGTGCTCGCTGCTATCCAGGTAATTGAAGCCGATCTCCCTGGCACGCTTGAGCAAGCGCAGCAAGGCCGCTTTTGTTTTACCTGTGCCTGTATTATGGGTATTGACAATCAGCGGCTCTGTTGCGTTGTACGTGCGCCACTGGTGATAGAGGGGATATTGACCAAGCTCCGGGTTGAAGGTGGCGGGCGAAGGATTTTCGCCCAACCACACACGCTCATATTGCGGTTCTAGCCTCAAGCGAACAGGAGACATATGCGCAACTCCTTATTTATTGAATGACATCTACTCCAAAGCGCATGCCCTCGGGCAAGTAAATATCCTCGCCTGCCCTGGTACCACAGTGCCAGAAGCTGCCGGAGAGATGACAGCGACTCAGCAAAGGCGCTGGATGCACATTGTAGACCGAGAATGCTCGTAAGTTAGCCGCCATATCAGGTGTCAAGTCGACCGCGTTGAGCAGAAAATCTAGCGCCACATCTTCAAGTCTCACCGGCTGAGTCGACTTCAAGATGAGCTTTTCCCACACTACGCGAGCCTTGCTGTTGAACTTGCCTAAGCGGATATAGCTGGGCAGGTTCAACTCGATGCCCTGCCGGTTGAGCAGGAAAAAATCGGCCTGGCTCTCCAATCCCAACATGCGAATCTTGCCACTCTGGGGGAAATTAGCCGCTCGCGACTTTTTCTCGCGATCGCTTGCAATTGCATTTTGATCAAAGCGAAAGTAATAACTGTCGGTCTGCGCATTGAACTGGCTGATGGCGTAACGCAAACTGTCAGGCTCAAACGTGGCGGGTGTCACATAGAGACCCTTGTCGTTGAGCGGGCCTAAATCCTCCTTGTAACGCGGCGGTCCACTCCAATCATACGGTGCGGCGCATAGCCCCAGCGCATACGCCAGGGCGTAGTTACCGATCAACGGCTCACTCTCGTAGAAGATACCAATTTCGCGGCTGGCGAAGAAGGTATGTTCCTTAAGTGTGAGACTGGCAAGGTAGATTTCTACTGCCATGCTCTTTGCCCTCCTTGCCGGACCAGCCTGCTATTTTGACGGGTAGCCCTTTTCGATCTCTTGCAAGAAGGCTTTAACGCTCTCAGTGTCGCGGTAGAGCGTGATCGTCTCGTTGAGTATGCTCTGCAACGACTCTCCTCGCACAACTACTGGAGTGCGGCTGACCAGCCTGTTCAGCAGCGCATTGGTAGCACCCTCTACTGCATTTTGCACCTCTTTGTCGTTCAACGGGAAGTCTAGTTCGTCCTGGTCGCCCAGCAAGATATCATAAACGGCCTGGGTCAATTCCAGGTTCGAGAAAAGTTCGGTGTCGCTGAAGATAATCGCAGCCAGCGCATTTTGAACCCTTCCCAGGCGGCTGCTGATGGCCCCATAGCGGCTACTTCTGAGGACATTCCCTATCACATACTGCAATTCGCCAGCAGTCAGATCCTTGAGCGTCTCGATGTCCAGGAAGTGTGTTTCGGGCAAGACATACTCGTCTTCGTTGATAGAGGTAGAGGCCTCGCCTGTGATAGGGTTACGCATTGTGCCATTGTCAAACGTGGCATTAAAAGTGCGTCTACCCGTCACCTGTGCGACCGGCCCAAGCGAATAAGCATCATCGGTCATTACACGGCTCTTCTGCGCTCCACCCCCGCCGACGGCATAGCCGTAGAGCATACAATCGATGCACTTACCGCATGGAGCGTTCATGTTGAGTGAACAAGGCTGCTCGGTCTTGTTGACGGTCACAGTTTTGAGCAGGTTATGTTCACGCAGTATCTCGCGCCCGGTCCTGCGCTCTACTGCCGTCTGCTTGCGTTTACTGATAACCACCCGGCGTACCGGTTGCGTATTTGTCACGCCAGCGATCACCGTCTCCTTGACAAGACCCTCACCACTGCCCTCGGTACGGAAAATGGTCTCAGACTCGGTCTTACGAATGATCAGCAGGCTGACGTAGCGGCCGCGCGGAAAATTGCTGTACCTGGGCAACAGGTAATCACTGTACTGGTTTAACAATCCCAGAGAGCTGATGGTCGTCATGTTTCATTCTCCTTCGTTCTTTATAATAATATGAAATGCAGGGTAGGGCTTGCTCCTACCCTGCCCTCTCTCCGATTACACGCCTTCTGCTAACAGGTCATCAATATCTTCTTCGTTCGCACTCTCCTCTATTTTGCTGCTCGCTTCAGCGAGATCCCTGGCCTTCCCCTTAGCGACAAAATATTCCGCTAAGGCTTGCCGGTAGTAGACGAGATAGGCGCTTCTAATCAGTCGTTCGCGACTTAACAGCCTGTTTACCTTTCCATGATTAGCTTTCCCAAGTACTTCATCAAAAAATAGGTCAACGTAGTGGTTGACTTTGCTCTCCTTGGTGCGACCAGGCTTGTAGCCGGCACTGGCAATGCGCTCAAGATGTTCAAAGATCAGTCCCTTGGTGCCAGTTTTTACAAGCTCTAACTCGTTTGGATCATCCGGGTTGGGGCAGCGGTCCAACTCCTGCAAGATGATATCGAGCGGTTTCAGCAGGGAGTTGCGCTTGAGCGATGTGCCCCGGATACCATTGTTAGCTGCGTATTCAGCTAACTCCTTCAGTTCTTGCATCCATTTCCTCCTTCTTTAAGGCTTTTCTAGCAGTTTTTGTAGGATAGGAGCCACCTGGCGGCTCAGTGAAATAGCATATTGCTCAGGTACGATTCTCACCCTTCCTTTCTCAGCATCGATTTTCTTTTCGATCAAGCGGTCTGCCTCGAAATACAGGGCCAGTTCATCGTCCGCAGCAGCAACGGCAAAGTCATGCGGCACATCATCAGACTTGCTTCCCACGTAATATAAAGCCTTTGAAAGCTGGTGAAGCTGGCTGAGCTTGCGGCAAAGCAGGTCAACTTGTTCGCGAGTCATACTCGTTCCAGGTACCAGCCAGCTCATATTGCGCGGCATACCCTCCACCATCAGTACTACGGGCTTGTCACCTATCTTCTCTTTTGAGAGGTTGAGCGGAGGTATAGGTGAACGCGAGAGAATGGCACGGCACTCGAACCAGTGTATAAGGATTACCGTCATCTCTAATGCCAGCATGAACTGCGAACCATAATTATCACCTGGGGCAATGATGGGCAACACGGGTGTATTGCTGAGCGACTCGGACAACACCGGCAATCCTAACCCGTTCGTGGAGGTTCGATAACCCTCAATTTGTATATCTTCTTGTAGCTCAGCAAGATTGCGGAAGTAGTCCCTGGTATTGAGAAAGAAGGCGGTGTGGTCGCTATCCCGTAATCGTTCGATACTTAACCACCATGCTCGTAATAGCGGTTGCGTAAAAAAGGCGTAGGGAAACAGGTGCAGGTAGAACGTTACTTGCTCCGCTCCTTGCTTGTCTCGATGACTGCGCCAGGCCAACTTTTCGAGGATGAATTGAGCGCGACACACGTCGCATACATTGCGCTTGGGCTCGCGTGAACTCCCCCCTTCCAGGCGATTTGAGAAACTCTGTACGCCGATACTGGTCGGAACCTGGGCGGCCATCCATTCACTGGCTTTAAGCGCGGTGCCGCAATAACAGCACTGTTCGTATTGTCGTTTAGAAGCGTACTCTCGCAGAGTGTCGCCGAAATTTGTTGTCATCAGCGGCCTTGATAAGGCGGGCTGGCTCTGTGAGCTATCCCAGACCTCCAGGTTCATCTCCAGGTAATCAGCAAGGTATCCCGTCTCAAGTGGCGCTGCTGCTGTTTCTATCTGCCAGTTGAGTGTTAATTCGGCAGCACTGCTTTTCGTTTTCTTCCCTGTCCCCGCCGCTTTAGCCTGTGCCGCCTGCTCATCCAATTCCCTGATATCAGCCCGCGCCGCTTCTTCCATCTCGTCCAGGTCTTTAGCCGGCAGGCCACGTGCAATAAAATAGCCACGCCGGTAAGGATCAATCAGCCTGTACAACTGGTCATTGGTTTCAGGTAGGTTGAAGAGCCGGTACGTACGTGTCCAGGCATCAACCTTCATCGCCTTGAGTTCGTCGGCTCGATGGTCCTCCAGAAACTTGCGATAGGCTGACACAAACTCCCCACGTTTGAGTGCAGCTTCGTCTACGGGGACCAGGTCAGCTTGTTGGAGCAGTTCTACTACTTGCTCCTTAAGTTCGGGACTATACCTGGCATCTGTGAGGGCGGCTTGCAGGTCATTGCGCGCGAAGGTATTGCGCACCTCGCGCCAGTCTGGCTTATACTGTTTCCTGCGCACTGCATTCAGAATGACGTTAAAAATTTGTGCAATGCTGGCACCGCTGCCAATAGCTGCGTCATCCACCACGATACCGGCGGGCCTGGCTTTGATAAACTGAGCAAGGTCTTCAAGCTGGATGGCCGCCAATTTGCTTTCGATCCTTGCAGCGACCTCCCGCAGAATATCAGGAGTCCATTCGAGCGCTGCCTGCTTTTCCAACAGGTAGTTCACACCTTCGGTATAGTACTGGAGATCGATACATGCATTGTCGCCGTACTTTTCTTGAAAATAAGTCACCAGCTCGTTGTGTATGACATTCGTGAACAGTCCGCGCAGTTCTGCCAGTCGATGACCAAAGAACCGGTACTGGCGCTCTGGCATGGCAGCGTTGACATGTTGCAGCAGCTTGTCACGGATATGCGTCTCATGTGGATCGCGATAATCGCCAGAATGCGAATTGTCGGATGCATCAGCCGCTTTCATCAAGTGCTTCAACGGCCCTTTCAACCTCCCCGGAGGTAGCTTACACCTGTCATATACACGTTGGTCAAAAGTAAGAGTGGTTCCCGTAGCTGATTCCTGGTGCGAATGAGCGAGCAAGATGATATCCTGGAGATAGTCCCGCCACTCTGGAAAGAAAGCATCGACCTCCAATCTCTCTAGTTCAGCCCGGATATTCTCCAGTGTAGCAGCATCGGCGTACTTTGCTTCCCTACCACCAGGCCCTTTGTCATATGGGGGTACTTTATTCAAGTCATGGATCGTAAGCGCGAGCAGCACACAGCGCATTTCACGCTCATCTAATCCTATAGCTGGACGCAACTTTTCGGCTATCGTCACCAGGTCCATGACATGGCTGCAATAGCTCTGCCCCTGCTTCTCTCCACGGGTATGAACGATCAGCTTGTAGCGGCGTAATTTTTTGTTGGCTATGTATAGCAGGTAGTCATTGAAAACCTTGTCAGCACCGCTCTCCTGCTCGGGGCTGCTGGCAAACTCAAGGAAACTGATATCCGACGGCATCCTGAATCCCCTCCTGTTTTCAGCGAAATAGTCTAGCAGATAAAAGCGCCCCCAGGCGCGGCTTCGGACGCCTGCGCTTTTCCCGCTATGGTTATAGTCTAACAGGTGATAGCGACACTATATGTCGCATCAAGTGAATTTGACGATGAATTTTTGAGGGAGCTGTTATTTTTCATAAAAGCTCTGCATGCGAGCGACTACCTGGCGCATTTGCTCGCGTAAACTGGCGGGGTCGACAAGTTCAGCCTGGTCACCGTATTTGAGCAGTTGCTGGATCACACGCCATTCGTTGTGCGCTTTAGCTCGCACGAGTACCCTGCGCTTCTCATGCCCATCGCTATCAATGTATACCTCCTCACGCTCCATAGTCTGCGCTAACCAGCGCTCGCTCAAGCCGCGTTTAGCAATATCCCCGTCAATCCAATATCTAAACTCCACGACGGGGCGTTGGCGTACCGTATCAATCATGTCAGGTAGAATCTCGATACTGTCTCCTTTAATACGGTCAATACGGTACTCGAAAAATTTGTTGAGTGTATTGCTATAGCCGATGAGATAGAAGTGCCCTTCCAGGTGGACGATGTAGTAGGGGTCTACATGATAATGAGCAACGATGTCTTGCTTACTGCGTACAGCAGTATAATCGAAACCGATCTGCTGTCGCCGCAGAATAGCTTTCTCGATAGTATCGATCGTCTTCCGGTGCGGCAGATAATCTGTCACTGTGGCTAAATTAAGATGCACGGAAGGCCTTTTGATGCGTTGCTCGAATTGCTCCACCTGGACGGGTGGAAGTGTTGCAGCAAGTTTTTTGATGAAGGTTAAGATATCTTCCGCAAAGGGGTTATGCAACGGTTGTTCTGCTGGGAGGACGAGTGCACCCGTGCGTGGATGCTTACGACTTGTGGCGGGATCAGTAAACAGGTTGTACAGCAGGGCCAGGATTTCAACTTCCTCCCCGCTGAACAGGAATGGCACTGCAGGTCCCGAGCCTTTCACCAGGCTGTAACGTGTTGGCTTCCCTTTGGCCTTGATCTTGCGTATCTCAAAACCCTGTTCTTCCAGCAACTTTATGTCTCGCTCGAACATCCTGTCAGCACGTCGAGAAGAGGAGCCCACATCAATTACAATGTTGTAATAGGGAGCCAAACGCGCAAAAATCTCTTGCCGTGTACACTCATTAGCTACCAAAAGATGCAACAGGCGCAGCACTCTCTCTAAAGCTGTATGTTTCAAGCTGATTCCACTCTCGTTCTCATCGGGAGATATTTTGAATACGCCCGCATCGTTGCGGCTATGGAGAGTTCGCTTATCATTCGCAGGATATGAGTCAGAATGCCCGCTGCGCATATAAAAGACTCCTCTTATACTCATCCACCCTACATACATTGAAAATTGCATCAGACCAAGTATAGCACGGTTAAGTAATAACCTGGTCACTTATGAGAGTTACATGAAAAAATTGTAACCCCGGCTGCACTGCATTACTCAAATCGGACCTCTGCCCTAAGCTAATACCCATAAAGTACCATCAGGGCCGATAGTACTATACACCACAACAACCTGAGATCAGGCATTTAGCCGGGCAAGAGCATAATTAGAGACTTCATAGCAAGTGTATATAATAAGTATTCGATTGATAAGCAATTGGGGCATATGCTCCCCAGAGAGATTGAGATGGAAATGTCCAGGCCACCAGAGATTGTCTTTGAACCTCGGATGGTAAAAGCGAGCTTGCCTTCTCTAACCTACATCTGGTACATTGCGTAATAAATAGTGCTACACGTAGATTGCCAAATACATGACTGAGGGACAGAGATAACAATGAATGCAGATCTTGATTTTGAAAAGCGGTACCGGCTCGTACGTGAGGTCATTGAAACGATTGTGCTCACGGTCTTAATGTTTTTGGTCATCCGCTTTGCCGTGCAGAACTTCAATATCGAGGGCACAAGTATGGAACCTAGCCTGCATAATCAAGAACTCATTCTGGTGGACAAATGGACCTATCTTTTCCGCCCTCCGACTCGCGGTGACGTGATTGTCTTTATAGCTCCTCCACAACCGTCCCAAGACTATATTAAGCGTGTTATTGGCCTGCCAGGCGACACTATCACCATTAATAATACGACAGTCATCGTAGATGGCGTAACCTTGAAGGAGACCTATGTCGATCCAAACAACCAGGGGAATATCTACGAGGCAAATAGAGCTATTCACAACATGGTTGTCCCTACTAATGACTATTTCGTGCTGGGGGACAATCGCAAAGGCAGCTCTGATTCAAGAGATTGGGGCTTTGTGCCACGCAAGAACATTATAGGGCGCGCTGCTTTCGTCTACTGGCCGCTGCACGAGGACAACGATGGTTTCTTACCCAATGTTTCCCTCGTTTTTGCCAACGTTCATCAAGGTAGTGCTGCCTTTACGCTCCTCAGCTATGGCATCATGTTAGGCTCCGATCCGCTAGTGCTCCTGATAACGCCCATGCTCTTGCTGGTGCTTTTCCGCGTAGGCAGTCTGGGTAGTCGCCTCGCACCGAAGGGTGCTCAGTCTAAGCAGCATGATCCTCCATTGGATATGCCGACCGGGCTAACGTAGTTCTATATCTATCTCGTGATTCTTGAGAATTACCCCGCTAACAGCATGTTGTAACTTTGTTGTAGCATCATGCAAGTGAGCGTCCAACGTCGCGGTCAACTCGTCAGGCGACATAATCAAGAACACTATGCCCTGAACTGTCACATTGGACATTACAAGCTGACCATTGACCGCCTGAGGCACTCCCGTAACCGTACACGCAAATCCATATACCTGGAAGTCCAGGCGCATCCCTCCTGGGGCAATCGTCATATGTATTTGCTGCACCGGGTCAGAGGGGGCGGTATTGAGCACAATCAGGTTGTTTATGGCTGTTTCAGATACGGGCACCGTTACTTGTTGCCCGGGGGGTATAAACGGCATCTGCGCGGGGTTAATCTGATTGACGGCATTCGATAGAACTCCATCAACCTGGCGCTGGGCTAAACCATGCAGGTAAGGCCGCAGACCGACGAACCAGCCCGCTACCAGCACCAGTAGTAGCAGGGCAAGAATAAACAACACCCGCCCTAAACGCCTCTTCTTGCGACGCACAGGAACCGGCGGTGAGGGAGGTAGAGTCCCGGCACTCTGTAAGGTACCAGGCGAGACAGCCACCGTCGGTTGATACGCCTGGGACGGCGTGGCGTGATTTTGGGACATCCATTGTGGTGGTATATATGGTTGCTGCAAAGGCGACGGCTGAGTTGGCTGCTGTACCTGCGCGGGAGACGTGGGAACTGTCGGAGCATCTTCCCTCACCGGTTGGTTCGCCTGCGCAGCATCGACAATGGTCACTTCGGGAGCACCGGATACAACAGCTAAGCCACAGACGCGGCAGAAGCGGGCGCCTGGTGGCAATGGCGCATTGCAATGTGTACAGTTCATAGCGTTCACTTTCTAGCCTTTAAGATCAGTCCTGCATTGTTAACGTTTAGTATAACCTGGTTTTGCGTACGCGCCTATGCGCTACTTCACATATTACAAGCCATCTTTCACCCTTCATATCTCACGCGAAAGTACCTGGTCCATGGAAGCAACGATGCGCGCCCGCAAGTCTGGGTCATTATTGAGTACCTGCATCACCTGTTCGACTATCGTTTCCTTTTGTTCCGGTGAGAGCGTGTTTCCATACTTTTGATACACCGCGGCGGCAGCGGCACAACGAATCTTCTCATCATCACTCATTGGTTGTGATTTTCGAGGCTGCACATCGCGCTTATTCGTAATACCCGCAGGACTTTCGCCTTTGAGAGGAGCTACACCATCTGCGGCAAATAGCACATCTGAACCGATCAAATGGGCAGAATTAGGTGTAGCGCGGTCAATATGCACCAGCACAGCCTGTGCCTCTTCATCCAGTTTGGTTATAACCCCTTCCAGGTAGATGACCTCAGGC
>WNFM01019384.1_pt1 | contig 15035 bp, 14 predicted proteins | sample 5400271 | NCBI WGS metagenome assembly WNFM01 (sample SAMN13153352, study PRJNA577476) | soil metagenome | isolation source: 60 cm saprolite on Douglas fir-dominated hillslope | place: USA:California | collected 2013-09-17 | reverse complement strand
ATCGAGGCGAGCGCGCGCACGCAGCGCGCCACCGACTCGGGCCGATTGCGTGTGGTCACGCTGACCGTCAGCGGGCGGCCGCTCATTGGCGAACCCGGGCGATCGCCCGGCGGTACACCGCGAGTGTCTGCTCCGCGCTCGAGCGCCACGTCATCCCTGAAACTGCGTCGCGGCCGCGGTTGCCGAGCCGGCCGGCGTCGAGCGGGTTCGCGGTCAGGCGGACGATCGCCGAGGCCAGAGCCTCCGGGTCACGGGGCGGCACTCGGTACCCGGTCTCGCCCTCGCGCACCAGCGTCGCGGCGCATCCGATGGGCGTCGCGATGACCGGCAGACGCTGGCTCATCGCCTCGATGACCACCAGACCGAAGCCTTCGTAGGTCGACGTGAAGAGCAGCGCGTCGTGACGGCGGTACTCCTCCATCACGCGCTCTTCCGGAACGCGGTCGATGACGGTCACGAAGGCACGGACCGCTGGAGCGAAACAGCCAAGGACGGTCTCCGGCGGCATGCCGGGACCAAGGACGGTGAGGCGGACGCGGTTTCCCGTCGCGTGCAGACGATCGATCGCCGCGCAGAGATACGTAATGCCCTTGACGTGATCCCAGGTGCCGCAAAAGAGCAGGCCCGCGCCGCGCGGCGAAGCCGGCGGCGGCGCCTCAGTCAGAAACCGCGCGGAGATCCCGTGGGGCACGACGGTGACGCGGTCCGGGGGCTGCCATTTTCGCGTCACCGCAAACGCGCGATCCCCGTCGTTCAGGACCAGCAGTCCATCGGCCAGACGCGCCGCGCCGGCGACTTGCGAGAGCCGGCTGGCTGGATACCAGATGCGGCGCATCCACGACTTGCTGCGCAGGCCCTCATGGTGATCGTCGACCATCCGCGCATAGTTCAACTGTTCCAGTCCATTCGACCGGCACACAAACGCGGCGCGATCCCGACGGCCGATCAGTCCGCGCAGACCGAGAAACAGCCCCTCGGCGCTGGCGACGTCGACTACGTCGTACCGGCGCCGAGCCGTCTGTCTGATAATCGCCCGCCAGGCCATCCACGGCGAGACGAGCTGCCGGACCTGCCGGGAGGCGGGCTGCTCCCCGATCCCGTCGGTCCAGACGATGTCGCACGTGTGGCCCAGCGCCTGGAGCTCCTCGCGCAGCTTGTAAAACACCTTTGACGAACCGAGGCGGGGGTCGTCCGGGTAGTCGCCGACGAGCAGGATGGCGAGAGGGGATTCGGTCAACGGCGCAACCGCGCGATCGTGACGTCGAGGGCGAAGCGGGTGTCGTAGAGATCGCGTCCACGCGCGCCGAGCGCCGCGCGCGACGGCTGATCTCCGGCCAGCCGCGCGGCCGCCTCGACCATCGCCGGCACATCGCCGGCCGGCGTGAGCGCGACCGCGGAGGTGTCCGCCCAGACGCGCTCGGTGAGCGGGCCCGCGGTGGTCAGCACAGGCACGGATGTCGCGAGCGCCCCCATCACCGATGTCCGTCGTGTCGTCACGCCATCCGGGTACGGCTGCACCAGCAGATCGCATGCGCGCAAGGCCGCCGCCGCCTCGACTCCCGGCAGACGGCCCGTGGCGTCGACGCGGTCGCGGACGTCGGCTGGAAGCGTGCGCGCGAACGGCCCACCGCCGCCTCCCACCAGCAGCACGCGCGCATCGGGCAGCCGGCGCAGGAGGGCGGGCACCACCGCGGCGAGTTGGCGTCCCACGTGCTCGCCGTAGGTCCCGAAGTGTCCGATCACGAACGCGCCGCGGCGGCGGGCGCGGGCGGCCCCGATGGCGTCACCCGCCACCTCCGTGGGAATCGTCGCGGGAATCGGCAGCACCTCGACGCCGGCTTGCGGACCGTACGGCGCCAGCAGCCGCGTCCACGTTTCCGTCGAGTAATACACTCGGGTGCTCGCGCGGAGCAGGATCGCCGCCATCGCGCGCTGCACGACGGCGAACACGTTGCGCCATGGGCGGGACAGCCCGAAATAAAAGAAAGGCTCGTGGAACATGACGCGCACGTCCGTGCCCCCATGCCGCATCCGGGCCAGCCATCGGCAGAACGGCACGTTCAGTCCGCGCGCGCCATAGGCGCCCGGCACGTACTGAACCAGGAGGATCCCTGGCTCGGCCCCCAGCGCGGCCGCGAGCGCCGCGCGGCTCTTCCGCCCGAACCGTTCCGGCAGGCGGTGGACGATCGGTCGGGATCCGATCGACCGCTCGATCGGTTCGATCGACGCGGCCGGCTGCCAGACGTGCACGCGGTCGCCCGCAACGGCGAGCCCCGCCGCGACCAGCGCGGTGTAGTCGCCGACACCGCCGCAATCCGGCGGGTATTCGGGCGCGAGCACGTGCCAGGTGGTCACCAGCAGGTTGCTGAAAAAGGGACAACCTGAAGGCAAAAGGCGGAAAGTAGAAGGCAAGACATTCTAAATTGCCCGGCAGTTTGCTAATGCTGCCTTCTGCCTTTTACCTTCTGCCTTGATACTGACGGGGTTTTCATCAGCCTGCTAGATCGCGGCGGCGGACGCGGCCGCTCTCGCTCGCCCGAGGACCGTCATCAACAGGCGCACGTGGCTGTCGAGGCTCAATCGCGCCGCGGCCGCGCGGGCGCCGGCGGCGAGCCGTCTCCGCAGGGCGGGATTCTCGAGAACGTCGGCGATGGCGTCGCCGAAGCCGGCGGCGCCGCGTGCCGGCGCGATCAGGCGGCCGTTTTCGCCATCCGTCAGCCACTCCGCGATCCCGCCGGCGTCGAACGCGACGGCCGGCGTCCCGAAGACGCCCCCTTCGAGGCCGACCAGCCCGAACGGCTCCGGCCAGCGGCTCGGGACGGCGATGATGGCGGCATCGCGCAGCAGTCGATCGCGCTCCGCCGGCCCCACCCAGCCGGGGAACCGCGCATCAATACCGCGGGACGCGGCCAGCGCGCCCAGCCGCTCCCGCTCCGGACCCTCGCCCGCGAAGACCACCGACAGCCGGCGGCCGAGACGGGCGGACGCGCGGCCGGCGGCGTCGACGAGGACATCAGGGCCCTTCAGCCGTGTCATCCGCCCGAGGAACAGGACGTCGATCGGCCGCGGCCCTTCGTCGGACATCGCCCCGGCCACGTGAGGCGGCGCAAACAGCGGAATCGCGTGGACGCTGCCCGGCGCCACGCCCGCGGCGAGGTACTCTTCGCGCATGAACCGGCTGGCCACGACGATCGCGCGGTACCGATCGAAGAGGGACCGTTGTTCGGAGCCCCACGCGTACTGCCGCATCATCACGAACGGGTTCGCCTGGCCGCACCGCCTCGGCAGGTAATACGCGAGACATCCCGGCCCGAACGAGCGCGTGCACGCGGTGACGCCGGGAAACGCGAAGGCCTTCTGACCGCTGACGCAGGTGCCGAAGTGGCCGTGCATCATCTTGACGACGGGCCACTCGGCCAGCAGGCGCGCATCGATGGCCAGCGCCCGCATGTTGTGCGAGAAGCAGACGTCAGGAGCGAAGCGGCGCACGCGCGCGATCGCGACATCGAGACCCTCGTCGCGGACGCCCGCGCGCCATGTGGCGTCAGGGGCGATGCGCTGCGGCCCCCTCTCGGAGGCCGGGTTGTCGTGCAGCACGCCGACCTCGTGCCCCGCCGCCTGGAGCGCGGGTACGAGCGTCGCGAGGTAGGTCTCGACGCCGCCGCCGCCCGAGAGCGCCTCGTTGGCGATGAGAATGCGCATCACGCCGGCCGCAGGCGCACGCAGACGCCCTCGACGGCCCAGGGATCGCCGACGCCCGGCAGCGGCTCGACGACGAGCCGCTGCCGCTGAAGCTCCTCCTCGATGCCGGCGCGTGTCACGCCGAGCGACGGCCACGTGGCCGGGTGCAGCTCGACGAACAACGCGAGCGCCGCGCCGCGGGCCGCAATCGTGCGCCGCGCCCCGCGCAGCGCCGCGAGCTCCGCGCCTTCGATGTCGATCTTGATGACGTCCGGAGCAATCCCTGACGCGTCGCAGAACTCGTCGATGCCGAGCGATGGCACGGTCCGGGTGTCGGCGGTCGCCACGGGCACGAGCCGATTGTCTCCATGCGTCCCGGCGTCGAGAAAAGGCGCCGACCCGGCCCGGTCGCTGATCGCCTCGGGCCGCACGGTCACCCGACCCGAGAGCCCGTTGATCGCGAGGTGGCGCTCGAGGCCGGCGCGGCTGGCCGCCGCCGGCTCGAACGCATAGACGTGTCCGCCGTCGCCGACCCAGCGCGCGAACAACAGCGTGTAGCAGCCGACGTTGGCCCCGATGTCGAGGATCGTCGCGCCGTCGCGCGTCTGGCGCTTGAGCGCGGCGTATTCCTCGGCGTTCCACGCGAGGTGCCGGTAGTCCGGATCGACACGGATCGTCTCCCCGCCCGGCAGGCGGCACGTGAGGTGGTCGCCCGGCAGGGCGGCGAGCAGCGCGTTATATGCGCGTTTCAACGGGGCGCGCAGCCACGCCGGCGCGCGTCCGGCGGATCCGGAGGCCACCCGCTCGAGCCAGCTCGGCTCGCGGTAATTACGACCGATGCCTGTTTGCATGATTCCGCCTTGGCCCCGGGCGAAGCCACCGGCCCGCGGCGCGCGTCATGGCGCCCGCCGTCGCGCGCCAGCCCGCCGCCGTGGCACGGCGTATCCAGGCGCGACGCCTCCGCGGATGCTGTCGCGCAATCGTCCCGTCCCACCGCTCGTGGAACAGGCGGCCGTTCCGCAGCACCCGCTCCAGGTAGGCGGGCGACGGACGCGCGCCGATCGTCGTACTCCCGAGGTGGTAGTACGCGCCGAGGCGTTCGTACCCGCACGTCGCGACCTTCCAGCCGGCCTCGTGGATCCGATACGCCAGGTCCGCTTCGTCCCATTCCGTCGGCCTGAAGGCTTCGTCCAGCGCCCCGACACGATCCAGGCACGCGCGCCGGACGACCCATGGCCGAATCACGATGTCCACTTCCTGCAGGCGAAACCAGTTGCCGGGCGCACGGCCGATCGTGCTCTGCAGCCGCCGCCAGTCGACCAGGTCTTCCCAGCGCGCGATCGGCTCGTCGACCGGCGTGCAGTTGAGGCCGCGGCTGAGGCTCAGCAACCCAAGCGCCGGATACTCCGCGAACGTCGCGCACAGCTCGGGGACCAGCCACGCGGCGCGCAGGAACATGTCGTCCTGCCACGCCATCACCAGAGGGCCGCGGGCGATCGCCATGCCGGCGTTCGTGCACCGCAGCTCATGGGCGTCGTCCTGATGGATCCACCGCAGGTGGCGCGCCCCCCAGGGCGTTGCGGTCAACTGCGTCAGGAACGCCGCGGTGCCGTCGCGGCACCCGTCTTCGACCACGACCAGCTCGACGTCTTCCCCGCCGAACTTCTGCCAGCCCTCGAGGCACTCCCGCAGCACCGCGTCATTGTTGAAGGTGGGAATGACGACGGTGAGGGCGGGCGCGGGGTCAGTCGCGTCGGCCATACGCCTGGAGGTTGAAAGCCAGCGGCGACGCCGCGCCGCCCGGAAGCGCGCGGGCGACGTGGTACGCCGCGAGACGCCCCAGGCGGCCTGCCCCGAGCCACGTCGAGGCGCTCAGGCGCTCGCGCGCCGGATCCTCCGGCAGCTCGGGCGCGGCGGCGAGCACCGTCACGCCGTGAAACCCGGCGGCGGTCATCGCGCGCGCCAGCGACGCGGCCGAAAAGTGATTCACATGAACCAGGTTGTCCGCGAGCGTCGCGCGGTACGACGGGCGGAGGCGCGCGCGGAGTGTCTCTTTCACACGCTGCGACGGACCGTTGGGCACTTTGATCGCGAGCCAGCCGCCGGGACATAAGAACGCGCGCACGCGGGTCAACACGTCGAGCGGCTGCGGCACGTGCTCGAGCACGTCGGTCAGCGTGACGGCGTCGTAACACCGCGCGGGCGCGAACGTGTGAATGTTGCCCTGATGAACGACGGCGCCGGAGGCCTGCGAGGCGTACGCCGCGGTCTTCGGGTTCAGCTCGAGGCCTTCGCCGTCCCATCCGGCGTCTCGGGCGAGACGCAGAAACCGCCCGGCGTGGGCGCCCACGTCGAGCAGCGCGCGCCCGCCGGTGACGCGCCGCCGCAGGGCCGCGAGGATGTCCTCGAAAATCCGATCCTTGTAGCCGGCGTCGTGCTCGCCGGCGATCCAGTCGTCGGCCCACCGCTGGTCGTACATGCGATCGAAGAAGTTCGGCAGCGCCGGCAGCGCGGCCGGCTGCGCGAACCCGCAGCCGCGGCAGCGCTGCAGCGTCACGCGCGCGCCGGAATACGCCGCCAGCTCGGGGTCCTGCTCCGCGTAGATCGACAGTTCAAAGACCGCTTCGTGCACGGCGACGAACGCGGTGGCGCCGCACACCCAGCACGCCGGCACCTGGTCGAAACGCGGCGCCGTCATGTTCGCTCGACGATCCCGGCGATCTCCGCGGCCATGTGATCCCAGGTGCGGCGCCTCAGCGTCTCGCCGGCGGCGCCGGCGCGCGCGCGCCATCCCGCCATATCGCCGCGCCACGCGCGGAGCCGCGCCGTCACATCCTCCGCCCGGATCGGATCCGGAAGCTCCAGCGGCCGGAGGTCGTCGGGCAGGCGCTCCGCGACCCCGGCGCTCGTCGAAACGATCACCGGCAGTCCGCGGCAGAGGGCCTCGTGCACGCCAAGGCCGTACGCTTCGTACCGCGAGGGGTGCACGAGCACGTCACCGGCCGCCAGAATCCGCGGGACATCCGATCGGAAGCGAAGAAACAACATGCGCTGCCCGAGCCCCACGGCGGCCGCGCGCTGCTCCCACGCGTCCGCCTCGGCGCCGACCCCGACGACCGCGAGGCGCGCGTCCCATGCGGCGTCCCCGCACAGGCGCTGCCACGCGTCGAACAGCGTGTCGAAGCCCTTGCGGCGATCGCCGAGCGCGCCGATGAAGACCGCGACGGGCGACTCCGCGTCCAGCCCCAGCGCGCGCCGCGCGTCGCGGCGCGCATCGCCGGTCACGGCGCCGAACTGCTCAGGATCGGTGCCGTAGTACACGACGTGGACCCGCGACGCGTCGACGGCGTAGCAACGCCGCACGCCGGCCGCCGTCCGGAGGCTGTTGCAGATGATCGCGGGGGATCGCGTGATGGTCTCCGCCTCGAGCGCGAGGTACCCTCGCCGTCCGGCCGCGGCCGACAGCCGAGCCCGGGCACCCGAAGCCACGTGCGGCACGTACGCGGCGTGCAGGTAGTGCACCCAGGTGGGCGCGATCCATCGGGTGTTGCCGCCGTTCGAGAGGAGCCGCGTCGACGGGCCGAGGCGGCGCGCCGTGCGTGACGCCGCGCGAGCCAGGAGCGGCCCGCCGAGAAGGTGCGCCCCGAACGGGCGCGGCACCTGGTGGACGGTGACGCCCGGCAGCGACACGAGATCGGGCCACACCCGGTGCGCGACGAGGTGGACGTCGCGGTCCGACATCGCCAGGTACCGCGCGAGCGCGTGATTCGCGCGATCCATTCCCCCCTGAGGCGTGAAATCGCCGGCCGCAAGGACCCACCGCGTCATGCCTCGGGGTTCACGCCATAGCGGCACGCGACGCCGTGGAGGGCGCCCGCGAGAAACCAGTACTGGATGCCGATCTGCGCCACGAACGGCGTGAAGCTGACGATCATGAGCGTGGGCCCCAGTCCGGCCGCGAGGATGACCGCGGCGCAGACGGCGAGCCGCGGAAATTGCGTGGCTTGCGCGATCTGCCACTGGGTGATCGTCGTCGTCGCGATCGCGCCGAGGTACACGAAAATCATGACCACGCCGCCATCGATCATCCAGCCGGTGAATTGAATCTCGGCCCAGATCGCGGCGCTGTTCGGATTGTTCGACCCGAAGTAGCCCGCCGCCATGCCCCATCGTCCGAGGCCGGCGCCGAGCGGATATTGAAAGAGCAGGTCGAAGAACGTGTAGTTCAACTGCGAGCCGCGCGCGCCCTGATAGACCGACAGGGGATCGGCCGCGAACAGCGAGTTGACGCGGTCCGTGATGGCGGCGCCGCCCAGCGCCACCGCCGCGGACAACCCCACCACGACGACGGCCGCCGAGAGAATGCCGAACTGGGTCGCACGCCCGCTCCGCCCCTGGCGCAGCGACACCAGCGTGTAGGTCGCCATCATCACGATGGTCGCGACCAGGCTGACCCTGACCTGGCTCAGGTAAATGGCCGCCAGGCCCGCGCCCGCGATCCCGAGGGACAGCGCGCGTTTCCACATGGGAATCGCGCTCACCGCGAACACCAGCCCGAGGAGCGCCGCGAACATCGCGGGACCGGCCACGGCGCCGGGCGTGTCGAAGAGCCCGGGCGGGCGCACGATGCGCTGGCCCTGCGCGCCGATATACGTCACGGCGCCGAGGCCCGCTTCAGTGGCGGTCACCACGCGGGAGAATTCCGCCGGGAGCCATCGGCCCGGATCGTAGACCTGCAGCACGCCGACGACCGCGTTCGCGCCGGAGCAGAGGAGCAGAATCCAGATGATGCGCGCCAGCTGCTCGGGCGACTTGACGAACTCAGGCGCCCAGAAGAGCGGCGCCAGCACGGCGAAGTAGACGGCGATGTGCGCGATGCCGCCCATGAGGGAAGACGTCTCCGGGTGAAACAGCATCAGGCCGAGCAGCGACATGATGGCTGTGATCCACCCCTGCATCTTCGACCGCGGCGCCTGCGTCGTCGACTCGACCTGGTACCAGGCGAACGCCCCCAGGCTGATGGCGAAGGCGCTGAAGCGAATCGGCAGCCGGAACGCCTGGCTGCCGGGGAGGTAGAGCAGCGCGGGCAGCGCGGTTTGGCTGATGATGAAAATCTCCGCGAAGCCCCACGGCACGTGCCCGGGCACGGCGACGCCGTCGAAGGAGGCGGCGCGCGCTTCAGTGGCGGACATCGCTCGTCACGCGCGAACGCGCCTCCTGATAGACGTCAATGAAGGCGCGGGTGAAGGCGTCCGGGTCGAACTGCCGGAGCGCGGACTGGCGGGCGGCCGCGCCCAGTCGCGCGCGGAGCGCCGCGTCACCGGCCAGCCGCTCGATGCACCGCGCGAGGCTCTCCACGTCTCCGGGCGTGTGCGTCAACGCGTCCACGCCGTCGGTGACGAGCTCCTCGGCTCCTCCGGCGGCGCTGACGATGACGGCCCGGCCGGTGGCCATCCCTTCCGCGATGACCAGTCCGAACGGCTCGGGCTGCGTGCTCGCGTGCACGACGACGTCCAGCGCGCGCATGGCGGCGGCCGGGCGATCGACGAATCCCGTCAACCCCACCCGGCCCGCAAGACCGGACGCGCCGATCAGCGTCTCGAGCTCCGCGCGGGCGTGCTGGCTGCCGGCGGTGTCGTACAACGCGCCCCCGACGATATAGGCGCGGCAACCGAGCGACGGGCTGACACGGCCGAAGGCCTCGACAAACGTCGCGTGCCCCTTCCACCGCCCGTAGGTGGCAACGAGCCCGATCCGCAGCGTGCCTGGAACGGCGGGCGGCAGGCCGGCGAGCGCGTCGAGATCGAGCGTGTCGCCCTCGGGGGCGAACGCGCGTGGATCCACGGCATTGTAGATGTGGGTCACGGGCGTCCCGCCGCCGAGCACCGACACCACGTCGGCGGCCACGCTGCGCGAGTTCGCCACGACGGCCGCGCATCGCGAGGCATAGCGTCGCAGGAGCGCCCGGCTGATCGGGCGCCGCGCCACGTACTCATGAATGTGCCACACCACCGCCGCGGACGCAGGGGCCACGCGCGCGCCGAGCACGTGCAGCTTGAAACCGTTCGTGTGGACGACGTCGGGCGCAAGGTCCGCCAGCAGGCGCCCAAGCCGCCGGCTGTAGGGGCCGACGCTGCCGGCGGCGAGGACCAGCGACGCGCCGCGCCCGACAATCGTGCGTCCCGATGTCTCGCCGAGCCGCGCGAGGCGGGAAGGCAGCGGCAGCAGGTGAACGCCGGCGCCGCACTCGCGCAGGAGCGACGACAGCGGGCCCTCACGCGGCACGACGACGTCGAGCCGCCACGAAGGCCCCTGCCGTCGCAGCCCGCGCACGAGCTCGAGCAGGCTGACCTCCGAGCCGCCCATCTCGGCGGAAACGCTGAGGAACGCGACGCGCACGTCCGGCGTTACCGCGGCGATGGTCATCGGCGGCCTGCGATCACGATGTTGTCGGAGAGCCATCGCGGCGCGAGACTCGCGACGGCGTCGGGGTAGTGCCATGCGCTCATCGGCAGCCGTCCGAGGCGGGTGTAGGTGACGGCGAGATCGCCGAGGCGGGACTCGGTCATGATCCGCCGGAGGTCGATTTCGAGCAGCGCCGTGCGGTGCGCCGGGTAGGCGTTGTCCTGAAACGCCGAGAACCGGCCCTTCACGGCCAGCGTCAGCAGGCTGAGGGCGCTCAACTGATTCGGGGTCGTGACGACCACCCATCCGCCGGGGGAGACGATGCGCGCCAGCTCGCGGACGAACGCGCGCGGGTTCTCCAGGTGCTCGATGACTTCGACGGCCGCAGCGGCGTCGACGCTCGCGTCGGGCAGCGGCAGGCGGGCGGCGTCGAGATCCGCCGCGTGAAACTCCAGGCCGGGCGGCAGCCCGTCGTAGCGGACAGCGTCGATGCCGATGCCGGATCGGAAAGAGCCGCCGAGCGCCCGCCAGAGACCCCCGGTCCCGCACCCGACGTCGGCGAGCACGCCGCCGGCGCCGCGCGCCGCGAGCACGTCCGCCACGGTCTGATAAATGCGCTGATGGCTGCGCCCGAGGCTCTGGCGGGCGCGCTGTTCGACGTCCGCGTCAGTCATGCGGCGGAGGTGCGCTGGAGCTCGGCGCGCACCAGGTCTCGCACGTCCAGGAGCCGCGCCTGCGGATCGCTGACGCGACGCGCCTGCGCGGGGCCGGCGGCCGAGAGCGACCCGCGCAGGGCGGGCGTGTCGATCAGCCGCTGCAGGGCCTCGGCGACGAGCGCCGGCGACGGCTCGCGGACGAGGATGCCGCAGCGTTCGTCGACGATTTCGAGCGCGCCGCCGATCGCGGTGGTCACGACCGGCACGCCCGCGGCCAGCGCTTCGACGAAGGCGATCCCGAAGGGCTCCGGCGCGGTGTTCGGCTGGCAATAGACGTCGGCGGCCGCCATGAGGCGCGGCACGTCGCCGCGCTCGCCGAGGAAGCGCACGCGCGCCGGCCCGGAGCCGCGCGCGGCCAGGCGCGAGAGCTCCTCGAAGTACTCGGACTCCGCGGGCCGCTGGGGACCACCGGCAATCCAGACGGCGACGTTGCCGCGCAAGGCGTCCGACGCCTGAAGGAGGACGCGGTGTCCTTTCCATTCCTCGAGGCGGCTCGCCAGGAGGATCACGGTCGTGCCGTCTTCCGCTCCCAGTTCGGCGCGCAGGGCGCGCCGCCCGGCCGCGGGCACGGCTGCGGCCGGAGGCACCGGAGGGTGCACGACATCGCGGGGCACGCCCGGCATCCAGCGCGCGACGGCCGCCGCGGTGTGCCGGCTGTTGCAGATGAACCGATCGGGCGGCACGCGGGCCGTCTTTCGTTCCGGCCACGCGTCCGGCTCCGGCGCGTCGTGCGCCCACATGAGCAGCGCGCGTCCGGCGCGCCGCGCCACGGGCCCGGCGAGCGCGCACGACCACGGCGCGTGGCCGATGACGGCGTCGTGCTGCCCGGCCGCCAGCAGGCGATGGAGCGTCCGGCGCGCGCGCCAGACGGTGTCGGGACGCCGGAACCGCACGTCGCCGAGCACGTGCGGCGGCGATCCGGCGGCGCGCAGCTCACGCGCGAGACGGCCGTCGAAGCTGAGGGCGACCTCGTGCGCGCAGTCCGTCTGGCGGGCCGACACCATCGTCAGCAGCATCCGCTCGATGCCGCCGAAGAGGTTGCCCGCCGTCACGTGAAGGACGCGCATGCGGCGTTTAGTGTGCCGTCCCAGTGGGGCGCGACAGAGCTCCCGGGCGGGGCATCCCGCGTCCCACCCCACCGCGCAACAAACGCGCGGCGGGGACCCCGGCTCGCGGCGTTGCTCCTCGCGCAGCTGCTCCCGGTATCCTCGCTCGTCGCGACTCGAGATCCGGGCGCCGCGTCCGGGACGTCGGCCACGATCCACTGGGACGGGACACTAGAAAATCCTGTTGCCCACGCGGATCGTGTCGTTGGCCACGACCAGATCGGTCTTCCTGGCGTTCTTCGTCACGGTCTTCCCGCTGCGCTCGATGGTGATCTTCCCGGCGCGCTCCGTCGGGCCGCCGGCGAGCGTCAGCGCCCGCTCAATCGTCAAGCCTTCCTCCCACGTGTACGATCCCGGCGCGCGGACCTGGCCGTTGACGAACACATGTTCGGCCTTGGGCACGAGGACTGTATCGCCGTCCTTCAGCATGACGCCCTGCGCCTGTCCCGATTCGATGTCCTTGCGGGTGACCTTGATCTGCTCCGTGGCGCCGTTGGCGCTCCGGCGGCTGATCATCACGTAGGAGCCGGCGTCGAGCGTCATCGACCCGGCCTTGGCCAGCGCGCTCGTGATCGACACGTTGCCTTCAAGCGGGTATTCGCCGGGGCTGTGCACATATCCCTGAACCGTGATGATCTTGCTGCGGTACTTGATGATCTCGATACTGACGGAGGGATTCACCAGGTATTTCCCCGCCAGCCGATCCTTGATCTCCTTCTCCACCGCGCGCGCGGTCTTGCCGGCGACCTTGACCCGGCCGATGAGCGGCATGTCAATCGTGCCGTCGTTGTCGACCGTGGCGCCGAGGCGCGAGGCGTCGGGCTCTCCGAACACCGTGACATTGATGATGTCCGCGATGCCGAGGTTGTAGTCGTCCAGCACGGCGGCCGTGGTGGTCGTCGTCTGCGGCGGCGGCTGTTGCGGCGCCTGGGCCAGGAGCAAGAGAAGCGCGCACGTGATCATAGCGTTGCACCCCACGTCAATCCTGCGAATATCCGATGGTTGCGATACGCGCGGTCGGCGGATCGGTTCGACTCGCGTCGCGACCAGTCGACGTTGACGCCAAGCCGCGCCCGTTGTCCGAAGCGGTACCCGATCCCGCCGCCGTAGCTGGTCGTCTGATCGCGGCCCGCCTGCTCGCGACCGCCCTCACCCCGGTAGTCCATCAGAAAGCGGGCGGCGACGCCGCGCACGTCGATCGGCCCGACCACCGACAGGGTCCACGTGAGTGTGCCGCCGGTCCCCACGTAGTAGTCGGTCGTGAGGTCGTACGAGTACTGCACGTCGCGGTTGAACACGCCCTGCACCAGGTTGCGTCCGTAAATCGTCGCGCCGACGGCCACGGCCGACACGAGGCCGGAATAGTCCGGCAGGGTCGGCGACAGTGTGTGAAACCGCCGGTAGCCCACCGAGGCGCTGCCCGTCAGCAGGCCGGTCGGGCTGAACGAGAAGGTCGGCGAGATCCGCCAGGCGTTGGAGTCGCGCTCAGGCGATCGCTCGAAGCGCTGCTGTTCGCGCGCGACGATCATCGTGAACGTCGTGAGAGGGGTGAGCGCGATCCCCAGCCCCGCGTCGACGGCGCGGCGGCGGCCGTTGAAGCTCTCACGCAGGTCCACCCCGCGAAATTCCGCGCCGGACTCGTACACCACCTTCCCCTGGGTACCGTTGAGCAGCAGGTTCGTCCGCGACCCGATCTTGAGCGCGACGCCGGCGCCGTACACCAGATCCTGGTGGCGCGCGCGCGTGTCGACCTCGGTATTGAGCCGCGCCCGGGTGTTCAGGCCCGTGATCGTCGCGTACGGCTTCAGCAGGCCGAGGTCGAAATCGAGGCGGGCCGATGACGAGGCATTGGTGCCGCGCTCGGTCGTGTACTTCCGGAAGTACACGTAGTCGGTCACCGTCGCATAGGTGAGACGCACCCGGCGCATCCGAAAGACGATGTCGGCGCGCGGCGTCACGGTGAAGGTGAAGTCACGCTTCGGGCTCACCGACTCGTTGAACACGTTGTCGTCGATGCCCATGTCCTTGACGATGACGCTCGGCGTGAGCCGCAGCGGGCCCAGGATCACGGTGCCGGGCGGCACGGGATCCTGCCCGGCGCAGGCCACGCCCGCGGTCAGCAGCGCCCAGGCGGCCCCAGCCGCCGCGGTCGCGCGAATCCTGCGGCCCTTCATGACGCGATCGGCGCCCCCGCGCGCCGCATGATACCGAGTTGACGGGTCTTGCGATAGAGATTCGCGCGCTCGATGCCGAGGGTGCGCGCGGCCTCGCTCATCCGCCAGCGATGGCGCTCGAGGACCGACGCGATGTACTCGCGCTCGAACTGCCGGCGCGCCTCGCGGAGGCTGATCTGGGGCGCGATGCGGGCGAAGGCCCCGTCGATGGGCAGGTGCGCCAGGACGTCTTCCTGCCGGATGGCCCCGGCCGGCGCCGCGCGCAGCACCCGATCCAGCACGCCGCGCAGCTCGTCGAGGTTGCCGGGCCACGCCGGCGCCGAGAGCACCGTCAGGGCGGCCTGCGTGAACGCCGGCGGCGCGCCGCCGCGCAGCTCCGCGGCGATGAGGACGGCCAGCGCCGCCATGTCTTCCGGGCGCTCGCGTAAGGCGGGCACCGGAATGCAGGTCTCGGACAGGCGGCGAAAGAGATCCGATCGGAAGTGCCCTTCGCCGACTTCGACCGCGACCGACGCGGGGGCGTCCCCGATGATCCGGCCGCGCAGGGGCACGCGCCGGCCGGTCGCGCTGACTTCGCGGTCGCGCAGGATGCGCGCCAGCCGCCGCTGCGTCGCCGCGGGCAGATCCAGGATGTGTTTCAGGTACAGCGTGCCCGCGCGCGCGCGCAGCAGCGCCGATGACGTCCCGACCGCGTCGAGGTCCGCTCCCGCCGCGGCCCGCGCCCGCGTCCCGAACAACTGGCGATCGATCTCCTGGGCGCCGACCGCGGCGCAGTCGATCACGAGGAGCGGCCGGCCCGGACGACTGCGCTCATGGATGGCCCGCGCGATCGCCTCCGCGTCGAGGCCGCGGTCCGCCACGATCAGCGCCGGCCCCTGGCTCCGTACGGCGGCCGTGAACGCGGCGCGGCTCCGCTCCGCCGCGGCGGAGGGCCCGGCCAGCGGCAGCGGCCA
>WNFM01043542.1_pt1 | contig 15039 bp, 8 predicted proteins | sample 5400271 | NCBI WGS metagenome assembly WNFM01 (sample SAMN13153352, study PRJNA577476) | soil metagenome | isolation source: 60 cm saprolite on Douglas fir-dominated hillslope | place: USA:California | collected 2013-09-17 | reverse complement strand
CCAGCGGGTTAACACTGCACTGCTCGGCGATACGCACGCTATTGGTCAGGGCATCGGGCAGATCAGGAAGGAGGCGAGCCATCTCTGCCGGGCTCTTGAGATAGTATTCATGGCTGTCAAAGCGCATGCGTTTGGGGGTATCCAGCTGCTTACCAGTCTGGACGCAGAGGAGCACATCATGTGAGCTATGATCATCTGCATCGACATAATGCAGATCGTTAGTTGCCACCATGGGAATATGCAGGTCCTTATGCATCTGGTAGAGCATTTGATTAAGCTGGCCCTGGGGTGAGGGCTGCCCATCATCAAAAATACCATGATGCTCCTGGATCTCCAGATAGAAGTTTTCAGGGCCAAAGACATCCTGGTACCAGCGAGCGGTTTTGTAGGCCTCTTCCGTTTTTTCTTTGAGCAGCATCTTGGGGATCTCACCCGAGAGACAGGAGGAGGTGACAATCAGGCCCTCAGCATACTTTTGCAGGACGCTTTTATCGATACGGGGCCGGAGGTGCCAGCCCTCGGTATTCGCGATAGTTGTCAGCTTCAACAGATTGTAATAACCGGTATTATTTTTCGCCAGGAGTAAGAGATGGTGATAGTCATCGCTGAAGCGCTTAGAATGGTCATGCATGTCCTCGGTCAGGTAGGCCTCAATGCCAATGATAGGATTAATGCCGCCCGCTTTACAGGCTTTATAAAATTCAATAGCGCCATACATTGCGCCATGATCAGTAATCGCCAGGTGCTGCATTCCCAGGGCTTTCGCCTGCTGTACAAGCTTCTTTGTGCGGCTAAAACCATCCAGGAGGGAATACTCCGTGTGGACATGCAGATGCGCAAAGTCAGCGCCCATATAACTTCCTCCGCTCATTCTCTATTTATATTCAGAATAATAGAACACCGGTTCAGAGTCAATAGGAAAAAAGGCCCTGTTCGTGTTCCCATTTGATACAACGAACACATCCATGAATTAGGCATGGAATAGCACCAAAGAGTGATGATACCCACCAGGAGGGAGTTCCACGACCCGGGTCGTGGAACTCCCTCCTGGTGGGTGTAACTGTCCCGTTTTTGTGGAGGGTGTAAATTGGGTGGGGGAGGCCCTAACAAGGAGAGCAGGAATCATGAAGGATCGCCAGTGTATTTGCTGAAATAAAGGAGGAAGCAGCAATGATACATAATCGAAGCAGCAAGCTTTCGTCTGTCATCGTTATGTTCTTGCTCGCGACACTGTTCGCGTCCTATCCCTTTCTTCCAACGGCTGGCGCCCTGGCGCAAAGCATCAACCCCTTATCCTCCTCGTCCCCCACAAACCTTGCCAGCATGGTAGACCCGTTTACCGGGACCGGCGTTCAACAGGGGGCGCCATACGGCGGGGGCGACACTTTCCCGGGCGCTGATGTCCCGTTCGGTATGGTCCAGTGGAGTCCCGACACCGTGAACTATGTACCAGGTGGCTACTGGTACAACGATAACCGGCTCAGGGGTTTTAGCCTCACGCACCTGAACGGCGCAGGTTGTGGCGTGTACAGCGATATCCCGTTCATGCCCTATGTTGGCACGGTGACGCGCTCACCGGCCACCAATCCGATGCTCTATATCTCGACCTTCTCGCATGCCAATGAATCAGCTGCCGCCGGTTACTACCAGGTCAAACTCAATAACGGGGTGAACACCGAGTTGACAGCGACCCAGCGGAGTGGGGCGGGGCGCTTTACCTATCCGCAGGGGAAGACAGCAACCATGCTCGTCAACGTCTCCGGCTCGATCAACGGCGTCAATGACGCTCAAGCGAACATTGGCGGCGATACCATCTCCGGGTGGGCTACCAGCGGCGGCTTCTGCGGCGCCTCCGACGTCTACCGTGTCTATTTCTGGGCCCAGTTCGGCCACCCCTTCGCCACGGTTGGCACCTGGCACAACAACATTGTCACACCAGGCAACACCAACGTGCAAGGTAGCAGCCAGACCGCTCCGGCAGTGCGCCAGGTTGAGATCGCGCAGGGGCAACTGAAAAAGGGGATCTCAACAGCGCAAATCAGGAAGACTGCACTGCAGCACCCGGATGTGTCGGTCTCGGGTCCGGGTTCTGGCGCTTTCGTCACCTTCGATACAAGCAAAAACGCCGCGATCACCGTCAAGGTCGGGCTTTCCTTCGTCAGCATCTCCAATGCCCAGGCCAACGTCAACCAGGAAAACCCATATAACAACTTCGACCTGGTTCATACGCAGGCCACGCAAACGTGGAATACCTGGCTGGGCGAGATCCAGGCCAGCGGCGGTACCTCGGGCCAACTTACGACCTTCTATACGGCAATGTACCACGCGTTGCTCCAGCCGAATGTTTTCTCGGATGTCAATGGCCAGTACATCGGCTTTGATGGAAACATTCATTCCGTGGCAGCGGGCCATGCCCAGTACGCCAACTTCTCTGGCTGGGATATCTACCGTTCCGAGGCGCAGTTGCTTGCCCTGCTCGCTCCGAGCCAGGCCGGTGACATTGCCCAATCGATGCTCAACGATTATGCCCAGAGTAGTATGCTGCCAAAATGGTCTCTTGCCAACGCTGAAACCTATGTGATGGTGGGCGACCCCGCCGACCCGATTCTTGCGGATATCTATGCCTTCGGTGGTACGAACTTTAATACGCAGGGTGCGCTGGCCGCTATGATGCAAGAGGCCACCCAGACCAACAACATTCGTCCTGGCCTGAATTACCTTGAGAACCAGGGCTACCTGCCATTGGACGGCAGCTATGGCTGCTGTAACTTCTACGGTTCCGCCTCCACGACGCTGGAGTACAACAGCGCCGACTTTGCCATCGGCGCTTTTGCCCAGGCACTCGGCGATACCGCACATTACCAGAAGTTCGTGAGCCGGGCACAGGATTGGGAAAACCTGCTCAATCCGGCGGATGGCTATTTGGAGCCGCGCTACCTGAATGGCTCTTTCGAGTCGCCATACGATCCGACCAGCGGGAACGGCTGGGTCGAGGGCGTTGAAGCCCAGTACAACTGGATGGTGCCCTTCAACCTGGGTGGTCTCTTCGCCGCGCTGGGTGGCAAGAGCAAAGTTGTTCCACGGCTCGACACCTTCTTTACGCAGCTCAATGGCGGCCCGAATTCGCCCTATGCCTTCCTTGGCAACGAGCCCACCCTGGAGACGCCGTGGGAGTATGACTACGCGGGCGCCCCGTACAAGACCCAGAACATCGTGCGGGAGGCGGTAAACACCCTGTGGATGCCCGGTCCTGGTGGTATGCCGGGCAACGACGACCTGGGCACGATGTCAGCCTGGTACGTTTTCGCCACGCTGGGTATGTTCCCCGAGACGCCGGGCACCGCGAACCTGGTTCTGGCCAGCCCACTTTTCCCAGGCATGACGGTGCATCGCCCCAGCGGCCAGGTGATCACGATCAACGCGCCAGGAGCTTCGGCCACAACGTACGACGTGCAGAGCCTGAAGGTGAACGACCAGTCTAGCACACAGCCCTGGCTCCCACCTTCTTTCATTGCGCAGGGAGGCACACTCGACTACACACTCTCCACGACGCCTAACACCTCCTGGGGCGCTGCTCCAGGGGATGCACCGCCATCATTCCAGTATGGAGAAACGCCAACCCTTGTGTCTTTCAATCCTGGACGTCCCGTGGTCGCACCAGGTGGGATAACGCAGGGTAGCATCGTCGCTCACAATATTGGGAATACTGCGAGTACGCTGAGCTGGAGCGCCACGGCACCATCCGGCCTGACCATCACCCCTTCCTCCGGCAGCTTCTCAGTGCCCGCCAACGGTTCCGGTAATCAGTCCTTCACAGTGGCAGCGGGAGCAAACACACAGGAGGGTTACCACAGTATCTCCTTCTCGGCACAGACCGGCAATGGAACGAAACTGCCACCACTCACCATGTCGGTAGTTGTTGCGAAACCGGGCAGCCTGCTCCCGTTCTTCAACGATATCGGCATCTCTGATGACAGCAATCCGAGCGCGGCTGACTTCGGCGGAGACGCATTCAGCTACTCCGCTCAACAGTTAGCGCAGGATGGCTATACGCCAGGGGCGACAGTCACGGTGAGCGGGATCAGCTACACCTGGCCCAACGTCCCGGTTGCCACCTTAGACAATATCGAGGCACATGGGCAGACCATCAAGACGCCGAATGCCAAAGCGGGTGCCACGCAGCTCACCTTCCTTGGCAGTTCGACGAACGGGCCGTCGGAGGGGACCATCACGATCACCTACACTGATGGCACCAGCACAACCGCCCAGCTAGGCTTCACTGATTGGACGCTGAATGAAGGAGGTAGGTCGCGGCTGTATGGCAATGTGGTCGCCGACAAGATGCCTTATCGCAACAGCTCAAGCGGAACTCGCGATCAAACGGTGACCTACATTTTCGCCACCGCGCCGCTCCATCTTGATCCGATGAAGCGGGTTGCCAGCATCACTCTCCCGAGCTCGGTGAACCAGGGCTCGCTACACATCTTTGCGCTGGCGATTTCCTGATGTTCATGTAGGCCTGTAAGTGCGATTTTGACGAAAAACATGATTCATCCCAAATTTTATACCGGTGGCGAATGAAACGAGTCATGCCGGACGATGGAAACAGGGGAAGGCACCCGCAGGGGCCAGGGTAGCCGCAAGGGCTACCCCTACTATAGACGGTACGGCGTGAGAAGCTCTTTCGGAGTAGAGTAGGGGCATCCCCTTGCGGGTGCCCTGGAACGATGAAACTGCTTGAGTGGCTCATTCATCAGCAGTCTCAAAATTCGGGATGAATCATGTTTTATTCTTTGACGTCTCGTTTCCAGGTAAGTACGATAGCGGTAATGGCGAAGATGAGAGCATAGACGAGGGTGACAAGCAGCGTGTGCGTGGCATCAACGTCTACCTGGGGAGGGATGCCAATGGAGAAGAATTGTTTCGTGTTAAGGAGCGCACCGGGCATAGCATTGAGGTTTGGTCCGAGTAGGTAGGCTGTGATGTTCAGCCAGAAATCGTTGTGTGTCAGGCGATTGGCAAAAAGCATTATCAGCACACCCATGTTGTCAACGGCAAACCAGCTCACGGAGACACTCAGACCAATGGCGAGCGAGCGACCCAGGACAGAGACGCCAACTGCCAGCAGAATGGTTACACCCATGCTGATGAGCACGGAGAGCAGGTAGAGCCAGGCACTCGACCAGAAGGTGGAACTCAAGGCGCTATAAGCGTTCAGATTGCTGGTCAGGATGGCGAGCAGGCCAGACATAAGCAGCACATTGTACAGCAGGCCGAGTACCAGGAGGATGAGAGCAATGATTACCACCGCAAACACCTTGGCGCCGAGCAGTTGTAGTCGCCCAATACCACGTCCCAACAGAATGCGAATGGTCCCAAGCTGATACTCCTGGCCGATGATATAGGCTGTTATGATCAGCAGGTAGATACCTGCGAAGGCGCGGAAGACTGCCAGGTTGCTTTCCATGCGTACGGAGATGTAGTGCTCGGGCCCCTGGATAATCGCATCTTTAGCTCCTGGTACTGTCAGCATGACCAGGTAGGGTAGGGTGATGATGCCCCCCAGCAAAACTGCCATAATCCAGGTTATCCACTGATGTGAGATCTTGAAGAGCTCACCACGCACTGCACCGAAAAAGCTGGGCCTGGCGGCCGGCAAATGTATGTGTTCCGCTGTAGCGGATGATATAAGTGTACTCACTGAACTTCTCCTGAACCAGAATTTGTCAGGCGCAGGAAGACCTGCTCCAGATGCTCGGTTGACGGTGTGATGGTATCGGCGACAAAGCCCGCGTTGGCGAGGAAGAGATTAAGTTCGCGGCCGCGGCCCTGGGGAGCAAGGGTGATGATGGCTCCATTGGCAGCGAGATAGGCCTCGCTGCCCCATGGCTGCGCCTTAACGAGGGCGAGCGCCTCCTGCGCACGTTCAACGCACGTTCAACGGTGACGGTGAATTCGCCACGACCGGTGAGCAGTTCCTCGACGGTTGTTTCGGTGACCAGTTTGCCAAGATTGATAATGGCGACACGGGTACAGATTTGCTGCACCTCAGTGAGCAGGTGACTTGAGATGAAGACGGTCTTTCCTTCCTCCGTCAAGCGATGCATGAGGTCGCGCATCTCGACGATACCGGCGGGATCAAGGCCGTTGGCTGGCTCATCGAGGACCAGGACTTCAGGATCTTGCAGGAGGGCCATGGCAACACCCAGGCGCTGCTTCATACCCAGCGAATAGGTACGCACGCGGTCTTTCTGGCGCACTCGTAGTCCTACCATTTCCAGCACAGCATCGATACGCTTGTCGGGCACGCCGCCCAGAACCGAAGCCACAGCTCGCAAATTGTTGCGCCCGGACATATAGAGGTAGAGCGCGGGCGTCTCGACGAGGGCCCCAACGCGAGGTAAGATTTCAGCGCGATGCTTGATGACATCATGACTGAGAATTTCAACGCTACCGGAAGTGGGAGCGATCAGACCAAGGGCCATACGAATTGTAGTGGTTTTTCCCGCGCCATTAGGACCAAGGAAGCCAAAGATGTCACCGCGATAAACTTCCAGGTTCAGGTTGTTCACGGCGAGGCGCTGACCATATTGTTTGACCAGGTCGCGCGTTCGTAGGACAACCTCGCCCGTTCGTGCCCTGGCCGCTATAGTACCAGGAGCAATCATTACATTTTCAACCATGCTTTTCCATTTCTTTCAAAGTTAGATTTTTGTTAGTACATTGATTCCTTATGATAGAAGCAGGGTGTCTGCTACTTTGTTAGTAGCAAGTCGAAACAAAAAGGTTCACTTGCATTGCGTAGATACTGTAGCACACGTTAAGGTAGATTTATAGTTCGCGTGTGCATTTTGGAGGGTTTTCGGGAACAAAGAGCTAGCCCAACCGAATGAGGGAGTATTAAAAGGATGTCTGTTCGACGGTCATATTGTCGAGATCGGCACACACGAGAAATCAGGAAAAAAAGCGCGCGAGTACTGACCGCTCTTTCTTGCACAAGGCTCATACGTGGATGCATAACAAGTACGAACAAGAGAGTTGGTCAGATGAGTTCGGCGATCCAGGCTGCGGCACGCGCGGCGCCATCGTGTTCAACATCCCTGTACACGACTTTCCGTCCAATCTCATCAGCGATCGCTTTTGCGATCACCTCCGGAGTTGCCTGCTCAAAGTCCATACAGCGACCGGCATGATAGCGATCAAGCCGGTGTCGAACATGGAAGTTCTGCTCGAAATGGTGGCGCAATGGGAAGTACAGAAATGGCCGTTTGTTCGCCGTCAGCTCCATCGTCGTCGCCAGCCCACCCTGCACGACCGCCAGGTCACAGACGGCGAGATGACGATACAACTCGTGGACATAGCCGTACACTTCGAGCCCGTCCACTTTGGGGAGCGATAGCGGATCGATACGCGGACCGGCCACGACGATCATACGCAGTTCCGGCACCGACCGCTTTGCCTCGGGAAACGCTGTCATGACCCGCCGCAACAGGTGATGGCCCACACCAGAGCCGCCAACCGCCACAATGCAGATCTTTTCGTCGGAGGCGTAGCCCAACTCCGCCCGGATCGCCTCTCGGTCTGCGAATGTGGCTGGATCGAACCCCGTAATGTAGCCAGAAAAATCGTAATGCTGCTCTGTCCAGGCGCGGATGGCAGGGAGGTCCGGCCCGAAGGTGTCGGGAACGATGTCATCGGGGTTGCCAACGAAGATCGCCCGGTCTCGCAGCCTGGGAAAGCGCTCGATGTGCTCGATCATCTCCACGTTATAGTCGGCGGTCAAAAACGCTTCACGTATCCCCCCATCGGGCATAGGCAGCCAGCCAACAAAGTCCGTCAGCCAGGCGTAGGTGGCACGTTTCTCTTCGGGATTCTCGTGGAGGAAGTAGTCTAGCTCCCAGGCCTCATCACCAATCCACAGATCGTATGGCTCGTCGTTGACCACGTCATGGAAGAGCATGTAGTTCGCGACGAGAATCTCGTCCATACGCCGAAACGCCTGGAAGCAGTGGAGGTCGTGCTCGGCAGACTCACTTTCAATGTGGCGGGACTCATTCGCCAGATGTGCGCTGGCCGGGTGGATGCGTTCGCCGCGCGCCATGAGTACTTCGGTGACAGGGTGCTGGGCCAGCCAGTCAATCTCGAGGTCGGGCCGCAGACGGCGCAGCTCGTCGGCGATGGCGACGTCGCGCTGGGCGTGACCAAGCCCGATGGGCGACGAGATGTAGAGCGCGCGCTTGCGGCGGTTCCTGGCTCGCACCCAGGTCGAGGCGGGGGCGGGAGATAGCTTGATGAAGTCGCGCAGCAGCAGGTTGACCTTCACCGGGTCGCGAGCCTGGGGATTGTGCCCAGCGCCCTCGATGGTCACCAACGTCCCGCCCGTCACCTGGGCCAGTTTGGCGGCATGCGCGTATGGGACAATGGCGTCCTCATCGCCATGAATGATGAGCACTGGGCAACGCACACGGCGAGCAAACTCCTCTACGGTCTCACCGTTCACGGCAAATGGAGCCTCCACAGTCGAGATCAGCACCTCAGGGGTGGTCTCCAGCCCCCAGTTCACAGCGTCCTCGATTTGCTTAGTCGAGTGAGGCTCAGTGAAGACCTGAGACATAAAGAACTCGAGATAATCCCGGTAGTCCTTGAGCCAGTAGTGGCGATTATCCTTGGCCCAGCCCTCGTCGGTATCGAGGACATCATCGAATGAATAGACCACGCGCTGAGGATGCTCTGGAAGAGAGGGGAACCAAGAGCCGATGAATACTGCCCCGGCGACCCTCGCCGGGTGTTCGGCAGCCAGGAGCAGTGACCAACATGTGCCAGCCGAAAGCGAGACGAGCACAGCTTGCCGGGTAGCTGTCGCATCCATGGCCGCCAGTGCGTCCGCAGCGAATTCCCTGTCGCTGTAGGCATCCGCGTTCGCAGGTCGGCTCGACCGACCATTGCCCCGCCCATCGAAGGTGATAACTCGACAATGACGAGCGAGATAGGGAACCTGCGCCTTCCACACTCGTGAGTGAACAACCGACCATGTGGGAAGCAAAAGAACCGTCGGATTACCCGCTCCAGAGACTTCGTAAAATATTTTGACACCCTCGCGCTCGATGAAGCCCTCTTGATCAGGATAGCGTGCTCTCATGCGGTGTTCTCTCCTTCTAGTTATCAACGGATGTCCAGGTCAATCGCCTGAGTTTCCCCTTTGCTTAGCGCCGCCGCGACCTCCTCCAGACGATGGAGGAACCGACGGTCTTCGAGTCGCTCAAGTATGGGTCGGGCACGTGCAAGCTGCGTCCGATCACCTGTCCGCTGAGCGAGCACAAGGCGCATACGTGCCGCGTGTGCGACCAGGCCGTGGGCTTCCGCCTCCTCGATGGCCACCGACAGTCGTACATCGTCCTCCTGTGCAAGCGCTTCCGCGATCTCAATCATACGGATCAACTGGTCGATCGGCAGGGAGGAGATCAAGGCGCGTAGTCGTGTTATGAGTTCTCGCGGGGCAACTATCCCACGATCGCTCAGGAACATCATGATGGGAATGGTCCACTCATCACTCGACGGATCAAAGTTGAGGTGGCGTGGGTCGTCCTCACAGTAGGCAGCGAGCAAGGCGCGTGCATTGACCTGTTCGCTGGAGAAGCACTGTTCCAGCACTGAGACAGCAATGTCGGCAGCAGTGAGGTCCTCGCGTGCCAGGGCTATATGGAGTACGCAGATATAGCTCCCAGCCAGATGCGTGTTGGCGCCAACACCGTGCTGGATCTGCTCCCAGATATCTTCAAGCGCGGGCATGAAGTCGCTGATCTCGGACCAGCGCCCACTGTAGAGGAGCGCCCAGGCGGCAAGTGCAATTGCCGCGTCAAGATGTACTAGCGGCTCGCCTGGTCGAAGTTGTACCAGCTCCTCCCATACAACCTCGATACAGCGAGATAAGTTGCCGAGGTTGAAGAGGGTCGCCGCCATCAACTGCAATGCATCAGCGCGTTCGAATAGAGGCAAATCGGAGGCGCTTGGTCGGCGTCGTGATACCTCGAGCGCATCGTGATCGGCGCCAACCTTATACGACAGCACGATGTATCCATTCAGCGCGGCGCTGAAGGAGACCCAATCTTTTCGCTCCTCGAAATGCGCCGCCGTCGTGAGAGCTACAGCGCGCCCTTCTTCCGCCTCTTGCGCTGTGCCTATCCCACTCCAGACGAGCAACCTGATGCCAGCGAGGCGGACTCGCCAGCGTTCGTCTTCGTCACCAGCCGCCTCCGCAAGCCTTTGCGCTTCAGCCAGGAGCCCAACCAGCTCCTCCTGTGCGGGCCGCGCCTGGACATCCCAGGCGTTCCAGCGGGTATAAGCCATGAGCAACTTACGGAGCAGCCCCCCTCCGACCAATGGGTCCCGGCCCGCTGTCCTGCGCCAGCATTCAACGGCCTTGCGATAGGCGTCAACGGCGGTATCGCCCTGGAGAAGCGCGTCACCGAGTTGCTCATAGAGCCGCAAATGTTCCTCCTCCGCAGCAAGCTCAATGGCGCTTTGCAGATAGGCCTGAGCCTCAGCCAATGCGCCGGAACGGCTGGCGAGCAGGCTGGCCCGTTCGAGGGAGTGGACGACACGGGCGAGTTCGATGGGCAGCGCCAGGGGTACTGCCGATTGCTGCGAAAGCTTCATAGCCTCCCGGTAATGATAGGCGATTAGTTCCGTGAACTCGTCCAGCCTCTCGGCTGTGATCTCATCAAGCCACAATGCGATCTTGCAATGTATGCGCGCCCGCTCTGAGCGGGAGAGCGTCCCATAGGCCACATCACGAATGAGTACGTGATGGAACGTGAAGGCCCCGCCCGAAGTCTGTACAACGAGATGGCGTGTCATCAAGCCGTCGAGCGCTCTGTCAATCTCACTCGTGGTCAGGTCCTCCAGGACTGCTTGCAGCGCCGCAACATGGAAGACCCGCCCGGCGACGGAAGCCGCCTGCGCAATGGCTCGTTCCTGTGACGAGAGCGGGTCAAGGCGGGCGAGTACCGCCGCGTGAACCGTATCTGGCAGCATCTCGGCTGCGGCGCTTTTCTCCGCTATCCCGCGTACGAGTTCAAGGGCAAAGAAAGGATTGCCCCCAGAACGCTCCACCACCCGCTCCCGGAGCGCCTGATCCAGTCCCGCCGCCACGTGTTCGACCAGCTTCCGCGTCTGGACCACGGAGAGCGGCTGCAGGGTCAGGGAGGTGAAGTTCTGTTGTCCTCCACCCCAGGTAGGACGGCGGTCCAGTAACTCCGGTCGGCTCAGAACGAGCATCAACAGAGCGGCTTGCACGCGGGGGTGCATGAGGTAATCTACCAGGTCGAGCAGACTCTCGCTTGCCCAATGCAGGGCTTCAAACACCACAATACGTGGTGCCTGGCGTGCGAAGGCCTCAAGGAGCAGCCGCCATGCCGCGAAGATACTCTCGCGGTCGGCGACCTCCTCTTGTTCAACCCCCAGCGTGGTCAGCACAAAATCAGCCAGACGTGCTGCGTCCTCAGGTGTCTGTCCCCCCTGTACAAACGCATCGACGACCTGCGGTTTGCCGATCGCTTCACCCAGCAGCCCGGTCAGCAGGCCGCGCAGGGGCCAATAGGTCAACGTCTGTCCATAGGGCGGGCAGCGTGCCACCGCGACCTGGAACCCCTCCGCCGGATCAAGATTCGCCAGAAACTCCTCCAGAAGGCGCGTCTTGCCTGTGCCTGCTGGAGCCACAATCGAGACCAGCTGTGGTTGCTGCTCCGCAAGGGTGCGCTCCCGGAGGAGCTCAAGCTGCTGCAAGTCTGGCTGTCGGCCCACCAGCGCCGGCCGCTCGACCTGTCGCAGCGCCCGCACCTGCCGGAGAGGAAAGACGCGCAGGAGGTGGCGCTTGCCCCTTATCTCGACCAGGCGCGCGTCATGAAAGAGAAACGCTACCTGGGTCGCAGCCGCCGTCCGCTCGCTCACGAGAATCTCGCCGAAACTGGCTGCCTGCTGCAGCCGGGCCGCGACGTTGACCGCGTCCCCGGTCACCAGGAAATCGCGGCTCGAGGGGTTGTTGGTTGCCACGACCTCGCCCGTGTCGATCCCTATGCGCAGCAGCAAGCGCCTCCCTGGCAACATGTCGGTCGCCACCGCCTCGCGCAGCGTCAAAGCTGCGGCCACCGCCCGCTCAGCATCATCGCTATGCGCGTGCGGCAACCCGAAGACCGCCATCACGGTATTCCCAATGAACTGCTCCAGGGCGCCCCCGTGGCTCTCAATGACCTGGCGGGCATGAGCGTAGTAGCGGCCCATCAAGGCGCGCACATCCTCGGGATCAAGTGACTCATCCAGCGTCCTGGACTCTGTCACATCAGCAAAGAAGAGGGTCACAAGCCCGCGCTCTTCCGCAATGCGTGCTGTTTGAGGAGGGGAAGAGACCGCGCCCTGATCGGGTGGCGATGGATGGGGAGGAAGTGACTCATGGCTGTCAGTAGTCTCGTCCTGCACCTGCAGCAACCCAAGTTCCACAGCGCTCTTGCCAAAGAGCGTGCAGAGTTCTTGCCTGAAGTGAGCAGTAGGGAACGTAATACCCCGCTCCCATCGACTCACGTTGAGAGAGCTAGTTCCTATCTGATCAGCTACCTCTAACTGTGACCAGCAGCGCAGTTCACGTTCCTGTCTCAATTGCCGATTCGGGGTCGCCTGAGCAGCCTTTTTCACCGCTAGCATCCTCCCTTCTGTCTTCCTACCCTATCTACCCCCATATGTCCTGGCACAGCGAACGCTCATTTCACATGTGAGCAGGCGCGGTTCACACGCCTGCTGCACCAAATGGTTCTTAATTAAATTAAAATATGAACCACTATCGTTGAAGTAAACGATTGCTGAGGCTATTATATCAGATTCTCTTGCAAAGAGACAACGAATCCAGCGACCCGCGTGACAATACTTGACGCATACTTGACTACTGGATGCCGATCTCTCAAGTCGCCTTTCCAGGCATACTAGGAGTATTGAAGAGCGCAGTGAGAAGTAGAAAGGAACATCTTTTATGCTAAAAGAAGAGCGCGAAGGTCAGCTTGACCGCAGCACCACTATGGTAGTTCTCGAGAAGGCGCAAATTGAAGTCTTAAAGGCCAGCCTCCGGGGAGAACTCATCCAGCCCGGTGATGAGGGTTACGATGCGGCACGCAAAGTCTACAATGGTATGATCGACAAGCGCCCCGCCCTGATCGCGCGCTGCGCCGATGTGGCCGACGTCATTGCGGCGGTCAACTTTGGCCGCGAGAACGGTCTCCTCGTTTCCATCCGGGGCGGCAGGCACAATGCTGGCGGGTTGGGGATCTGCGATAACGGACTGGTCATCGATCTCTCGCTCATCCGTTATACGCGCGTCGATCCCGAAGCGGGGACCATCCGGGTCGGAGGAGGCAGCACCTGGGGCGACGTCGATCACGCTACCCACGCCTTTGGCCTGGCGGTACCCAGCGGGATCATTTCCACGACCGGCGTGGGCGGACTCACCCTGGGTGGAGGGCTGGGGTACCTGACCCGCAAATGCGGCCTGGCGATCGACAACCTGATCGCCGCCGACGTCGTACTGGCCGACGGCCGCTTTGTGACAGCCGACGAGCAGCATCATGCGGATCTGTTCTGGGCTTTGCGCGGCGGTGGCGGAAACTTCGGCGTCGTCACCTCGTTCATGTTCAAGACTCACCCGATCCATACCGTCTATGGCGGCCCCATGCTGTGGGAGCTGGACCAGGCACCCGAGGTAATACAGTGGTATCGGGGGTTCATCACCCAGGCACCCGATGACATCAACGGCTTCTTCGCTTTCCTGATAGTTCCGCCAGGGCCGCCCTTCCCCGAACCTCTTCACAGCAAGCACATGTGCGGGGTGGTGTGGTGCTACACCGGGCCGATGGAGAAGGCCGAGGAAACGTTCAAACCGATCCGGGAGAAATTCCCGCCAGCCCTGGACTTCGTTGGTCCCATCCCGCACCCGGCGCTGCAAAGCATGTTCGATGCGTTGTACCCACCAGGACTCCAGTGGTATTGGAAAGCGGACTTTGTGAACGAACTGAGCGACGAGGCGATCCAGCTCCACATAAAGCACGGCTCCAAGGTGCCGACGATGCACTCGACGATGCACCTCTATCCAGTGAACGGAGCGGCGCACCATGTGGGCAAGCACGACACGGCGTGGAGCTACCGGGATACCACATGGGCCGAGGTGATCGTGGGAGTCGATCCAGACCCTGCGAATAAGAACCGCATCATAGACTGGGCCAGGAACTACTGGGACGATCTGCACCCGTTTTCAGCAGGTGGCGCGTATGTAAATTTCATGATGGAGGAGGGCGAGGAGCGCGTCAGAGCATCCTATCGGGATAACTACGAGCGCCTGGCGGCTATCAAGAGCAAGTACGATCCGGCCAATTTCTTTCGCGTGAATCAGAACATCAGGCCCACCACGTAAGGAAGCCACAGGAATATCGACGGGCTAGCGGGGCAGCAACCAGCATGAAGCTGGCTGCTGCCAGGTTCCTTTGGATTATGCAAAGGTAGCCAGGATCTGACCAGGCTTTCGCCTTTCCAAACCTTATCATTCCCCGTGAGGTTCAGGAACACTTTCAATAATGCGGAACCCATAACCGCAGCAGGTCAAAACTGGCTCACTCATACACACTGCGCTTGAGCGGCTTCAGATTATTGACACGCCCATCCACCATACTGTTATTTCATCTGAGGATCAAGCCTGCCTGCATTGTGGCCTGATCCTGGCGCAGTTTGTTGACAAACGGACGCAGCTCAGGAATGCCATTGTGAAAAGTAGTGTACATCCACTGATCCAGTTCTTCACCTTGCATCAGCTGCAAAGAAATGGGAATAGCGACAAACACAGACAGTAGATTTTAGAAGTGTGCTCGTAGGTCGGCAAATGTGTTGAGCGTCAGGAGGCGTCCTTGGCCTTCATGACGGACTTCTTGTTGTTCCAGGCCCCAGGTGTGGGGATGAGGAATAAACACGGCATTCAAGCCAGCTTTAAGCGCGGGATTAATATCAGAG
>WNFM01267563.1_pt1 | contig 15041 bp, 13 predicted proteins | sample 5400271 | NCBI WGS metagenome assembly WNFM01 (sample SAMN13153352, study PRJNA577476) | soil metagenome | isolation source: 60 cm saprolite on Douglas fir-dominated hillslope | place: USA:California | collected 2013-09-17 | reverse complement strand
GATCGGATGATCGCCGTGATCGGCAAAAGAATCTACCACGGAGGCACGGAGACACGGAGAATCGGGAAATTGCCAGAATCGCCGAAATTGCCAAAGATCGCCGAAAATTGAGCCCCTATCGTGACAAACAAGCACGTGAGCGGGTGCGCAGCGATAGAAATATAGGACAACCAAGCCCGCGAGGCCCTGTGGCCGCCGAGCGGGCCGCAACAGGAGCAGAAGAAGTTCTGCCGGAGCCAGAGACGTGAGCGGTGTGGAGCGAAGCGACAGAAAGACTAACCGCGACAAAAATAAAAGACCCGGTAGTGGGGTCGACCGGGTCTCGAATTCGCTCAGTACGTGGACTTGCTCATCATGCAGACTGCGTTGTTTGTTGCTTGGTTACGCTTTCTGCCTGTGGGCCTTTCTGTCCCTGGACAATTTCGAACTCGACATCGTCGCCCTCCTGGAGGCTCTTATAGCCCTCCGACTGGATGGCACTATAGTGGACGAACACATCAGGGCCGTCATCCCGGCCGATAAAGCCGAAGCCCTTTGCGTTATTGAACCATTTCACTTTGCCTTTAATTCGCGACACGATCCGTACTCTGGGCGGTCCTTGGATGCACGGTTATACTGTGGTCCCCGCGAACCAGCTTTCCTTCTCTTGGTTTTTTTTGCCACTGCTATTGGGAGGGACGCAGGACACCGGAGATACCCTCTCCGATGTGAAACGTCTTATACCCGTTACTTTGGCTTTGGTTTTATTTTGCGCCTCATGAATGCGACATGTCAACTGATCTAAGTACCCGAACACCAATGGATTACAGCGCAAAGGGCGCTTCCGCCTCGCGCTGGCGGAACAAATCCTTACTGTTGATATCGGATAATGAGCTGTCTGCTTTAGCGGCGAGTGAGCTTTTTGTCCAGCCAAAGCAGCGGCGCGATGGTCTTGGCATCGATGATCTTGCCGGTCATCGCCATGCGTACCGCCTGCGCCAGCGGGAAAAAGCGCAACGCGATACGCTCATCTTCTTCCGGCTGTGCAATGCCTTTTCGCAGGCTGCGCGCCAGATAGACGGTCATGCTCTCGTCCAGAAAGCCAGGGCTCACGTAAAAGAAGAGCGCTTTCTGCCATTTGGCAGCCGTGTATCCCGTTTCTTCCAGGAGCTCTCGCTTGGCGGCGGCCAGATGATTTTCGCCGGGATCAACGCGCCCAGCCGGCAGTTCCCACATGCGCCGGCCGGCAGCGTAGCGATATTGCCGTTCCAGCAAGACCCGCGGCGTGCGCGCGGAATCGTCTACCGGCAATACCACGATCGAACCCGAATGCCTTATCACATCACGCCGCGCGCGGACGTTGCCGGGCTCTTCGACTTCGTCCGTCACCACGCTGAAGACGGGGCCTCGGAAAACGGTCTTGGAAGAAATCACACGAACCAGGCTGGATTTCTTTTTACGCATTTCCTCACTATAAGGGTTTGGATTCAAAATCCAAAACTCGCTGCGCTTATCTCCCCGATCACGCGCGATCACGGCGATCCCGTGCGATTCCGGCGATCCTTTCTGATATTCTCCCGTGGAATGGCACGCAAGCGTACAGCCAAAGCGACCATCACGCTGATCGGCGCCGGCAATCTGGCCCAGGCGTTGGGCCCGGCGCTCAAGGCTGCGGGCTACACAATCGACATTGTCGCCGCGCGGGAGACCGCATCTTCGCGGCGGCGCGCTGCCATGCTGGCCGCAAGGCTCCGCGCCAGGACGCAATCACTCGAAGATGCCGGACCGGACGCGGATGTGATATGGATCTGCCACACCGACGACGCGCTGGCGGAAACCGCCCGCAAGCTGGCGCGCAAGCGCGGCTGGAAGGGCAAGACCGTGTTTCATTCCAGTGGCGCGCTCACCAGTGATGTGCTGTCGCCGCTGCGGCGCGCAGGAGCTCAGACGGCATCATTGCATCCGATGATGACTTTTGTTCCCGGCACCACGCCACGAATGAGCGACGTTCCATTTGCCGTGGAAGGCGCCCCGCAGGCCGTGCTCGTCGCTCGCAGGATCGTGCGTGACCTTGGCGCGGAAGTTTTTCCCATCAAGAAATCCGCCAAGCCGCTCTACCACGCGCTGGGATCGTTCTCTTCACCGCTGATAGTCGCCACCCTGGTGACAGCCGAGCGCGTTGGCCGTGGCGCAGGGCTGAACGCCAGCCAGACGCGACGGCTGATGGGGCCTATCCTGCGCCAGACGCTGGAAAATTATCAGGAGCGCGGCGCCGCCGCGGCCTTCAGCGGGCCCATCAAGCGCGGCGACCTCAATACTGTCCGCCGCCACCTGCGCGAGCTGAAACGCGTGCCCGGCGCCAGCGAGGTCTATCGGGCGCTGGTCAAGTCGGCGTTGATGGATTTGCCATCAACTAAACGGAAAGAGTTGATGAGTCTTTTGCAAAAATCCTGAAACGCGGCGGAAAGGAGTAATCAGACGAAAGGCAAGACAAGGATCCAAGGTACTCGCCGGTTGTGACTAGGTCCGGCACATTTCGGCACTTCTTTCCCTCCGCTTCCTCCGTTCCTCTGTGTTTCAAAGGTTTTGGGTTTATCTGTCCGTAAACAAATGTCCCAGCTTTTCTTTCTTGGTATTCAGATAACGCTCTGAGGCGGCGTGCGGTTCAACCTCACACGGCACGCGCTCCACCACCTCGATTCCAGCGGACTCCAGCGCCGCGACTTTCTGCGGATTGTTGGAGAGCAGGCGCACCTGCTTCAGCCCCAGTGCCTTCAGTATCTCGGCGGGAAGCTGAAATTCTCGATGGTCGGCCTTGAAGCCCAATTCCTCATTGGCCTGAACCGTGTCCAGTCCCTGATCTTGCAGTTGATAGGCCTGGAGTTTGGCCATCAGCCCAATGCCCCGGCCTTCCTGCATTTCATAGAGCAGGACGCCAGCCCCGGCTTGCGCGATCATCGAAAGCGCCATCTCCAGTTGCTGGCGGCAATCGCAGCGCAGGGAACCAAACACGTCCCCGGTAAGACACTGCGAATGAATGCGTACCAGCGGCGGCGCAGCGTGAATGTCCCCCATCACTAGCGCCACGGCTTCTTCCTTGCGACGGTCGCTCGCCACTCCGTCGGGGCCGAAGTGGCCTTCAAAGCCCATAATACGGAAGTGTCCCCAACGCGTAGGGAAATCGGCTTCGGCCATTTTGCGGATGGTGAATGAAGAGCTCACATCTCTATTATAGAGGGTGCGGTGGTAACATCTGCTTATGCCGAGCAGCGATACTTCTCCTGAGATCGAAACCATGCAGATCCAAATCATTCGCTCGATGACGGTCGAAGAGCGCCTACTTACGGCCTTGGACATGAGTTTGTTTTCTCGGGAGCTTATGAAAGCAGGCATTCGTCGTGACCATCCTGAGTGGACAGAAAGGGAAGTCCGGATCGAGGCGCTTCGGCGGGTTTTCTTACCTGCACCATTACCAGCCTGGGTTCGATGACGCTCCCCGATCTTTTCCGCCGTATATCATCTTCCCTTGAGCAAGCGGGAATTCCTTACATGCTCACGGGATCCTATGCTAGCTCAGTCTATGGAATGGGGCGGGCATCTCAAGATATCGATCTAATCATTTCCGCGGGAGAAAAGCAGGTCAGAAGACTCCTTGATCTGCTTTCACAAAATAATTTTTATGCTGAATCCAATGCCGCGATGGAAGCCTGCCATCGCAAATCGATGTTCAATGCGATTGATAACGTGACAGTGATCAAGATTGACTTCATCTTTCAAAAAGACAGAAATTTCAGCAAAGAAGAATTTCAGCGCCGTCAAACCGCTCCGGTGCAAGGGGTTCAACTGTTTGTGGCGACCGCCGAAGATACCGTGATTTCAAAGCTCGAATGGGCCAGCCTTGGTCAATCGGCGCGTCAGGTTGAAGATGTGGTTGGCATTCTGAAGGTACGCGACCAGGAGCTTGATCGCGCTTACATTGAAAAGTGGGTCACAGAACTCGGCCTGACTTCCCAGTGGCAGCGCGCCCGCCAACTTGTCGGCCTCGAATAGAACTCCCGCCACACGATATACTTAAACGTTTTGATTCTTCTGTCCGGGAGGAACCATGGCCTCATCCGCAGTCAGTTACGCACGAGAGAACCAGCAGAAATTTTTAGGCGAGTTGAAAGACCTGCTCCGCATTCCCAGCGTCAGCACCGCGCCGGAGCACAAGGAAGACGTCCGACGCGCCGCCATGTTCGTCGCCGACGAGATGCGCCGCATCGGCCTGGAGAACGTTGACGTCATTCCCACCAAGAACCATCCACTGGTCTATGGCGACTGGCTGCACGCGCCGGGCAAGCCCACCGTGCTGTGCTACGCCCACTATGACGTTCAGCCGCCCGATCCACTCAATGAATGGCTTACGCCGCCGTTTGAGCCCACTGAACGCAACCAAAATATCTACGCCCGCGGCGCGGTTGACGACAAAGGCCAGCTCTGGATGGAGATCAAGGCCGTGGAAGCGTTGATGCGGGCCAATAGTGGCAAGCTCCCGCTTAACGTGAAGTTCATCATTGAAGGCGAAGAGGAAGTTGGCGGAGAATCGATTGCGGCGTATGTCCGCGCGCAGAAAGCCAAGCTCAAAGCCGACTTCGCCCTGGTGTGCGACACCGAGTTGTTCGCGCCCAACCTTCCTACATTGTGCGTCGGACTGCGCGGGCTGGTTTATACCGAGATCGAGGCCCAGGGCGCAAAGACTGACCTGCATTCCGGCATGTACGGCGGCGCCGCGCCCAACCCGTTCTTTGCCCTGATCGAAATCATCAGCCAGCTGAAAGATTCCAAAGGCAAGATCCTGATCCCCGGCTTCTATAAGGGCGTGAAGGCGCCGAGCAAAGACGAACTCAAAGCCTGGAAGCGCCTGCCCTTTAATGAAGAGCATTACCGCAAGACCGAGGTCGGCTCAAAAGTGCTGACCGGCGAGCCCGGCTACGGGGTGCTCTATCGCACATGGGCGCGGCCGACGCTCGAAGTCCACGGCATGCCCGGCGGCTTTACCGCGCCCGGCGCCAAGACCGTGATCCCCGCGCGCGCCTTCGCCAAGGTATCCATGCGCCTGGTGCCGAACCAGGACCCCGACGCGGTCCTAAAGAAGTACACCAAATACGTGAAGAAGCTCACTCCCAAGGGGATTGAAACCAATATTAAGGTCTTCAGCAAAGGGCCGGCCTGCGTGGTGGGTACCAATAACCACTTCATCAAGGCCGCCACAGAGGCGATGCGCGACGTCTTCAAGAAAGACACGGTCTTCATCCGCTCCGGCGGCTCGATTCCGATCGTCACCGACTTTCAGGATGTGCTCAAAATTCCCAGTGTCATGATGGGCTTCGGCCTGCCCGACGACAACCTGCATGCGCCGAACGAGAAGTTCCACATCCCCAACTTTTACCGCGGGATCGAGTCGATCATCAGGTTCTTTGAGAAATTGGGCGGCTGAGAGATCGGGTGATCCGGCGATCGGGCGATGGAATGATATGGATCATCCAGCCTACGAAGCCTGTTTGTATGAGTTCCTACCGCGGATTTTCGCGGATGCACGCGGATCAGCGCGATTTCCGAGGTCAGTCGGAATAGCTCCCTCATCGGCGGGGATTTTCGGCTTTCCTGATCCGCGATAATCCGCGCAAATCAGCGGTAAGCCTCTCCTGCTTTCCTCCGCGTCTCCGCGCCTCCGCCGGTGCGCATTGGTTTTCCGATCACGCACGATCACGGCGATCTTTGCTCCGGCTCCGCCTTAATCCTTTAGCCCCTTGCACCATGGTGTACCAATTCGCGCCTTAAGCCGTCTTGCATCATTGCACCATTCGCGCTACAGTTTGAACAGCTCTGACGTTTCTTCCGACCTCGCAAGAACCCTCACAGGAATAATTTGGCCAATAGCTGCACAAGGGGTGCGACATCCTGTGGTCTAGGGTATTTATCCACAACATATTGTGGGCTTTACTCTTGACCCCCGGTAACTCTCTGGGTACTCTAACTGAAACGCGGGTTAGCTACTCCCAGCCGGTAGCCCGAGACGACGATTGGCCATTCCTGAAGGAGTAGGAAGTTGCTTAAACTTAAGAAGCTGCAAATCCTCGGTTTTAAGTCCTTCTGTGATCGCACGGAGCTGAAGTTTCCGGGCGAGGGCATCGCCGCCGTCGTGGGGCCCAACGGGTGCGGAAAATCCAATATCTCTGACGCAATTTCCTGGGTGCTGGGCGAACAGTCCGCCAAGAGCCTGCGCGGCGTGCGCATGGAAGACGTGATCTTTGCCGGCACGCATGAGCGCAAGCCCACCGGCATGGCTGAGGTGTCGCTCACGCTGATCGATCCCCAGGTTTATGAAGGGCAGGTCACTGGCGAGCCTGAGATCGATATTCAGGACGATATGCCGCTGGGCATGAATGACGACGACTGGGACGAGGCTTCCTTCCGTGCCTCCGCCGCCGAAGCCACGGAAGCCCACGTAGCCGAAGTCCAGCCCGGCCCGCTCGACTGGAAAGAAGGCATGGAAAGCGAGAGCGAAGCCGCTGATGGTGAAGAGACGGCTGCCAGCGAAGGCTCCCCCGAACTCGCCCAAGAAGCAGCGCAGGCAGAAGCAGCTTCTCCAGACCAGCAATCCGCTCCCACTGAAGCCAATGCAGAAGCCACGCCCATGGCGTTTGCCAAGGGCGAAATAGTGGTTACGCGACGCCTGTTCCGTACGGGTGAAAGCGAATACCTGCTCAACGGCAAGCTCTGCCGCCTACGCGATATCCAGGACATTTTCATGGGTACCGGTCTGGGGCCGGAGTCCTACGCCATCATCGAGCAGGGAAGGATCGGGCAGATTCTTAGCAGCAAACCGCATGACCGCCGCGCCATCATTGAAGAAGCCGCCGGCATCACCAAGTTCAAGACCAAAAAGCGGCTGGCGGAAGCGCGTCTGGAGCAGTCGCGGCTGAACCTGGCCCGCATCAATGACATTTTTGACGAAGTGACGCGACAGATGAATTCGCTCAAGCGCCAGGCTTCCAAGGCAGAGCGCTACGCTCGCCTGCGCGACGAGATGAAGGACAAGCTGCGCGTGGTGCTGGCCAGCAAGTTTGCCCAGATGGGCCGTGATGAAGCTTCATTGCACGGCTCGCTCGAGGCCATCGGTGAGGAGATTCGCGGCCGCTCAGAATCGGTCAGCGGCAAGGAAGCCGAACACTCGGAGCGCACGCAGCGCGGCTATACCATTGAGGGTGAGATTGCGCTCAACAGCCAGGCCATGAACGCCTTGGCGGTCGAGACCGAACGCGCTGTTTCCCGCCGAGGCGCCAATCAGGAGCGCTGCTCGGAGTTGGATGCACGCTCGGCTGCTGCCTATGCCGAGTTGGAACGCGCCCAGGCGCAGTTACTTTCGCTGCTGGAAGAAGTCCAGGCCAACCGCCGCTTTGCTGAGTCGGCCGCCTCTGAAGTCGCTGCGGCCCAGCACGACTGGCAGATGCAGCAGCAATTCTCCCAGGATGCCGCCACGGCTCTCTCTGACCTGGAGCGCCAGCAGGAAGCGCGTCGTCACAACGTGATGGAGGCCATGGCCTCGGCCTCCCAGGTGCGCAATCAGATTATCCAGGCGGAAGAGCACATGACCGCGCTGGAGCGGGAAGCGCAGAGGCTGGAGCGCGAAGCCGCGGCCGCTCAGCTTGACATTGAGAGCTTCGGCGGCAAGCGCGGGCAGATTGCCTTTGAATTTGAGTCCATCACGCAGACCGCTGCGGCGCTGGGAGCGCGGATAGAAGAAATCCGCGGCCAGATTGAGAGCAAGCGCAAGGAAGAAGAAGAGCGCAAGCGCAACCTGGATACGATTCGCGCCGAATACGCGACCGCCATCGGCAAAAAGAGCTCGCTGGAATCGGTGATTAATGAGCATGGCTACTCTACGGAGTCGGTGAAGCGGCTCTTCCAGTCGAACGCCATGGGCCATGTCTTCACGCCGGCCGGAGTTCTGGCCGATTTTCTTGAGGTCGAAACCCGCTATGAAAGCGTGGTGGAAGAATTCCTGCGTGACGAGCTGAATTATGTCGTGGTGAAATCCTGGGATTCGGCCAACGAAGGCATGCGGCTGCTGCAATCCGATGTCGACGGTCGCGCGACCTTCCTGGTGCACCCGGAAGACGCGCAAGCCAAGTTCTCCTTTGTTGCCAGTGACGCGCCCGCGCCGACCTCAGAGCGGCACGAAGAACTAGTGTCGCTCAAGAACTGTATCCGTGTCCTGGACGGCTTTGGCCGTTCGCTCGAAGTCGTGCTGCCCAAGCTGCGCGACGGCTACATTACCGCTGACGCGAGTATTGCGCGCAACCTGGCGTTGGAAAACCCTGACGCCTACTTCCTCTCCGCCACCGGCGAGTGCTTCCACAACGTCACCGTCACCGGCGGCAAGCAGCGCAAGGAAGGCCCGCTCTCACTCAAGCGCGAGCTGCGCGAGGTAGTAAAGCTGGCCGGCGATCTGGAAACTGCCATTCAGCAAGAGCAGGGCCGGGTCCAGACCCTGGGCCGTGAACTCTCCGAGTTGGGCAAGCTGCTCAGCACCTTAGAAGAAGAGCGCCGTGAAGCCGAGAAGCAGGCGCTGACCTCCGGACATGCCCTCAAGCAGATGGAGACCGAGCTGGCGCGGACTGAGCAGCGGTTGAACACCTATCGTCTGGAATTTGAGCGCACGCGTTCAGAGCGCAGCGAAAAGGAAAACACTCTGGCCAATAAGCGCGAGCAGGCGGAAGCCCTGGAGCAGAAGCGCCAGACGCTGGAAGACGAAATGAAGGTGGCGCAGCAGCGCCTGGTTTCGTTGAGAACGGCCCGTGATGAAGCCGCTCAGAGCGCGTCCGAAGCCGCGTCGCGGCTGGCGGTGGTGGAAGAGCGCCGCCGGAGCGCAGCATCAGCGTTGGAGCGGATTGAAGCGCTTTCGGTAGAGGCTGGGCAACGGGTGGAATCGTTGCAAACCCAGATCCACTCGGCGGCGGCTGAGAAAGTCCAGCGCGAGGCGGAGAACATGCAGATCGCCGAGCGTTTGCAGGCGCTGGCCGCGGAGAAAGCGGCGGCTGAAGCCAGCGGCGTGCAGTTGCAGCATGAGTCGGAGCAGGTGCGCGCACGCATCGCCGAGATCGATCTGGAATTGAAAGTCGCGCGTTTTGAGCTGGACGCCGCGCGCGAGCGCAAGGGCGAACTCGCGGCACAGCTGGCGAAACTTCAGTCCGATCTCGCCCACATGGCTGAGTCCTGCTTGAACGAGCTGAGCATCCCCGCAGCCGACCTGCGCGCCAACGCCGAAATTCCGCTGGTCGAAGGTGAGCAGCTCACAGTGGAAGAGGCCGCATACCGCGAGATGCGGACAAAGCTCGACAACATGGGCCCGGTAAACATGATGGCATTGGAGGAATTCAAAGAGACTGAAACCCGCCACCAGTTCCTGGAAACCCAGCGCAAGGACCTGCTGGAGTCGATCGAGAACACGCAGGCGACGATCAAGGAGATCGACGAGTTCTCCCGGCAAAAATTCCAGGAAGCCTTCGATCGCATTAACGAGAATTTCCAGTTTACCTTCCGCAAGCTCTTTGGCGGCGGACAGGCCTTCATGCGCCTGACCGATGAAATCAACACGGCGGAAAGCGGCATTGATGTGGTGGCGTCGCCTCCGGGCAAGAAGCTGCAGAATGTGCTGCTGCTCTCCGGTGGAGAGAAGGCGCTCACCGCGCTGTCATTGCTGGTGGGTATCTTCCAGTATCAGCCCAGCCCGTTCTGCATCCTGGACGAAGTGGATGCACCGCTGGACGAAGCCAACATCGGGCGCTTTACTGAACTCATCCGGGAGATGGCGGTGCAGACGCAGTTCATCATCATCACGCACAGTAAGAAGACAATGAGCGTTGCGCCGGTGATGTACGGCGTCACCATGCAGGAGCCGGGCGTCTCCAAGATTGTCTCAGTAAAATTTGGACTGGAAGGCGCCGCGCCGCGGGCGGCTTCAGCTTAGGTTGAGGGCGGTATCCGCCAGCAAGTGGCCCATGAGCGGCCTCGACCCCATCAGTCTGGAATTTCGCGGTAGAATTCTAGTTCTATGATGTGGTGGATCTTAGGCGGCTTCGCGGCACTCATTCTCCTGCTATTTATCTGGTGTGCGGGCACCTATTTTTATCTCAAGGTGCACTATCGCAATCGGTCTGAGCTGGAGCGGCTGCGCTTCTCCGATTTGGAGAAGGAGGAACGCATGCCGCGATCAGGCTCTTCGTAATCCCGCAAAACTTTTCTTCGATGATCCGGAAGGAAACAACTAGGAATGTTTTCTCTGATGCGCTGGTGGACCCTCCAACTTTTGTTCCTGTTTCTGGTCGCACAGGCCAGGGCCGCGGACAAACCGCAGGCCGACAGGATCATCATCCTAAAATCCGCGCGGACCATGACGCTCTTCAACGCCGATAAAGTGCTGAAAACCTATAAGGTCGCGCTTGGGACCATGCCGGTGGGGCCAAAACGGGTAGAAGGCGACCACAAGACGCCGGAAGGCAGCTACATTATCGACGCCAGGAACCCGCAGAGCCGGTTTCATCTGGCACTGCACATCTCTTATCCTAGCGCGGCTGACCGTGAGCGGGCGCGCAAGCTGGGTTCGCGCCCCGGCGGCGCCATCATGATCCATGGACTCGAAAACCGCTTCGCCTACCTGGGCGCGCTGCACCGGCAAACTGATTGGACGGACGGTTGCATCGCAGTTACCAACGCCGAGATTGAAGAAATTTGGAAGCTGGCGCCGGTTGGGACGCGCGTGGAGATACGGCCATAGCGCTCATTCTCCAGCGCGCGACAATGAATCTTGGCGGCCCTTAGCAGGTTATTGCGGAGGCGTCTGTGGCTTTTTCTTTGCTTTCTTCAAATCCTGCTGCTTCTCTTTGGCTTCATCTGCGGGCGTTTCAAGTTTATCTTCCAGGACGCTGCCGCTCATGGCGTCAACGTTGACTTCATGGATCCCGTTCGCGGTACGAATATCAAAAGAGTAGATCAGCTTGCCATGCTCTCTTTCCAGTTCCTTGCTTTGTATGTCGCCCGGCTCTTTCTCCAGGGCGGTCTTCTGCGCCTGTTCCATGCTCACCTTGGGCTGCTCACGTTTGCCTTTGGCCAGAAGTGTAGCTGGGCCCAGCAGGAGCAGGGCTACGATCAGGCTTGTCCATTTCATTTCGATAGGCTCCTTGGTTGAAAAACCAGCGTCGATATATAGCGCTCTCTGCATTCTAACTCCATGCGGCGGGGACTTGCGCGTATTTACATGTGGTCGCAGCCCGGGAACCCGCAGCAGGCCACGGACCTCCGGCGCCGTTCGCGGGCGCATCAAAAAAAAGGACGAATAAAAAATATTTTTTGCAGGCCGAGGTTTAATTTCTAGTAACCGGTACTACAAACTCCATCGAAAATCAATGCAGTTGAGGCCGCGTTCTATGCGGGTTTGATCGCCTGTGCATTTTGTGGATTTTTTTCCGGCAAAAAATTGCAGGCCGCCTCTGAAAATCATTTTTTCCGTGGTTGACAAAAAAAGTTGAGCGGCTAGAATACGACCTCGCCTACGTATTTCCGCCATGACTAGTCAAGCCGCCCAAAGCCGAATTCTATTGCAGACCAATTTCCCCGAACTCATGCTGCACGCGCGTGGCAAGGTGCGTGACCTGTACAGCCTGAACGGGCATTTGCTGTTTGTGGCCACGGACCGCATCTCGGCGTTTGACTACGTGCTGGCCTCGGGCATTCCGGAAAAGGGCCGGGTGCTCACGCAGTTGTCGCTATTCTGGTTTGAGTTCCTGAAGGACGTGGTGAAGAACCATCTGGTCACTGCCCGGGTGAAAGAGTATCCGCCAGCGTTGCAAAAATATGCAGACGAGCTGCAGGGGCGCTCCATGCTGGTAAACAAGGCGCAGATGATCGACATTGAGTGCGTGGCGCGCGGTTACCTTTCTGGTTCGGGATGGAAGGAATACCAGCAGAGCGGAGCAGTTTGCGGCATCAGGCTGCCGGCAGGTCTGAAGGAGTCAGACAAACTGCCGGAGCCGATCTTTACGCCGGCCACCAAGGCGCTGAGCGGCCACGACGAAAACATTTCCTTTGAGGAGATGGCCAAACGCACCGGCAAAGACCTGGCAGAGAAGCTGCGGGATCTGACGTTAAGTATTTACAAGAAAGCGGCGGACTACGCCGCCGGCCGCGGCATCATCATTGCCGATACCAAGTTTGAGTTCGGGCATACGGAGCAGGGTCTCATTCTGGCGGATGAGGTCTTAACACCCGATTCTTCACGTTTCTGGCCTGCGGACAAGTATCAGCCGGGCCGGGCGCAGGAATCGTTCGACAAGCAATTTGTTCGCGACTATCTGGAAGCGATCAAGTGGAACAAGCAACCGCCCGCTCCCGCTTTGCCGGAGGATGTAGCGCGCAAGACGAGTGAGAAATACATCCAGGCGTACAGAGTGTTGGCTGGGCGTGAGTTGCCTGCAGACTGAGCCGGCGACGGCATGAATGCGCTTGACTGGATCATTCTCGTAATCATGCTGTTTTCGGCGCTGTTGGCGGCGGCCCAGGGTTTTTTCTTTGAGATTATCTGCCTGGCAGGGGCGGTCCTGGGGTTCCTGCTGGCGTCATGGGGATACGGACGGCTTTCTCCATGGTTTGTGCAGTACGTCAAGTTGCCGGCGTTTGCGGACTTGGCGGGATTTCTTACGATTTTTGTGTCGGTCGTTCTGCTGGCCGGGGCCATCGCCAGGCTCACCCGATGGGTGGTCCATGAGGCGGGACTCCGATCGGTTGACCGTGTGTTGGGAGCAGCGTTCGGTTTTGTTCGTGGAATGGTGATTGTGACCGCCGGATTGATAGCTATCACGGCGTTTGCACCAGAGTCAGAAGAGCTGTCTGGCTCACAACTGGCGGGGTACTTCCTGGTGGCGGGACGCGGCGCAAGCTGGCTGGCGCCCTCTGATGTTCGCCAGAAGTTTCGCGCTGGAATTGCCAAACTCCGCGGCGGGCCCAATCCCGGAGCGACAAACAAGTAAATAAGTCGCGAGGCCGAAACGCGCCGAGCGGCGTGCAGCAGGAGCAAGAAGGGCTGCCGCCGGAGGAAGCTGCTTGGCGGTTTGGAGCGAAGCGACAAAAATAAAAGATAAATGGCGCATCTGGAAAGTGAGGGAGAATCTGTGAAGGACCAGCTCGAAGGACTCGTGGCGCAGATGTACAGCAGCGGCATTCTTTACTCTGAGGCCGTGCGTGAATTCAAGAAGCGGTTCATCATGAACGTCCTGCAGCAGAACCGGGGGAACCAGTGCAAGGCGGCGCGTGAACTGGGCATGCATCGCAATACCCTCAGCCGCACCATCGCCGAATTGAAGCTGGACGTGCGCCAGTTGCGTGATGGCGGCCGCCGTCCGGTGCGCAGTGAAAAGCCGGCGCCGCTGGAGAAGAAGCTGGCCCGGTAGCAGGCGCGCGCAGCCGCGATCGTCGTATTTTGAATCCAATGCAAGGTGCAGACTCTGGTGCCTCCATCGGCCGGGCAGAAAGTATTTGTGCGTTCCGGGTTCCGCTGGGATGGGGCGGACGCATACCTATTTGATATTGACGGGACACTCCTCAACAGCCGTGATGCGGTCCACTACTTCGCCTGCCGCAGTGCCGTACGCGCAATCTTTGGCGTAGAGACCAACATTGAAGGCATCCACGTACACGGCAATACCGATCCCGGCATTCTGCGTGCGGTGCTGCGGCGAGCGGGCGTGAACGACTCTGCCGTTGACTCCGGCATGGCGAGAATGGTCGGACATATCTGCGCGGAGGTGCAGCGCAACCGCGAAGATTTGCGCCCGGAGCTTTGCCCGTCGATTCTTGAGTTGATGGCGCACCTCCACCAACGCGGAAAGCTACTGGCTGCCGCGTCAGGGAATCTGGAGACGGTAGGATGGCTCAAGCTCGAAAAAGCCGGGCTTCGGCCCATGTTTGCGTTTGGCTCATTCTCATTTCCAAGGGAGTCCCGCGCCGAGATTTTTGACCACGGCGTGGAGCTTGCTCGCGAGCGCCTGGGCGCACACGCGGCTGTCGCCGTGGTGGGGGATACGCCCTCTGATATTGAAGCTGCGCGGGCTGTCGGAGCGCCGGTCATCGCGCTGGCGACCGGCATTTTCAGCTTTCCTGACCTGATGGCGTGCCATCCAGACGCATGTTTTGCCTGCGCCACTGACCTCTTAACCCATGAGCCCTGATTGCCTGGCAAACTTAGGTAATCACGCGCAAGATTCCCGCCGGTAATCGTTCTCCTGACGGTACAATGAATCTTCCCGAATGAAGACTTGCCTGGCCATCCTGACGCTGTTTTTCTGCCTGCTTGGCGCCGCTGCTGAGGGGCCGAAGTCCGTGGTCTCCAAGCAGGACCTGAAGGCCGCGGAGAAAGAATTCAAGAATGCGCTGGAGTTCGAGAAGAGCGGCAAGCATGAAGACGCGCTTCTGGCCGCCACACGCGCCTCACAGCTGGTTCCGGGGAACGCGCAATACATCACCATGGCGGAGATGCTGCGCCAGCAGATTGTGGGCAATCACCTGGAGCAGGGCAATCACCTGGCTGCAGCCGGGGACAACGCCGGAGCCGCGGGACACTTCCGCACCGCGCTGGCGATTGATCCGCAGAACACATTTGTCGCGCAGCGCCTGCATGACGTGATGCCGCCGGACCGGGATCAGGAACACAAGCACGTGCTCGAACTGCTGGCGTCAGTGGACGAGATCAACCTGCAGCCGGCGCCGGGCAAGAAAAGTTTCCATCTGCAAGGCGACACGCGGCAACTCTATGTCCAGATTGGGGCCGCGTTCGGCGTCACCATGCAGTTTGACCAGAACCTCAATAGCCGCAATCTTCGCTTTGATCTGGACAATGTGGACTTTTACACGGTCATGGACCTTGCGGGAAAGATGACTAAAACCTTCTGGGCGCCGGTGGCAAGCCATGAAGCCATCATCGCGAGCGATACCCTGGAGATGCGGAAGCAATACGAGCGCATGGC
>WNFM01170187.1_pt1 | contig 15042 bp, 9 predicted proteins | sample 5400271 | NCBI WGS metagenome assembly WNFM01 (sample SAMN13153352, study PRJNA577476) | soil metagenome | isolation source: 60 cm saprolite on Douglas fir-dominated hillslope | place: USA:California | collected 2013-09-17 | reverse complement strand
CCACAGCTCACCAGTGCACGCAACAAGTAGGGATGAGCGGTATTGTTGCGACGGGCATATTGCTGGTTCTGGGCAAGCTTTGCTTGCACCAGATCAAATTGGTCTTGCGTGATGATAGCGGGAACCTGAGCCACAGCTTCCCATTCCTGCGGTCCGGTGGCTGGATGGCCTCCATGCTCGTGTCCCACGCGACGAAGAGCCGACTGCCGATGACGCGCTCTGGCGACACGATAGCGCCCAATAAAGACCGTTCCGGTGTAGACCGGATTGCGCAGAATGCCCCGCACTGTGGCTTGATTCCAGCGCCTTTTCCCGGTAGGGGTAGGGATCTGTTGACGCATCAAATCCTTGGTCAGCCCCACCAAACTCTGCTGCCCTTGTTGATAATGGTGAAACAGTTCGGCGACCACCGCCGCCTCGGCTGGCTCCACTCGCACGCCCGCTGGGTCACGGGGACGGGCAGGATCAACGCGATAGCCATAGGGCGGCTGCGTCCAGGGCACTAAGAGTCCCGCCCGATACTTCTGCTGATGCCCGCGTCGCATCCGTTCGGCAATCAAGCTGCGTTCGTATTCGGCCACGGCGCCGCGGATTTGGACCAACAACTGATCATGCGGAGTGCGACTGGTCGGTTGATCCAGAAACTCGATCTGGCATCCGCACCGCTCAAATTCTTCCATCAGCAGCATTTGGTGCACATAGTTGCGCGCCAGGCGATCAGGGGCCGTGATCAGCACCCGGTCAAAGGCAGCATTGCGCACCTGATCGCGCAAGCGATCAAGCCCTGGCCGGCGCAAACTCGCTCCGCTGTAGCCATCGTCGCGGAAAATGTGCTCCTCATTCCAGAGCCATCCCTGTTTTTGACTGTATTCACGCAGCAGATGTAACTGCTGCTCGATCGTTTGGGTCTGTGCTTGTCGTTGGGTTGACACCCGAACGTACATCGCAATGTTCATCGTTGTTCTCCTGCAAAAGCCGAGGGGAAGGACTCCTCTTCACATTCGTCTTCCCCCACTCGATAAGCGACTGATAGCTGCGATCCCATCGAGCGCGAGCATCAGGCTGTTCCACGTAGCGACGCTGAACGGTCCATTGTCGTTTCTTCATGTGCCTCCTGTTGGGGAAGATACTCCTCTGTATTTCCCGTAACAGGAGATTCTACTCCAGCACTGCTCGTTTGGCGAGCATTGTGCGGTAAACGCCACCACGAGAGCTGGAGTCGTGCCGTCCGGCTCATGCAGAATTTGTCATTTGTGATTAGACCATTGAGATGGCGTTCCGCAACCTGAAAAGCGAAATGGCCATCCAGAGCCTGCGCGTCTACGACTGGGAATCCCGTCTCAAACTGCTTGGCCTGCTGACCCTGGCCTACGCGTTTCTCATGGATTTGATGTGAAAGGCGTGCAGAACCGCACGCGATTGGCTGATGGATTACGCCTGTCATCGCACGGGAGCACATCTACGCGACGTGGAGATCCCCTTTACCCGCTTGCGCATTGCGCTCTCCAAGCTCTGGCTGGCCTATCCCTGTTGTTTTGTCCGGCGAGCGGCTTTGCGCCTCTAAGTCGAACAGCCCCCCACCTATCGTCGCTTCACAAAGCCCTGGGAGTGTTCAGGGATGCCTCTTCCTGTCTATGTGTACTCTAAGAAAACGCGCACAACTGATTGAGGCGGGAAAAACGATAACTCCTGCACCTCTTCGGGATACCCTTCAGCTCCTTTTTCCTTGTTGAGCTTTCTTTTTCTGCCAGGCAGTCATCCCGGAAGCTGAGAGAGGAAGAGTTTATCGCTAACAACCTCTTCCTCTCTCAGTTTCCGGGATGACTCATGTTTCCTGTAATACCAGACCGTATTTAAGGAACTTTGCTCTGAAAAGTTAGAGTGAGGAAAAGAAACTTGCTGTTAGAGATAAAGCTACCCGAGTTTTTTCCACATTCTCGACCAGTTTTCCACATCAATTTCTTAGAACCTCAAAGTGCGATTATTCCCATTTCTTTACAGTGCGTTATGGGCGTAGCAGAGCCTTGTTGCTGCACAGCGTATAAACTATTGTCACAAGACCCCCCAAATGACTGATCTGCCTAGCTCAACTTGTCACAGGAAAGAGCCGCTTGAGTTTGATGCATGCATCAGCGGTGCGGAACTGCCAGTTGACCGTACCGACCTGCTGGCTGCGATGAGTTTGCCAACTCTGAATCTGCTGACATAATTCCTCGATGGTAGCAATGTTGTGGGTCAGACCTTGCCTTGCTAAGACACTCAGTTCGATCTCGGCAATATCGAGCCAGCTGGCATGCTGGGGAGTAGTGGATTTCCAGGCGGTCGATGAGGGCTTTGGCCTGCTCTGGCGGAAAGACCTCGTAAAACGAAGCAGGGGTGTGCGTATTGAGATTGTCCATGACACGGAACACGCGGGCCGCTTCCAACTACGCCTGCCATACGTGCTGTAGCTCATCAGGTCCCAACACTTCTTCTGGCACGCGTCTGCCCGCCTGGATAATTTTCAAGACATCTCCGCGCACATCCTCTGGCAACCATGCAGCTAACGCTTCATCGCTGGCGTCGATTCTCCGTTCCTTTGGTTGATACTCTAAGCCCTCAGGATACCCGAACTGCCAGACTGACTGTAACATAGCTCGGTGCAGTCCCCGGGCCGGAACAACCGGAGGAAGATGCTCGTTGTGTGCCAGCTCAGCAGCCCGCCGCGCAATCCCTAAGCCATGTCTATCCAGGTCCCCAACGTACTCGATGCGCTCTATCTGATGTTCCACAAGCGTAAAATGGAAAATGGAGCGCTCAAAGCCCGCACCACTGCCGAAGCCAAGCCAGCCATAAGGCGGTGATGAGCACTGCTTGAGGACCGTGGAGGCTGTTCTGAATGCTGCTGCATTCTCAAAGATAAGGGCGATAGGAGATGCTCCAATTTCCTCTAAAACTAACGGTGGAATGTCAGGTATACAGCCAATCAATGTCAGACTGAGTCTTCCAGGTCTGAACAGGGCGCTCTGCAGCAGTTCGCCCAGGCGCTTCTCGTTGCCGGTCAACTGAAGGGAACGATAAGTGAGGGGGGCAGGGTGTTGCAGCGTGCCCTCTCGCAATGCCTCCTGTACCCGCTTGAGAAAGATCACTTGCTCTTGGGCGAGCATTGACATGTCCGTTATCCAGCGTAGTTGTGGCAGCCAGGGATAGTCACGCCAACTTTCATCGTCATCGCGTCCCTCGTCCGGGGGTGTTTTCCAGACCACGGTCGGTAGAGGTGGCTCAAGCGTGCGGTCCCAGCAGCGTCCCCGCGAGGATGGTAGGCGAATGATACCCTGATCTGCGGCCTCTTGCAGGGCTCGCTGTAGCCACTTGCGATTCTCCACGCCACCAGGCCGATAGGGAAACGCCTCGGCAAAGTATTTCCAGAGCACAGCACTCTTCAATTGCTTACCAGAAGCGTGTGCTAGGCAACTCAGAAACGTCTGCAATAGTCCAGGTGGTAACTTTGGTTCTTCAGACGAAGAGCTGGGCGTCATGGCTGATCCTCCTGATCCTCTTGATGTTCGTGATTTTCACGAGAGAAGTTCCGCGACTCATCATGCATCATATGGATCGCATCAAGGCCAATCGGCGAGGTCTCGTGCATGAGGAACGCCTCACCGGTCCGGCGATTGCGCTGGGCGTTGCGCAGGCGTATGATCTTTGGGAATATTTCCAGCGCATCAAAATCTTTGAGAGCGGTGGTATAAATGAGCTGGATGTCCATCGCCTGAGCCACTTCACGCTGCAACTGTAAAAACAGTGGGCGTGAAGCAACACCAATGGGATTATCGAGAATCAGGCAACTCGACCGTCCGGCGGGCCGTGTACGGTGCGCAACCCGCATCCGCAACAAGGTACAGTAGAGTAGGACCATGCTGGTGAGCCGCTCGCCGCCGCTCTCTTTCGTCATTTTACTGGGGGCAATATAATGCAAATCACCAGGGTCTGGAAAAAGAATCTCCACCTTCATCGGCTCGGCGAGTCGGTGCATAGCTTGCTGAAGGAGCTTCACTCCGGTAGGAATCTCGCCCTCACCTTCTACGAGAGCATTCAAAAGGTCCGCAATTCTAGCACGTTCATCTTTCGTGACAGGCAGCGAGAGGTGAATGCGTAAGAAAGGGCGACGCTCAAACGCGGGAAGCGAGGCAGGCAACTTTGAGTATTGGCTTGCACTTCTGAGAAAGTCTGCTCCTGACTCTGCCAGCTCCACTAAATGCTCAACGAGAGTATTTCGATGGGCCATACTCTTCTCACGCTCTTCCAGAATCAAGGTTTGCCGCAAAAGCATCTCAGGCAGCAAGGTGCGGCAGTGCTGTTCATAGCCCCCGTCGCTGTACGCCAACAACCGTTTCGCTAGAGACACCTCCTTATACTCTTTGTCCACTTCGTTAAGCACACGCATGATGGTCTGTGAGCTTTCTCCCGCTCGACGATCTAATTCACCTTTTCCCTCTTGTATCTGGTCAAGTTGCCCCTGCAACGCTTGTAAAAGATTGTCAATCTCCCCTTCCTTCAGCGCTGCCTGTCTTTCCTGAGCTGATGGAGTCGCGTCCAGTCCGGCTATGTCGGATAGATGTGGCTCGCTTGTTCCTAGACTGAGCAAGGAGGCATAGCTCTTCAGCATCATCTGAATCTGATGCTGTACACGGACCAAGCTTTCAATATGCGTGGAGCAGTTCTGTGCTTGCTGCTGTGCTTCCAGCTCTGTAGTGCTTTGCTTCTGAGCCACCTGCTCATTGTTTGCCGCCAACCGTTCTTCTTCATCTGCCTCTTTGATGCATAACGCTTCGCTCTCCGGCACATCCTCTAACTCGTTTTCATCAATGCCCTGTGTACTCAGCCGCTTTTTGATGCTCTGCATCTCTTGCTCAGCCTTCGCTAACTTGTCCTGTTCGCTATCTCGCTCGTTTTCAGCCTTGACACTTGCTCTGACTGCCTCTTCTGCACGCTCATCGGCATCGTCCGGGTCTGACAGCGTATGCAAGGCGTCAGATACCTCACTTTCCGTCACCGGCTTTTTGAGCTTGACTCGCAATTGCCGCTGTGCCTGCTCTACTGCTTTCAGCGCCTCATTGTGGAGGACAGTAAGCTCATTGATGCCGATCTTCTGCTCGTACTGCTCCTTGAGCCGCTCATACTCATCACGAAGCACCTGAAGATCACCAGAGGCAGGAGCAGGCGGATTCCCTTCCAGGTAACGAACCTCGCTCCGTTCGCGTTCGGTGACACTGGCCTCCTCCGCAAGGCGCTTCTCTGCATTCACTGCCGCATTGGCCTCGTCCTCTTTTTCCCGAGCTTGATCTCGCAAGTGTTGCGCTTGCGTCCAGCATTCCTCTGCCTGGGCGCGCAGTTCATATTCCCCCTGCTGCAACATATCGGCATCGACGTTCAATTGAGCCTCAGATGCTTGCAACCGTATCAAGTAGCCGTCTACGGTCTGTATCTTCTTCTGAAGCTCCCCCAGCTCTTGCTGTTTTGAGGCAATCTGCTTCTTGCAATACGCAAGTTCTTGCTCCAATGGCCATTGCCGGGCCTGGGTGGAGTGTTGTTGCTCCTGTGCCTCTCTCAAGAGTGCATGATGCTGATTCCACCATGCCGTCGGATAGTGTGTAAGCGTTTGTTCGAGCCGCTCAAGCGAGGTCTTCAACTGCACGGTTTCACGGTGTAATTCATCTGTCTGATCTGCGAGGCGTTGCCGCCGCTCCTGCCGCTCAAGGAGTTCGCGGCTGCCCGCCTCCTTCTGAAAGTAGGCGTCACTGGTAGGCCCAAGTGACCAGCCGCGCGCAGCTATGCCATTCTCTATTTCTCGCCTGGCGAATATGACCACGGGTGTTTCCAGGTACGGTGGTGCAGTTTGGAGTGTATGCTGTGCCTGGGACCACTGCTCATCAGGAACGACGACACAAAAGGCCAGTTCCGGCACACGTTGCAGCCAGCTACGCCTCTCAGCTTCACCTATACTTTCCGCCAGGTAGCGCCAACCGGACCAGGCGGTAATGCGCTCCCTTTTCAAGTGTTCTTGTATGTCTGCAACGGCCTGGAGAGGTGGCAGAAAACCGTAATCGGAGAGGTACTGAATCATTGCATCCTGCTCCGCTGCTGTGAGCCGCAGCCGGGCAAGCTGTTCCTCCCATACACGCAGCTTTTCCTGTAAGAGCTCTGTCGCGTGCGGCGTAAGTCGATCAACGTCCAGCTCTGGCGTCTCCAGGTGCTGTTGTAGTATCGTATCAGCAGCGATTTGCTGACGCGCTTCCTGCGCGGGTTGCAGTAGCTTTTGTTCGTATGCAATCTGCATGCCAAGCTTATCAAGCGTACTTTTCAATTTGCGCTGTTGCTCTTGAAGTTCCTCCTGCTCCAATCCTAGAGCCTCAAGAACTCCTTGAAGCTCTTGCTGCCCTTTCTGCTGCCCGGCTTGCTGCTGTTGCCAACGATAGCGTGCATCGACCCGGCGCTCGCCGGCTTGCAGAATTCCTTGATCTTCTAAATTTTTACGGAGTTGGCGCAGTGCTGCGAGTTCTTTCGCCGTCTGCTTTGCCTGCGTATTATAGCCCGCTGCCTCGACGTCTTGCTTTGTTGCGCCATCACGTAACTTACCTGCCTCTGCGCGTTGCTGCCGGGCCAGGCCCTCCGCATGTAGCTCTTCCGCGCGCAATTTCTCCGCTTTGGCAGATAAGGCGGCAGCATAGCGGCACGCACCTGCTTGCAGTACGAGTAACAACGGCTCGTGCTCCTGTTGCTGCGCCTTGATTTGCTCCTGAATAGACTCGGCTCTGGCCTGTGCCCTCATCATGGTTCGCAGCGGAATTGCCGCTTGCCACACGATGACCTGCCGCTTTGCATATTCCACGAGGTCGCTCAGCGTCGCTACATCTGTTGTGAGTTGCTGGACACGCTTGTGGGACGCGGCATAACGCAGAAGGAGGGCGCGGCGTCGCTGCTGTCTCGCTGCTTCTTGCACACGAAGCAGCTCCACATGAGCCTCTTTCTCTATCTCCTCCCACGTACTTCGCTCCTGCTGCAAGTTCTCCACCCACCTGTTGACTGCTCCCGTTGCATCATCAATGCCTTCTCGGACTGCGTGTATCTGACTGTAGAGGCGCTCCCGCTCGTCTGCCACCTCGCCCAGCAGTGTGAGTTGACGCGTGAGTGTTTGCAATAGGGTATACTCAGGTTCAAGCTTGTGACGAAGATCAAAGAGTGATTGGCGAAACGTAGTGATGTTTTTGGCGATTTCGTGGCCGGTTGCCGCCTCACCCATCAGCTCAAGAAAGAAATCGACGAAGCTCTCATCGTTCTTAAAAAGAAATGGCTCAGCCGCTCCACCTTCGCGGCTATTCATGCGAATTTGGTATCTGAACAATTCGGGGTCTACTCCGATACGTTCAAGCACCTCGCGCCATTGCGAGAGCGTCTCTGGATACTCGACGCCTGCCTGTGGATAGATATGATCTAACTCGCGGAGCTCCTGCCGGAACGTTGTCATCACCCGCTGCTCAAGCTGTCCCTGTCTGGTAACATAGATCGGCAGGCCTTCCAACGTGAGGCGTGGCTCATCCTCGATGACGCGCGTCGCGAAGAACACGCGGTGTAGCCTTCTGCCTTCCTGGGCAGAACCGCTGACACGCCATTCGCAAAACGCACCTGTGAGATAGCGTTCTGGTCTTCCAGACCACAATGACGCTTGCTGCCCATCCATTTGCCACTCCGCCACGAGCACGCTGCGATCATCCGGCTGCACATATTCCTCAATTTTGTGTGTATCCGGCATTGGCTTGTCTGGACAAAGCAGCCAAAGTATGAGGCTGATGAGTGTAGTTTTGCCACCGCCATTGCGTAACCAAATGGCACTATGTGTTGCCTGCCCAGTCTCAATGTCCTCCATAGATAGGGTGAGATCTTCCATTCTGGCTCGACGTGGGCCTACGTTACAAAAACGCAGGCGAAGCAGTTGCGGCATCTCAAGCCTCCCTTGTTGCGACGAGCGTACGTACGACACTGGCCAAACGCGCAACACTTTCTTCTTGAGTCAGAACTTGATATTTCCAGGTCGGTTGATATGCCTCCTTGCCATTACGCGAAACGATGCTCACACATCCGTGCTGTTGCAGCGTTCCGAAGGCACGGCGAATCATCTGCAGCGTTGTGCCTGCACTTGCCCGTCCATCGCTGGTGGTTTTCGTCGCGACACGATTCTGATAGGCCCGCCAGGCTTCATCTAGTCCGGCAGTCACCTCTTGCACTGTTGGGTCCGGCTGCGCGCGTGCCGCCTCTTCCAGGTGCTCGCATATCATGCGTAACGTTCGATCCACCTCCTCCACGGTCACAGGCGGGCGCACGAGCAGTGGGTCTTCCTCCAGGTCCTGCGCCCGCGGATAGAATGTAGCAAGAATACCGACCAGGATGAAGCCATCAATGAGGCGATCCTCAGCGGTGCCGGAGCGTCGGTAGTCCTCAGCGGTCATGGCAAAGACCGAATCATCGTCAGGTGCCAGCACGACACCCCTTTGTCCCACCGCTGCCACTGCGATGCCTAACCCGCGGCAGATTGCCTGCACACATTCACGAAACGCTACCTGGTCGCGGTAGCGGTCTATCAAGCGTTGGTACTCCTCTTCCGTCGCAGGGCGCGCATGTGGTCGTAGCGCCCATTGAATCAGGCGGCCCGCATCAAACAAGGTTTGAGCGTCAGGTAGCATGCTGATGCTCCTTTCTCTTCCGCCGGGGGCAGAGCATAACGTCATCGCCGGCAATAGCGCTTAGCCAGAATTGCTGTGTATCCGTTTTCAGCACAGTAACCGGAAGCTGCTCTGGCTCTGGCGAGTCTTGCTCATCAAAGTAATCCATCACCAGAAACAGCAATATCTCAAGGATGGCAGCAGACTCGCCTGCATCCTGTGCGGCTAGCATCACTTCAGAAAGCCGCGTTGGCTGCTCCAACGCGGCGAGATAGTGCTCTGCACGCTGCATCATCTCTACAGTAAAGCGGGACTGATCGTAGTCGGTATCGATCAGCTCTCGTGGCTGAATCGGTACAGAGTCTATTTGTGCCTCACGGCGAGGTTGCAGCAGATAGTGAAGGTAACGCGCGATTGAGAACACACCCGGAACGCGAGCTGGCAGACAAGCACCGACAATGGAGTCCAACGTCTGTAGAATAGGCGCACGTGGCAGACTGAGAAGAGGGGCCAAGAGATCGTTTTGCGGATGGGGAAAGAGCAGCGGAGGGCGCAAGGTAAAAATCTGTCGCTCTTGCTCCTCGAAGAAGATGCGCGGGGCCTCCATCAGACGCCGCTCAAGAATCAGATGTTGTTGACGACAGGTTTCAATGAGTTCGATAATCTCCGCCAATTGATACGCCTGTCGGCTCCCAGGCTCAAGCTGTTCACGCTGCTCGCGAGCGGTTGCCACAATGCTATGTTCCACTGCACAGCGCGTTCTCACATGGATCAGTGCCTCGTCCAGTGTACGGCGCATCTCCTCCCTCCAATCCACGCTGTGCAGGTCGCGGCGAGTGTCGAGTAAGCGGTGCTCAATGTGCTCACGTAAGCGCATGGAATGCTGCAAGGCCCATTGAGCCGAGCCTCGCGCCTCCTGAAGACGCCCCCGCTTGAGCTGCCACTCGATAATAGCTTCCGCTGCCACCTGGGCATCCTCCAGATTGACAGTCAGGGCGTTGAGCAAGAGATTAGCACATTCATTGGAAAGGCGTAATACGATGCGCCCATCGACATGATGCCGCTCCTCAAGGAGCCGAACTGAAAGCGTGCGCTGGACGGCCTCGCCCTGCTCGAATGTGGTGTAGTCAAGCTTGAAAGGTCCTCGTCGCTCCTCCTCATTGTACAATGTCGCCAGCACCCGCTCTGCCATGCGCACCGCTCGCGCTCGCTCCGGCTCTATGCCTGCTCCTCGATCCATAGCCTCAAGCAGTGGCAGAAGCTCCTCTATGGCCTGACTGTGCTCGATGTCCTGCCCAAGTCCCGTGTGCGTAATGATGAGATCAAACAGCTTGAGCGCGAGGGAGAGCGAGGCATAGTGCTGAAATTCGGGTGGGCGATGCTCATCGCGGGATTGCAAGCTGAGTAAGCGGTCTGCGTGAAGTAAGACGCGCAATTGCCGTGTTAATTGCGGGTCCCACAGCACATTGGCAGGCTCGCTAAAGAACTCGGCATCAAATGTGTTGAAAGTTGTATCGTCTTGCTCGTTCATACTTTACTCCTCGTCCATGAGCGTCACACGTGATGAGCCATCGACCAACTTGAAGCGGTAACGATTGGGAAAGGCGTAGGCGAACTCTTCCTGGTGCGAGACGAGAATGATGCGCGCCACGTGCTCTCCTAGCGCGCGCAGCTCCTGTATCATGTCATCACGTCCAGTTTTGTCCAGGCCGCCGAACCCCTCATCAATGATGACTGATTCAGGATGACGGCCATCTCGACTCATGTAACGCCCTATCGCCATTGCCAGGCTGATGGCGATGCGAAACTTCTGGCTGCCACTCACTGAACCAATAGCGACAGCGCAATTTCCGATCTCTCGATCACGCACCACTACATCTAGCGCCTTGTCCGTCTGCACCTGCGCGTCACTTTCAGGACGCCATTCGAGGCGCATGCGCCCATGCGAGAGGCCACTCAGCGTCTGATTCGCAAACTCTACAATAGCACGCTCAGCTCGATTGAGCAGGAATAGTTGCAGGCCGGTTTTTCCCAGGTGCTTCGCCAGTATAGTATAGAGATGCTGCATTCTCTCATCCTCAAGCTTCTGCTGCTCTAACTCTTGACGCCGCTCTCGCGTCCCTTCCAAATCTCCAAGCCTGTTCTTCGCCTTATCTCGCTCAGCACTTGCCCACCTATGTGCCTCTTTTCTTCCCAAAAGCTCACCCTCAACCTCCTGCACTGGTCGCCTCGCCTCGGCTGGATAGGCTGAAATCTGTACGTCTAATTCATCAATTCTCTTCTGATACCTCTCTATACGTTCGCGTGCGCTGGTTAATTGCTCAAATAGGGAACGATAGCACGCGAGATCAGTATGTCTCTGCTCTAACGCTGTCAAACCACTCTTCTCAAGCGTGTTGGCCCGGCTCCGCCATGGTATCGGTAAACTGCTCTCTCGCTCCCGCTGCACACGCTCCTTTTCCTCTCGGCGCGCTGTTTCCGCACGTAACTCGTTCTCGCAATGCTGCGCCTGCTCATGAAGGCTAGTAAGCGCATCTTCAGTTTCCTGAGCAGCCTTCTTTGCCTGCTCAAGCTTACACTGCTGCTCCTCGCTCTCAGCAATAAGCTTGTTCTGTCGCTCTTCGATGCCATTCTTTTCAATGCGGGCATTTCTGGCAGCATTGAGGTCTATATCCTGCTCCTGTTCGCTGATCTGCTGTGCAAACACCGCCCTCTGTTGATCCAATCCCTGCCACGTCTCGTGAAGGCTACGAATTCGCTTCACTTCACGTGCCTGATGTGCTTTGCTCTTCACCTCCTGCTGCATCGTCTCTATGTCGCTCGGTAACGGATAGCTCGTTGCCAGCCATGCTGCCCTATCCTCAGGCAAAGCACCGCTGATACGCTCTCGATAGCGCTCGCTCATTGCCTCGAACGCTGCACGCAATCGCTTCTCATGATCATTAGCCTGCTCATACGCTGTTTGTTGCTCATGCTCAGCCTGCCCATAGCTACCTCTTACCTCTCCTATCTGGTCATCCAGTTCTTTAAGCTCCCGCTCTTTGGCATTCTTCAGATCAACCGCGTCCTGGTGTTGCTGTGTTACCGCCGTCACCTCACGCCGGCACTCCTCTACGAATTGTTGGAGGCGGATCTGTTCTTGCTTAGCATATTCACCAGTAATTTCTTGTCCACAGAGATCACATTCAGGTTTCGTTGCAACACCCGCAAATTTTTGCAGATGATTTTGAACATCTCGTAGCCGTCTATTGCTGTCCCGCTTTTCATCGTCCAGACGACGCTCGTTATCTTGTTCGATAATACATGCCGATTCCAGCGCTATTCGGCTCTTTTGCAATTCATCATAGCGAGCACGCAACGCAGGTAATTGTTCACTTGCCGCTCGCTCACGCTCCGATGTGGCTTTTAATTGCTCTCGTTCTTGCGCCACATTGCTGAGCCAGGGCAGCGTACGCTCCATGTCTTCAAGCTCATGCAATCGCTGTTCCGCTTGTGTCATCTGCTGCGGAATATCTCCCGGCAGCGCTGCTATGTGCTTATCTACCGCCTCCTTTTTGATCTGCAATTGCTCCATGGCTTCCAGCTTGCTCACTAATGGAATGAGTACAGTAAGGCGGCCCAGGAGTTGCTTGGACTTTTGCTCAATGTCATTGACTGAAGCTTCTAAATCCGTAACTGCCTGTCGCTCGGCCTTCTTTTTGATCTCAGCAATACGTACATCCTCTTCAATGCGGTGCGCCTGGCATTGCAACTCATCGAGACGGGCCCGCAAGGCGAGCAAAGCTATCCGCTCCTCGACGATCTGTTTGAGTAGAGGCAGCACAGTATCCAACTCTTGCAACTCAGAGAAACCGCTCGCGATTTCCGTCTCTCTGTCCACTAGCCCTTGCACGCTTTGAAGCTCCTTGTGCTGCTTTTGCATCTCTGCTCTATCCGCCTCCCAATGCCGTGCCTGTTCGAGGTAGACGCTGAATCGCTCAATGCTCTCCTGCGCGTCTTCCCATGCTTCTTCAGCATCGTGCAGCAGCGTTCGCGCCTCCTCTAGCTCCTCATCGCGAACGACGCGCACATTGGGAGCGAGCAGTTGTTTTTCGAGCGTCTCTACAGCGCTCCTGAATGCCTTGCGTTGCTCCTCTGCCGCAACGTGGAGTTTCTCATAGCGCGACAGGTCCATCAGTTCCGCAAGAATGTCACGGCGAATTCTGGGATCGACATCGAGCAATTGCTCACTTTTTCCTTGCAACAGCAGGCAGGAGGAGGTGAAGGCCGCATAGTCCATACCAATCGTTTGCTTCACCCACTCATGAAGCTCATCCTCACTATCCGTATTGGCGATGCGTTTTGTTGGTGCGCTATCGAGGTTGCTGCCATCTGCACAGTCTACTATAAAGGCTTCACGCGTCGAGCGACCTTTGCTCGGATGAATCCGTTTGATACGATAGATGGTGTCATCCACCATGAAGTCGAATGTGACAATGAGCCTATCAGCCCGGTGATGAATCAAATCCTTTGGGCCACAACGGGCACGATGATAGAGAGCAAATGTCATGGCATCAAAAACAGCAGATTTCCCTACGCTATTTGGACCAGAAAGCGCCCATATCGACGCGCCGACAAAATTGATGGCCTGCTTCTTCTCATAGCTCAAGAAGCCCTCAAGCGTTACCTGTAGCGGAATCATGTTCCTCTCCTCCTTTACATTACTCCATCGTTGCCAGCAGCGCACGTGCCAGCTTGAGTATCTCATCCCGTTGCGGGTCATCGGACAGGTTTTCCTGAAGGTAGTGCTCAACGGTCGATGCCATATCATCAGGAGCTGTGACGTCAAAGGCACTGGAGGTAATGCTTGCTCCCTCGGCCTCAATCTGCGCTTCGTAATAATTGGGAAAAATGCTTTCTAGTTCGCTGGTCAGGCTGTCAAGGTTGTGCTCGCCTGGCTTATAGACCAGTCGATACGAGACGAGGGCGTCCGCGTGGTCGGGATGGCGCTCGCGTAAGCCCTGCATGTCAGTCTCTGGGTGAAGAATCTCGATGCGGTAGATGGGAGTTGTGTTTAGGGGCAGGCAGACGGGATCGCCGCGCCTTCCATCTGGACCAATATCAACCAGGACAACGCTCTTATCATCTTTCCATTCACCATAATTCATGCGCTCGATGCTGCCGGCATAACGCACATGCGGTGTGTTGCGCAACACTTCGCCCGGCTCGTGAATGTGCCCGTACGCAACATAATCCAGGTACGCCGGAATCTCCCCCTGGTCGATGACCACATCATCGCTTTCCGAGACGTGATGACGTGTATAGACCTGTGTGCCGCGCACATGAACATGGCTGACCAGCACACTGCGTATATACTTTTTAATGACGGTATTCAGTATCCGGTCCCTCGTCTCTTCAAATTTGCGATGCAACAATTCATTGCGCTTTGCCAAGCTCTCATAGGACATGTTATCCTCACTGAGGTAGCGGGCAGGTGTCGGATAGGGCAGTAACACAAACTGCACGCTTTGTCTTGCTGGATCAGCCAGTTCCAGCACCGTTGGCCGCGCGGCTAGATAGAGACGACCAGGCGGGCGTGGGCCAGTAACGCGGGCATCAATGGGCACCGCCAGGTCAAGCATATTACGCATGAAGTTGAAGACGTGCTCATTGTCGTGATTGCCGCTAATCGCTACAATCGTGCCACCCTTGAGCAGAAACGGCTTGAAGATGCGCTGTATATCGCTCACCGCCTGGCTCAGTTCCTCCATTCGTTGTCCCTGGCTGAACAGATCGCCCGCAACGACCATCACATCAACCTGTCGCTCATCTAGGTAGCCCGCAATCTCTTCCAGTCGCTTCACAAGATGAGGACGGCGCGCAACGCCTTTGAGCCGCTCGTGTAAATGCCAGTCGGCAGTATGTAGAATTCGCATCGTGTTTGCTCTCTTTCGCTCGGTCTAATACGTCGCTATCTCGTCATCCGGCGTTGTCGATATCGTAGATGTTGCTCTCTCCTCAGATGGTGCAGCTTCCTTTGGATTCATTGCCCACACGGGGAAGGGTACACGGATATGCATTGGCTCGCGGAAATTATCCTGAATGACCAATTTCTCCTCTAGCAGCTTGTCGGAGAGAACGAAGCAGGGATCTCGCCAGATGCTAGGCCAGCTCGCATGTCATTCACAGCACGAGGAGGGGCGAGAGAATGGAAGGCGATCACAGGCAGAACAGCGTCGGTGATGATGCGCCTGGTGGTCGTACACATGCCGTCGCTCACGGGTTAGGCCCAGAAGACAGTATGGAAGCGCTTCAGATTGAAAGCTAAACAGACCAGACACCATTCGCCAGCCGCCGCCAGTTC
>WNFM01353408.1_pt1 | contig 15044 bp, 13 predicted proteins | sample 5400271 | NCBI WGS metagenome assembly WNFM01 (sample SAMN13153352, study PRJNA577476) | soil metagenome | isolation source: 60 cm saprolite on Douglas fir-dominated hillslope | place: USA:California | collected 2013-09-17 | reverse complement strand
CGGGCGCCTGCAGGAGAAGGACTGGGCGCGCCTGGCCAAGGCCTACGCCGACCTCTCGGCTTCCAAGATCTTCATCGACGACTCGGCCACCGTGAGCCCTCTGGAGATGCGGGCCAAGTGCCGGCGGCTGAAGGCGGAGTTCGGCCTGGGGCTCATCATCGTCGACTATCTGCAGCTCGTGACCGGCGGCGGGCGGGTGGAGAACCGGCAGCAGGAGATCTCCTCGATCAGCCGGTCGCTGAAGGGCCTGGCCAAGGAGCTGGCGGTGCCGGTGATCGCGCTCTCGCAGCTCTCGCGCGCCCCGGAGGCTCGGACGGACCGGCGGCCCCAGCTCTCGGACCTCAGGGAATCGGGCGCCCTCGAGCAGGATGCGGACGTCGTGATGTTCATCTACCGGGAAGAGGAGCACAAGCCCACCGACGAGAACCGCGGGATCGCCGAGATCATCATCGGCAAGCAGCGCAACGGTCCCACGGGCAGCCGGAGGCTCGCCTTCATCAAGGAGTTCACCCGTTTCGAGAACCTCCAGACCCAGTGGAAGAGCTGACGCTCCAGGACCTCCCCTGACCGCGGTCCGGGCCATCCTTCGGGGATGAGCAAGGTCCGCGTCCTCTTCGGCTGCCAGGCCTGCGGCTTCGAGAGCTCGAAGTGGCTCGGCCGCTGCCCGGACTGCGGCGAGTGGAACAGCTTCGCCGAGGAGCGCCGGGAGGAAGCTCCGGCGGCCGGTCGCGGCCGCCCCCCGGCAAGCCTCGCTCCCGACCTGCAGAGCCGCCCCAAGGCCTACGACCTGATCGACGGTGCTTCGGAGGCGCGCACCCCGAGCGGGATCGACGAGTTCGACCGGGTGCTGGGGGGCGGGATCGTGCCCGGCTCCATGGTCCTGATCGGCGGCGAGCCGGGGATCGGCAAGAGCACGCTGCTCCTTCAGGTGGCCCACCTGCTCGGGCGCACCCACGGCACCGTGCTCTACGTTTCGGGGGAGGAGTCGGAGCGGCAGATCAAGATGCGCGGCGAGCGGCTGGGCATCCAGGGCGGTGGGCTCTTCCTGCTGGCCGAGACCTCCCTCGAGCGCATTCTCGACCAGGTCGAGGAGCTGAAGCCCGCCGCGCTCGTGGTCGACTCGGTCCAGACCGTCTTCTCGTCCAAGTTCCCTTCGGCCCCGGGCAGCATCAGCCAGGTGCGCGAGGTGGCGACTCAGCTCCTCTTCGTCGCGAAGGGACGGGGGATCACGACCTTCCTCATCGGCCACGTCACCAAGGACGGCAACCTGGCCGGGCCGAAGTCCCTGGAGCACATCGTGGACACGGTGCTCTACTTCGAGGGCGAGAAGCGCCAGCACCACCGGATCGTACGGGCGGTGAAGAACCGCTTCGGGGCGGTCTCGGAGCTGGGCGTGTTCGAGATGACCGGCGTCGGCCTGAAGCCCGTAGCCAACCCCTCGGCCCTCTTCCTGGCGGAGCGCATTGCGGGCTCGCCGGGCTCGGCCGTGGTGGCCACCATGGAGGGCTCCCGGCCGATGCTGGTCGAGGTGCAGGCCCTCGTGTCGCCCACGTCGTTCGGGACTCCCCGGCGGATGTCGCTCGGGATCGACCCGAATCGGACGAACCTGCTCCTCGCCGTGCTCGAGAAGCGCGTGGGCCTCCCGCTCCTGGGGGACGACGTGTTCGTGAGCGTGGCGGGCGGCCTGGAGGTGGACGAGCCGGCGGCCGACCTCGGGGTGGCCGCCGCCATCGCCTCCTCGTTCCGGAACCGGGCGGTGCCCGCCGACACCGTGCTCTTCGGCGAGATCGGGCTCGCGGGCGAGGTGAGGGGGGCCGGCCAGGCCAACCTCCGGGTACGCGAGGCCGCGCAGATGGGCTTCACCCGCTGCATCCTTCCCGCCCGCAACGTCCCCAAGGAGGCGGACCCCGGCATCCGGCTCATCGGGGTCGATACCCTCGAGCAGGCCCTCGAGCGGCTCATGGACGGCGTACCCTCCCACTGAACAGGCGTTTCGTCCGGGGCGGCAAAGGATCTATCATTGCCGGCATAGACGGAATCATCATGAAGGTGCTGCTCTCATTCGACTCCGGGGACTCCCGCCGGGAATCCCGAAAGGTCCGCCCATGTGGCTCATTCTCTTCCGTGTCTTCATGGTCGCGCTGCTCGCCCATGCGGGGTACTTCTACACCCCGATCCCTGGTCAACCCTGGGCCGGGGCGACCCTGGGCGCGGTGGCCGTGCTCCTCGTCATCACCCTCGAGACGAAGCTCCGGGGTGTCCCCGCCCACCACCTGGTCGGCGCCCTCGTAGGAGGGGTCACCGGGCTCATCGGGGCCCGGCTCGTCTGGGGGGCCATGGAGGGGCTCGACCTCGTGGCCGAGCACTTCGTCCACGCCCTGCTCATCGTGTTCCTGGTCTACATGGGCCTCGTGATCGGCACCCGGAAGGGGGAGTGGTTCGAGCCCGCGCGCATCATCGCCGCCTTCAAGGATTCCCAGCACCTCCGGCAGTACAAGGTGCTCGACACCTCCGTGATCATCGACGGGCGCATCGCCGACATCTGCGAGACCGGCTTCCTCGACGGGACCCTGGTCGTCCCCCAATTCGTGCTGCGCGAGCTGCAGCAGGTGGCCGATTCGTCGGATTCCCTCAAGCGCAACCGCGGCCGGCGCGGCCTGGACATCCTGCAAAAGGTCCAGAAGATGCAGGGCGTGCAGGTGCAGATCGTGGAGACCGACTTCCCCGAGGTGCGCGAGGTGGACTTGAAGCTCATCGAGCTGGCCCGGCGGATGAACGGAAAGATCGTGACCAACGATTTCAACCTCAACAAGGTCGCCCAGCTCCGCGGAGTGGCGGTGCTGAACATCAACGAGCTCGCGAACTCCCTGAAGCCGGTGGTGCTGCCCGGGGAGGTCCTGCGCGTCTTCGTCCTCAAGGAGGGGAAGGAGCAGGGCCAGGGAGTGGCCTACCTCGACGACGGGACGATGGTGGTGGTGGACCAGGGGAAGAAGGCCATGGGCCGCACCATCGAGGTCACCGTCACCAGCGTGCTGCAGACCACCGCCGGCAAGATGATCTTCTGCCGCTGGCCCGAGGCCGCCGCCTTCCCCGAGGGCGCCGAGGCCCGGCGCGAGGCTCGGCCCGCCGAGCGGCGCGACGTTCGGAACGGCCGGGAGTTCCGCACCGGCGAGATCCGCCGCGGCGACGTCGACCGCGAGCGGCGTGATGCGGCCGAGCGGGCCCTCCCGCCCGGGCTCATGACGGAGGCCACGGAAAACCGCGGCGTCGCCGAAACGCGACCGGTCGAGACGACTCTCGCCTCCGTTCCCGCTCCCGCTCCACCGGTGGACGATCCTCTCGTCCCGCCGCCCGCCTCCTCCGGAGAGGCTCCCGCCGCCAAGGCCGACTGAGCGCGACCGCGGTGGTCCGGATCCTCCTCGCGATCCCGCTCATCGCCCTCGACACGCTGGTGTTCGGTTGCGTGGCCCTCCTGGCGGGCGTCGTGGACCGCACGGGGCGCCTCTGCCGGCGCATCGCGCGAGCCTGGGCCCGGGTGCTCCTGCTCGTCCTGGGGGTGCGGGTCGAGGTGAGGGGAAGCGAGAACGTGCCCGCCCGCCCCGCGGTCTATGCCGCCAACCACGGCAGCGCCCTTGACATCCCGATCCTGTTCGGCCACCTGCCGGTGGACTTCCGGATCATCCACAAGCGCTCGCTCTACCTGGTGCCGGTGCTGGGTTGGTCGCTCTACCTGGCGGGGCACGTCGGGATCGACCGGGTCAACGCGTTCCGCGCCCGCAAGAGCCTCGACGCGGCCGCGGCGCGGATCCGCGGGGGCACCAGCGTCGTCACGTTCCCGGAAGGCACGCGCAGCCCGGACGCCGAGGTGTGGCCGTTCAAGCGGGGCAGCTTCGTGATGGCTTTGCAGGCGCAGGTGCCGGTGGTGCCCTTGTCGCTGGCCGGGGTGAAGCGCGTGGCGCCCCGGGGCATCCTCACCCTGCGGCCGGGCACGGTGCAGCTCAAGATCCACCCGCCGATCGCGACCATGGGCCTCCATGCCGAAGCCGCCGAGTCACTCGCCGACGAGGTGCGCCGGGTGGTGGCCGCGGGCTGCGCGGAGGCGGCGTGAGGACGACCGAGCCGTCGTGAGGACGGCTTTAGCTTCGTGCGCGCTCCTCGTGCTGGCGGCCCGGGTGGCGGCCGCTCCCGCCTCCGATCCCCTGGCCCGCGCCATCGACCGCATCCTGGACCGTCCCGCGTTCGCGGCCGCGTTCTGGGGGGTCGAGGTGCGGGGTCTCGAGTCCGGCCGGGTGCTGTATGCCAGGAACGCCGAAAAGAGCTTCCGGCCCGCCTCGACCTTGAAGCTCGTGACCACGGCGGCGGCCCTCGACCTCTTCGGCCCCGACGCGCGCCTGCGCACGACCGTCGAGACCACGGGCCGCCTGGACGGCCTGGGCCGCATCCTCGGCGACGTGTACCTCGTCGGCCGCGGAGACCCGAACCTCTCGGGCCGGTTCGCGAGCGACAACGTGGTGGCGCCTTTCGAGGAGCTGGCGGAGGCGCTGCGGGCCGCCGGCATCCGGCGCATCGAAGGCCGGGTGATCGGCCACGAGGGAGCGTTCACCGGAGACCGGCGCGGGTCCGATTGGGGGTGGGAGGATCTGACCTGGTCCTACGGGGCCGAGGTCTCGGCGTTGTCCTTCAACGACAACACGGTGGAGCTGAGGCTCGCCCCGGGCGAGGGCGCGCCCGATCCGGTCCTGCTCGAGGCCAGCCCGCGGTCGTCGTACTACTCCGTCGCCTCCACCGCCGCCACCACGCCCGCGGGAACGAAGCGCGACCTCACGCTCGTGCGCGACCCCGGCACGAACCGGATCCGCATCATGGGCACGCTGCCGATCGGCGAGACCTGGGAGGGGCGGGTGGCCCTCGAAGACCCGGCCCGCTACGCGGCCACCGTCTTCGTGGAAGTGCTCGAGGCGAAGGGGATCCGGGTCACGGGGCCGGCGGCCACGTCCTCCGATGCCATGCCCCTCGAATCCCGCGTCCTCGCCGCCCACGAGAGCCCGACCCTGGCCGAGATGCTGAAGGTCGTCAACAAGGAGAGCCAGAACCTGCACGCCGAGATGCTGCTGCGCCTCCTCGGGCAGCGGACCAGGGGCGAAGGGAGCGTGCCCGCGGGCCACGAGGCCGCCCTGGCATTCCTGGCGCGGCTCGGCGTCGCCGCCGACACCTGGGCGCTCGAGGACGGCTCGGGCCTGTCGCGCTCGGACCTCGTGTCGCCACATGGCCTCGTCGCGCTGCTCGCCGCGATGGGCCGGCACCCCCTGGCCGCCCCTTTCCGCGAGTCGCTCGCGGTCATGGGCGTCGACGGGACGCTCAAGAGCCGGCTCAAGGGGACGCCGGCCGAGGGCCGGATCCAGGCCAAGTCGGGGACGCTGCATCTCGTCAATGCCCTCGCCGGGTACGTGACACGGCCGGCCGGAGAGCCGCTCGTCTTCTCGATCGTGGTCAACAACCACACCGTTCCCGGCCGCGACGCGGTGGCCGCCATCGACGAGATCGGCCGCCTGCTCGTCTCCCGCTGACCGGCGGACCCCCCACGCCCGTCCCATCAAATAAGATGGCGCCATGCTGACCGACCTTCGGATCTCTTCCGAGCTGGCCGGCCGCGTCCGCCTGGGAGTTCTCGAGGTCCTCGGCGTCACGGTCCGCGAGCAGGACGACGCGCTGCAGGCCGAGGTCGACCGTACGTGCCGGGAGCTGAAGAGCCGCTACGGTGACGGCAAGAGCGCCGAGGTGCCGGGCGCCGCGGACGCCCGCACGCTCTACAAGGCCTTCGGGCTCGACCCCACGAAGACCCGGCCCTCCAGCGAAGCCCTCCTGCGGCGCGCCCTGAAGGGGGAGCCCCTCTACAGGATCAATACCCTGGTGGACGCGCTCAACCTCTGCTCGCTGCGGGCCCAGCTCCCGTTCGGGCTCTACGACCGGGACAAGCTCCAGCCCCCGATCGTGCTGCGCCGGGGGGGCGCGGGCGAGTCGTACGAAGGGATCCGGAAGGGTGCCGTGAACGTCGAAGCGCGGCCGGTGCTCGTCGATGCGTCCGGTCCCTTCGGCAACCCCACGTCCGACTCGGCCCGCACCATGATCACGCTCGAGGCGCGGAACGCGCTGGTCGTCGTGTACGCCCCCGCGGCCTATAGCCTCGTTCGGCTGGGCGAGGTCCTGGACGCCTCGGCGGCCACCCTGACGCGTTTCTGCGGGGGCGAGATCGCCGACCGTCGGGTCCTCGCGGTGGGAAGCTAGAGTGTCCGAGGCGCCGGTGCTCACGGCCGTCCCCGCCGAGGAGCGAATCCTCCTGGGCCTTTCCGATGCCCAGCGTGACGCCGTCCTCCATGGCGACGGGCCGCTGCTCATCATCGCGGGCGCGGGTACCGGCAAGACGACCGTCCTCACCCGGCGCATCGCCCACCCACCTTCACCGAGAAGGCCGCCCTCGAGATGGCCGAGCGGGTGGACCAGCTCATCCCCTACGGCTACGCCGAGACCTGGATCTCGACCTTCCACGCCTTCGGCGACCACGTCTTGCGGCAGGCCGCTCTCGAGGGGGGCATGAACCCCGAGTTCCGGGTGCTCACGCGGCCGGAGCAGATCATCTTCCTGCGCGAGCGGCTGTGGCGCCTGCCCCTGAAGCGCTTCCGCCCCCTCGGCGATCCCACTCAGCACCTCTCGTCCCTCCTGACCCTGGTGAGCCGCGCCAAGGACGAGGACGTCTCGCCGGCCGCGTATCGCGCCTGGGCCGAGGGGCAGGCGGCCGCCGCCTCCGCGGAGGAGGAAAAGGACGAAGCGGAGCGGCACCTGGAGCTGGCCGCGTTCTACGCATCCTGCCAGGAGCTGATGGCGGAAGCCGGCCTCGTGGACTTCGGCGACCAGATCCACCGCACCCTCGAGCTGCTGCGCGCCCGGCCCGCCCTTCTCGCCAAGCTGCGCGAGCGCTTCCGCTACATCCTGGTCGACGAGTTCCAGGACACGAATCACGCGCAGCTCGAGATGCTGCGTCTCCTGGCCGGGGAGGGCGCCCCGAACATCACCGTCGTGGGCGACGACGACCAGGCGATCTATCGCTGGCGCGGGGCGGCGGCCGCGAACCTCCTGGCCTTCCGGGAGCGGTATGCGGACGCCCGAGAAGTGCTGCTGGCCGAGAACCACCGCTCGACCCAGCTGATCCTCGACGCGGCCGCGCGCCTCATCGCCTACAACAACCCCTTCCGGCTCGAGGTGGTGGCCGGGATCGACAAACGCCTGCGCTCGGCGCGGCCCGCCGGGCCCCCGGTCCGCCACTTCCATTTCGACACCGTCTCCGCCGAGGCCGACGCGGTGGCGGGGCTCGTCGAGGATCGGCTCGCCGCGGGCTTCCGGCCCCGCGACGTCGCGATCCTCGTGCGCAGCAACGGCGACGCCGATCCCTTCCTGCGCGCCCTCAACGTGAAGGCGATCCCGCACCGCTTCAGCGGCAGCCGCGGCCTCTACGCGCGCGAGGAGGTGCGCCTGCTCGTGGCCTTCCTGCGCGTGCTGGCCAGCCCCGACGACTCGATCTCCCTCTTCTATCTCCTCGCGTCGGAGCTCTACGGGGCGCCGATGCCCGACCTCATGCGCCTCAACCAGTACGCCCGGCGCAAGACGCGGCCCCTGCTGGAGGTGGTGCGGGGCCTGGCCGAGAACGAGGAGCTGGCCGGGGTGTCCGGGGCGGCACGCGACGCGGCGTCCCGGGCCACCGCCGACCTCGCCCGGGCGGCCGACGACTTGCCTCGTCTTCGCACCGGCGAGCTCCTCTACCGGTTCCTGCAGGCCTCCGGCTTCCTGGCCCGCCTGTCGAAGGAGGCGAGCGCCGAGGCCGAGGCCAAGGTGAAGAACATCGCGCGCTTCTTCGAGACGGTGAAGGCCTACGGCGACGTGGCCGAGCACGACCGGGTGCCCGCGTTCGTGGCCCACCTCGACCTGCTGCGCGAGGCGGGGGACGATCCCGCGGTGGCGGAGGCCGATCCCGAGGAAGACGCGGTGCACGTCGTGACCGTCCACAAGGCCAAGGGCCTCGAGTTCCCGGTGGTGTTCCTGGTGGGCTGCGCGGAGCAGAAGTTCCCGGTGCGGCGGCAGACCGATCCCCTGGAGCTGCCCCCCGCCCTCGTGCAGGAGGACCTGGCCGCGGGCGATCCGCACATGCAGGAGGAGCGTCGGCTGTTCTACGTGGCCATGACCCGGGCCCGGGACGAGCTGGTGCTCACATCGGCCGCCGACTACGGCGCCGCCCGGCCCCGCAAGGTCTCGCGCTTCGCGGTGGAGGCGCTCGACCTGGCCTCGCCCTCGCCGGCGGCGAAGAGGACCAGGGCGCTCGAGGCCCTGGCGCGGAACCAGGCGGCGCCGGAGCCGTACCCGGCGCCCGTGCTGGAAGTCCCCGCGGACGAGGTGCTGCGCCTCTCCTTCGGCCAGATCGACGACTACGAGACCTGCCCGCTCAAGTACCGCTACGTGCACGTGTGGCGGGTGCCGCTCCTGATCCATCACCGCGTGGTCTACGGCAGCGCGATGCACAAGGCGGTGCAGCAGCACTTCAAGGCGCGGATGGAGGGCCGGCCCTTCAGCGAAGACGACCTGGTCGAGGCCTTTAGCACCGCCTGGGTCTCCGAGGGCTTCCTCTCCCGGGAGCACGAGGAGGAGAGGCTCAGGACGGGCGCCCTGGCCCTGCGACGCTTCCACCGCGAGGAGGCGAACGACCCCTTGCGGCCGACCCGGGTGGAGGAGGAGTTCGCGTTCTACGTGGACCGGAACCGCGTGCAGGGCCGCTATGACCTGGTGGTCGAGAAGGACGGCCATGTTTCGATCCTCGATTTCAAGACGGGCGCGGTGGACGACCCGAGGAAGGCTCAACAGAAGGCAAGGGAGAGCCTGCAGCTCGACCTCTACGCCCTGGCCCATCTGCGCACGGTCGGGCGGCTGCCCGACTGGGTGGAGCTGCGCTTCCTCGAATCGGGCCTCGCGGCGGGCAAGCAGCCCACGTCCGAAGAGGCGGCGGCGACCGAGGAGCGCGTCCGCAAGGCGGCCGGCCCCATCCGCCGCCGCGAGTTCCCCGCCACCCCGTCGTACCTGGCTTGCGGGCAGTGCGCCTTCCGCGATATCTGCCCCCACACGGCCTGGGGACTCGAAACGGAGGCCTGAGCTCGTCCGACGAGGAAGGAAGCTATGGGGCTCGAGACGACGTGTGCCGTCCGGTTCGGCAAGCGGGCCTCCGAAGGCAAGGCCCTGCTCGAGGCGACGGAGCTCCTCTTCCGGGGTGACTTCCGGCTGAGGATCCCGCTCAAGGACGTGGCGTCGGTCGCGGCGAAGAAAGGCAACCTCGTGGTCGTCTGGCCCGAAGGCCGGGCCACATTCGCGATCGGCAAGGACGCCGAGAAGTGGGCGCTCAAGGTGCGCTACCCGCGGAGCCTTCTCGACAAGCTGGGGGTGAAGGCCGGATCACGGGTAGCCGTGGTCGGCTCCTTTCCCGGCGATTTCCTGAAGGAGCTTGCGGGGCGCACCGCGGACGTGGCCAGGGGCAAGCCCGGGAAAGGCACCGACCTCGTGTTCGTGGCCATGGGCGACCCCAGGGACCTCGCGCAGCTCCAGGGACTTCGTCAGGCGATAGAGCCCGCGGGCGGGATCTGGGTCGTCTGGCCGAAGGGGCAGAAGGCCTTTCGCGAAGACCACGTGCGGGCCGCGGGCCCCGCCGCCGGCCTCGTGGACGTGAAGGTCGTGAGCTTCTCGGATAGCCTGAGCGGGCTGAAAATGGTGATCCCGGTCGCCCAAAGGAAGAAGAAGAGGTAGGGAATGCAGAAGCGCGTCGGATTCGCCGGCCTCGGGCTCATGGGGAGCCGGATGGCCGAGAACCTGCTCAAGAAGGGCTTTCCCCTCACGGTCTGGAACCGCACGCCGGCACGCGCGGAACCGCTCGCGAAGGCGGGCGCGCGGGTCGCCCGCACGCCCCACGAACTGGCCGAACAGTCCGACGTGGTGGTCGCATGCCTCGCCGACCCGCCCGCGGTCGAGCGCTTCGTCTTCGGCGAGGACGGCCTTCTCGGCGCGGTCCGCCCCGGCTTTCGCTACGTGGAGGCCTCCACCGTCAGCCCCGGCATGACGAGGCGCGTCCAGGCGGCGCTGCGACAGCGCGGGGGCGATGCCCTGGAGGCTCCCATGACCGGGTCGAAGAACGGGGCCGCCCAGGGGACGCTCCTCTTCATGACCGGCGGGGCGCGCGAGGTCCACGACGAGCTTGAGCCCGTCCTTATGGCCATGGGCACGAAGGCGATCTGGTGCGGCGAGATGGGCCAGGGCTCCACCATGAAGCTCATCGGCAATACGCTCATCTCGTTCATGCTCGAGGGGCTCTGCGAGGGGCTGGTCGTGGGCGGCAAGGCCGGGCTCTCGGTCGAGAACATGCTGGACGTGATCATGGCCTCCGGCTTCGCCTCGCCCTACTACGCCTTCAAGGGCGGGGCCATCGCCCGGCGCGACTTCGACCAGCACTTCTCGATCGACCTGCTGGTCAAGGACCAGACCCTGATGCTCGAGGCGGCCGCCGCCCAGCGCACGCCCATGCCGGGGCTCGCCGCGATCCGCGAGGTCTGCCAGGCCGCGCGTGGCCAGGGCTTCGGTCAGGAGGACATCGTGGCGGTGGTGAAGGCGCTCGAGCGGATGGCGGGCCAGACCACCGGCTGAGACGTGACCCTGGCCGGGTTCGGCCAAGGGACCCCTCCCGGCAGACCGGCGTGGCATCCTGCGGCCGATGCAGTGGCTTGCCGGCGGCGCGCTTCTGGCCGCCCTGGTCCTGGCGGCGCTCCTGGCCGCCGCGCTGGTGGCGCTCGGCCGGGTCCCCGCCGAGCTGGCTCGACTCGGCCGTGCCCACGACGAGCTTCGGCGTGACGTGCAGGGCGGGCGCGAGGCCTCGCTCCGGGAGCTGGCCCACGTCGCCCAGGGCATCCGGGGTGACATCGCCCAGGCTCACCGGGCGCTGGCCGAGGTGAAGGCGATCGAGCAGGGCCGCGCGGGACAGATGGACCGCGCGGCCGACAGCTTGCGACGCCTCGAGGCGGTGGTGGCCGGGTCGGCGAGCCGGGGCGCGGCGGGCGAGAACATCCTGGCCCGCGCGCTCGGCCAGCTCCCGCCCGACCTGCTCGAGCGGAACGTGCCCTTCGGCAGCCGGGTCGTGGAGTACGCGCTCCGGCTGCCCGGGGGCCGGCTGCTGCCCATCGACAGCAAGTGGACGAGCGCCGCGAGCCTCGAGCGTCTGGCCGAGAGCGAGGACCCGCTCGAGCAGCGACGGCTCGCGGAACAGGTTGCCCGGGAGATGCGGATGCGGTTGCGCGAGGTCGCGAAGTACCTCGACCCGGAGCGCACCCTCGCCCTCGCGATACTGGCGGTGCCCGACGCGGTCTACGCGGCCGCGCCAGAAGTGCATGGCGAAGGACACCGCGAGGGCGTGATCGTCGTCCCATACTCGCTGGCCCTGCCCTATGTCCTCGCTCTCTACCGTCTCGCCCTCCGCTTCGGCGCAGCCCTCGACCCCGGCTCCCTCGGGGCGGGCCTGCGCACCCTCGAGGAATCGCTCCGGCGCATCGACGAGGAGATCGAGGGCCGGCTCTCGCGGGGACTCGTGCAGATCGAGAACGCCCGCGACGCGTTGCGGAGCGAGCTGAGCCAGGCCCGCGGCACCGCCGAGCGGCTGCTGGAAGCCGCCGAGGCGGAAGGCGTGGCGGCGCCGTTTGACCACCGGGTGGGGAGCGGATAGGCTCAACCCGAGGGCGCCTTCCTTTCGGGACGGCGCCCCTATTCATATGCAAGCCCTCGCCATCCTGGTGGCGGCGGGTCGCGGTGAGCGCATGGGCGCCGGCCCGCCCAAAGCCTTCCGAGACCTCGCCGGAGAGCCGCTGCTGTTCAAGGCGGCGCAGGTCTTCGAAAGAGCGCCCTCCGTGGGAGCGATCGTGGCCGTGGTTCCGAGCGACGAGGTCGACGCGGCGCGGGACCTCCTCGCTCCCCTGGGCAAGCTCCGGGCGGTCGTGGCGGGCGGAGGCCGGCGGCAGGACTCGGTGCTCGAGGGGCTGAAACAGGCCCCGGAGGGCTTCGACGGTGTCGTGCTCGTTCACGACGCCGCTCGCCCATTCGTGGATGTGCCGCTCGTCGAGGCCGTGCTCGGAGCGGCCCTGGAGAGCGGGGCGGCGCTGCCGGTGCTGGGCCTCGTGGACACGGTGAAGCGCGTCCGCGACGGGCGTGTGCTCGAGACCCTGGACCGGAGCGAGCTCGGCGCCGCCCAGACCCCGCAAGGCTTCCGATTCCGCCTGCTGGTCGAGGCCTACGAGGCCGCCTTCCGCGACGGCATCACCCTGACCGACGAGGCGATGGCGGTGGAGCGCCTGGGCGTCCGGGTCACCGCGGTCCCCGGCTCGGCCCGGAACCGCAAGATCACCACTCCCGAGGACCTGGCCTGGGCCGAGGGCGTCGCCTCGGGCGCGCTTCGGGCATGACCCGCTTCCGCGTGGGCAACGGCTTCGACGCCCATCGCCTGGTGCAAGGCCGCCCGCTCCGGCTGGGAGGCGTCCACGTCCCGAGCGATCGCGGCCTGGAAGGCCATTCCGACGGCGACTGCGCGATCCACGCGCTGTGCGATGCCCTGCTCGGCGCCGCGGCCGCCGGGGACCTGGGCCAGCACTTCCCGAGCGGCGACCCCCTGTGGAAGGGGACGGATAGCTTGATCTTTCTCGAGCACGTGAGGCGCCTCGTGGACGAGCGTGGGTGGGCGATCGAGAACGTGGACGTGACCGTGATCGCCCAGGCCCCCGCCCTGGCCCCTCACCTCGGCCTGATGCGCGAGGCGCTCGCGCGACGGCTGGGCCTCGAGCTCGAAGCGGTCTCCGTCAAGGTCAAGAGCACCGACGGGCTGGGCGCCCTGGGCCGCTCGGAGGGCATCGCGGCCCAGGCCACCGCCCTCCTGCGGGGCCGCGACTGATGATGATGAGCCGGATCGTGGCAGCCCTCGCGGCCTGGGGCCTGATGGCGGCGAGCGCCGCGTCGGCCGGGGCCGGGGAGGGCGCTGCGGCGACGGAAAGGAATCGCCGGCCGCTCCTCATCGTCATGAACGAGGTCGCGGACCGGCTGTGGCCGAAGTTCACGGCGCCTCCTGCCGACGCCGCGCGGCGCGTCTCGGTCAAGCGCGGCCTCGTCGGCGTCGGCGCCTACGATGTTTACGGGGGGGACCGCGGCTTCGAGGGCCCGCCCCTCCACGTCTTCCCGCGGGTCGGCCTCGGCAACAGCCTGGGCCGCGACCCCAACACCGGACGCTCCTACTGGACCAACCTGCCATGAACCTCGTCTGCGGCATCAACCCCGTCCTCGAAGCGCTGGCCGCGGGGACGCGGCACTTCGAGCGCGTGCTGATCGTGAAGGGGCTGCGCAACCGGCGCGTCTCCGAAGCGATCGCGCGCGCCAGCCGGCTCTCCGTCCCCCTGCGCTTCGAGACGCGCGAGACCCTCGACCGCATCGCAGGGGGCGTGCCCCATCAGGGGATCATCGCTGTCGTCTCCGCTCGGCCGGCCATGACCCTGGACAGCCTGTTCCAGACCGTGCGGGATCCCGCGTTGTTCGTCGTCCTGGACGGGGTGGAGGACCCGCGCAACCTGGGCGCGATCCTGCGCACCGCGGAAGCGGCCGGGGCGGACGGGGTGCTGCTCCCCGAGCGGCACAGCGCGGGCCTGTCCGAAACCGTCAACCGCGCGTCGGCGGGGGCCCTCGAGCACGTGCGAGTGGCCCGCATCGGCAACGTGGTCCAGTCGCTCGAAGCCTTGAAGGCCCGCGGAGTGTGGGTGGTGGGCTTCGACGCCGCGGGCACGGAGCGCTGGGACCAGGTGGACATGAAGAAGCCGATCGCCCTCGTGCTCGGCGGCGAAGGCCGGGGGATCCGCCGGCTCGTGCGCGAGCACTGCGACCACCTCGTGTCGATCCCGCTCTTCGGCCACGTCGGCTCGATCAACGTCTCGGTGGCGGCGGGGATCGCGCTCTACGAGGTGGTGCGCCAGCGCGGAACGGTGCCAAGCCACGTGCGGCCGATCCCGGCGCACCCGGCGCTGCCGTCCCGGATCGTGGGCCCGGAGGCCGACGATGGGGAGCAGGATCCGGGAGCCCCGCCCCGGCCGGCTTCCTGGGCCGAGGAGGGGGAAGCGCTCGAGGAGGATCAGGAGATGGGCGATCCGATCCCCAGTGTCGTGGAATTCGAGGAGGAAACGGCCTGGGCGGGGCCGACGGTGCTGAAGCCGGCCGGCTTTGCCCGCGACCCCCGGCGGATGGATCGGGACCGCGGGCGCCGCTCCCGCCCGGCGGCGCCCGGGGCCGAGACAAGCGGACGCCCGCCTCGAGAACGGGCGGCCGGAGAGCCAGGCACCGAGAAAGGGCGGCGTCGCCGCCGGAAGGGACCGCGGGACGGGGGCTCCGCGGGCGTAGGTCCGAGCCGGGCGGAGTCCGGTCCCCACCGCGAGGCCTTGCCCCGGCCCCCGGAGGGTGGGCCGCCGCCGCCCGAGGCCCCAAATGGCCTTCCAAGCGGCCCGGATGGAGGGGGACCAGGCGGAGAGCACCCATCCGGCCCCGGCCGCCGCCGTCGCCGCCGTCGCCGCCGACGCTGACTTTTTGAGCCTCCGAGACGGTTCCCCGGCATCCCCCTTGCACGGTGACCTCGGGTTTGCTAAAGTTACCGTTTGTCGCTGGCGTAGCTCAGCGGTAGAGCGGCTGATTTGTAATCAGCGGGTCGGGGGTTCAATTCCCTCCGCCAGCTCCAGCCGCCGAACAACGCGCCAAGGGCAAGCCGGGGAGGTAGCGAAGCGGTCAAACGCAACAGACTGTAAATCTGTCGGCCCTCGGCCTTCGAAGGTTCGAATCCTTCCCTCCCCACCACCGCTTCTCCTTCGAACAAGGGCAGGGCGGGGTTGAGGACGAGGCGGGTGTAGCTCAGCTGGTAGAGCTCCAGCCTTCCAAGCTGGAAGTCGCGGGTT
>WNFM01247833.1_pt2 | contig 15048 bp, 15 predicted proteins | sample 5400271 | NCBI WGS metagenome assembly WNFM01 (sample SAMN13153352, study PRJNA577476) | soil metagenome | isolation source: 60 cm saprolite on Douglas fir-dominated hillslope | place: USA:California | collected 2013-09-17 | reverse complement strand
ACCACCACCGAGAAAAATCTCGGCGACTATGACAAGAGCAACAATATCGGCATGAACCCGCCGGCCAAGTTCAAGGAAAGCGATCAGGCCCGCGGCGCCTATGACGAAGGCCGCTGCGATGCCTATACCACCGATGCGTCCGGCCTGGCGGCCGAGCGTACCGCGCTCAAGAATCCGGACGACAATGTCATCCTGCCGGAAATCATCTCGAAAGAGCCGCTCGGGCCAGCCGTGCGTAACGGTGACAGCCAGTGGGCTGACGTGGTTCGCTGGTCCTATTACGCCATGCTGGTGGGGGAAGAAAAGGGTATCACCCAGGCCAATGTTGACCAGGTGAAATCGAGCTCGCAGGATCCGGAAGTCCGCCGCCTGCTGGGCGTCGAAGACAAGATGGGCGAGGGTCTGGGCCTCACCAATGATTGGGCCTATAATGTGATTAAGGCAGTCGGCAATTACGGCGAATCCTTCGAGCGTAATGTCGGCCAGGCGACGCCACTGAAGCTGGAGCGTGGCTTGAATGCGCTCTGGAACAAGGGTGGCCTGCAATACGCGCCGCCGGTCCGCTGAGGCAGGTAATGCAATAGACAACGCCCGGCGCGACCCCGCGACCGGGCGTTGTCGTCTTTGCCGAGATCATTTGCCATCTCGACGGTGGAGAGGTCATGACCGATATCGCCGAATCGCGCCGACGCAGCCCGGAATCCGCGACACCTTGGTGGCGGGATGAACGCTGGCGCGGGCTCGTTGCGCAAGTCGTCACCGTGCTGGTGATCGCCCTTGCGCTGTTCTTCCTGATCAACAACATGATCGTCAACCGGGAGGCCCAGGGACGGCCTTTCAGTTATGATTTCTTGAACAATATCGCCGGCTTCCCGGTGGCGATGTCGGTCATCCCGCTCGATCTCAATTCGACCATCACGCGCGTGATGGTGGCAGGCATGCTCAACACCATGCTGGCCGGGGTGGTCTCGATCCTGCTTGCTACCATCATCGGCTTCATCATCGGGGTTGCGCGTCTGTCGCACAATTTTCTGATCGCCAAGCTGGCGACCGCCTATATCGAGATCTTTCGCAATATCCCGCTGCTGGTGCAGCTGTCCTTCTGGTATTTCGGCGTCTTGAAGTTGATGCCCCAGCAGAAGGACAGTATCACCCTGTTCAACGGCGCCTTTTTGAATGTGCGGGGCCTCTACATCCCGCGGCCGATCATGCAAGGCAGCTTCGCCGCGGTGATCATCGCCTTGGTCATTGGCATTGTCGCCACTTTTGTGATCCGGCGCTGGGCGCTGCATCGCCAGGCGGCAACCGGCGAGCGTTTCCCGATCCTGACAACCGGCCTGGGACTTGTTATCGGCCTGCCCGTGCTGGTCTGGCTGGCGATTGCGGCAACCATCGGCGCGCCGATCGCCTGGGATTATCCGGTGCTGCAAGGCTTCAATTTCCAGGGTGGCATCGTCGTGCTGCCGGAACTGAATGCCTTGGTGATCGGGCTCAGTGTCTATACCGCCGCCTATATTGCCGAAATCGTGCGGGGCGGCATCCAGGCGGTCAGCCATGGCCAGACCGAGGCCGCTTTGGCGCTCGGTCTGCGGCGCAGCTGGACCTTGCGGCTGGTGATCGTGCCGCAGGCGTTGCGCGTGATTGTGCCGCCTTTGACCAGCCAGTACCTCAACATCATCAAGAATTCCACCCTGGCCGTCTTTGTCGGCTATCCGGATTTTGTCTCGCTGTTCACCGGAACCATTCTCAACCAGACCGGCCGCGAGGTTGAGGTGATGGCTGTCACCATGGCCTTCTATCTGGTGATCAGTCTGCTGATCTCCAGTTTCATGAACTGGTACAACAAGCGTATCGCCTTGGTGGAACGGTGAGGGTGGCATCATGATAGACATTGCAAACACCCCGCACCCACAGCCTGATGATCGACTGCCGGATCTGGCGCCGCCGCTATTGGCGGTTGGACCGATCGCCTGGCTGCGGGCCAATCTGTTCTCTGGCCCCGTCAACACGTTGCTGACGCTATTGGCATTCCTGCTGCTCTATTGGGCCATCCCCCCTTTCGTGAACTGGGCCTTTCTGCATGCCAATTGGCTCTTTCCCCAAGATGTCGCCGATGGTGCGCGCAGCGCCAGCCGCAAGGATTGCGTCCCCGGCGGCGCCTGCTGGATCTTTGTGCGGGCACGGCTCGGGCAATTCCTGTTCGGCTTTTATCCGATGGATGAACGCTGGCGGCCGATTCTCACGTTCATTCTGACCTTCGGTGCCATCGCCGGCATGCTGATTGAGCGCCTTCCCTATAAGAAGGCGAATGCCATCTTCCTGTTCGCCATCCTGCCTTTCCTGGCCTTCTGGCTGCTGCTGGGCGGTCTCGGTCTGCAAATCGTGCCGACCCGCATGTGGGGCGGCTTCATGCTGACCCTGGTGATCGCCGCCGTCGGCATCGTGCTCGCCTTGCCGCTCGGCATCCTGCTGGCGCTGGGGCGACGCTCGGAGCTGCCGGTCGTCCATCTGATCAGTGTGGTGGTGATCGAATTCGTTCGCGGCGTGCCGCTGATTACCGTCCTCTTCATGGCCAATGTCATGTTGCCGCTGTTCCTGCCGCCCGGCATGACCATCGACCCGCTGCTCCGCATCCTGGTCGGCTTCACGGTCTTCACGGCGGCCTATCTCGCCGAGGTGGTGCGTGGCGGCCTGCAGGCGATCGGTCGCGGTCAATATGAAGGGGCGGCCTCGCTCGGCCTCGGCTACTGGTCGATGATGCGCCTGATCGTGCTGCCGCAGGCCCTGCGGATCTCGATTCCGGCCATCGTCAACACCATCAACGGTTCGTTCATGGACACGACCTTGGTCGCCGTTGTCGGCCTCTATGATTTCCTCAACATCGTTCGCACCGGATCGCACGACGCCAATTGGATCGGCACCGAGATCGAAGGTTTCGTCTTCTGCGCCGCCGTTTATTGGGTCATCTGCTATGGCATGTCACGCTACAGCGTGCATCTCGAACGCAAACTCGATACCGGCCATAAAAAGCACTGACTGCCTGCAGGGAGAAAATCCATGACTGCAACCGCCCTTGCCACCAATATCGATCCGGCCACCGAGGTGATGATTTCCCTCGCCGAGGTCAATAAATGGTATGGCCAGTTCCATGTCCTCAAGAACATCAACCTGACGGTTCATAAAGGCGAACGCATCGTCGTCTGCGGTCCCTCAGGCTCCGGCAAATCGACCATGATCCGTTGCATCAACCGGCTTGAAGAACATCAGCGCGGCAAGATCGTCATCGATGGCATCGAACTCACCCGTGATCTTAAGAAGATCGAACAGGTGCGACGCGAGGTCGGCATGGTGTTCCAGCATTTCAATCTGTTCCCGCATCTAACGGTGCTGGAAAATCTGACGCTGGCACCGATCTGGGTCAGGAAAATGCCGAAGAAGCAGGCGGAGGAAGCCGCCATGCATTATCTCGAACGCGTGCGGATCCCGGAACAGGCCAGCAAGTTCCCCGGCCAGCTTTCCGGCGGCCAGCAGCAGCGCGTGGCGATCGCCCGCTCGCTTTGCATGAATCCCAAGGTGATGCTGTTCGACGAACCGACTTCGGCGCTTGATCCGGAAATGATCAAGGAAGTGCTGGATGTGATGGTCGAGCTGGCCCGCAGCGGCATGACCATGATCTGCGTCACCCATGAAATGGGCTTCGCCCGCACGGTTGCCAATCGGGTGATCTTCATGGATCGCGGCGAGATCATCGAGCAGAACGAGCCGGAGGAATTCTTCAAGAATCCGAAATCCGAGCGGACCAAGCTGTTCCTCAGTCAGATCCTGCATCACTGAGATGCGTCGGCACCGGATTCACTGCCGCATCATGTGAAACACCAAGTGTTTGCCGAAAGCGCCCGATCGACAGACCGTCGATCGGCGTTTCGCTGTTGCCGTCCACAATGAGTTCGCTCAGCACGGCCCCCACCGCCGGACCCAGCTGAAAGCCATGGCCGCAAAAGCCGAAGGCGTGATAGAGGCCGGGATGGGTCTCGCTCGGCCCGACGATCGGCGATCCGTCCGGCGTATCGCCATCGATGCCGGTCCAGCTGCGAATGACCGGCAGCTTGCCGATCAGCGGCACCAGGCTGGCCGCCAGGGCTGCCGTGCGCCGTGTCGTTTCCGGCACCGGCCGTGAGCGGTTGAAACCATCTTTGGCGCGCCCCTCGCCACCGCCGAACAGGATATTGCCGCGCAAGGTCTGCCGCAGATACAGATCGCCGCCGAGGATGCCGAGCACCGGCTTGATGCGATAGGCGGTGGGCTCCGTCACCATCACCTGCGGGACCTCGGGGACCAGTGTCACGGGCTCATCGAACCAGCCGGCGATGGTTGCCGCCCAGGCACCGGCCGCGTTGACCAGGTGATGTGCCGTGAAGTGGCGGCCATCGCGGGTTCGGAGATGGAACTGACCATTGGCATACCAGCCTTCCGCCACATCGGCATAGGCATGGATGGCGGCACCTGCGGCTTCCGCCGCCGCGGCAAATGCCGGTGCAACCAGTCGCGGATTGGCATGACCATCGTCGGCGCAGAAGGTTGCCGCCAGCACCCCGTCACCCAGCCAGGGATAGAGATGCCGCAATTCGCTGCGCCCCAGGAAATCCAGCTTGAGGCCGCAAGCCGCGGCATCCTGGCGGTGCTGGAGCAGGTGCTCGATATCAGCATCGTTCCGCGCCAGACGCAGATGCCCGGTCTGCACGAACTCGCCATCGATTCCGATGAGATTGCGCAACTGCCCCCAAATCAACCGGGCGCGTCGCGATAAGGGTATTTCGGTCACCGCCCGACCATGCTGGCGGACGCCGCCGAAATTGACACCGCTGGCGCGATGGCCCGGCTCATCGCGTTCCAACAGGATGACCTTCCGGCCGCGTCGCGCCAGATGCAAGGCGGTCGCACTGCCGACGATCCCGCCGCCCACCACCAGCACATCGGGGTTGATGTCGGTGCGGCCGCTCACCCTGCTGTCCCGTTGGCTGCTGACGTGTTTTTTTTCATGCTTGTTCCAGGGCCGGGATCGTTGCCCCCGGCAAGGCGTCGATCGGGGGTTTTCCCAAGACGCCGCCCGGCACTGGCTTCACCGGTGGTTGGCCACGGAAGCGACCGGCGCTATCGACGCTGACGCCCAGCAATTGCGCCATGATTTCGGCCGCCGCCGGACCGCAGAGCCGCCCCTGGCAGCGACCCATGCCAACACGACAAAGGGCCTTGGCGCGGTTGAGATCGCGGGCCCCCATAACGCCGGTGATACCGCGCAGATCGCCGGCGGTCACCTGCTCGCAACGGCACAGCACCACCTGATCATCGATCTCGGCCGCCGCCTCGGCGGGATACGGAAAGGCGAGCTCCAGGCCGGTGCGAAACGTCTGCCACCTCTCCAAGCGGCGCAAGGCGGCATTGGGATCGAAACCATCGAAGCTGCCGCCAAAATCCGACAGCACGGCTGCGGCAGCCAGGCACCCTTGCAATTCAGCGGCCTCGGCTCCCAGGATGCCAGCACCGTCACCAGCCAAATAGAGGCCGGGCCGGTCCTGGGCGCGGCCATAAGGATCGCGCAAGGGCAGCCATTGCCGGTTCTGCACATCGAAGCCGAAACTGGCACCGGCGAGATCGGCCAATTGGGTCTCCGATTTAAGGCCATAGCCGAAAGCGGCCGCGTCGCAATCCACTTCCAGTTTGTCACCGCTCTCTGAGATGAATTCCAACATGCCCAAGCGTCGGTCGGATGGCTGGCCGGATTGCTGATCACCGTCGCTGGGTGCGGCAGCCTGGGCACGGATCGGTCGATAGCCGTGCAGCACGCGGATCTTGTGGCGTTTCAGCCAGGCCAGATAGCCCATGCCCTGCCACAAGGCCTCGGGAATGATCGCCAGTTTGGCCAGCTGCGACAGCGCGCCGAAGCGCGGCCCGCTATTGATCACGGCGGCGACATGGGCACCGGCTTTGGCATATTGATAGGCAGTGAGAAACAACAGCGGCCCGGTGCCGGCGAAGACCACCGAACGTCCGATGGCGCAGCCCTGGTGCTTCAAGGCGATCTGTGCACCGCCCAGGCTATAGATGCCGGGGAGGGTCCAACCCTCGAACGGCAACACGCGGTCCATGGCGCCGGTCGCCAGGATCATGGCGTCGAAATCGACCCGTTCGAGATGATCCTCGCGCAACAGCTCGGCCCGGTTGTCGACCAGATCGAAGACCAGGCTCGAGGGCCGATAATCCAGCTTCGGGCGGATGTGATCAAAACAGCGGAACAGGGCCTGCGCCTTGGCGGCATTGTTGCCATAAAGCTGTTTACCACTGCGGTTGAAGCCGGCGACATTGGGCGGCAGGCGATAGATCTGGCCGCCGATCCGCGGCGCTTCGTCAACCAGCACCGGATTGATGCCGTGATTGACCAGCAATTCAGCGGCGCGCAGACCGGCCGGGCCGGCCCCGACGATCAGGACGCGCGGTGTCATGGTTGATCCTCGCGCGCCGTCATCGGCGTCACTGAATCGGTGGTGCGCGTATCCGTGTCAGCGTCAGGTTCGATCGCCCCATTTGCTGGCTGACGAACGGTAACGATTTCCATGCCCGGCGCGACATAGGTCGTACAGGCCCGCAGACGTTGGCCGTCTGCAGTGCTGACCCAGCAATCCTGGCACGCTCCCATCAGGCAAAAGCCGGCGCGTGGCCCATCACCAAAATCACCCAAGCGCAGATGGTCTTGATGCAGCAGGATCGCCGTCAGCAAGGTGTCACCGTCGAGCGTCATGACCTTGTCGCTGTCGATGCTGATCTCGATTGCCGTGCGGTCGGCATCGGCCAGACGTTGAAAGAGGCCGCTCATCTTGATCTAAGCCTCATCGCGGGGGACGGCGACCAGCTTGGGACGCTCGCCCGATCGGCCCGCCGCGTTGGGTCCCTCACGGCCGTTCGTCTCTGCCGCGCTGGAAGATGGCTCCTCCGGCAAGCGTGGTTCGCGACTGACCGGGATCACGCCGGTCAGGCGGGGATCGAGGATGCGCTTGCTCGCCTGGCGCACCGGCCGGAAGCCGGCTCGTTGATAGGATGACAAGGCGCGCGGATGATCGAGGCTGCAGGTATCGACGGTGACCCGCTCGACCCCTTCGTAGGACCAGGCGCGGTCGACGGCCCAATTGAGGAAATACTTGCCCAGACCGCGGCCGATGAAATCCGGTATCAGGCCGAAATAGGCGATGCCGAGAACCGGCAATTTCTTGCGGTTGAATTCGGCATAGCCCGCCGGCACGCCACCGGCATGCAGGACATAGATGTCGATCTCGGGATCCTGGATCAGCGGGGCTAAGGTCGCATCGTCCATCTGTCGGCGTTCCCACCAGAACCACGGTTCGCCAACCATGTTATAGAGATAGCGGTAATAACCGACGGGCGGGTTCTCCAGTTTCAGCAGGGCGTAATTGCCGGTCGGCAAGGGAATGCTGGGGCGCGTCGGCGGGGCGGTCATCTCCAGATAAGTGATGACGACATCGAGCTTGGCCGCCGCCATTTCCGCCCGCTCGGCATCCAGCCATTTGGCCATGATCAGGCGCGGCGTTTCTTCGTATCCGAGCTCGCGATAGAAGGTCTCGACGGCGTCATTCTCGGTGCGGATCATCAACTGGCATTTGGCGATGCCCCGTGCCGTCAGCCAATTCTCCGCCAGCTCCATCAGCTCGGCACCATAGCCGTGGCGGCGCTGCGCCTCGGCCACGGCCAGGCGATAGACCCAGCCACGATGCCCGTCATGGCCAACCATGACGCTGGCGATGACGGCGCCATCGAGGGTGCCCAGATAGATCTGGCAATCCGGTGCGGCGCACATTCTGGCGATGTCGCGCGCCGGATCGTTATAGGTCTTGTTGAGCCCGCATTCATCCCACAGCGCGACGACGGCGGCGAAATCTTCGGGCCTATAGGGGCGGATCTGTAAGTCACTCATGTGCTGGCGGCACCTGTCACCGGTTCGACCGGCGTGTCGCCCGGCAATCCCCATTCCGCCCAGGAGCCATCATAGACCGAGACGTCGCGGTGCCCGATCAGATGCAGCCCGAAAGCAAGAATGCTGGCGGTGATGCCGGAGCCACAACTGGTGATGACGGGTTTGCTAAGATCGATGCCGGATTTCTGGAACGCCGCCCGCAATTGATCGGCGGGCAGCAGCGTTCCATCAAGCGGATTGAGCAACTGCGTATAGGGCAGGTTATAGGCGCCCGGTATATGACCGGCACGGCGGCCGGGCCAGAGTTCCGGTTCGGTCGCGTTGAAGCGACCGGCGGATCTGGCATCCAGCACCTGTTCACGCTTGCTGGCCAGATTGCGCAGGATCTGATCCTTCGATCGCACCTGGGTGTTGTCGAGCCGCGCCGTGAAATGCCGCTCGCGCGGCGCCGGTTCGCCGTCTTCGACGGGGCGATCTTCGGCCAACCATTTCGCCAGGCCGCCATCGAGGATCGCCACATCCTTCACGCCGAAGATCCGGCACATCCACCAGACCCGGGCGGCACCCAGCAAGCCGGTGCGATCATAGACGACGATGCGATTGCCATCGCCGATGCCGAGCTTGCGCAGCCGCGCGGAGAATTTTTCCGCCGGCGGCAACATATGCGGCAGGCTGCTGCTGGTATCGGCAATCTCGTCGATCGGGAAGAAGATGGCGCCCGGAATGTGTTCCGCCAGATAAGCGGCGCGGGCATCCTTGCCCTGCATCGGCAGGTAATAGGTGGCATCGATGACCCGCAAATCCGGCTGTGCCAGATTGGCCGCCAGCCAGTCCGTCGTGACCAGGCTCTTGGGATTACTATAACTTGATGTCATCCTTGTCCCCGCTTCAGATGCTGCAATTGGCAGATCGTCCAAAATCTCAATGCGTGCCGCCCAGGTAATCTAACTTAACTCCATGGCGTTGCATCGGTTCCGGTCAGGTCTCCAGCAGCGTGATATTGACGCGCCGGTTCATCTTGCCCTTATTCTCGATCTTGGCGATATCGACCCGCCCGATCTCCGCAGTCCGCGCCACATGCGTGCCGCCGCAGGGCTGCAGATCAATCCCGACAATCTCCAGCAGCCTGACCTTGCCTTGGCCACTGGGCGGCTTGACCGACATGGTGCGCACCAGTTCCGGTGTCGCCGCCAGTTCGTCGTCGCTGATCCAGCGCGATTGCACAACGTGATCTGCCGCGATCAGTTGATTGAGTTCGGCCGTGAGCCGATCCTTATCGAGGGTGTTTTCCGGCAGATTGAAGTCGAGCCGGCCCTTGCCGTCGCTGACCTGGCCGCCGGTGACGTCGCCTTTGATCAGGGCACAGACCAGATGCAGGCAGGTATGCATGCGCATCAGGCGATGCCGCCTTGCCCAATTGATCCGGGCCGTGACGACAGCCCCAATGGCCGGAAGATCGGCCCCCGGTGCCGGCATGTGGCGCACCGCGTCAGGCGTCTCGCCCTTCAGCGTGTCGATGATGTCGATCACGCTGCCATCGGCCAGGATCAATTGCCCGATATCGCCGGGCTGGCCACCACCCATGGGATAGAAAACAGTGCGATCAAGCTGGATACCGGTATCATCGGCCACCGTCACCGTGGCGGTACATTCCTTGAGATAGGCATCCTGACGAAACAGCAAGTCCATGATATCGGCCGCCGAAATGGTGAAGTTATGGGCACTATGTAAGCTGCACTTCAGGCGGTCAAGGTGGGGCGGTCAGGCCGGCCGACGGTGATGCACGACTCGCGGCGTGATCAAAGGTGGTGTCGACGGTGGATGAGCAGCTGCCGTGATCAGACAAGCCAGTCCGGCACTGGCAGATTCTTGCTGCGCAGGAATTCGGGGTTGAACATTTTGCTCTGATAGCGGCTGCCATAATCGGCAAGCACGGTCACGATGGTGTGACCGGGGCCGAGTTCGCGGGCCAATCGGATGGCACCGGCGACATTGATGCCGCTGGACCCGCCCAGGCACAGGCCCTCATGTTTCAAGAGATCGAAGACGATCGGCAAGGCTTCGCTATCGGGCACGCGATAGGCATGATCGATCGGCGCGTCGACCAGATTGGCGGTGATGCGACCCTGGCCGATACCTTCGGTGATGGAAGATCCCTCCGCTTTCAACTCGCCGGTCTTGTAATAAGAAAAGAGCGCGGCGCCGTCTGGGTCGGCGAGGCCGATCTGGATTTTCGGATTGCGCTCCTTGAGGAACATGCCAACGCCGGCCAGGGTGCCGCCGGAGCCGACGGCGCAGATGAAGCCATCGACCTTGTGGTCGGTCTGTTCCCAGATTTCCGGCCCGGTGGTGCGATAATGAACCTGTCGATTGGCGACATTGTCGAACTGATTGGCCCAGATCACGCCATTGGGGTTGCTGTCTTTCAACTCTTCCGCAAGCCGGCCGGAATAGCGGACATAATTATTGGGGTCCTTATAGGGGGCCGGCGGCACTTCGCGCAATTCGGCGCCCGCCAGTCGCAGCATGTCTTTCTTTTCTTGGGACTGGCTGTCGGGAATCACGATCAAGGTCTTGTAGCCACGGCAATTGCCGACCAGTGCCAGACCGATGCCGGTATTGCCGGCGGTGCCCTCGACAATCAGCCCGCCGGGTCGGATCAGGCCCTTTTCTTCGGCGTCGCTGATGATGCCAAGCGCCGCACGATCCTTGACCGATCCGCCAGGATTGAGGAACTCCGCCTTGCCCAGAATGGTGCAGCCGGTCAGCTCGGACGCCTGCTGCAGCCTGATCAGCGGGGTGTTGCCGATCGCGTCGATAAATCCGTCACGAATATTTTTCATGATCTGCCCGTGAAATAACTCTTGCGGTGTAAAATAGGCCCGGCGGCGGCGGCGATCAAGCGAGGATCGGTGATGTCAGTCAGCCGTCAACGGATAGAGGTTTTGCGGCGCGTATCGGTAACGATAGCGCCGGATATTCGGCGAGGCCGGCCCCGGCGCGTCGATTTCGACGATGCAGCGGGTGAGGGGCGTGAAGGCGGCCCGGAAGTGATTCTTGGCCTTGACGCAAAGCAGGCCGATCTGACCCAGATCGATCCCGTGCAAAGCGAAATAGCCGGGATCATTGGGCGTCTGGCAGCTCTCGGTGATGATCACCTTGATGCCGTTGATATCGAGCATCACCGTGCGCCCCAGATTGCGGAACTGGCCATCCGTCAGCTTGAGGATCTCTGCCTCGATGGCGACCGGCGGCCCGAAATCCGCCGTGACCCGACCGCCCAGCTGGGCACTGATCCGGGCCCCGATGCCGGCCTGCCAGCAGCGAGCGACCAGATCCGGGTCCCAGAAGAAGCCGAAGACGCAGGGCACATTCGGCCGCAGCTCGAGCAAAGCGCGGAATAAAGCCGGCGTATCGCCGATCCCGCCGGAGAGCGGATTGTCAGCCGGATCGATCACTGCGGCCGGCCGGTCGCCGCCACTGGCCAGGGCCGCGATCAGCCCGGCATGTGAATCGGGCAAATGCACATAGAAGCGCTCCCGGCGTTCGGCCAGCGCCGTCATGAGATCATCGACCGCCGCTTGCGCCAGTTCGGCATCATCATCAGTGGTGGCGATGATGCTGGGGCCGGCGAAGGGTGAATCGCCATAGGCAAAGCCGCCAAAGATGCTGACATCGACCATGCCGGTCCACGATCGCCAGGTCTTGGCGCGCTGCTGCAGTTCGGCCATCGGTCCGTCGGTTGAACGCATGTTGAAGCTGGGCAGGATCGCCGGCAGTTTGGCGATCGCGTGACGCGGTGTGAGGCGCCCATCGGCCATGCTGGCCAGCGCCGCCAGCACCAAAGCTGCCGTCGCATCCATATCGATATGGGGATAGGTCTTGTAGCCGGCGGCGATATCGATCAGGTCCAGCATCTCAGGCGCCAGATGCGCATGCAGATCGAAGCTGACACCCAACGGCACAGAACCGATCAAGCGCCGCAGATCGCGCAACAAATCCAGCTCCGGGGTCGGATTGCCCTCGACCACCATGGCGCCATGCAGCGACAGATAGACGGCGTCCCAGGGCTTGTCCTTTTGCCCCGCCGCAATGCCGTCGAGGATCTCCGCGCGAATGGCGGCGAAGGCCTCTGGTGTCACCTGGCCGCCGGGTGGCGCCGCGGTGCAGCGCAGGAACTGGCAGTCCCAATCGGCCTGCGCCTCGGCAAAGGCCACGGCGGCACCGATCTCGGTTGCGGTGCCGCGATAGAAATCCATCGCTGCCGAACCGCTCACCCATTCGCGGGCCTGAAAGATGGCAAGGTCTGTCGTTACCGGCGTGAAGGAATTCCCCTCATACCACAGGCGCGCAATGGCCAGGCGACGCCGGGTCATTGCCATTGCTGACGCAAGCTCTCGCGGTTCAGCATCATCCATTGCAAAGCCAGGATCAGAATACCGTTGCCGGTATGACCTGTTTCCAAAATACCCGGGATCTCGGCCGCATCATGCAGGCTGGCTTTGATATCCTCATGCTCGCTATCGAGCCCATGCACATCGCCTTGCCAGCTGCCGCTGTCGAACCGGCCGACAAAAGTGTACAGCGTTTCGGTGGTGAGCCCAGGGCTCAGCAGATAATGATAGATCAATTTCAAGTCACCGAGCGGACAATTGCCTTCCTCGAGTGCCTCGCGCCGTGCCAGATCCTCGGGGCTTTCATTCTTGTCATTCATGCCGGCGATCAATTCGATCTGCCAGCCGGGCATGCCGGCCAGATGCGCCGGCAGCCGGAACTGCTCGATCAGCAGAATCTTGTCGGCGACGGGGTCGTAGGGCAGGACGGCGATACAGGTCGGTCGCTGCACCAATTCACGGTCCATGGGGCCGATCCAGCCGCCGCGAAAGCCGGAATGGCGCAGGCGATATTTTTCGACCTTGAGGAAACTGTCGAGGATGCGTTCCTGATGGAGGATTTCAACGTCTTTTGCCATGATCGCCAGTGCTGTGAGTTGCCTGCCGGCACCCTAGCAATCCGTCGGTGCAAATGCTAGCGCTGCCATAGCCATGCAGCATTTGCAGGATCCTCCCGGTGGTCAGCGGCTTGCTGCGCACAGCTTCGGCGCTATAGAGTGCGCCGCATTTGGCGCCTCAGCCGTGGCGCCGCTTTGCCTGGGGAGAGGCGCGGATGAGTCGCGATGCACGTTACGATATTCTGTTCGAGCCGGTGAAGATCGGTCCGGTCACGGCCAAGAATCGCTTCTACCAGGTGCCGCATTGCAACGGCATGGGCTATCAGCATCCCCAGGGTCACGCCGCCATGCGCGGCATGAAGGCCGAAGGCGGCTGGGCGGTGGTCTCGACCGAGGAATGCGAGATCCATTGGACCGGCGATGTCTCGCCCTATATCGAAGCTCGCCTGTGGGATGATCATGATATTCCGCACAACGCGATGATGTGCGAGGCGGTGCATCGCCATGGTGCCTTGGCGGCGGCGGAACTGACGCATAACGGACCCTCGGCCTCGAACCTCGTCAGCCGCGAGCCGTTGATGGGACCGCGCCATGAAATGTCGCGCTATTATCCCTGGCAGGCGCGACGCATGGATCTCGCCGATATCCGCGACTATCGCCGCTGGCATCGCGAAGCAGCGGTGCGGGCGAAGAAGGCCGGCTTCGATATCGTTTATGTCTATGCCGGCCACGATCTCAGCCTGCCGATGCATTTCCTGCAAAAGCGCCGCAATGATCGCGTTGATGCTTATGGCGGTTCGCTGGAAAATCGTGTGCGCCTGTTCCGCGAAGTGATCGAGGAGACCAAGGAATGCCGTACGTTTCGCGGTCGACGAATTGATGGGACCGGATGGCATCACCGCCGAGTGCGAAGGCCATGACGTCGTCGCCATGCTGGCGGAGCTGCCGGATCTCTGGGACGTCAATCTCGCCGATTGGAAAAACGATTCCGTCACCGCGCGTTTCGCCGAGGAAGGCTATCAGGAACGCTATATCGGCTTTGTCAAGAAACTCACCAGCAAACCGGTGGTCGGCGTCGGTCGTTATACCTCGCCCGACCACATGGTGAAGCTGATCAAATCCGGAATCATGGACATGATTGGCGCAGCCCGGCCCTCGATTGCCGATCCTTTCCTGCCGAAGAAGGTCGAGGAAGGCCGCATCGAGGACATCCGCGAATGCATCGGCTGCAATATCTGTGTGACCGGTGACAACACGATCACGCCGATCCGCTGCACCCAGAATCCGACCATGGCCGAGGAATGGCGCAAGGGCTGGCATCCGGAGGTGATCGCCGCCAAGGAATCATCCGACCGGGTGCTGGTCGTCGGCGCCGGTCCGTCGGGACTGGAAGCGGCGCGGGCCTTGGGCCAGCGCGGCTATGAGGTGCATCTGGCCGAGGCCAGCACTGAGCTTGGCGGTCGGGTCAATCGCGAATCCGCCCTGCCGGGCTTGAGCGCCTGGGGTCGGGTGCGCGACTATCGCCTGTTCCAGATCGGCAAGATGAGCAATGTGACGATCTATCACGACAGCCGCCTGAGCGCCGCCGAGATTCGCGATTTCGGCTTCGAGCATGTGGTGCTGGCGACCGGTGCCGGCTGGCGCCAGGATGGCGTCGGCCGCTCGCATCCCTTCGGCATCGCGGGGCTGACCGGGCCACAGGTCTTCAGCCCGGACGACATCATGACCGGCCAGCTGCCGAGCACCGGTCCGGTCGTGGTCTATGACGATGAGCATTTCTACATGGGTGGCCTGCTGGCCGAGCGCCTGCGCCAGCAAGGCCTCGATGTCACCTTGGTGACGCCGGACAATGTCGTTTCCAGCTGGACCGGCTATACGCTGGAGCTCTCCCATATCAACAAGCGCCTGCGGCAGCTCGGCATCCGCGTGGTGACGGCGAAAGAGGCCGTGCGCTATCAGAACGGCGTGCTGCATCTCGCCTGCGTCTATGGCGGCGAGGGGCTGGAACTGCAGGCTGCTGCTGTTGTGCCGGTAACCTCACGCCTGCCCCATGAAGAGCTGTGGCTGGAGCTGGATGCCGATCAGGATGCCTGGCACAAAGCCGGCATCAAAT
>WNFM01025586.1_pt1 | contig 15049 bp, 11 predicted proteins | sample 5400271 | NCBI WGS metagenome assembly WNFM01 (sample SAMN13153352, study PRJNA577476) | soil metagenome | isolation source: 60 cm saprolite on Douglas fir-dominated hillslope | place: USA:California | collected 2013-09-17 | reverse complement strand
CCGAGTTCACGTTTACGCCCAAGCCGCACTGGGAGCTGGGCGAGCAGCTGGGCGTGCTGGACATGGAGCGCGCAGTCAAACTTTCCGGCGCACGCTTTGCCGTCTACTGGGACCTGGGAGCGAAGCTGGAGCGGGCGCTGGCCAACTTCATGCTCGACCTGCACACGGGCGAACACGGTTACACGGAGGTGCTGACGCCTTACATGGTCAATTCGGCTTCAATGTACGGGACAGGACAGCTGCCCAAATTTGCCAACGATCTGTTCAAGATCGCGGAGCACGACTTGTGGCTCATTCCGACGGCAGAGGTGCCGCTGACCAATCTCTATCGCGACGAGACGATTGATGCGGCGAGGCTGCCGCTCTCCGTGACGGGTTACACGCCGTGCTTCCGCAGCGAGGCCGGCTCGTATGGAAAAGACGTGCGCGGGATCATCCGCCAGCACCAGTTCCAGAAGGTTGAACTGGTGAAGTTCACGCGGCCGGAGCAATCGTACGAGCAGCATGAGCAGCTCACGCGCGACGCCGAACGCGTCCTGCAAAAACTGGGACTGCACTACCGCACCATGCTGCTGAGCACCGGCGACATGGGGCCGAGCTCGGCCAAGACCTACGACCTGGAAGTGTGGCTGCCGGGACAGAAGCTGTATCGCGAGATCTCTTCCTGCTCAAACTTTGAGGCCTACCAGGCGCGGCGGGCCAACATACGTTATCGCCCGGAGGGCAGCAAAAAGAGCGAGTACGTACACACGCTGAACGGCAGCGGGCTGGCCATCGGACGGACGTGGCTGGCGATTCTGGAAAACTATCAGCAGGCCGACGGCAGCGTGGTGATTCCGGAAGCGCTGCGCAAGTACGTGGGAGCGGAGCGAATTACGCCGAAAAAATTCTGAGAACCTTACCGCTGATGAACGCTGATATACGCGGATCGGAGCAAAACCCAAAACCTTTGCAACACAGAGGAACGGAGGAAGCGGAGGGAAATTGCTTTTGATCTGTGTTATCTCTGGTCATTCGTGGTGAAGTTTGCCCCTTCCGATACCCGATCACGTGCGATGGCGGCGATCACGGGCGATCACGGCGATCAAGATGCTCCACGCGTGTTCCAGCTTCTTACCCTTTGCTTTGCACCTGACCAACTGAATACACTAGAGGACATGTCTCGTATCGGACGGACGCTCAAGGGCTACCTCTTCTGGACTTATGACCGGGGAAGCTTCCATTACGACGTAATGGTCACGCTGGTCCTGGCCTTCATCTTCATTGCTCCGCATTTCATCGACTTCAAAGACCAACCGGGAGAACGCTCGCCGCATCCAACAGCGGTAGTAGTCAGCCCAGACGGAAAAATGTACCAGGTGGACGCCGCTGCCGTGGATGCCCAGGACCAGGGCATGGTGCGCGCGAATTTTGTGCGCGTGATCCGGCCCATCGCCGGGGCGGTAACGGTGGAGCGCGTTGAGCCGGTGCGCGACGCAGCGGGACGCATCGTGGCGTATCGCGCCTGGGTTAAAAAGTAAAAGACAAGAAATAAAAGCCAAGAAGTACGTCAAGAAGTGACGCTAAGAAGTAAAAGCTTTAGAGCGAAGACGTGCCCGAGGAAGCCGGAGAAAAACAACAAACGTTGAGCGAGAGCGCAGCCATGAAAGCCAGCCGAGTGGTATCGCCCGTAATTGTTTTGTTCGTTGGCATGCTGTGTGCCGCCCAGGGCACTACCCCGTCCGCTGTGCCCAATCCTGCTACGCCTTCCGCCGGGCACAATCCTGCCACGGCGCCGGCGCAGAATCCTTCTGCCGAGGGCGATCTGAAGGCGGTGCTGGCGAAGATGAATGCCAATGCCGAAAATTTCAAGACGGCCCAGGCGGACTTTGAATTTGAAACCTACCAGAAAGTAGTGGACGAAAAAGACATTCAGAAAGGCCGCATTTATTTCCGCCGCAACAGCAAGGGCGTGGACGCCGCTTTCAACATAACCTCACCGGCGCCCAAGCAAGTGGTCTTCAAGGACGGCAAACTCAAGATGTATGAGCCCAAGATTGACCAGGTCACGGAGCGCGATGTAACGAAAAATAAGGCCGACGTGGAAGCCTTCCTGAGCCTGGGCTTCGGAGCGCGGGGTGATGATCTGGAGAAATCCTATGACGTCAGCATGGCGGGGTGGGAGCCGGTAAACGGCGTCCGGACCGCGAAGCTGGAACTGGCGCCGAAGAACGAGAAAATGCGGCAGACCTACAAGAAAATTATTCTGTGGATCGATCCCGAAAAAGATGTGCTGCTTAAACAGCAGTTCCTTGAGCCGTCGGGGGACTATCGGCTGACCCGTTACACGAACATGAAGCTCAATGGAAAGCTCTCTGATGATGCATTCAAGCTGAAAACCACTGGCAGCACAAAAGTTGTCAAACCACAGTAAGGAAAATGTTAATACCGAAAGTCCGCATGCCCTGGTGTAAAATTATTGGGGACGCAGGACAGCCCAAGAAGGACTAAAGCACTCGGCGTGCATATACCTTTATCCCCCGCAGCATGGGAGCCTTCACCTGCATCTGAGTACTTTTGCATTGGGGTTTTAGTTGTGATGGCCAAAGTTTTTACCATTCCCGTCAAGCCGGAGATGCCGGACCCAAAGCGTCGCAAGGCAAGCCACCGGACATCTGATCCGCGTTTTATCGAGGGCCAACGGCTGTTGGTGGAAGCCATGAAATACCTGATTCAGCAGGATCCGCAAAAGAACAAAGACGCGGTTATGCTGATTTCAGAGCATTTTCGGACGCGCTTTCGCATGTCCGACCGGCCAGGAGCAGAGCTGCCGGTGCTGTCTCCAGAGCTGAAGTAAAATTTACACCTTCCAAAATATGAATATCGGGCCGGGAAAAATCCAGTATTGCGGATTAGCAGTGCTCAATTCATCTCTAAATTGTTGATTACAAAAGAGCAAGCGTCAGGAACCATAGTTGCAGTATGGAGGCTAAGCGATACGTGTTTCGTGCGTGACGAACATGTGTTGTGTGCTCTCAAACTGAAAACATGGAGATGCAAAGGATGAATCGTAAACTGCGCGACATACTAGTCCTCGTCGCCACTTGCTTGACGTTGCTTTGGTGCATCCCGTCCTTCGGTCAGGTGCTGAAAGGTTCCATTTCCGGCACAGCGGTCGACCAGCAGGGCGCGGTAGTCTCGGGTGCGCAAGTCAAAGCCACGGACTCAGCAACAGGCGCTGTGCACACCACCACGACCGATAATTCCGGCTTGTTCCGCTTTAGTTTGATTCCGGCCGGCGACTACAAGATCGAAATTTCGGCCCCCAATTTCAAGACCTCTGTACAAAAAAATGTTGTTGTTTCCTCCGGACGTGACAGCGGCTTGGGTACCATCAAGCTGACGGTCGGCGAAACCAACACCACCGTGGAAGTTACCGCTGATGCGCCGCTCATCGAAACCACTCAGGCGCAGGTTACCAACACCTTCTCCGGCGTGCAGCTTTCCACCTTTGCCGGCGTTCAGGAAAACCAGGGCTTGGACAGCCTGGCTCTGTTTGTGCCCGGCGTAAGCTCGGTGCGCGACAACTCGTTTTCCAATACCAACGGCGGTGTTGGGTTCTCCGTCAACGGTTTGCGCGGCCGCAATAATGACCAGCAGATCGACGGTCAAAACAACAATGACAACAGCGTCGGCGGCCCCGGCCTGTTTGTGAGCGACGCCGAATTTGTGAGCCAGTACGTTCTCATCACCAACCAATTCGGCCCCGAATACGGCCGCAATGCCGGCTCCGTCGTCAACGTAGTCACCAAGTCCGGCGGCAACGCCTGGCACGGCAGCATCTATGGAAGTGAGAACAACTCGATTCTGAACTCGTTGAACAACTTCCAGAAGAACCCCGATGTTTGCGGCTTCGCTGCGGACGGCGTCAGTCCTGGCCCCGACTGTCAGAAAAAACCTCCGCGTCTTAATGACGAGTTCGGTGGATTTACCATCGGCGGTCCGTGGATCAAGAACAAAGTGTTCTTCTTCGGCGGCTTTGACGAAGAACTCGTGTCTCAGCAAGGCCAGTTCAACTCCAGCTCTCTTACTCCGACCCCGGCCGGACTCGCTGCATTGGCGGCCTGCTTCCCGGCCAGCACCAGTCTGGCAGCGCTCAACAAGTTTGGCCCATTTGCTATTTCGGGCGGAAATCCCACCGTCCTCGTTCCTACGGGTGGGTTGAAAAACTCAGTGGGTGCTTGCCCGGCAGCTACGTTCGGGGGCGTTTCCCGCACTGTACCCCAGCCGGAGCACTTCTTTAACTGGGTAATGAGGAACGATATACAGCTCGGTAGTGACACCATTACCGGCCGTTACATCTTCAACCGCGGCAACTTCTTCAACGTCGGCGATAACGGGGCTGCTGGATATTTCTTCAACATCCCCGCTCTGAGCCAGGCCGTGCTGGTAAGCTGGACGCACAACCTGAGCGCCCACATGGTGAATGAAGCTCGCGGTTCTTTCGGCCGCCTCAATGTGGAATTCGGCGGCGGCAACATAACCGGCGCAGCCGAACCAGTGATGGGTCAGTTGGACCAGGCGCTGGCGAACATCGCGTTCAATTCCAGCACCAACCTGGGCTTCGGTCCGGCCACCAACCTGCCGCAGGGCCGCATTGTGAATACCTGGCAGGCGCAGGATAACTGGAACTACGTGATGGGCAAGCACCAGATCAAAGCTGGCGTGAACTGGACCTACCAGCGCTCACCCAATATCTTCCTTCCCAACATCAACGGCGCGTTCCGGTTTGGCAGCTGGACCTCGTTCCTGAATAACACGCCCAACCGCATCCGCGTTGCTGAGGGGCCGTCATCGCTCGATTTCCGCGAGTATGACACCTTCCTGTACGGCGGCGATGACTGGAAGATCAGCCAGAGCCTGACCGTTCAGCTGGGCGTGACCTGGTCCTATTACGGTCAACCGGCCAACCTGTTCAACCAAATTACTGTACCCCGTGAGAGCAATCCTGCAACTGCTTTCTGGGCCAGCACAGAGCCGGTCGGAAATCCCCCGGGTTCCGGAGGTCCATTCCTGAATCCCGGAGCAGCCATCCCGCTTTCCGTGCGGACTGACCCAACCATTCCCGCGCCCAAGAACAGCTTTGGACCGGCGTTCGGCTTCGCTTATTCGCCCCAGTGGGGTGGGTTCCTTACCGGACATGGTAAAACCACCATCCGTGGTGGATACCGCATGTTGTATGATCCGCCGTTCTACAACATCTACCTGAACGTATCCACTTCCGCGCCGGAGGTCTTCCTGCAAACCTTCTCGGGATCAACAGTTGCCGGGAAAACCTTGCCGGCAGTTCCCACTGGCCCGAACGTGCGCGCGGGATTGCAGTCGTCCCTCCAGAAGGGTGTGTTCGATCCGCGGACATTCGCTGAGACGTTCATTACTCCCAAATTTGGTCCGGACAAGGTCCACACCTGGACCTTGGGCATGGAGCGCGAGTTAACCAAGAACGCGGCCATTGAAGCCCGGTACGTGGGGAACCACGCATACGGACTGTTCCAGACCCTGGACAACAACCCATTCATTGCCGACCTGAAGGCGGACTTCCCAGCCCTGGTGCCGGCCAACCTCACGCCGTGCCCTGCCTCGCAGGCGTTTGCTCCGGTTGCTGTGGGCCGTATTAATTGCAATAACGGCGTGGCCCGCATACGCGCTAACTCCGGCTACTCCAACTACCAGGGCGCGCAGGTGGAGTTCCGCGCCAACAACCTGTTCAAACAGCTGACGATTCGTAGCGCTTATACCTACAGCAAGACACTGGATAACGTGAGCGAAATCTTCAGCACGTTTGGCGGCGGCAACTCTCTCTTCGCCTCCCAGAACCCGGCAAACCAGGTCAACGGCCCCGGTGAATACTCATTCTCCGGCCTTGACTATCCGCACCAGTGGTCCATCCTGTTCGTTGAGCAGCTCCCCTTCTTCAAGGAGCAGCACGGGCTGACAGGCCACATCCTGGGCGGCTGGGCTCTTTCGGCCAACTACCTGATCGCTTCCGGTCAGCGTTATAACCCGACGCAGATCTTCGAGGCGACCGCCGCGACTGCCAAAAACTACTTCGACAACGGCTACATTGCTAACTTCGCCGGAGTTGAAACCGCCCATACTTTCCTGGGTAACATGAACGCTCCGCAGACCGCAGTTGGAATCTTTGCGGGCGATGCTTGTAACCTCTTTGAACCCACCGCGGGCGGAGCATGCGCTCAACCGGCCACTACGCTCTTGAGTGAAACCGCCATGGGCCCGAACTGCCTTGCCGGGGCCACTGACTCACTTGGCAACCCGCTGCCCTGCGCTGTAGTTCCAGTAACCAAGGACCAGGTGCGGTTTATCACTAACTCTCAAACCGCGCAGACCGTCTTCGGCACGCCGTTCGGCAACACGGCGCGCAATCTGCCGCAGGACGCCATCTCGAACATCGCCAATCTCTCAGTCTTCAAGAACATCAAGCTGGGCGAGCATGCGAATTTCGAGTTCCATACCACCTTCGTGAATGCCCTGAACCATAGCAACTTCTCCAGTGTGGATCCGTTCGTTGTCGATGCTGGTGCGCACGGCGCATTCACTGGATTTGGTGATCCTACCCAGACTCCGAGCGTGACTACCGGAGCGCCTCCAACCCGGAGAATCTTCTTCGGTGGCAAGATCACCTTCTAAACAAACTTGCTGTAACAACCCTTCGGCCCGCCAGTTCGCTGGCGGGCTTTTTTATGGTCTCGAATTTTTATTTCTTCCCGGGCCGGGCTCTCGGATTTAGTAAAATCTTCTCAGCATGAGCAGCAACGGTAACCCGCCTTCCGCCTCCATCAAGCTTCCCGTCTATCTGGATAACCACGCCACCACGCCCCTCGATCCGCGCGTGCTGGAAGCCATGCTGCCCTTCCTTAGCTCGAAATTTGGCAACGCCGCCAGCAACAGCCATTCTTTCGGCTGGGAAGCTGCTGCGGCCGTGGAAACGGCCCGACGCCAGATCGCCGCCGCCATCGGCGCCTCGCCCCAGGAGATCGTTTTTACCTCCGGCGCCACGGAGAGCAACAACCTGGCGGTCAAAGGTGTAGCCGAAGCTTGCCGCTCCAAAGGCGACCACATCATCACCGCGCTGAGCGAACACAAGGCCATTCTCGATAGCTGCAAGCAGCTTGAGAAACACGGTTGTCGCGTCACTTATCTGCGCGTCCAGCCGGATGGCCTGATCGACCTTGACCAACTCAAAAACGCTTTCACCGGCCGGACGATCCTGGTCACCATCATGGCCGCCAACAACGAAACCGGCGTGCTTCAGCCTATTGAGGAAATCGGCCAGCTCTGCCGCGAGCGCGGCGTGCTCTTCCACTCAGACGCTGTACAGGCCCTGGGCAAGGTTCCTGTCGATGTCAAGCGCGCCAGTCTCGACCTTGCTTCCCTGACTGCGCACAAACTCTACGGCCCAAAAGGCTGTGGCGCGCTGTATGTGCGAAGCGACGCTGCGGTGCGGCCAGAGCCCCTGATTCACGGAGGAGGACACGAGCACGGCCTGCGCTCCGGCACTCTCAACGTTCCCGGTATTGTCGGCTTTGGCAAGGCCTGCGCCATCGCCCAACAGGAGATGCCGGAAGAGAGCTGCCGTCTCGCCGGTCTGCGCAATCGCCTGCGTGACCGCCTGCAAGCCGCTCTGGATCAGATAGTCATCAACGGCAGCATGGAATACCGCCTACCCGGCAACCTCAACATGAGCTTTCTCCACGTAGAGGGCGAGACACTGCTCACCGGCCTCAACGATATTGCGCTCTCCAGCGGATCCGCCTGCTCCTCCGGCAAGACCGAGGCCTCACACGTGCTGAAGGCATTAGGCCTGACTGACGAGGCCGCGGGCTGCGCTATCCGCTTCGGCATCGGCCGCTTCAACACCGAAGCCGAAATCGACTACGTTGCCGGACGTGTGATTGAGTTGGTGAAGAACCTGCGGGAAGTTTCTACTCTTTCGTAAAGTCCCGAGCGTGCTTTTTCTGAAATCCCGAACCCTGAGCTTGTCGAAGGGGAAGGATCCCTATAGACTTGCAAACTCGTTAGGGCACGATGATGACATCAGCCCAGTTTCTCCCAAACTGATTCGTGTTCATTCGCGTGAATTCGCGGCTGGTCGTGCCTTTGACTGCGAGGCCAGGTGAGTGCTGCGATCTCCCAAAAGGCTTTGGCTAATTGCCAATTGCTATTTGCTGATTGCTGCTACCGGCTGCGTCTCCGCCACCCTGGCTTCCCGCAGATATTTCGCCGCTTCCTCCGGCGGCGTGGGGTTGATGTAGAACCCCGTGCCCCACTCAAAGCCCGCGGTTTTGGCCAGTTTGGGAATGATCTCCAGGTGCCAGTGATAATAGTCATGGGTGTTTTCCTGCACCGGAGAACTGTGCACAATCAGGTTATAGGCGGGATTATCCAGCACCTGCACGGCCTTGCCCAGCACCGTGCGCAGCATGCGCGCCAGGTTTTCATAGAGAGATGATGGCGAGTTCTCAAAAGCCGACTCGTGCCGCTTAGGCAGGATCCACGTCTCAAACGGAAAGCGCGGGGCATAAGGACACAAGGTTACAAAATCGTGGTTTTCCGCGGCCACGCGTACCTGCGCCTCAGTCTCCTGCCGGATGATGTCACAGAAGATGCAGCGCTCTTTGTTGGCAAAGTAGCGCTTCGCCCCTTCCAACTCTTCCACCACCTGCTTGGGCAGGATGGGCAGCGCGATAATCTGCGAGTGCGGGTGCTCCAGGCTCGCGCCCGCCGCCTCGCCATGGTTCTTAAATACCAGAATGTACTTGAACCGGCGGTCCTGTTTCAGGTCGAGAATGCGGTCACGGAAGGCCCACAACATGTCTTCCACGCGTCTCAGCGGCATGGTAGCCAGCGTCTCGGCATGGTCTGGCGTCTCGATCACCACTTCGTGCGCGCCAACGCCGTTCATCTTGTCAAACATGCCGTCGGCCTGGCGGTCCAGTTCGCCTTCAATGCCCAGCGCGGGAAATTTGTTGGGCACCACGCGCAGGTGCCATCCCTCGGTATCGCGTTTGTTTTCCCCGGGACGGTAGGCCAGGATCTCCGGCGGCGTCTTGCTCTCATTGCCGGGACAGAACGGGCAGAAGCTTCCGCCCTTCACCACCACGCGCTCGCGGGAGAAATCTCCCGGACGGCGGGACCGGTCCGTGGAGATGATCACCCAGCGGCCGGTGACAGGATCTTTTCTCAGTTCAGGCACAGCCTACTATCTTACAACTGCTCGGGCTGTTTTCTTTAATCCCGAGCCCTGAGCTTGTCGAAGGGGAGGGATCCCTATTGTAACGATGAGGCGAGGGCTGGCGAAATAGCCGGATTTCCGAATCCGACAAGAAGGACCTTCGGGGGAAACACCCTCTTGAAACCCTGTCATCCTTAGCGACTCCGAGGGGAGCGTCGCGACCTGGGGCCCACCGCGCGCGATTTTCGCGTGGTGGGTGGGACTGAGGAGAAGTCGAAGGATCCCGAGAATTCATGCGCCACCATGCCACGTCAGGGGAGTTCTCACAATACCGAGCACGCTATCCCATCCTGAACGCGTCTCTGAACAACTCAATCTCCGCCTTGCCGCCAGCAAAATAGACGCTTACAACATCAAACCGCACCGCCGGTTCACCCTTGACCTTTCGCAAAAACTCCCGCGCCACGTGCGCGAGATCGCGCTGCTTTTCCGGATCGACCGCCGCTTCGGCGGGCATGAAATCACGTTTATTGCGTGCCTTGACCTCCACGAAGCACAGCGTCTTCCCATCCCAGCCCACCAGGTCGAGTTCGCTGCGGCTGCGCGGGCTGCGATAGTTACGCGCCACCATCACATAGCCTTGTTTTCGCAGATAAAAGTAGGCTTCCTCCTCTCCACGGCGTCCGGTATGCAAATGCTGCGGGCTCGATTCCGTACGCGGCAGGATTCTGCCTAGCGCATCGAGCGTGCGCAGCGTGAAGCGAGTTAATGAGCCGTGCATAAAGAAATAGCCGCGAATTTCGCGAATGAACACGAATCATACCAAACCTGGTTTTGATTCGCGCTTTTTCGCGTCAATTCGCGGCTACGTCTTACCGGCTTTCTTTCTCTACAATGCCCACGCATTCTTCCAGCACGTCCATGGCGATCTCCGCCTGCTCTTGCGTCACTATCAGCGGCGGCGCAATGCGGATGGAGTTTTCGCCCGCGCCCAAAAACAGGATGCCGCGTTCAAACGCCAGCTCCACAATGCGGTCGCGTTCGCCGTGCGCCGTGGCTTTCGTCTTCTTGTCTTTCACGATCTCCACGCCGATCATCAGCCCGCGCCCGCGCACGTCGCCCACCATCGGATGCGTCTTCACCCATCCGCTCAGGCGCTTCATCATGTGCGCGCCCACTACTTCAGCGTTATGGATGCCCTCGCGCTCCAGCACGTTCATGGTCGCCAGCGCTGCTTCAATGCATACCGGATTGCCGCCAAACGTCGAAGCATGCGAACCCGGCACCCAGTCCATAATCTCCGCGCGCGCCAGCGTCACGCCCAGCGGCATGCCGGAAGCAATGCCCTTGGCGATCGTGATGATGTCCGGCTCCACGCCCGTGTGCTGGATGGCCCACCACTTTCCGCTGCGGCCTGCGCCGCTCTGTACTTCGTCCGCGACCAGCAGGATGCCGTGCGTGTCGCAAATCCGCCGCAGCTCGCGCAGAAACTCTGCCGGCGCCGGCAGGTATCCACCCTCGCCCTGGATGGGTTCAATGAAGATTGCCGCGCACTCTTCCGGCGGCATGATCGTCTTGAACACGCGGTCTTCAATAAAGCGCACGCACTCGGCAATATGCTCATCAGCCGTCATGCCCTCGGGTTTGCGATAGACGTTTGGATACGGCACATGCGCCACGCCCGGAACTACCGGAAAGAAGCGCCGGCGCTGCTGAGTCTTGGAGGCCGTGAGTGAAAGCGCTCCCATGGTGCGTCCGTGGAACGCTCCGTAGAACGCGATGATGCCCTGCCGCTTGGTGTGGTAGCGCGCCAGCTTCATCGCCGCTTCCACCGCCTCCGTGCCGGAGTTGCCGTAATACGCGCGGATCGGCCCCGACATGGGCGCTACCTTCGCCAGTCGCTCGGCCAGCGTGATCAGGCTCTCGTAATAAAAATCCGTGCCCGACATGTGGATCAGCTCGCCCGCCTGCTTCTGGATGGCGGCCACCACTTCGGGGTGGCAATGTCCCGTGGAAACCACGGCGATCCCGGCGGAAAAATCCAGGAACTCGTTGCCGTCCACGTCTTCCACCACCACGCCGCGGCCGCGCTTGGCCACCAGCGGATACGAACGCGTATACGACGGCGAAATATACTTTGCATCGCCCTGCAGCACCGCTTGCGCTTTTGGGCCGGGCAGCTTGGTCCGGATCTTAGGTCCGGCATTGGAAATTGTCTGGGTTGCCATGTTCATCCTCTTTTCAAATCGGTTGCGTGTTGATACCTGCGGCCTTTGGGTCACATAAAACTGCCAGGCCACTTTCTAGCGTTGAGGATGGGGGAGGATTAGTCGCCGGCGAAGAGGTTCGCGCGGGCATGTGAGGGCAGCACGGCCAGGTAGCGCCGCGGGCAGACAAGAAAATCCACCCAGCACGCCAGCGAGCGCTTGGGCGTGCGCGTTTGAAACCAGGATGTGCTGCGTGATGTCATGTGCACCTCTATTATAGCCCGAAACCATCGCGCCACTCGCGGTTACTACAGTGCATTTCATCGCTGATTCGCGCCGTTCAGTTATTTCGCATCGACGGAACGTCCCGCGCCGTCAGATGATAGTGCACACGTAATGCCAGAAACACTGCCGCAATCTCAGCGCTCGCGCATCATCGTGGCTTTTGCCCTCCTCTATGTTCTTTGGGGCTCCACTTATCTTGCCATGCGCGTCATCGTGCGCGACATGCCCCCCTACGTTGCCGGCGCCGTGCGTTATCTGATTGCCGGGCCAATCATGCTGGCGATGCTGGCTTTGATGGGCCGAAAGGTCAGCCTCAGCCTCCAGGACCTGCGACGTCTGCTGGTAATCTCCATTCTCCTGCTCTCCATGGGCAACATTGGGGTGCTGTGGGGCGAAGAATACGTTTCCAGCGGGCTGGCTTCGCTGATCGTGGCCCTGGTGCCCATCTGGGTGGTAATCATCGAGGCCTGGTTCTTCCGCGCCGGCCGTATGACGCCCAAGGGGCTGCTCGGGCTCGCGCTTGGGATTGTGGGCCTGCTGGTGCTGTTGTGGCCGCGCATCGCCTCCGGCAGCCACCTGGGACGACTGGAGCTTCTTGGCAGCGCCATTCTGGCCGGCGCATCATTCTTTTGGGCCTTGGGCTCGGTATTCTCTCATCGCTACAACTTAAGCGTGGACGTCTTTGTCTCCGCCGCCTGGCAAATGACCCTCGCCGGCCTGGTCAATGCCGTGATCGCGCTGATCTTCGGCCAGTTTCAAAAGACACACTGGACCACGCACGCCCTCAGCGCAATCGCATATCTGGTAGTTTTCGGCTCGTGGCTCGGTTACTCGGCGTATATCTATCTGTTGGAGCACGTGCCCACGCCCAAGGTGGCGACCTACGCCTATGTCAATCCCATCGTAGCCGTTTTTCTAGGCTGGCTGATTCTCCGCGAACAAGTAGATTTTTTTATGTTGCTGGGGACCGCGATCATCATCGCGTCTGTGGCGCTGGTGAATACTTCAAAGCTCAAACAGCAACCCAGCGACATTCCGGTAAGTGAAGAAACGTGTCAAAAAACCATCAACGTTGCCGGCGACTGAGAGAGATTTGGTAAATGGGTAACAGGATTACCCAATTACCAAATTCCTCTCACTTTCTCTTCCATCTCGCTCCATCCTTCGTATCTTCCACCACGATTCCCGCATCCGCCAGCTGCTTTCGGATGGCGTCCGACCGCGCAAAGTCACGCGTTTTTTTCGCGGCATTACGCTCTTCGATCAGCCGCTCCACTTCTTGCTCTGAAATTTCATTGCCGCCAGCTTCCGGTTCCATCGCAATTCCGTGCGCCCTGGCCCACTCCATTGCTGCCTTCATCTTCGCCGCGTCATCGTCTTTCAGCACGGCAAATATTTCGTCGAACTGCTCCAACGCCTCCAGAAAAGGCGCTTTGTCGCCTTCGCGCAACTCGCCGCGATCCGCCAGTGTGTTCGCCTCTCTTACCATGTCAAAAATCGCCGCTGACGCCCGCGCTGTGTTCAGATCGTCTTCCATGCCGGCGCGCATTTCCTGTTTAGCTTTGGCCGCCGCCTCCTGCGCCGCCGGATTTGTTCCCGCAGGAAGCTGCGACATCCTCATTCGCGACTGGAACGTTCGCAGGCGCTCCACTGAATGCGCTGCCTGCTCCAGGCCGGCCATGGTGAAGTTGAGCTGCTTGCGGTAAGGCACCGAGGTCAGCAGGAAGCGAATCGAAGACGGCTTATGCCCTTTCACCAGCAGGTCGCGCAGCGTGAAGAAATTTCCTGCGCTCTTTGACATCTTCTCGCCCTCCACCAGCAGGAAGCGCACATGCATCCAGTGCCGCGCAAAAACCTTCCCCGTAAGCGACTCAGATTGCGCGATTTCATTCTCATGATGGGGAAAAATCAGGTCTTCGCCGCCGGCGTGCAAGTCAAAGCTTTCACCCAGATACTTCGTTGACATCACGGAGCACTCAATGTGCCATCCCGGACGCCCCGGCCCGATCGGGCTTTCCCAGAAAGCCTCGCCTTCTTTCGGCGCCTTCCACAGAGCAAAGTCGCGGGCGTCATCTTTCTCGTATTCGTCCACGTCCACACGCGCGCCCGCTTCCATGCCCGCAAAATCCCTCTTGGAAAGCTTGCCGTACGCAGGGAACTTGGCGATGCGGAAATAATACGAGCCATCTTCCGTGCGGTAGGCGATTCCCTTCTTTTCCAGCGCCGCAATGAATTCGGCCATCTCCTGGATATGCTCAGTGGCGCGCACCATCCGCTCCGGACGCTCCAGGTTCAGCGAGCCCATGTCCTCCAGAAACGCCTCTTCGTACTTGCGCGTGTACTCCTGCACGCTCTTCTTTTCTTTGGCGGCGTTGCGGATGATCTTGTCATCCACATCGGTAATGTTCATCACGTGTTGGAGCTTGTGCCCGCTCTGGCGCAGGAAGCGCCGCAGGATGTCCACGGCGACAAAGGTGCGGAAATTGCCGATGTGGCCGTAGTCATACACCGTGGGCCCGCAGGCGTACATGCGGACGGTGTTGTCTTGCGAAGGCGTGAACTCTTCCACCTTGCCGGAGAGCGTGTTGTAGAGGCGCAAGGGCAAATCGAGATTGTAACAAACCCGCGGTGCGTGTCCCGCGCTTTCCCCGAACGATCATGCGGTTTGTTAAAAGACAGTCCCAGCGCACACTTGCTCTTGCAATGCGGCTTCACTTCTGCTCATATTGAACATGGACTTAGACAACCTCAAGACCTTCATTGAAGTTGCCAGGCTGGGAAGTTTTTCCCGGGCGGCCGAAAAAGTTCTCCGCTCTCAGCCCGCGGTAAGCGCGCAGATCAGGCAATTGGAGCAGGAGTACGGCAAGAAACTGTTTGATCGCAGCGCTAAGTCAGTCCGCCTGACTCCGGCCGGCGAACTCGTTTTTGACTACGCTCACCAGCTCATCGCGCTGCAGGCCAAATCGCAGCAGGCCGTTGCCGAGCAGGACGGCGTTCGCAGCGGCACGCTGTCGATCGGCGCCAATGAAGGCACCTTTCTGTATGTGCTGCCCCGAGTCCTGGCCAGGTATCACAAGCAATTTCCCAAGGTAAAAATCAGCGTCTACCGCAGCTTTAGCCACAAAGTCGCGGTCAAGGTTGAGGCAGGCGCGGTGGACCTTGGCGTTCTGACCATACCGGTGAAATCGCCCAGCCTGGAAGTCATCCCTGTATTCCGCGATCGCATTCTGCTGATGGTTGGCCCGGCCAGCCCGCTCTTCAAGAAGAAGTCGGCAACGCTGGAAGAGTTCGCGGCCCAGCCGGTCATTCTGCCTAAGACCGGCTC
>WNFM01276459.1_pt3 | contig 15057 bp, 26 predicted proteins | sample 5400271 | NCBI WGS metagenome assembly WNFM01 (sample SAMN13153352, study PRJNA577476) | soil metagenome | isolation source: 60 cm saprolite on Douglas fir-dominated hillslope | place: USA:California | collected 2013-09-17 | reverse complement strand
GGACTACGACTGGGTGGCGCTCTGCCAGCTCTTCGGCACGATGATGGACCTACCGTCGCACCTCCCGCGCTTCTGCATGGACCTGAAGCAGCTCTCGGTCCACTGCGGGAGCCCGCGGCATCCACCTAAGCCTGAGGACGAGCACACCGCGCTGGCCGATGCGCGCTGGAATCGAGACCTCTACCAGCATCTGATGTCCGGAGGGGGCGTGCTGCCTGTAGCTGGCCCGTGACGGATCGAGAGAGGGCGTACCAGGCCTGCGTCGAGATGGTGGACGAGTCCGTCGACCGCATCGGCCAGATGCTGCTCGATACGATGGGGATTCCTCCGGAGCTCTTCCGCTCCTGCCTGCTCGGGTCTACGCTCAGGCTCTTTCGAGACGCGGGCGGCTACGGCGAGGCGCACACGGCTGCTCTGGTCAGCCACTGGTGGGCGACGCATCCGGCGACCGGAACGGCGCCTGCAGAGGCCGCGCCCGCAGGCGGTCCATCAGAGGCCCTGAATCCCGCGGACGCGTGCCTCGATCACCTTGCGTCGCTCCTCGTCGAGGCGGCTCGCGATGGCAGCGAGGCGGCAGCAGGGCGGAGCTACGCCAAGGCGTGTCAGGTGCTGGCCGGCTACGTCTCGAGCGAGGTGCACAGGCGGCTCACGGAGGCTCGGAAGCAGCTCTCTAGCAAAGCCAGGCCGTCATGAGGACCGTGAAAGCGCTGCGGGCTGCTGGCAGCGTCGAGATACGGGGCTCCCGCGAGGCGCTCGACCGGATATTGGTGGCCATCGGCGATGCGGTTGACGAGCTCGAAGGCGAGCACAGCCTGGCGCTCTGCCTAGAGCAGCGCGCTGATGGCTATGTGCTCGTGATTGCGGATCCGGACGCCCTGCATGGCCGCATCGGGCGCACGATCGGAGCTGGCTGATGAGAAAGCCATGCCCGCATTGCGCCGGCGAGTGGGCGCTCCGTGAGGACGGCGGCGGCCGGGTGACCATCAGCCACTCGCTGCCGGTCTGCACGCGCTTCGACGAGCTGATGGCGGAGGTGCCGGAGCCAGGGCCCTCGTCGGTCGAGGTGCTCGACAGCCGAGGCGAGCCGCGGCGCAGGTGGGAAGCATGAGCCGCCGTAACAAGCCCGTCGGCATCATGGTGGACGAGCTGGTCGTACAGCCGAATGCCGTCGGCATCTTCCGAGCCGGCTCGTCGCACCTGACGACCGACGGCGATCTGGAGGAGCTCCACGCCTTCGCCGCCCGGATTGGTCTGCGGCGCTCGTGGTTTCAGGAGCACGCGACAGCGCCGCACTACGATCTCATCCGGTCGCGGCGTGACCGGGCGCTCGCGCTCGGGGCGACATTCGTACCGGCGCGCGAGCAGGCGAGGAGACGGCTTGCGCGGAAGCTCGGCGTGCCGCGGGAGGGGAGACGGCCATGGGAAAGCATCTGATCGACAGCCTGCACGTGCGGCTGAACTCAATGACCGGGATAGCCCCGTCGCCGTTGCTCACGAACGCGGGCCGCAGGGAACGCGATGCTACCGGACTAGTCATACAGCCCGGGCACTGGGTTCAGCGTGTGGATAGCACGCGTCGAGTTCTGCAGGTAATCGCCAAATGCGAGGATATTCAGAGAGTGTGCACTTTTGACTGCCAGGACGGGCAGGGCTTTTATTTCGGGATCGACGGTCCGGATGTGAAGATTATTCCCGAGCCTAGATGGGCGCGCGCTGAACGCACTAGATCGCGGCCATCAAAGCAGGCGCCCTTATCGCCTGCCGAGATCGACCGCCTGCAGCAGCCGAGGAAATATTCCAAATGACCAAGACGCTGTGCGTCACAGAGGCCAAAGCTGACCGTGGTTGGCGATGCGACCGGAAGGAAGGCGGAGTAATGGGCTCTCACATCATCGACGGCGAGTTTCAATCCGACAAGTACCCGACCACGCCGCGGGGCAAGGTGCCGCTGAGCGTGAAGGACAAGAGCGCGCAGGATCTCTTGTGGGAGTACGCGCAGCGACGGAGAGCGGTTGACGCGGAGTTCGCCGACGACCTGGAGGCGGTGCTGAAAGCGGCGGGGTTCGGCGGCGCGCCGTGGGCGTCCACCGCGGTCGCTGTCCCAGCGGGGGCGCTGTATAGCTGGATAATCAGGTACACGGTGAGCAGCGGCGGCTCGGACGTGCTGCTGGACCTCGCGCGGACGATCGTAGCTCCGACGGTGCAGGACGCCGTGTATCTGCTCCAGCGGACGGTGGCAGATGAGCTGTATCCCAATGGAGGCGCGCTCCACCACATACGAAGCATAGAGTGCAGCAGAGGCTAGGAGCACGACGATGAAGGTACGACCGCTGGGTAGCAAGGTGCTGGTGAGGCGAGATCCAGAGACGGACAGAACGAAGGGAGGGATCTACATTCCGGACAACGCAAAGCAGAAGCTCACGCGGGGCGTCGTGCTAGCGGTGGGCCGCGGCCGGACGACGGATAGAGGGCTTCTGATCGAGCCGGAGGTCCGGGTCGGGGACAAGGTGGTCTTCGGCAAGTACTCGGGCAGCGAGATCGAGCAGGTGGAGCGTGAGCAGCAGGTGTACATGCCAGAGGACGACATCCTGGCGGTCATCGAGGAAGAGGATGCTTAGCATGCCGCTGCTTGCGAGCGCGCTCGGCCTCGAGCCAGCGGCCTTTGTGGCAGCCGTCTGCGAGAGCAGCGACGAGGAGGGCAGCCGATGAGCTTCGGTGGCATTCCGGAGACGAAGGAGGCGGCGAAGGAGGCGGCGGAGCGCTACATCGCTGCGAACCCGCGTGCGAGGAAGGGGCTCTTTCCAGCCGGAGAGCGGCTGCCGCTCGACCGCTGCGCTCTCCTTCTCCGGCACGGTGGTGCGACGACGCACGGCTGGCGGGTGCACAAGGCGTACGGGCGGCCCTCGCTGGCGGAGGCGGCCTTCGACCGGCTGGCGGGCAGCATGCGGCAGGGCGGTGTCGCGCTCTACCGAGATGGCACGGTGACCAGAATCCAGACGGCACCCAGGATAAGGAGACGATGGTGATGGCGGACGATGCAGAGGAGAAGATGAGAAACGGCCGAGCGGGCCTGGCGGTGCTTGCGCTGGTGCCGGTGCTGGTAGCCTTTCCCCCGCTTGTCATCATGAAGCTCTGGGCGTGGCACGTGGTGCCAGTCTGGCGGGCGCCGGCTCTGTCGTACGGCCACTCGCTTGGGCTGAGCGCGCTGCTGGGTATCCTGAAGGCGCGGCTCACCCCATCTCGTAAGACGACCTCGGTCGAGGACCTTCAGAATATGGTGGCAATGCTCGCCGCGGTAGCGATCGCGCTGCTCGTTGGCTGGTGGGCAGCGTGACCGGAGCAAGCTGTGGCTGACGAGCTCATCAGCCAGCTCGCGGGCTTCCGGTCGGCGCACTCGGTGCTCGACGGCGACGGCGCGCCGCCCGCGCCGACGGACGAGGACGTCCGTCAGCGGCCGTATGCGTCTCCGGGAGAGCCGGCGCTCCTGCCTATCGGCGTCGTCTACCAGGCGGGCTGGGAGGCGCTCGGCGACGGGCTCGCACGGCACGCGAGGGCGCAGGTGCGCGCGCTGGCGCAGTCAGGGCTACCGGTCTCGCTCCGTCCGCTCGCTGCACGCCGGATGGTGCTCGAGGACGAGATCACGCCGGCGGTGCTCGCCGAGGTAGGCCATCTTCGGGCAACGTCTCTGGCCGAGGTAGCGGTCGCTATCCGGCACCTCGTCTTCAGCAGCGCGCAGCACCTCGAGAATGTCATCTGCCCTCCGGGCGCGCGGCTTGCTGGCATTGCGGCGGAGCGAGAGGTGTACGCGCGAACGATCGTCTACACGTCGTGGGAGCGAAGCACCGTGGCCGCTGAGCTGGTCGAGCTGCTCAGCCGGTGCGGGCAGGTGTGGGTGCCGTGCCTGGCCAGCCACGACGCCTTCCTGGGCGCCGGGCTCCACACGAGCAAGGTGAGGATCATGCCATGCCCGTACGAGCCGGACCGAAGCCTCGTATGTAAGCTCTCGTCGCCGCGGGGGAGCGAGGCGGTGCCGGGGGGCAAGCGCTTCTACGCGATCGGCAAGTGGGAGCCGCGGAAGGCGTACCACACGCTCATCGGCGCCTTCTTGCAGGAGATGCGCCCGACGGAGCGGGTGGCGCTCCTCATCAAGACGCACGAGTGGGGGCGCTGGGACGGCTATCCGACGCCCGCGGAGAGCCTCGCGCGCTGGCGGGAGGATGCGGCTGTCAAGGCGAAGGGCTGGACGCCGGAGCTCATTCAGAGGCGCGTGGCGATCGTGACGAAGGAGCTGACGGAGGAGCAGATCGCGCTCCTGCACCGGGAGGGCAATATCTACGTGTCCTCGTCGCACGGCGAGGCGTGGGACATGCCGGCGTTCGATGCGTGCTGCGCCGGCAACCGCCTCGTGTACACGGGGTACGGCGGCGCCGACGAGTACGCTGGCAAGGATGATGGCAGCGTGCGGCTCTGGCCACGGGAGCCGACGATGGTACCGGTGCATCCGGGCTACGGCCGGGAGCCTCGTGCAATGTGGGCGGACGTGCCTATCGAGCTCTTGAGGCAGGCTCTGCGGCGGGCGGAGCCTCCGCTCCGTAGACGCCATCCACCGTATCTCTACGGGCGCTACGGGGCGCACCAGGTCGGCCAGCTCATGCGGGAGCAGGTCCTCAGGGTGGCAGGCGAGAGCGCTCGCAGGCTTGTAGCAGCTGGAGGATTCGGATGACGAGAAGGTGGATGAGAGGGAAGGTGCCCAGCGGCACCCATGTCCTAGATCTCGGCTGCGCTGGGCCGATGTCCTCGCCGAAGCAGGCGTGCACGCTGCACATCACGGTGCCGATGCCATTCGACCTGGACTTTCTGCAGCGGCATGTCGCCATCGCCCGATGGATCGTGACGATGACCAGCCCGCCGGGCGAGAGGCCGCTGAGCTTCACGGTGCTCTGCCCGTCGTGCGCTGAGGCGGTGCTCCCTCCTGAGCTGCTGAGAGCCGCACGCCGCGCCATTCCGGGGAGCGCGTGACCGCGATGAGCGCGCCTCGCGTCCGCGTCTACGGCTATCGGTATGCCGAGAGCTCCTTCGGCCAGGTGACGCGCGGCATCTGCCGAGCGCTCGCGTGCATGGGGGAGCTAGCTGGGCTCTACGCGCTCGACGACGAGGACGGGGCCGAGGGAGCGGAGGCGCCGATCGGGCTCTGCCTCGGGCCCCCGTCGAACCTCATCGAGGCGCACCGCTCGGGCGCCCACCGCTCTCACTGGCTCCTGCTCGCCCCGAACGGCGATAGCATCCCGCAGGGCGTCATCGATACGCTCACGTGCCCGTCGGCGCTCCTGCCCTCCGGGCTCCTGACCGGCGGCCTCCTCGCGCCGAGCAGCTGGGCGGCGGAGGTGCTGCACCGCGCTATGCCAGGGCGACCGGTCATCTTCTGCCCGCATGGCGTCACGGCGAGCGTGCATCGGCCGCTGCTCCCGCTGCGGCGCGCGGCCCGGGCGAGCTACGAGGGGGATAGATTCAGCGTCCTACATATGACGAGCACGGAGACCGAGAGGAAAGGGACGCGGCTCCTGCTGCGGGCATGGCGGGAGGCGCTCGCGGAGCTGCCTCGGGACGCAACGCTGCGGATCGTGATGAATCCGGCGCACACGGGCAAGGTCGTCCGGTGGTGCAGCGAGCACGAGCTGCCGATCGGGTCGGTCGAGGTGCTGCCGGGCCTTGCCTACACGCAGGCGGAGATCGCGTCGGCCTACTCCTCGTCCCACGTCGTCTGCCAGCCATCGCGTGGGGAGGGCTTCGGGCTCGTGCCGCTCGAGGCGCTGGCGTGCGGCGTGCCGGTCATCGCGACCCTGGCAGCGGGGCACAGCGAGGCGCTCCATGGTGGGATGCCTGGGCTCGTCGTGGTGCCGCACGGCCCGAGCGAGGCGATGAGCGACTTTGCTGGGAGCCGGGCGCCATCGGTAGAGTGGCAGGATATCCGCGACGCGCTTCTGCTAGCATCGCGGACGTGGCCGGGGCTAGCCGACGCCGCTGAGAGAAATTCGAAGCTTCTCGGCGAGAGCTGGGCCTGGGAGCGCCAGAGCGTGCCTGGGCTCTGGGGCATGATCGCGCACGTAGGAGCATGACGATGGAAGAGGCAAGCGCTGTGGATGGACGAGGAGCAGGCGGAGCCGCGGCTCAGCCCGTGCCGGAGGCGGGGCGTCCGCCGACGGGCTGGCATGTATTCAACGAGCAGACGGTGCTGGTGCAGCTTCGCGCGCCGTACCTCGCGGTTGGCTACCCGGCGGAGCTCATCGTGACTGGATCGGGCCAGACGGTACCGACGGCGGTGCTTCGGGGCATCCTCAGGATCTTCCCGAGCGGCGAGGGCGGCGTGCTGCTCGTGCTCCAGACCTTTGCCATGGAGGACCGGACGGCGAGCTTCATCACCCTGCATCCGGACGACGTGCAGCACTGCACGCACGTGGAGAGGCTACCAGAATGACCGTCGAGCGAGGCGCCGCGCTGGCGGGGCAAGCCGCCGTGGTAGACGCGCTCTCGGCGCTGATACGAGCGGAGCTCGATAGCGACGACCGGAGCCGCTTCGGTCGCATCGGAAGGCTTGCTACCATTGCGCAGCAGCTCCTGCTCGAGGGCGCCAAGCGGGCCGAGGACTTTGCGCCGCTGGAGCGGACGAGCCCGAAGGCGACGAGGGTGACGATTACAGGCCTGTCCGATCTGGAGCGATCGGCGATGTCAGCGCTCATCTCGAGGGCGCGGACGGGGACGCTGCTCGGCCAGCCGTGGGCGAGCCGGCAGGCGCTTGACGCGATCGACCTCAGCTCTCTGAAGGAGCAGCGGCTCGAGCTCGGCGCGGACATCGGCGCGGTGCACAAGGTCCTGTCGAAGCGGCTGAAGCCCGGGCGGCGCCAGGTATCGATGGTGCGCTACTCGAGCGGTCGCATCGAGGAGATCTACGAGGGCGCCGAGCCTCAGAGAGCGGAAGCGGCGAAGGCCGTGACGGTGGCCGCGCCGGTGCTCGGCTGCCCGGCGCCAGACCTCGATGCCGCCGAGCTGCGCGCGACCGAGGTCCTCGAGCAGTTTCTCCATCCGGAGCAGCTCAAAGATCTCCGCTCCCGCCAGCAGCTCGTTGCCTTCGGCGCCGACACGGGGCACCGGTACATGCTCACGTCGAGGTATGCGCGAGATGCGCTCCGGCTGACTGGGGGCCGCTCGCTCTTCGATCTCGACGAGCGCCTGCCGCTCTGCGTGCACGACTGGGACGTGCCGCCGGCCGAGGAGCTGCTCGGGCTGCTCGTGCATCTGTCGCTGCCTGGGCACGAGACGTACGTGCGGTCGATTCCAGACAGGCAGGGGATCTTGTCTGGTGCATAGCCGATGCTCAAGCAGTCGTTTCGCGCCTGGCTGCTCGAGCGGCTCATCGAGACGCCGGCGGCGCACGCGCCGCTTGCGGACTCGGAGATCGACCAGATCGCCAAGCGGCTCGGCGTCGATCCCGATGTGCTGCTCGAGGCGCGAGCCCGCGTGCGGGTCGAGCGGCACCGACGTGGGCTGCCGGGGCCGAACACGCCGCGGGACGCGAGCAGGCTCACGCCCTATGTCCAGAGCCGCCACCGCCGCCTCTACCAGCTGCACGTGCCGATGCCGGCGGAGATCTTCGCTGCCTGGAAGGATGAGTGCGCGTTCCGTGGCATCGAGGGCTCAGCGATCCTCCGGAGCGTCATCCACTCGTACCTCCTCTCGTCGCACGAGCCGGAGGGCGCCGTGAGCCGGTGGTACTGGAAGGGGCGGCTCTGCGAGATGGGCAGGAACGGCGCGCGCCCGTTCGAGCGGGCGGTCATCCCTCGCGGGGCGAACCGCGCGCTCAAGCGTCGCGCGCACCAGCGTGGGACGACCGTGCTCGCAATCGTGCGTGCGCTCGTGCTCGAGGTGCTGGACGGAAAGCACAGAAAGCTCGTGCTGATCGATGCGCCGATGATGTTCGACGACGAGGAGCGGTACTCCATTGGCTAAGAGGACGTTTTCCTAAATGAAAGAAGATAAGCGGAGCGTAGAAGATATTCACCGCTCAACATTGCGCTATCAAGCTGCAACTATAGTGGTGCTATGTGTTGCAATAGTGCTGTCAATAATCACCCTATTGCTAAAGCTGGTGCAGTAAAAAAATGGAGTACGCAACCCCCCTAGTGGGGAGCTCTACGAGCTGTTCAAAAAGTACGGGACCGACAAAGGCGTGAACGAGTACACGGAGATGTACGAAGCAATCCTGAGCCCAGCTCGCGATCAGCCTCTGCGGATCTTGGAGATCGGCATCGGGACGCTCATCCACGACGCCCCCAGCTCCATGAGGTGCTACTGCGGGCCTGGATACCGGCCGGGCGGAAGCCTTCGTGCTTTCCGGGACTACTGCCCGCGCGCAGAGGTGCTTGGTATCGATGTGCAGCCGGGATACTCAGTTCTCGGAAGAGCGCATCGAGGCCGGACTATGCAATTCAACGGACGGGCTCTCTGTCGCCCTTTTCTTCGCGTACCGAGAGCAGCTATTTGATCTGGTGATAGACGACGGCTTGCACTCGGCTTCCGCTCAGCTGGCCACCCTAGTGAACTTTAGCCCCAAGGTGAAGGTCGGCGGCACCTACGTGATCGACGACCTTTTTTATGGACAGCCCTATGTTCACCGATTGGGCAGCAATCACTGGCACCCGCTTCGAGCTCGTTTTCAAGCGCATAAACGCTATCGCTTTGCGGCGGGCTCGGTGATCCATATGCGCTCAACAAGAGAGCGGGCTTACCAAGCTCGACGACGATGAGCGGTACTCCCTTGGCTAAGATTGAGGCGGGCCTCGTGCTTCGCTGCGCTCTGCTCGATCGTATCCGGAGCCCTAGGCTGGACCTTGCTCTTCGCGGCGCTCGGCGGCAACGGGTGGGCTGCCTGCGGCTGGGCCTTCGGCCTCACAGCGTCGGTGGCGGTCGGAGCGATGTGGAGCGTAGAGAGGCGGCTCTAGTGCGGCACTCCACCGCGGACTGCGGCGAGCTTGCGCGAATCGCTCTCGGCTCGAGGCAGGCCCGCATCTATCTGAAGGGCCCAGCCCAGCCCCCCTGGCCTCTGGTCGGCCTGCGCGATGCATCGGAAGGAGCTGATACCGCTGGTCGAGGTCAACCACGCGCCATCCAAGGCGGTTGCAGCGGAGGCTCTCTACGCGGCGCTGAAGGTGCTAGCCACGGCGAAGCTGAAGGAGAAAGCGAATGACTGACGCCCCGTCCGGCCCCGCGCTGCTCGCGAAGGAGCGGCAGCTTCCGACTTGTCCTATCGGTGCGACGTGCGGGCATCTTCGGATGCGGTGTCCGAACGGCACACACGGCTGCGGCGAAGCGTGCGGTCACTGGTGGTGCCCTGATTGTGGGCTGTCATGGGACGAAGGAGCCGAAAAATGACCGGTCGAGCAAAAGTCTGATGGCGACCCTGCTTCGCATGCCCGTTCTGTGGCGCTCCCGCGGAGCCGTACGAGGCAGCCGAGTATCTGCGAGAGTACGCCGACGTACGATGCTCCGCGTGCGGCGCTCGAACACGGACGGTTGCCACGCTGGAGCAGGCGAGTACGCTATGGAGCATGCGGCACACAGGGCTCGAGGCGACCCCTACGGGGACCATGGAGGACCGGGTTCTGCTGGAGCGGGCGCTAGAGGCGCTCCGCTGGTGCGGCGGCTCGGGAGACTTTCAAGAGGACGGCCAGGCGTACGTGGGCTGGGAGCTCATGGTGCGACCCGTGCTAGCTGACCTGGAGGCCGCTATCGGCGGCCAAAAAAGCTCGGCTAGGCTAGGGGCGGCAGCCCGCTTCGTCGGGCGTGGTCCCCGGAGATGTGCTGGGGCAGGCGGTAGGAGCCGGCATGAATCACCGAGGAGCGGGCTGCCGCCGAGGAGGCCTATTGCGGCGGCGCTCGTGACCGAATAGCGTAGGCAGCTGGTATGGCCATTGCTGTCGGCGACCGAGTGCGGGTGCGGCTCACGAGCGCGGCTCTTGGCGCCGTGTCGCGGCTGCAGCCAGAGCCACCGGTGCTCGGCGTCTGCACGCGGGTCAACGGCGGGGCGGTCTCCGTGCTCTTCAAGAATGGGCAGGCGCTGGCAGGCGCAACGGAGGTCATCCCGGCGGGTCTCGACAAGCTGACCGATGCATCGTCGCCGACCGTGGCCGCTCTGCAGGGCCGCATGGTGGTCGGGATCAGCGCGCAGGGGCAGAGGTACCACGATCCGTTCATCGGCACGGTGGACTCGATGTACACGGTGCAGCCTGGAGGATCTGGAGCGACCGAGGAGCGGGTGCTCATCAAGACGGCGACCGGCCTCTACTACGAGGTTGCCGTAGCGAGCGCCAGCGCCGTCGGAGGTAGGTGAGCATGGCCGTCAACGACATCGTTGCTCCGCGGCTCACGCAGTCGTCTCCATCGACCTTTCAGGGTGCGCCGAGCTGGGGGCACGTGGTGGCGGAGGCTGCCGGGCCACCGCTCACGAAGACGATTCTCTGGGCGGACACGGGGCTGCTCAGCACGATCGATGCTGCGTCGGAGGCCGACTTCACCCTCGACGTCATCGAGGATGCGTCGCAGCAGACGGTCAACACCTTTGCTGGCCGGGTCGCGCTCGCGATTGCCCCGTCGGGCGCGACCTCGCGCGATCCTGCGGGCGGCACATCGGCCGCGTACGCGGGCCTCGTCGTATCGGTGCATCGAAGGACGCCGAGCAATGCAGCGCCGGGCTCCGGCGCCGAGCAGGTGCTCATCCAGGCGGCGCCAAACGAGTACCTCGAGGACCTAGCGACGGCGTTTGCTGTCCTTGGCAATCGGTAGCTTCGGCGGTGGCCACGGCTGCCAGCCTGGCAGGGGCTTCGATCGGTCGCCCTCGTAGATGAGCGGCGGCGCGATGCCCGGAGGATGGGGCGCGTCATCGTCGTCCAGATCGACGAGATGGGGATCTCGCTCCGTCGGCTCAGGGCTCATTGGCGTCTCCGAAGATGGCGCGGATGAGCTTGCTGCCGCCGCGCTGCTGGCAGCGCTCTGCGGTGAGGGAGAGGAGCTGCTCGGTGCACGATGCGATCGCCTCGCTGCGGCTCTGGCCGCCGAGCAGCGCCTCCCGTGCGTGGGTGGCGAAGAGGAGCGAGATGGCCGCGTCCACGATCTCTTCATCGGTTGGCCGGGGCCGCCGCGACGCGTGGAGGAGCGCGTAGCCGATATCGAGCGGCCAGAGGCAGAGCGCGGACAGGATGCGCAGCGCCGCCATTGCAGCGCGGCCGGCTGCCTCCCCGATGCGATAGCCCGGCAGGCTTCGAGCGAGGGAGGGGATGCCCATCGGGCGGCTCTCGAATAGCTCGACCGCTGCAAGGAGCGCAGTCGCCAGGCCGCCCGTCGCGTAGGCGAGCAGAAGCTCCCTCACGGCCCGCGACGCTCCTCGTCCTGGCTCTCGACGAGCGCGGCCAGGATGGCATCGACGATCTCCTCGGCCGCGGCGGCCCACTCGCGCACCGGCGCGCGGGCAGCACGAGCGAGCGCCGCCTGGACGAGCCGGATCGCTGCGTCACGCCTCGGCGCTATGCGGTCACGGCTATCAGGCAACGTCCCAACCCTTTCAGAACGGCAGCGTCATCGCCGCCATCATGCTGAGAGACGAGGGTAGCACCGCATCGAGCCGCCGGGAGAGGCGGAGGCCACGAGCGTACGCATTCGGGGTCAGATACCGATGCGGGGCCGCGTTGGGGACGAGGTCCTCGTCGTCCTCGGGCTCCGGTCCGACGCTGAGGTAGGCGACGGGCGCCCGGTCGCCCGGCTCGACGACGACGACGCGCTTTCTGCCCGGGACGCCGCGCACCTCGATCTGGCCCTTCCGGATGCTCGCTCGCGCGATCGCATCGGCAACCGGTGGGCTCGGCAGGGCCTCCTCGGCCCGCAGGGCATCCTGCATCATCGTCGCCTCGAGCACCTCGACGGCGCCCTCGGCGTCGAGCCCGCCCTCGCGTGCCAGCTCGAGCAGGGCGGCCTCGTCCAGGTCGCCGGGCGCACGCAGGATCCTGTCGGCTGCCTGCCGGAACCCGTCGAGGTACGCCTTCCGCGCCGCTCTGCCGGAGAGGCGCTCCTTCGTCGCCGCGGCCATCCGGCGCTCGATCTCGGGCGGGCAGGGGATGATCCACGCCATGTAGGCGAGCATCACCGAGTAGAGCAGGCTGTACTCGCTCGAGCGGCGCGTCCCTCGCTCGATCGGAATGCCATGGCGCTTGACGTGCTCCCACATGCCGCGCAGGGCCCGCCGGGCCACGCACTCGGAGTCCCGGCCTCCGTAGCGCTCCGCGAACGCCTCGCGGAAGGCATCGGTGTGGACGACGGTCCGTTCTGAGAGATCGAGCCGGAACGTGTCGGCATCGAACAGCTCGCTTCGAAGGACGTTGGCGTCGACCAGCTCGACCTCGGCGTCGGGAAACGATGCCCGCAGGATCGCCTCGATGCGGGCATCGAGCGGGCGGGGCAGATCCTTCAGCGTCGTCGGATCGGGGATGCCCATGCTGGCCAGCTCATCGGTGTAGAGCCCGAGCGTGCGGCGCGCATCGGCGGCCTCGTCCGACGCCTTCCGCCGGGTCGCATCGTCGAGCGAGGAGACCTCCTCGTAGTAGGCCTCGAGCAGCGCTCGACCGCGCTCGAGCCGAAGCTCCCGCTCCGTCCGCTCGAACCGCTCCTGCGCCTCTCGCTCCTCGTGGCGGGCCTTCGTCAGCTTCTGGCCGGTGATCGCGCCGATCCATCGAGCGAGCCAGGAGAACTCCTCCGGGTCTCGGTCGTAGATCTCGCGAATGGGGTCATTCGACATCAGCCAGTCGGGCAGCTCCTCGGCGGGGCTCACGCCGATGTGGCTCGCCCGCTCGAGGAGGCCGGGCAATGCCTCCCACTCCTCGTCCGTGTAGGCGCCTCCCCGTGGCCTCGGGATGCTCTCGAACGCGCGCACGGTGGTCGTGTACCGGTCGGCGTTCCTCTCGAACCAGAGCGCGAGGTACTCGTCATCGTGCGCGCGCACGTCCTTGCCGACGCGTGCGACTGCATCGAACGGCACCCACCGGTAGCGGCCGCGAGTGCCTCGGTCGAGGTCGCTCTGCATCTGCATGAAGGCGCCGAGCCAGCGATCGAGCCCGAAGGCCTTCGTCGGCGCATCGACCAGCCACCGCGCGCGCAGCTCGTCGATCCGAGCGCGCAGCGTCCGCGCCTTCAGCTCCGAGTAGAGCTGCACGTAGGCAAAGACCGGGAGCGGCGGCACGGTGACCGTCCTGCGATGGCCATCGCTGCCCCGGATCTCGACGGTCACCTCACCGTTCTTCGACGCCGAGCCTCGGGCAAGCCAGGGAAGGAGCGAGCTGTCGCCGAGGCCGAAGCCGAGCGGCCACGGATCGTAGTGGTCGCGGAGCCACAGATCTTGCTGAACGAGGTCCCGCTTGTCGCTCTCGGGCGACAGGCGAGCGAGCCGCTTGTCCTTCGGACCGCGGCGGCCGAGCCGGGTGAAGTGGATGCCGTCCTGCTGATGCTCGCGTGCGCCTGCAGGCTCGGGCGACGCCACCATCGCCTCGTACACCCAGAAGGGCGAGCCAGGGGACCGGCCATCGACGACCTCCGTCGGGGTCGGCACCTCCTCGTCATCGGCAACGGCAACGAGCATCTCCCCGTCCGGCATCGCGTGAGCCTCGACCGCCGGCGCTAGCCCGGGCGACTCGGCTGGCAGCCGAAGAGCGACCGGCGGAGCCGGCTCTCCACGGGATATCCCCACCTGTGGAGAGGCGGGCAGTGGCGCAGCCAGAGGCCGCTCTGCAGGCCTCTCCTCGGGCACCGCGTACGTATCGACCACGCGCTCTCGGGCCGCCCTGGGAGCCGCTCCGGGGCCCTCCTGCGGGGGCTCCGGGGGAGCGGTGGCGAGGTAGCTCAAGATCTGAGCCTGTCCCGAGAGCGCGACCGGGCTCGTCTCCTCGTCCAGGTAGCTCTCGGTCGTCACGATGCTGTCATGGCCGAGGATGGCCTTGATCTCGAGGAGGGGCTTGCCCTCCTTCGCCATGGCCGTTGCAGCGAAGTGGCGGAAGGCGTGCGCGTGCACCCGCCGCTGCTCATCCGGCGTCATCCCGGCACGCCGGGCCAGGCGCTTCAGCAGCATCTCCACGCCGTGCCGCGTCAGCCCCTTCCGGTAGTCCCTCTGCCCCGCGTGCTTGCCCCAGAGGCTCACCGGGGGAAAGAGGGGCGCATCCGGCTCGTCTGCAAGCCTGCGGTAGCGCCAGGCGGAGCTCTCGGGCGCGAGGTACCCTCGCTCGCCCGGATGCGTGCTCTGCGCGCCTGCTGGCGCTCCCCGGGCCCGAAGCTCGGCCTGCAGCTCGGCGATGGCGCGTAGGGCCACCGGGGGGAAGGGAAGGCGCTGATGGATGCCGCCCTTGCGGATGAGCTCGACCGAGACGGGCTCGGCGCTCGGATCGAGCCAGCCGGGCCACCGGTGCTCCTCGCCGCCCGGCGGCCGATCGCGGCGCAGGGCGATGAGGGAGCTGACTCGAGCGCCGAGCAGGATGAAGGTCCAGAGGAGCGCCCGGTCACGCTTGGCGCCAAGCGATGGGCCATCGGCCGCGCGGATGAGGCGCTGCACCAGGGCCGGGCTAAGGCGCCCCTTGCGGGCCCGGAGGGCACGCTTCTCGGCCTCGAGCCCGCGATGGACGCGCTTGTTAATCGGCCGAAAGACGTTGTGCAGGCAGAGCGGCTTGGCCTCCTCCTCGTCGGCCGCCATGAGGATGTCCCACAGCTCGCTGAGCGCCGTGAGCCGCCCGGAGATGGTGCGCCGTCCGACGGGGCGCGGGGTCGGCAGCTGGTAGACGAAGATGTCCGGCAGCTCGACCTGGCGCACGACGCTGCCCTCCGGCACCTGGACGACGAAGACGTCGATGCCGAGCCGCGGATTCTCGCGCCGAAGCTCGGCCATCGTCGGCGAGCGGCTGAGGAGATCGTGCAGCACCATCTGGCCGAGCTCGCGGTGAAGCCAGGTGAGCTCGATCCGCTCGCCACCGGCGG